>Ga0209610_1001909_pt1 | contig 10631 bp, 10 predicted proteins | sample LakKivw275mmetaG_FD_184137 | JGI IMG/M metagenome (GOLD analysis project Ga0209610, IMG submission 184137) | Anoxic lake water microbial communities from Lake Kivu, Rwanda to study Microbial Dark Matter (Phase II) - Lake Kivu water 275m metaG... | ecosystem: Environmental > Aquatic > Freshwater...
GTGACCAAGGCGTGGCAATCTCGGCGGGCGTGAGATTGCTTCGTCATCCCTCACTCCGTTCGGGATTCCTCGCAATGACAGGAGGGAGTCGTTGCAGGCTCTCTTTTTAACTGTCATTGCGAGCCTCTTCACTTACTGTCATTCTGACCCTGAATGAAATGAAGGGGAAGAATCTCACTGCTCAGGGCAGGCTCCGGCGTGGCAATCCTACGATATTGATTCATCTGCATTAGGCTGCCTATAATGTGGATGATGGATATTCTCGTTATCGGTGCTGGCTATGCTTGGCTTATTAGCTGCTATATAATAGGGATAAATTAATTTCCAATAAAGTATTATGAAAGCTTTAATACTGGCTGGTGGCAAGGGTACGAGGCTTAAGCCTCTAACCAATACTATTGCCAAACAGCTGTTGCCTGTGGCTAACAAGCCTATCCTGTTTTATGTGCTGGACCAGACTAAAGAAACAGGCATTACTGATATTGGCATAATCGTCTCACCGGAAACCAGCCCTCACATAAGAGAGGCTGTAGGAGATGGCTCTAGATGGGATGTCCAGATTACCTACATCCTTCAGCCTGAGCCTTTAGGATTAGCCCACGCTGTAAAGACAGCACAGGATTTCCTGGGTGATTCTCCTTTCCTCATGTTCCTTGGCGATAATCTCATTCAAGGTGGGATAGCTCAATTTGTGGAGCAGTTTAACACAAGCTCTCCCGATGCCCTCATCTTGCTAAAAGCGGTCAAGGAAACTCATCTCTTCGGCATTGCTGACCTGAATGAGGCGGGAAAGGTATGCCATATTGAAGAAAAGCCAAAACATCCCAGAAGCAACCTGGCGGTAATAGGGGTGTATATATTCTCTCCTGCTGTTCATGAGGCCATCGAGCATATCAAACCCTCGTGGCGGGGTGAATTAGAAATTACCGATACTATCCAGAGACTTATCGATACCGGGAAAAATGTTCAGAGCTATATTCTGGATGGTTGGTGGCTTGATACCGGCAAAAAAGATGACCTTCTCGAAGCCAATCGTGTTGTCCTTGACAATTATCTTAAGCGTGATATAAAAGGCGATATTGATGTCGCAAGCCAAATAGTGGGGAGGGTTGAAATCAGGCAAGGAACGAAAGTGGAACATAGCACCATTCGGGGCCCGGCATCAATTGCTGAAGAATGCCAGATTAAGAATTCCCTTATTGGGCCTTTTACCAGTATTGGAAAGGGAACGATAATAGAGAATTCATCCGTTGAACATTCAGTAGTTTTGGAAAGCTGTCATATACTCAATATAGAGCGCCTCGCCGATAGCATTATTGGTAAAGGTACGGAAGTGGTCAAACGGGAGCAAGGTTTTAAAGCCCTGAGACTTTTTCTCGGCGATGATGCTAAGGTGGAACTATAATTGAAGGCGAATAAAATGAAGCTTCTTGTCACAGGTGGTGCTGGATTTATTGGTAGCAACTTCATTCATTATATCATTAGTGAGCATTCCGATTGGGAGATAGTAAATCTGGATAAGCTCACCTACGCCGGGAATCTGGAGAACTTGCAGGATATCGAAAATAATCCCCGATACCAGTTTGTCAAAGGTGATATAGCTGATAGGAAATTAATCAGCAATCTTCTGCAGGATAGAATTGATGTAATTATAAACTTCGCTGCCGAATCACATGTTGACCGAAGCATTCTGGATGCTTCGCCTTTCATCGAAACCAATATTAAAGGCACTCAAACGCTCCTCGAAGGAGCCCGACAGTACTGGGTAGGGAAATTTATTCAGGTATCGACTGACGAGGTTTATGGCGCAACGGAGAAAGGCAAGTTTACTGAAGAGTCGCCTCTCTCTCCAAATAGCCCTTACTCTGCCAGCAAAGCTGCTGCCGACTTCTTATGCCATGCTTACTGGAAGACCTATCAACTTCCTGTAATCATTACCCGATGTTCTAATAACCTGGGACCATTTCAATTCCCTGAGAAGCTCATCCCTTTAGCTATAACTAATGCTTTAGAGAATAAACCTATCCCAATTTATGGGGATGGGCTGCATGTCAGAGACTGGATTTATGTCCTCGACCACTGTCGAGCCTTAGATTTTACCCTTCAAAAAGGGAAACCTGGCGAGATATATAACATTGCTGCTAACGAGGAAAGGACAAATCTGGAGCTTATACATCGCCTTCTAGATGTAATGGATAACCCCCAAAGCCTTATAAAGTTTGTTGCCGACCGTCCTGGACATGACCGCCGCTATGCCCTTGACATAACTAAAATAACCCATGAACTAGGCTGGAAGCCTCTTTATTCCTTTGAAAAAGCACTAGCAGCTACTGTTGACTGGTATCTAAATCATGAATCCTGGTGGCGTCAGATTAAAAGCGGCGACTATGCCAAATATTACGACAGGATGTATTCCCACAGATGAAAGTCTTAGTCACCGGCGCCAATGGGCAACTCGGAACTGACCTTTGTAAGGTTCTGCAGCATTTTGAGCTTATTCCCCTCACTTATAAGGATATTGAAATTTCTGATATGAGCTCAGTTAAAGAGGCTTTCGGAAAATATAAGCCCGATATAATCATAAACACCGCTGCTTATGTCCGTGTTGATGACTGTGAGACTGAACAAGATGAAGCCTTTTTGATAAATGCCTTAGGTACCAGGAACGTCGCCGTAGTAGCTCAAGAACTTGAAGCAAGGCTAGCTCATATCAGCACTGACTATGTCTTCGGTGGTGAAGCCGGGCGACGCACCACACCTTATACTGAATTCGATACCCCTATTCCCCTTAATATTTATGGCAAATCCAAACTAGCTGGAGAAGATTTTGTAAGGCATCTCTGTCACAAGCATTTCATTGTCAGAACCTCAAGTCTCTTTGGAATTGCTGGGGCAATTGGCAAAGGGGGCAATTTTGTGGAGACTATGCTCAGACTTGCCAGAGAGAGAGATGAACTCAGGGTAGTAAATGACCAGGTCTTCTCCCCCACTTATACCAAAGACTTAGCTGGAAAGATAGCCCAGCTTATCAATACCGAATATTACGGCATATTCCATATCACTAATAAGGGTCATTGTTCCTGGTATCAGTTCGCTACAGAGATATTAAGACTGGCAGGCTTAAAAACTCCTATTATTCCCGTGACTTCTGATGAATATCCCCAAAAGGCAAGAAGACCCTGCTTCTCAGTGCTGGACAACTACCACCTCAGGCTTTTAGGTATGGATGATATGAGACCCTGGCAGGAGGCACTCAGAGATTATATGATATGCAAAGGATGTATTTAGGGTCAGACGGAAAACTGGGAGGCGAGAGTTAGCGGAGAGGTCTCAAATGCCAGAAGAAGCGCAGTATGGACTGGAAGGTGTCAGGCTGTATGAGTTGAAGAAGCGCCTCGATGAGCGCGGTTTCTTTGCTGAGGTGCTGCGCCAAGACTGGACAGAGTTCCTGGGCGGTGACAAGGTCGTGCAGGCTGCTCTCTCTATGAGCCAACCGGGCATAGTCAGGGCTTGGCATCGGCACGCCCGGGGGCAGATAGATTACTTCATTGTCATCAAGGGGATTGTAAAAATCGTCGCTTACGATGATTTGAATGGCTCGCCTACCCGTGGCAAGATTGTAGAAATAGTGACTGGTGAGGAACAGCTTCGAGTGGTGAGAATACCGGGATGCTACTGGCATGGCACAAAGAACGTGGGGTATGAACCTTCCTTCACCTTATACTTCTTTACCCGGCTTTATGATTATGCTAATCCCGATGAGGAACGGCGACCGTGGGATGACCCTAATATTATTGACCCGAGGACGAATCAAGCCTACGACTGGAATTGCTTGCTATACAAAACAGTATGAACAACAATCTGAGAGATAATGAAGGTCGAGATGTGACAACAGTGCTTACTTGTCATATCTGCCAGAGTAAAGAACTACATAAGTTTCTTTCCCTTGGTCCCATCCCATTAGCGAACAGTTTTTTGAAACCAGACCAGCTAGGTGTAACTGAGCCTTACTACCCTTTGGATGTCTGCTTCTGTAGTAATTGTGGACTTGTGCAGCTTGCCCAGGTCATTGCCCCTGAAATTCTGTTTAAGGACTATGCGTATCTAACTGGCACATCCGAGCCGATGAAAGCCCATTTCGCGAAGCTTGCAGAGAGTACTATTCAGAAGTTTAGTTTAACAGAGGGGGATTTGGTATTAGACATCGGCAGCAATGATGGAACCCTGCTGGAGAATTTTCAAAGGTACGGCATGAGAGTTCTGGGTATCGAACCAGCTACCAATGTTGCTAAATTGGCTTCGTTGAGTGGTGTCGAGACCTTGGATGATTTCTTTGACGAGAGTCTTGCTCGCAGAATCTGTTTAGACAGGGGTCAACCCAGGGCAATCTTGGGTACAAATGTTCTTGCGCATGTGGCTGACCTAGAAGGCTTTCTCCGTGGTGTCAGTCATCTATTGGCCAATGATGGCGTTTTTGTTATTGAAGTTCCGTACTTGGTGGACATGTTAAACAGAGTGGAGTTTGATACTATCTATCATGAACACCTTCGCTATTTCGCTGTGCGTCCACTGATTACCCTCTTCAGCAAATTCAGTATGGGTATTGTTGATGTGGAACGGGTCAATGTCCACGGGGGTTCGCTTCGTGTCTACGTGCAGAAATTTATTCACTCGTTGCCATCAAGCGTCACTGAAATGCTTAACTTGGAGACTGAGGCAAAAGTTGACTCGTTGGAGACTTACCAAAAATTCGCCGAGGATGTCAGCCGGGTAAAGGAAGACCTACTGTCGCTTTTGAAAGCATTGAAGAATCAGGGAGCAAAAATTGCTGGCTACGGAGCTCCTGCTAAAGGGAACATTTTATTGAACTACTGCAAAATCGACACAGATATCTTGGATTATGTCACTGATACAACACCCTTTAAGCAAGGTTGCTATACGCCAGGCATGCGTATCCCGGTATTTCCTGAGAGTCATTTTCATGAGTTCCCGCCTGACTATGCTCTCCTCTTAGCTTGGAACTATGCAGATAAAATCCTCCAGAAAGAAGAAGGATACCGTCAGGCAGGTGGGAAGTTCATTGTACCTATTCCTGAGCCTAAGCTGGTGTGATATGACTCGAGTTGAAGAAGGCAACAGTTAGTCCGTGAAAAGAAAAAGTAGTATTGTAACGAGAGCAATTGAAGTCGCCAGAGAAGAAGGTGTGCGGTCGCTTTTTAAGAAGGCTTCAGCTTATTACATGACGAGAATATTAGGGCTCTTTATTCTTCCCTTGGCTTTAGTTAAAACTAAGAGTTTAAATCAAAGTTGCGATTTGAATGCTCTCCTCAACTTTGCGTTTAATGGTCTTATGGGGTTAATCAAACCTGCGCAAGTCTACAGTGAAATTTCACAGCTTCTAAAGCTTGTAGATAGGATAAAGCCGGGGGTGATTTTGGAGATAGGAACAGCTAATGGCGGAACGTTATTTTGTTTCTCTCATGTAGCTTCTGAAGCTGCAGTTATAATAAGCATTGATTTGCCGGGCGGAAAGTTTGGCGGAGGTTATCCTAAATGGAGAGAGTCTTTGTATAAATCATTTATTCTACAAGGCCAGAAAATCCATCTACTTAGAGCAGATTCGCACAAAACAGAAACCCTGGAGCAAGTTGAGGCTGTTTTACATGGAAGAAAAGTCGATTTCATATTCATAGATGGAGACCATACATACGAAGGGGTTAAGAAAGACTTTGAGATGTATAGTCCTTTAGTTAAGGAAGGAGGTATAATAGCATTTCATGATATTGTCGTTCATCCTCCAGAAACAGGTTGTGAGGTGAGTAAGTTTTGGAGAGAAATTAGAGACGATTATGATAGTGAGGAGATAGTGAAAGATTGGAGTCAGAATTGGGGTGGAATAGGGGTTGTGTATGTGTAATTTTTAAATTGTGTGAGGGGATTGTTTAAAACTTGAATAAATCAGGCGACGGGGGTTAACCTGAAGTGAAAAATGAGACAACCTTACTAAGTTACATGATAGACACATTCAAAAAAGCACCAGAGATATACCAGCCTTCACTTTTTTGGCAGAACTTAAATAGGTTACACTTGGAGCAGCTTCGAGAAGATGGCTATGAGAACTTCAAGAGAACACTAAACTTAAAGTATTTCAATTTTATGCCAGCTCCAAGAGATGTGCAATTTTGGAACTTAATTAGATATTGGATTGCGAATCCGACATTTCAAATCTTTGCCTCACAATGTAAGGACACGTTCCTGTTTAAATTCGGTGGAATTAAAGGTTTCTTGGCTAGGTTATTTTGTTCCACAACGCTCTATAAGTTATTTGTTTCAATGCTTTGGGAATACACCAGAAGTGTGGACAAGGAGAATTTACTGGGGGAAATTGAGGAACCTCTGGAGGGTAACCCTTTCCGAGTCTATTACAAAAATCGTTTGATTTCTCAAGATGTATGCAATTCGATTCTTGAATATTATAGCATTATAAACCAGATTCCCTCAAGTGTGAAAAGTAGCTTGTCAATAGCTGAATTAGGTGCCGGTTATGGTAGAGTTGCCTTTATATTCTTGAAGACTTTGAAATGTAAATATGTCATTTTTGACATACCACCAGCACTTTATGTTGCTCAAAGATATTTAGGCTCGATTTTCCCTGAGCTAAAGATATTCAACTTCAGAGATTTTGGTAGTTACACCGAGATAAAACCAGAATATGAGAATGCTGATTTATGTTTCTTTACTCCAAATCAACTGGAACTTTTGCCAGAGCTACAATTTAATCTCTTTTTAAATATCAGCTCACTACACGAAATGAGGCTAGACCAAACAAGTAACTATTTCTCACTCATCAATAAATACACCCGTGGCTATTTCTATACAAAACAGTGGTTAAAATCAAAAAACCCGGATGATGGTGTGATAATCTGTTACGACGATTATCCAGTTCCACCATCTTGGAAACTTGTATTCTTCAAAAAACATCCAATACAGAGCCGGTTTTTTGAAGCATTATACGAAATTCCTTAGTTTTACACATTATGGTGGGTTGGAGTGAACCCCTGAGGCTGGACATTTCGGGTCAGGAGGATTAGGAAGGTCTGGCAAGGGTCAGAGTATAAGAGTATAATTGAGAGGAGGAAGGACCTTGCCATGAGAAATCAAAGAAGTTTCAGCTTGGAGTTCAAGAGACAGGTAGCCAGGAGGTAGAATATGGGTCTCGGAGTATCAGGTGACTACAAGGCCGGCAAAAATGAACTATCCCAAAGTCTCCATCATAATCCTCAACTTGAACGGGCTTGATGATACCGTAGAGTGCCTGCAATCCCTCAAAAAGATAACCTATCCCAATTATCAAGTCATTGTTGTTGACAATGGGTCAAAAGGGAATGATGCCCAGGTGCTACAAGAGAAATTTGGCGATTATATACATTTAATTAAGAATGATAGGAACTACGGTTTTGCTGAAGGGGCTAATATAGGGATGAGGTATGCCTTGAACAACTCTGCCCCGGATTATGTTTTGCTATTAAACAACGATACTGTGGTCGACCCAGAGTTTCTCACCGAGATGGTTAAGGTAGCCGAAAGCGATGCTGCCATCGGTATTGCTGGCGCTAAACTCTACTATTATGATAATCCCAACCGACTGCAGTCTTTATGGGGCAGAATAGATTTCTGGAGAGGGCTGACGATTCAAACCCCAAAGATAGTAGCAGAAAAAATCAAAAGCATCGAGCTTGATGAAGGGCAATACAACCAGATTAGAGAAGTAGACATTGTTTCGGGGTGTTGTTCTTTGATAAAGAAACGGACTCTAGACGACATTGGTCTGCTGGATAAAAGCTACTTTTTCAGTTGGGAAGATGTAGATTACTGTGTAGGAGCCAGCAAAAAGGGCTATAAAATTATTTATGTGCCCAATGCAAAAATCTGGCATAAAAGTAGGCAATCAGCGGTGAAGATGCCTGAGCTTGCTTGCTACTACAGGACAAGAAATCGCTTTCGGCTTGTGAAAAAGCATGCCACCAGATGGCAATATCGCTGTTTCCTGACATACTTTTTTGGCTTTTATTTTTGGCTTTCTGCAGGGTATTACCTGAGATACTATCACAGCCTGAAGGTGCTCACTAGCTTTTACCGTGGAGTGAGAGACGGACTATTAAATTCTGAGGATGGCGCTAAGCTCTATGTAAAAGATTGACAAAGAAACGCTAAGGAGACTTCTCTTTAATTTCAGAAGGTTTATTTTACAAAGGCGGCAGGATGAACAAGTGTATAAATTCGTTCAACTCTAAGCTAAACTTTGGGGTGCCCCCAAGATGCGTGGCAATCTTACGATATTGATTCATCGGCATTAGGCTGCCTATAGTGTGAATGATGAACATTACAGTTATCGGCGCTGGCTATGTTGGCTTGGTGACTGCCTGATGGCTAGTTAATTCAGGCACCAGGTAACCTGTGTCGAAGCTAACGAATCCAAACTAAAGCTTCTAAGAAGATGGATAAGCCCTATGGCATCTTTGATAGCCGTAATGCTCTACCTCGAGACAAGCTTATAGCTCTGGGCTTTAAATAGATAGGGGTGGTCAGAAGGCTAGGGTGAACTTTACACGACCTTTGAAGTCGGCGCTATTCTTAAGTATCTGAAATACAAATCTAGTGTTCGCATAATTCCCTAAAGCTCTTTACGTGTTTCTGAGCCCATTCATCTAGGGAGAAGTCGTCGCCGAACTTCTCATAATTGCTCCTCATAGTTTCCTTTTCACTCTGGCTGGAACTAAGGAAACGCGAGAGTGCGTGTTTAAGTGAGGTGGCATTTTCAGCCTCAAAAACTAATCCCAACTTATATCTTTTGACCAGTTCCCCCAGTTCGCCAACATCGCTGGCAATGGTTGGCGAACTGAATTTCGCTGTTTCCCAGAGCATGCTTGTTGTCTGCCAGGTGTCTCTTTTATAGGAGAGGATGGTGGCATCTGCGGCACCGAAATAGTATTTTTTCTCCTCTTCAGGGATGTAGTAGTCTTTAATGATTACTCTATCCTGCACACCATAATGGTGCACTAGGTCTAGTAGTTCCTGGGGTGTTGTGAGGGGCATGCGCACGGCTACCGCCCCGGCATGAATTAAGAGAACATCGGGTATGCCGCTGATGGCGGCAAGGACTGCTTCTATGTCCTTACCCTGGTGAAGGGAGCCGAAGTGGAGGAATATAACCTTGTCTTCCGGCAAGCCAAGAAATCGTCTTGCTTCCTTTTGTGGTGCGATGTTAGCGGTTTGTTCCACTCCCAGGGGAATTACCGATACTCTTCCCGACAGTATGCCGTCTAAAAATTTTGTCTCAAAATAGTCTTTAATATACTTATTGGGGCAGATAAAGGTAAATTGGTTTTTAGCGAGGCTGCTGCGGTAAATGGGCTTCCACAGAGGGGCGTTGAGAAACTTGTGAAACAACTTATGAGACAAAGAAGAGGGAGACACCAGCGCTTTTACCCCTGCTAGCACAACCACCCACCGGTAGTGCCTGAAAACTAGACCGAGAAGGAAGGGGGTAAAGATAAAAGGGTCACCATCGCAGAGGTAGATTACATCATATTTAAAAGTCTTTCTTAATTTAACGGCCAGGAATAATGTTGAGAACTGTTCCAGGAGCCAGGAAAGTCCTTTCATCGGACTTATCTTAAGTGAAACCAGTAAATTCGCCAGAACGCCTAAAAGGGAGCCAATCCAGCTTGAAACCACTGCCCTGTGGGGTATTGTTGGAGGCACTTTTCGCCCCAGAACGCCCCGGAAGGTGCACAGAGAAACCTGTGCCCCCGCTTTAGCCAGAGCGGCAGTTTCTTTTATTGCCGTGTCAGCAGGGTGTCCACTCCAGTGAGCCCACGGACAAACATAAAGTACCCTAATCGGTTTTTCTGATTCTGCCATTTTCCTGGCTCCGCCTAACTTCTTGGCCAAGCGGCGATAGTCCATTCTCGCTATTCATGTGGTCCGTTAGCAAGTTTATGGGATAAATATAAGATGTGCTGAACAGCATCATATAAATCATTTGCAACGTAATCACAGTCAATCTCGTTGCTTTTGAGCTCCTCCACGCCATACCCTGTTCTCACCATTATAGTTTTACATCCCGCCCTTTCCCCAGCTTCTATATCGCTCAACTTATCACCAACTATAAATGATTGCTTCAAGTCTATATTCAATTCCTTTTCTGCCCTTGTCAGCATCCCTGGCTTGGGCTTCCTGCAGTTACAGTCTACTCGGTATCTCTCTATTTTTGCCTCTGGATGATGAGGACAATAGTATATAGCATCAATGTAAGCACCTTCTTTCGCCAGTTTTTCCTTCATCGCTTGATTGAATAATATCGCATCTTCCTCCTGATAATAACCATAGGCAATGCCAGCTTGATTAGAAGCAACGATGACAACAAACCCATTTTCGTTAAGCAACCGAATGGCATCAGCGGCTTTCGGTATCAACTCAAGCTGGCTTAATTCGTGAGCATAGTGCGGAGGTTCTTGTGTGATAACCCCGTCTCTATCGAGAAATACCGCTCGATTCACCGAACAGCCCCTTTTCTACTAGATGGCAAATAATATGCCCGATGGTAATATGTGCCTCCTGAATTCTCG
>Ga0209610_1001917_pt1 | contig 10599 bp, 7 predicted proteins | sample LakKivw275mmetaG_FD_184137 | JGI IMG/M metagenome (GOLD analysis project Ga0209610, IMG submission 184137) | Anoxic lake water microbial communities from Lake Kivu, Rwanda to study Microbial Dark Matter (Phase II) - Lake Kivu water 275m metaG... | ecosystem: Environmental > Aquatic > Freshwater >...
TAGCATAGCCTTGAAAAAGTTCATAAAGATGCTAACCTTCTTAGGTTTGGTTTAAGTGAGATGAAGTAGGGTTAGAATTAGAAAATGCTGATCAGGTATCAAATTCGCCGAATTTTAGGTAAAAAAAGGGTGAAAAAAAAGAAATAATTACACTGTAACAAAATTGTGTTAGTTAGATCAAATTGGACTGGAAGGAGATCGAAATTTTATGAAAAAACCCAAAATTGCATTTTTCGATGCCAAGCCTTATGACATAGATTCATTCAATGCCATCAACAGTGAGTTTGGATTTCAGCTCAAATATTACAAAAATCATCTTAATCCGGATACGGTCAAATTAGCTGAGGGATCCGATGTGGTTTGTCCATTCGTTAACGATCCCATTACCGCTGAAATAATTCAACAGCTGTTGCAATATCAAATTTCCCTGATTGCCCTTCGTTCAGCCGGCTACAATAATGTGGATTTAACCGCGGCTTACGGCAAGATTCATGTGGTTCGGGTTCCGGCCTACTCTCCTTACGCCATTGCCGAGCATGCAGTAGCTTTAATTCTGGCGTTGAACCGCAAAACCCACCGGGCTTTCTACCGGATTCGAGACAATAATTTTACGATTACCGGGTTGAAAGGTTTTGATATGTATGGGAAGACTGCCGGTGTGATTGGTACAGGTAAAATCGGCCGGGTTTTAATTAATATTTTGAAGGGTTTTGGAATGCACGTTCTGGCTTATGATGTTTTTGCGGATGAGCAGTATGCGGAGCAAGTGGGTTTTAAATATGTCAGTTTGGATGATCTCTATCGGAATTCCGAGATTATCTCGTTGAATTGTCCTTTGAATAAGTCTACCTATCACCTGATTAACCAGGAAAGTATTACCAAAATGAAGGACGGGGTAATGATTATTAATACCGGCAGGGGCCATTTAATTGATACCAAGGCTTTGATTGAAGGGCTGAAGAAGAACAAGATCGGGGCTGCCGGGCTGGATGTCTATGAAGAGGAAAGCGAGGTTTTTTTTGAGGACTTTTCGAATCAGATTATTGATGACGATGTCCTGGCACGCTTAATGACATTTAATAATGTTCTGATTACTTCGCACCAGGGATTTTTTACCCAGGAGGCACTCGAGAATATCGCGCACACCACTCTCCAAAACGTCAAAGATTATTTCGAAAATAAACCTTTAGATAATGAAATCTGTTATCATTGTAAAGAAAATGAATGCCGTAAAAATAAGTTTGGGCGCTGCTTTTAAAAATTATTCATTTACCGGGGTAATATCGGCATCAATGAAAATTTCGACTCGACGGTTTTTAGAGCGACCCGCAGGGGTTTCGTTGGTGGTTAGGGGTCGAAATTCGCCATAACCGAGCGCGGAAAATTTACCCTCGTGAATTCCGGATATATTGCTTAAGTAGCGAACAACCTCCAGCGCCCGGGCGGAACTCAGCTCCCAGTTGCTGGCGTATTTTCCACCGCGGATAGGCCAATTATCGGTGTGTCCCTCAACCCGAATTTCGACATTTAAGGCCTGCTTGGCTCTTGCCAATGCCTCGGCGAAATCATGCAATTGTGGATCATCCATAGCACCGATAAGTCGTGAGTGTCGCAGAGTATTGCCAATATGATCCAAAAGCGGACGTAATTCGGGCGAGATATCCGCAGAATTTATGTCGAAGAAGTATTCACCGCTGACAGTTAGTTGAACCCCTTTGGTAGTTCGGTAAACGGTTATATTTTTACCAAGTTGAGTTTGCTGGACGTAAGTAGTCAGGGCTTGTTCGGTTTCGGAGAGCAGCAGATTGAGCATTCGGTAGATATTATTTTCGGCTTCGTTCAACATTACGATCATGAGGATAAAAAAGGTCAGTAGCAGTGTGACCATATCACCGTAGGTGATTAACCATGAGGCCTTGGGCATGCTGGCTGTTGCTAATTTCATCAGTTGAGTTTGGCAACGATCATTTGTGGTTTTAATCTATTAAATTTTGCAAATAACATCAAGACAATCCAGCGTTACCTGAGTCTGTTAGGATAGGAAAGAGATAGGAAAATTAAGAGGTCTATATTAATTTAAAATCAATGGAATCTTGCGCTACTTCATGTAATTTCTCAGGTCATTGATTATAACCTACCGTTAAACAATGTTTTCCTTGACATTAATCTCGGTCGAAACTATTTTTAAAAGCGTATGAACTAACCGAGCAATGCATATTTCAATTCTTTAAGAAGGATCAAATTATGAGTAAAGTCTTCAAATACGCCGGATTATGTCTCTTATTTTTAATTTTCGAGGGGAAACTGAAGGCCGAAGATTATCGCTGGGTTATCACCTATCCAACGGCAACCAATGCTTGGGGCCGTAGAATTGCTTCCGGTGAAAACAAGGCGGTGATGAAACTGCAATTTATTGATCTGGATGGTAATAATGATTATAAAATGACTCAATTGCGGGTACGACCATTTACCAGTGCCGCTAGCTGGTACATCGAATCGTTGGAATTATGGTTCAATAACGATAACTATCCAGGTAGTCTGGATCGCAACACCGATTCTCTGGTTGCATCGGTAGCTGTTAGCATTGCGGTTCAGAGTTCACCAACTAATCCGGTAGCGTTTACTCTACCAGGCAACGTTTGGCTACTAAATGATACCACGACCTTTTTTGTGGCGATGACAATTCAGGATTGGCGCACCGATGATCCCGAGGATCTGGAGATTGCCAATCAACACGGGAATACAATTGGCATAACTGTTAATAAATCAGATAATGATATTATCGTCATCACCACTACCGATGATTATTCAAAAACGTCTAACAGTTGGGGTGGGGACATCACCAAACTGTTTCAGATTCAAGCCGTCAACCTGCCGGTGATTATCTTTAATCGTAATCATTCAGCTGAAGAGGATTCCAATATGTTTTTCCCAAATTATCTAACTCTGGATGAGAGTGATACAAGCAAGGCGCAGCTTCTGACCGATTTGACCTTTACCGCGCATGTCTTTCTACCCCACGTAAATATTGTCCGGGGTGACAGTCTCTCTTATGCTTCATTTAAAGTCGGTTGGAATAATCAATACCTTGAGTTGGATTCGATTGCCTTCGGCGATCTTTGGGATGAAAAGCAGTACAAGGATAATGGCTGGGATAAGAGTGGTTACGATGTAAGAACTTGGCCAGGAGATACCACTATTTCTGTGGTACGGTTTGAGGGAATAGTGATTGGTAATTCTTCCAGCCCGCAAAACTATGTTCCGATTGCCAATAATTCGCTTGGAGAATTCTATTTTAAGGTGCTTAAACCCGGGGTAAGTCCGCTGTTTCTAACAGATATTTTAATTCTCGATCAGTGGGGCATCCCCTATCACTGTTATCGGGAATTGCAAAATGATGCAGACACGACAGCCGCGAAATATGATGCCTGGTCGAAACAGATTCCTGGCGATTTTTGCGGCACGATTGATCTAAATGATGGTCATTGCGATGCGCGGGTTGATCCGTTTACGGATATCAGTCTTTTTGCCGATCATCTCTGGCTTAATCCCGATTCGGCGGACTGGTATTATCGCTTTGATATCGGGGATTCAGCTTCGCATGATCCGGATGCACTCGCTCCGGATGATACGACCAATTTCTTCGATCTGATGGTTATTGCGGCAAATTACTACCGATCGCTCAGTGGCGCATTCAGCCAGAAGAAGATATCTTATCCTGATGATCCCGTAGTTGAATACGATTGGCGCAAAGCGGATTTGAGTTCCAACCAATGTCTACTGCGGTTATATATGGAAAATATTCCCCAGTTAGTTTGTGCCCATCTGGTTTTTAAGTTTAATCCTGAGGAAATCGAATTTAGCGGTATTGAAGCCGGTGATTGGGTAGAAAACCGTGCCCCGCAAAGTATATGGTTGTACTCCGCTGAGCGATTAGCCAAGGGTTACTTAGATATAAATTTTGTGGCTCTTGACCAGCCGCTATGCGACGAGGGTGAATTTGCCAGGATTGGCTTTCGGCAAAAAACGGCAACCCAGCCTGAAATGGGATTGAGTTTGGTTGATTTGCGTGATCTGAATTGCCGGCAAATTCGGGTGAACACTCAACCGCCAGTTGCCGTTGCTTCCGCGATCTTCCTGTTGGAGTGTTATCCAAATCCCTTCAATCCCAGTACTGAGCTGCGTTATCGAGTTCCGATCAGAGGAGATGGCAATTATCGGATCGCGATCTTCGATTTGCGCGGTCGTCAGGTTGTCGAGCTGGTTAATCAGTATCATCAGGTCGGCAACTACCAACTGACCTGGAGCGGATTGGATCAATTGGGCTTGCCAGTTGCCAGCGGTGTTTATATCGTGCGTGTCAGTGGACCAAAAATCAATCAAAACTACAAAATTACTTTAATGCGTTAGAAGCAGAATTGAAAACCAGGATCAAAATATCACTCCTGTTTGGGCTAATCTTAATGATGCTGCCTCTTGAACTCTTAGCGCAGCCGGGATACGGCTGGACCCTTTCCTATATCTCTAATTTCAATAACCATTGGGCCCATATAGGTTCAAAGGATACTGTGGTGGTCGCCAGGCTGACTTTTATGCTCGATGATCCTGATGATCCCCGCACCTTCTACTTAAAGGGATTTGACTTACGTCCGCTGACTAACAGTTCGGCCGGCTGGTTTGTGAAAGAACTGCGGCTTTATCTGGAAAAAGGCGGCGCGCAATTTTCGGCTGATGATTCGCTGATTTGCTGGGGATTGACTATCAACATTCCCAAGCAATCCGAACCTGATACTACAATTAGTTTTAATTTCAGAGGCGATTCGCTTCGACTAGTCGACAACCGTAAATTATATATTGTAGCTATTACTGATGACTGGCGTGACAGCGATCCAGAGAATCTGGAGATTGACACGACAGCCAGTGGACCGTATGGCATCTGGTTTGGCCTTAAAGTATATTTAAGAGACTTTACGGTATCACCGTCGGTCGCTCACAGCAGTATTGATCCTCTGCCGGCTAATCAATCCGGAAAAGTTTATTTTCAGGCTTTGAATCTGCCGGTTACCATCCGTAACAACCTTGCCACTATAATTGAAGCTGATAGCACCAAACTCAACATGTTCTTCCCGCATTTCTTTGCTTTGAACGGATATACCCATAGTAAAAGGCAACGGATTGATGATTTGAGCTTTTACGCCGATGTATATCTTCCGATCAAGAATGCTGCGATTGAATTCAGTCTCAAGTCCGCTTCTTTTGAGGTGGGATTCGATAATCGGCTACTCCAGCTGCAATCAATCTCCTTTGGCGATGTATGGGGTCAGGATCCTGATTTTTGGGTTGATGTTACTGTGACTCCGGTTTATGATGAAAACCTGCCCAATTATTCTATCTTTCGCTATGATGCGGTTTTTAAAAATAGCCAGACAATTAATACCAAATTCAGCGTGATTGATTCCAGCAGCATAGCCCGGATCAGATTCAAAGTTGTTGCGCCGGGAATTAGCCCGATATTTTTACGGAACATTGAAATCACTGATCGCTGGGGAATATCCTATCATGACTATCGGATTTTACAAAATTACGCCGTGACAGAGGAGGGAACCACCAGCGAGCGCTATGACGCCTGGGCTAAATATGTCCTGGGTGACTTTACTTTTACCGGTGGGGGGCAGATCAGCACGGCGGGTATTTGTGACGGGCAGGTGACCTGGGAAGATATCAGCCTCTTCGCCAACTATCTCTGGTTGAATTCAAAAAGTAACAAATGGTTCGAACGCTTCAATATTGGGTCGCCGGAGTCTCACTCACCAAGCGTTTTGATTCCCGATGATACAACCAATTTTTATGATTTAATGATTATGGGAGTGAATTATCGGCGCACCCAGGCAGGATATTTTAGTCAAAAGCCCGTTAGTCAGCAGTCTGAAGGTATTTTGATCCGGCAAGAAGAGACTATTCTTCCCGGGAATCAGTACGCAGTCGGATTGAACTTGAGTCAGGTAGACAATCTGACCGCGGCTCATTTGCAGTGGCAATTTGATCCCCGGCAAATGGAATTTGTCTCAGCCTCACCGGGAGATTGGGTAAGACAGAACGAGGTTGCGCCGTTAGTAATAGTTCCACAACATATGATTGATAGGGGAATTGTGGATGTAAATTTTCTCACTTTGAATAATGCGCTCAGAGGTGAAGGGGAAATTATCGAACTTATTTTTAATCCGAAACAATCGGGTAACAGCGAGATTCGACTGCAAACAATTGATCTGCGTGATAAATCGGGTGAGTCGCTGGCATATCGTTGGGCGGATGATCCGGATGAATCGGTAATTCCGAACGAATTTATTTTGCTGCATAATTACCCCAATCCATTTAATGCCACGACGATAATTGGCTATACTGTGCCACTGAAAGCTGCCGGGAATTACCGACTGGATGTCCTGGATGTATCAGGCGGTTTAGTAGTCGCTCTGGCGCACGGCTTTCACCGACCCGGCTATTATCAGCTGGTCTGGGATGGTAAAAATAGTGCCCACCAGTCCGTTGCCAGTGGGGTATATTTTCTGCGACTGAGCAATCGGAAAGTTAATGAAACCAAAAAGTTAATGCTGTTACGTTAAGCTATGGAAGCGATTCGATGATTAAGAAATATTTAATTCATTTTTTGACGGTCTCGATTTTGATGTGTCGGATAGGGATGGCTTCGATTCCGCCGCATGTGTATTTAAGATTAAGTGAAGATATTATTACCAAAGGTGACACGGTAAATCTGGAGCTCGGTTTAACTCAAGGAGATTCCATCCGTTCGGTTTTAATGTACGTGAATTATGATGAACAACATTTTCGGTACATGAATTGGGCTTCTGGTGGATTGTTTAGAGGGGGATTCCTGGATGGTTACGTTAAAGGGATAGCAAGTAATAGTAACAAATTGGATAGTGTAGTGATTATATTCGGGATTAACACGGAACCGGGCTATTCAATCAATACACCCGGACTCCTGTTTAGTATAAGTTTTACCGCAATTGATAGTGGCAATACGGTGTTTAAGTTGGATTCGCTCAATTTTATTAATCCCGATTTGCACTTTATTTCCGGAACCTTTGATTCGCTAATGGTTCGGGTCGAGCCCAGTGATACGTTTCCACCGGATCCGGTATTTGATTTTAAAGTTCGCGAAGCCGGTTCGGGAAAACTGAACCTGACCTGGCGTAATCCTACCAACGCCGACTATCAAGGCACAATTATCTTGCGCAGCACCCGCGATTTTATCCGTTCTGTGGATACTACCCAGACCATCGTGTATCGAGGCTCAGGTAATAATTTTACCGATGAAAATCTCGTTAATGGCAAGTTTTATTACTACACCGCTTTTGCGTATGACGAGATTCCTAATTATTCAACCGCGGTTTTTGTGAAGGGTGAACCGAAAGGTGAATATATTTATGCATACCCGAATCCCTTTAATCCAAATGACGGGGTCCGGTTTAGCGTGTTTTTCCCTTATGATACCTATATTGATATTACCGTTTATGATGCCGTCGGTAATCGCGTGATTGATTTGTGTAAAAATGTGCGCATCTATGCCAATGTTATCAATACCGATTTAGAGTGGAATGGACGCAATAAGCGCAATGACATCGTCGCCAATGGGGCCTATTACTATGTGGTTAAAACCAGTCAAGGAGATCAAAAAATTGAGAAACTGGCAGTCCTCAGATAAACGCAGAATATTTCATTTAATTAGCCTTCGGTTTGTGCTGGTAATGACGATTTTAATCGTCAGGGGTACGGCGCAGGTCGGGGGAGCAGCCGGTACTTTTCTGGAACTAACTAATGGCGCCAGAGCCTTTGGGATGGGTGGGGCAACAATCGCCGCGGCATTTGATGCTACCGCGATTTTCACTAATCCGGGGATGATCGGGATGCTCTATAACGGTCAACTGAATGCCACCATGGCGCGTCTGGCATTAGACCGGAATTACTATGATTTAGCGTTTGCTTATCCATTGAACAACTGGGGGAATTTTGGTTTGGGCTGGACCCAACTTTCGATTGATAATATTCAGGGGCGTGATCAGAGTGGTTATATAACCCAGTCCTTTTCTGACCTGCAGAGTGCCTTTTGTCTGGGATACGCTCGACCAATTGGCGACAATTTTGCGATCGGGATTACCGGCAAGTATCTCTATCATAGTCTAGCGGGATATTCGGCTAAGGGACTATCTTTCGATCTTGGTTCGACCATTTACATTGGCGAGCGGATCACCTTGGGAGCAGTATTTCAGAATGTTAACTCATCTTTGAAGTGGAATACAAGCAGCGATCTGAAAGAAACCCTGCAGTCCCAGTTCGGTCTGGGATTCAGTTATTTGGACCTGTTCCGGGTTCCCAACCTGATGATTGCTACCGATGTCGAATTAGCCGGAAGTGAATTGTGGGGTTACCAGGCTGGTCTCGAGTATATCATCAAAAACTTGCTGATGGTTCGCAGTGGTTACTCGAACCACGGTTTCAGTTATGGGGGCGGAATTCAATTAGCCGGATTCAAGCTGGATGTCGCTGTTGCGCCGGAGTCTTTTAGTAATGTCTCGCGAATCTTTTTTACTCTCAACTGGACCTTTGGCGGACCACCTGCCGGGGAATCATATTCGGAACCGGTACCACAAATAGAGGAACGGCCAGCCGAACAACCGCTCGAATTTCCAACCGCTCCAACCACCACCAAAAATATTGTGTTAATATTAGAAGGTCCCTTGGCGAATGAACGGGCGGAAGTCATTAGCCAGAATCCCGCAGAAAATACAATCACGGTCAGACTGCTGGCACTGCCGGGTTCCGATCCGATCACGCTGGGATTAAACCAGGTAAAATTTTTAGAGTAGATAATGAGAATTAAAAAGACTGAAAACCATGCAGGAAAAACAATTGATTTGCTAATAAAGAGCATTTTTCTGGGATTGATCGTATTGCAGATTTTTTGTACCATACCGCTATCTGCCCAGCGGGTGCGTCGTCCTGCGACTACTCCAGTTTCGCCCCAAGCCGGAACCAAAGCCGCCCAGCCGGCAACCGATGTGACTCAGATTGAGCAGCGTAATCAGGCGCTGTTGCAGCAGATCATGAGTCTGCAAAAAGAGCGTGATTTTTACAAGAAGAAGATAACCGAATGGACTCAGGAGCAGACAATTGCCGCCCGCCGGCAAGAGGTGGAACAAGAACAACCTGAGGAACCCAAAAAACCAGAGATGGTCGGTAATGTAGTTGGTTATTTTTTACCAATAACTCCCGAACTGCTGGATAGTATGCTAAGCTATCGTAAGGCAGTAAGTCGGAAAGAACTGCCCATGGTGGAGATTGGATTTACGGACACCCTGGATCATAATTTACAGCGTCTGAGGACAACGCGGCATTATCAGCAGGCAGTTGAGCTTTATGAAAAATTGATTCACACCCGGGGAGTGCAGGATATTCATTTCCTTAGTTATGGTAAATTTCTATATCTGATTGGTAACTATGCGCGCGCCCTGGAAATCCTGTCTGGTGTCACCGATGGCAATCAGGAACTGGCACTGGCATCCTATTACAAGGGACGAATTTACCAGCGCAATGGTGCCAATACCATAGCACAGGTCGAATTTTATCGGAGTAAGCATTTCCAGCCCGATTTTCCGGGTGAAGAAGTGGGGAATGCTTTCGACCTGCTTGAAAGAGGTCAACTGGATTCAGCCCAAAATCGGTTTATAGAGTCTTTAAATTATCATTCTGGACTTGAGGGAGAAATCTTTTTGGGGCTGGCTCAAATAGCAGCCCGGCGGCTGGATCAATCAAAAGCGATTGAGTACTATCAGAAGAGTTTGGTGTATGAACCGGATTTTGCCCAGAGTTGTGTAGAACTCGGGATTGAACTTTATAATGCGGAAGATTACCAGTCGAGTATTCTTTTTCTCCAGCAGGTTTTGGATGTCTGGCACGAGCCAAATACGCTTCACCTTTTTATCGGAAAATCTTACTATTTTATGAAAAAATGGGATCAGGCGTTAGATAGCTTCCAGAAGATCGCAGACGCTCCCGAAGTGAGCGAGGTCAAAAGCACCTGGCTAGCTAAAGGATACTATATTAAAAGCTTGTTAGCGCGGGAGCAGGGAAACCATCAATTAGCGCTGGATTATTTTCGTAAAGCCAAAGAGATTAATCCAGATGCCTATCAGTGGATGGTTGAATCGCTGGATGATTTAGGTAAAATCTACGAGAAGGAGTCCGATTATAACGATGCGCTCAGTTATTATTCCAAGCTGGTTCGCCTGGATCCCACCAATGTCGAGACCGTATTAAAGGTCGGTAAATTCTACTATTACATTGGTGATAGTGAAGAAGCACGGAAGTATTTTACCTATGCCCTGGAGAATGAGCAAACCACCGAACAGGCTGATTGGTACTTGAAGCAGATTGATCTGGTTCGATGATACCGGTCACAACGTTTGTTTCTTAGTGGCGTGTAAATTATCCTGAATGAATAACACAAGAATAATCACTATCAATGAGCTAGATATATTAGAGGTGCACGAAATTTCTTGTTAATGAGTTATTCTGAGTAAA
>Ga0209610_1001920_pt1 | contig 10590 bp, 5 predicted proteins | sample LakKivw275mmetaG_FD_184137 | JGI IMG/M metagenome (GOLD analysis project Ga0209610, IMG submission 184137) | Anoxic lake water microbial communities from Lake Kivu, Rwanda to study Microbial Dark Matter (Phase II) - Lake Kivu water 275m metaG... | ecosystem: Environmental > Aquatic > Freshwater >...
CGAGACCGAGGAGGGATTAAGGGTGATCAGGGGATCCAAGGCTGACTCCACAGTTACACTCACCGGAACCACATAATTGGGATGGGTGGTATCATTGCTGTTGATCGTTATGGAATTGGTGGTCAGGCCAAGGGGAAGGCCAGCACTATTTATGTCGTAACTTACCAGATGTTGTTCTCCAGGAAGAATAGTGCCACTGACGGTGTAGATGGACATGAAGGGCGGGCTGTAGCCCGGTTCTATGTACCAGGTCAGATCGGAGTCGCCATTGTTATTGATGTTGAACTCCCCATCCTGGATCGAATTCTCAGGCATGGTGACATCTATCGTAGGTGGGGTCACCTCGATCAAAGGACCGAGAGCTGGCGGAGCACCAGTGCCGGCCAGATTGCAGGTCACCAAGTAGCCGAATTCATCCATGAAGTTAACCGTGGCCGTCTGGGGAGAAGTATTGGTGGGTGAATAATTCACTGTGAAGGTAAGCACTTCAGAGCTGAGTAGCTCATAGGGCAGACTGACCGGAGCCCCTGTGGCATTCATTATCGAGGGGCTCAGGGAAAAGGCGGGATCGCCTGTGAGAGCAGCGTTCTGGAGCGTGCAACTGACCAGGGGATAATTAGGGCTGAGGCTTACGTAGATGTGGCATGAACCAGAATCTCCCACTGCCACAGTGTTTTCGAAATCATAACTGGTGGGGGAGACAGACAGTCCGGTGCTGGTGGGGGGATCTCCTACTCCGGTTAAGTATACCTGATGGGGCGCGCTGGTCGGTTCATCGATATTCAGGTAATTTTCTTTCATTCCCAATGATGTGGGCGTAAAAACCACATCCACATATTCGCTGGTTCCACCCCAGACATAAAACGGGGTTGTGGGAGGATTGAACAGAGAGAAATCTCCATACGGATCATCCAGCCAGATATTGGTAACTTCCACAAAACTTGTGGGCGAGCCGTAGCAGTTAAGGGTAATTGTCGTTAAAAGGGGCTCTCCCAAAGGCACTGACCCATAATCCCAGGTGAGGGGAATCACTTCCAGAATGGCAGGTGTGGCAAACACCAGACCTTCCACCCAGATGTTGGCAATGCCTGCGCCCGGGCTCGAATGTTCGATGTTCCCTTCAAAATATCCATCTGTTAGACCTGTCATCCTCACATTCACCATTCCGTAAAAAGTCGGAGGCACCGCTACCGAAGTGGCATAGTAGTTGGTTCCTCCATCCACCGAAACCTCAAAGCCATAGGGAGGTGCAATAGTGATATCGCCGGTCAGGTCTGTCCCATATAGCTGGTAGGTCTGAGGATCGGAGGGAATACCCTCCGTGGTGTTGAATGGGTCCAATGTACCGAGAGTATAGATCACAGGGGTGGATATGCCCGCATAGCCCAGCTTTGCTACAAAGACGTCCTCTGCCCCGCGGCTGGTCAGGTTTGTAGTTCCGAATGAACTGGCGCCGCCGCTGTCACTTAGGAAATATCCGCATACATAGCAGTTTCCGTCCGGATCAAGGACCAGCGCTCTGCCAAAGTCCTCGTCAGAGCCTCCGCCCTTGACCACCCAAAGCCAGGTCCCATTGGGATCCAGTTTGCCCACAAAGACGTCCCTCGCCCCATTGCTGATCAGGTTCAGGCTGCCAAAACTGCTGTTCCCCTGAAAGAAACCCGTTACATAGCAATTACCGTCGGTATGCGCCCTAACGCCAATACCGGCGTCGGCTAATGCCCCGCCTCCGCGGACAGCCCAGCTCCAGTCACCCGTGCTGGCCACTTTTGCCACAAAGAGATCCGTGCTCAATGCAGAAATCACTGAAGCGCCGAAGGTTGCAGTCCCATTGAAGTTTCCAATTACATAACAGTTATCGCTGGCGTCTAGCGCCAGGCCATTCGCAACATCATGCATTGATCCGCCCCCTGATATTGCCCAATCCCAGCCGCCAGTGGGTGAAAGCCTGGCCACAAAAACATCAGAAAAGCTGCCCGCCGCCGTGAGAGTGATTGCACCAAAGGTGGTGCTCAGCGTATAACCTCCCGCAATGTAACATCTGCCGGAAAGATCAACCGCAATGGAGGTTGCCGTATCCGCATTAGCTCCACCGGCAGAGATCGCATCAATAAACATCCCGTTGGTTGAATTAACTAACGCAATGAATATGTCTGTATTGCCACTGGTGTTCAGGGTCGCGTTGGCTACAGTCATTGTGCCTGAAAAGGAACCGGTCACAAATAACTCCCCCGTCGGCCCCAGGGCGAGGGCATTGGCCATGTCATTGCCTACCCCGCCTGCGCTGTTGGCCCATTGCCAGACACCGCTCGAATTAAGTTTGGCCACATAAAAATCATAATTGCCTTCTGATGAGTACCATTGGGTGCCGAAATAGATGATATCCTGGAAGTATCCGCATATATAGACATCCCCCAAGGCATCAACGATTATTCCGGTTCCGGCGTCATCATAAGCTCCACCTGCGCTGACAGCCCATAGCCAGTTCCCGGACGAACTGAGTTTTGCCACGAATACATCATTGCCACCTTGAGCGGTAAGTGTGGTTGTGCCAAAATCTGCAGAGCCGGAATAGGTGCCCAGGATATACAGGTTTCCGGCGTTGTCCCGTGCGATTTTCTGGCCATAGTCGCTGGAAATGCCTCCGCCGCTTACCGCCCATTGCCAGGTCGGATCAGGCGTCTGGGCATACAGGCACAACCATAGTGCCGCAAAGAGAATGATTATCGCTGAGGTTTTCATTTGTTACTCCTTCTTGCCTTTATCCCCAGACCGGTCTGCCCTGTTAAAAACAGCATAGTGTCTTTGTTTAACTGTGTCAAATAACGATGCTCTTTCGGCATGTGATCCTCCCTTAAACTGATGCCAGAAGGCGATTATAAATTCATAACCGTTTATGGTGTATGTATAAAGCACAACTATGAGATTAGGAACATTGATTATTCACTCCACATTGCCTGTCAAGTAGTTTTTTCTTCGTATTCAGACTATTTGTTTCCAACTCGGAAACGCATTCGGAAAAGTTTCGCCACGCCAAATTCGGTAAAATCATTCCTTGTGGCCTGATGGCTCTCTTGAGGGAAAGTGTTAATCAAGCCTTAATCAAGCGTTAATCAAGCCTTAATTGTTAACGCTTGATTAAGACTTGATTAAGACTTGATTAAGGCCTTGGAAAAAGAAGCGAAAGGCAGGAATTTGGAGAACTGCTTGCCCTGCAATGAAGTGGCGGTGGCTGGGTGAAGAAGGCCAAAGAGAATGTGAGTAGATACCCGGAAGGAGCAATATTCTGGACCAGGGTGAGGCCCAAGGTCAATGGAACAGGGAAATTACGAAGCTCCGGAGGGGTGACCCATGGCCCAAAACTTTATTTATCAGACAGTTGTGTCGCCCCGATGGGGCTTGATTGTGTTTTCGGTTCCTGTCCTTGGGGTTCCGCTGCGCTCCACCCCAAGCTATGGAATTTCGCGCTTCCAGCGCTCAGGCTGTTGACAAAGCCGGAAAAGACATTGAGCACAGATTACAGGAGGATGGGATGAAGGGATGACTGGATGATGGGATGACTGGATGATGGGATGACGGGATGACGGGATGACAGGATGACGGGATGACGGGATGACGGGATGACAGGATGATGGGATCAAGGGATGACTGGATGATGGGATGACTGGATGATGGGATGACTGGATGATGGGATGATGGGATGAAGGGATGAAAAGATGAAGGAATCAGCAGGATCATAAAAGTTGGACGTGAATACCTTACAGCGCATTCACACCGATCCCTCTTCCTCTATCCCTCTGTCTCTCTGTTCCTCTGTTTTAATAAAATAGATCCACAATAACCCAAAAGCCTCATAACAGAGAACATCCATCTACAACCCTGATTCCATTTATGGCTCTTGCATTCCTCTCCGTTTTTTTCACCGCAGGATCGTTTTACAACCCCTTAAATTGGTGCAGGATCGGCATCCCGCACCACCAACAGCATTGGCATGCTATGCTGATACAGCCGACCTGCCATTTTGAGGGCATGTATCGTCAACACGCACTTCTGTCTATCTTTTCACTCCTTAGCCTATCCATTTATTAATGTGTTAACCAATTAACCATTAACCTATTCACTCGTTAACCTGTTAACCCGTTAACCTGTTCACCCACCAACCCTAATCCTGCCTGCTCTTTTTCATCAGAGCGGCGGCTTGATCGATCAGGGTGAGGAATTCTTTGCGGTAGCCGTCTTTGTCGTGTCCCAGGTTTTCCTTGGCCAGCTTGCGCACCATGTCCCAGGTGAGGGCGCCTTTGTGTTCGCTGTTGGAGAGCAGCATGGCATAGCCCACCACAGCGGCGGAGAACAGGAAGGTTTCGGATACATCTTCCAGGCCCAGGGTCTTGTTGTAAACCGGGGTTTCCAGGGGAATGCTCACATCGCCGTCGGGCTGTTTATAGCGCAGCTTCACGGTCATCAGTTCGGGGGATTTGAGCGCTTCCTCGCTGATCTTGGTCTGCTGGTATTTGAGGGAATCCAGTTCAGCGATGGTCTCCTTGGAACCGGCGGGGATGATCTCATAAAAGACAGTCACGGAATGCCCGGCACCCATTTCACCGGCATCCTTGGTGTCGTCCTTAAAATCCTCCGCACGCAGCAGACGGTTCTCATAACCGATCAGGCGATAGGCCTTCACATGGGCGGGATTGAATTCCACCTGGATCTTCACATCCTTGGCGATGGTATAGAGCGTGGAGCCCATCTCGTTCACCAACACCTTTTTGGCTTCGTTCAGATTGTCGATATAGGCATAATTGCCATTGCCCTTGTTGGCCAAGGTTTCCAGGCGGTCATCCTTGTAATTGCCCATGCCATAGCCCAGCACGGTGAGGAACACGCCCTTGTCGCGATGCTCCACGATCAGCTTTTCCATCTCGGCGGTGGAGGAAACCCCGATGTTGAAATCTCCGTCTGTGCAGAGGATGATGCGGTTGTTGCCGCCACGGATCATGTTTTCCAGAGCTGTTTTATAGGCCAGCCGGATTCCGGCGCCGCCAGCAGTGGTTCCTCCGGCCTCCAGATTGTCGATGGCGGCGGTGATCTTGCGCTTTTCCTCGCCGAAGGTGGAGGGCAGCACCAAACCCGCCGCACCGGCATAGACCACGATGGCGATCTTGTCCTGGGGACGCATGTTCTCCACCAACAGGTTCAGGGATTGGCGCACCAGCGGCAGCTTGTTCGGATAATCCATCGATCCGGACACATCGATCAGAAAGACCAGATTGTTGGGCGGGGCGGTTTCCAGATCTATCTTTCTGCCCTGCAGGCCGATATGCACCAGATTGCGGTTCTGGTTCCAGGGGCAGACCCCCATTTCGGTATAGACCGAGAAGGGATGTTCGCCCTTGGGAGCAGGGTAGTCATAACTGAAATAGTTGAGCAGCTCCTCGGTGCGAATGGCGTTTTGGGGCGGAAGCTGGCCCTCGTTGAGAAAGCGGCGTACATTGCTGTAGGTGGCAGTGTCCACATCGATGGAAAAAGTGGACAGAGGTTCCGTTAGCGGGCTGTGGAAGATATTGGGGGTGATGGCGCTGTATTCCTCCGTGTTGAAATCCGGGGGCAGAAATCCGGAACCTCCAATACTGCCCATGGGAGCTGTGTAAAATGTCGTTTCATAGGCAGCCCCAGCCATACCGACACCCATGTCCGAGGAATAATAGCCATCCTCAGGCTCCCGGGACTTCTGACCTTTACTGGGCTTTTCTTTGAAAGGCTTGAGTTTGATGGTGAGCTTTGTTTCCTTCCCAGCTATGATCTTCACATTCTTTTTTTCAAAGGGTTGATATCCGATATGATCAACCGTTACCAGATATTTTCCGGGAACCAGATCCAGGATCATAAAGATTCCCTGGGAATCGGTTGTGACCGACGCCACGAGCTGGGACTCAAGAAAACACTCGACGGTGGCAAAGGCAAGGGCCTTGCCTTTGTTGTCAAGCACCACTCCACGGAGGGTGCCGGTCGTGCTGCTTTGCGCCGATCCAATCGCCAGAATCAACGCCAGCATCAGCATCAGAACGAATCTTTGGGTCATCTCTCCTCCTTTTTCACAGGGGATGTTAAGACAGTTTGCTGGAACCGGCGGATCGGTCAAGCAAAAAAGCGCCCGGCATCACTGAATATGGATCAGGTGCAGCCAAAGCAGAATGATTTGAGGGTAGATTGGCCAATACCTGCAAAAATAACTGGCATCCGGTGAATATTGGCTTAACTTAATTATTGCAGCGAGGTATTTTCACAACCGGGATCGAACCTGGAACCATGCTCAGCTGCACAATAAACGAAGTGGCGACAGCCACAAAAGGAGAATGTCATGGATTGGGAAAACCTGCCGTTTTTCACCCAAAAGATCATCAGTTTCGTCTCGGTTAACGGGATCAAACTGATCGCTGCCATTCTGATCTACATCGTGGGCCGTTGGGTGGCAAAACTGCTCAGTAATTTTATCCGTAAACTAATGACCAAAAAGAAGGTGGAGGGCACCCTGGTAATATTTGTGGGCAATTTGGTCTATGCCATCCTGTTGATCATAGTGATCATTGCCGCCATTGGCCGTCTGGGAGTGCAGACCACTTCCTTTGTGGCGATCCTCGGCGCTGCCGTATTGGCCGTAGGTTTGGCCCTGCAGGGAACCCTGAGCAATTTCGCCGCGGGTGTAATGCTGCTGCTGTTCAAACCCTTCAGAGTGGGCGATGCCGTGATCGCCGGAGGACAAACCGGAACTGTGCATGACCTGGGGATCTTTCACACCACCATCCTCACCGGGGACAACAAGAAAGTGATCGTTCCCAACACCGGCATCACCGGTGGAGCCATCACCAATTTCAGCGCCATGCCCACCCGCCGGATCGAACTTACCCTGTCCGTTCCCGGAACCACCGATATGAACAAAGCCCGGGACATTCTGAAAGCCCTGCTGGCTTCCGATGAACGCATCCTGAGCGATCCTCCCCCCGCCGTAGTGATCAGCGATGCCACCGCCGGCGAGATCAAATTCGGCGTGTTTCCCCATGTGAAAAATGCCGATATGGGTGCAGTGCAGGCCGATCTGCTGGAAAAGATCAAGCGCACCTTCACCGAAGCCGGGATCTGGAGCTGAGGGGGCATGATGAAAGCAAAAAAACTTCTGCTGCTGGCAGCTCTAACCTTTAGCCTGGCCCTGCTCTCCGCCGAAGGCTTGGTTCTGAATTCCGATGTGAATGTAACCCTCACCCAAAGCGCCTTCAGCGATAACTGGCAGGGCTCCGAATTCGGCAATATCACCTGGGTGGCGTCCTCCAACTCCAGCGCCCAGAAACAGATGGCCGACTGGCTGAACAACCGGACCACGCTCAAGCTCGCCTTCGGGCAAACCCATCTGCAAAAGACCGATGCCGCTGGAAAAAAGTATTGGCAGGAACCGGACAAGACCACGGACAAGATCGATCTGGAATCCCTGTTCAAATTCACCCTGCAGAAATGGGTGGATCCCTATGCCGCTCTCAGGTTTGAATCCCAGTTTCTGGATGAATCCGATTCCACCCTCACCCGCATCGTGAATCCCATGCTGTTCACGGAGAGCGCTGGTATCATGAAAACCTTCCTGGAAACGGAGAAGAACCACCTTTCCCTGCGCTTGGGAGGTGCCGTGCGTGAGAAACTCGATCGCGATGTGCTGATCGATGCTGTCGCCAACACCCGTGAAAATCAGACCACCATTGACGGTGGAGTGGAAGGGGTGGCGGAATTCAAGCACATCCTCCGCTTGGCCAACGCCAGCTTCAATTCAAAGTTCTGGGCCTATCAGGCTCTGTTCAATTCCAAATCCGATGACTTAAACAATGACTGGAAAGCCCTGGACTATGTGTGGGAAAACATACTCACCACCAAGCTCTGGGGATTCCTGAGCGCTAACCTGACCTTTGAACTGCGCTATGAAAAGGAAGCCATTGACGAGATCCAGTGGAAGCAGATCCTGGGCTTGGGCTTCACCTATACCCTGTTCTAAGGAAGTAACTTAGCCAAAGCAGTTTGTCCTGATATAGCTGAAGGGATTGCGGAAAGATATCCGCAATCCCTTCAATATCAGCAGGTTCTGTCCTGAGCTTAATCCAGAACGGCTCTCCGGAAGACTATTCCTTGCCGCGCGGATGGCCCTTGTGATAGGCCTTTTTCAGATCCTCGAGGGTAACGTGGGTGTAGATTTCTGTGGTTGAGAGTTCCGAGTGCCCCAGCATTTCCTGGATGGCACGCAGATCTGCCCCGCGGGCCAGCATATGGGTGGCAAAGCTGTGCCTCAGGGTGTGGGCGGAATAGCCTCTGCGCTGTGCCACCAATTGGATATAGCGTGCCAGAACGATGTCCAGTTGCTTGCCGTCAAAGTCCTTCCCGGTGCGGGTGAGAAACAGTTTGTTCGAACTTTCAGCTTTCCTCAGCTCCTCCCGCACCGGTAGGTAGTTTTTTATCGCGTTCAGGGCGGAAGCCCCCACCGGAACGATGCGTTCCTTGTTGCCTTTGCCCACCACCCGCACCAGACCGCGTTTGAGGTCAAGATCGGATAAAATCAGTCCGGCGAGTTCGGAAATGCGCAATCCGGAGGAATAAAGCAATTCCAGGATGGCGCGGTTGCGGATGCCGAGTTTGTCCTCCTGATCGGGAATGCTGAGCAGCTGTTCGATCTCCGCTTCGGTGAAGAACTGGGGCAGTTTTTTCTCGAATTTGGGGCGTTTGATCTTGTCCATGGGATTGGTGGTGATGCGGTCGTTGAGTTTCAGATAGAGGAAGAATCCCTGCAGGGCGGCGGTTTTGCGGGCCAGGGAACGGTTGCAATCCGGTTTGTCGTGCAGCCAGCGCAGAAAATCACGGATATTGAGCACGCCGATGGCGGACACCGGCACCTCCCCGCTTTCGAAGAACTGCTTCAGAAAGCCGTGAAACTGTTCCAGATCGAGCCGGTAGGCCCGTATCGTCAGTGCCGATTTGCCTTCCAGCTTCAGTTGCCGGCAATAGTTTTCGATCTCGGTTTGCATCGCTTCTTCCCCATATTTTCCTTTAAGGCGTATTTTTTGCTTGCCGGATATCTTGTCGAGAAAAAAATTGCGCTAAGCAATGTGGAGGTTCGATGAACCAGTATATCTCAAGCAGCGCCAGACTTGGCAAAAACGTTGTGATAGGCGTCAACGCGGTGATCCTGGATGAGGTTTGCATCGGGGATAACTGCCTGATCGGAAACAACGTGGTGATCCACGCCGGCAGCGTGATCGGCGACAACGTGCGCATCGACGACAACACCATCATCGGCAAAAAACCGCTGTCCTCCCCGCGCAGCATCTTCAAGGTTCCCACAGACCTCGAGCCTGCCCGGATCGGTTCCTACTGCCAGATCGGCGCCAATGTGATCATCTATGCCCAATGCGTGATCGGCGAACGCAACCTGATCGCCGACCTCGCCACCCTGAGGGAAAACGTTTCGATCGGCGACCTGAACATCATCGGCCGGAACGTGAGCATTGAAAACTACGTTCGCATCGGCAGCCGCAACAAATTCGAGACCAATTGCTATATCACCGCCTATTCGGAGGTGGAGGATTACTGCTTCGTGGCGCCCTGCGTGGCCACCAGCAACGACAACTATATGGCTCGCGATCCCGAGCGCTTCAAACACTTCAAAGGCATCACCATGAAACGCGGCTCCCGCATCGGCGTGAATGCCACCATCCTGCCCGGCAAGGTGCTCGAGGAGGATGCCTGCGTTGGCGGTGGAGCGCTGGTTTTCCGCGATGTGCCCGCCGCGACCATTGTTATCGGTTCCCCCGCCAAGCCGTTGCGTGATGTCTCCGCAGCCCAACTGCTGAAAAACAATCTGGACCGGTCATGAAAGTCCTGCTTATCATCCCCACCTACAACGAGATCGACAACATCAGCCGCATCCTGCCCGCGGCTTTGAACCAGGATCCTGCTCTGGAGATACTGGTGATGGACGATAATTCCCCCGATGGCACTGCCGCGGCCGTGAAAAAGCTGATGGAAACCGAGTCCCGCATCCATCTGATCGAGCGTCCCGGCAAGCTGGGACTCGGCTCGGCTTATGTGACCGGTTTCAGATATGCCCTGGAGCGGGATATTGACTATATCATGGAAATGGATGCCGATTTCTCCCACAATCCGGAGGACATTCCCCGTCTGATTGCCGAAGCCCAGAAACGAGACCTGGTGATCGGTTCCCGCTATTGCAACGGCGTGAATATCGTCAACTGGCCCTTCAAGCGTCTGCTGATCAGCTATTTCGCCTCCAAGTATGTGCGGGTGATCACCGGCATGCCCGTCAAGGATCCCACCGGCGGTTTCAAATGCTTCCACCGTAGGGTGTTGGAAAGCATTGACCTGGATAAGATCCTCTCCGATGGCTATGGCTTTCAGATCGAAATGAACTTCCGCACCTGGGTGAAAGGCTTTCGCATCAAGGAGATCCCGATCGTCTTCACCGAACGCATCAACGGGGTCTCCAAAATGAGCCGCCACATCGTGTGGGAGGCTGCCTGGATGGTGTGGCGCTTGCAACTAATG
>Ga0209610_1001924_pt1 | contig 10583 bp, 5 predicted proteins | sample LakKivw275mmetaG_FD_184137 | JGI IMG/M metagenome (GOLD analysis project Ga0209610, IMG submission 184137) | Anoxic lake water microbial communities from Lake Kivu, Rwanda to study Microbial Dark Matter (Phase II) - Lake Kivu water 275m metaG... | ecosystem: Environmental > Aquatic > Freshwater >...
CAGTTTTTACTATATTTATGGGGGAAGATTTGCTCCTTGATAATTTTTATGGAAACGCTGCCATCATCCTTGTTTTTTCATACCTTATTGGTGCGCTGCCTTCAGGGTTTATAGCAGGAAAGATAAAAGGGATAGACATAAGTAAAAGGGGCAGTAAAAATATAGGCGGGATGAACACTATTTCAAGTGTCGGAATAATTGCCGGTGTTTTAGTTGCAATTATTGACATCGGGAAAGGCACACTTGTTGCATGGCTTGCAACGAAGTTTTCGGACCATCATCCATTTATCCCGCTTCTTGCAGTTGTTTGTGCAATTGTGGGCCATAACTGGATGATATATATAGGCTTTAAAGGCGGAAAAGGAATAGCGACACTTGTGGGAGCGCTCATTTTTTTATCGCCTTTATCAATACTGTGGCTCTATATTTATTTTATGGCTGCTGCAATAATATTATTCAAGGACACATATGTTTCGCAGGGGGCGGCATTTTTGTTTTTTTCTTTTTTCATGTGGTACAGGGAAAACAGCTATTACTGGTGTATCGGGATGCTGCTTGTAACTGCAGTATACAGCATAAAAAGTTTTTCTCTTTTAAAGACATATTTTACACAAGACAGGCGCGATATAAGCCCTGTTGTTAAAAAAATATTTAAACCATTTTTCAGGGAGAAAAGTATCTGATTTCAGGAGGTATATAAATGAAGTGCCCTTTTTGTTCGGCACCTGATACAAAAGTAATAGAGACAAGACTGACGGAGTCTGACGGCAGCATCAGGAGAAGGCGTGAATGCGAGAAATGCGGAAACCGGTTCACGACTTTTGAGCGCCTGGAGACAACACCTATAGCAGTTATAAAGAAGGATAATACCAGGCAGCCATTTGACAGGAACAAGATTTTAAGCGGGCTTATCAGGGCTTGTATAAAAAGAAACATTCCTGCTGCAACTCTTGAAGAAATTGTTGCAGACATTGAATCTGAAATAAGGAACTTTCATTCAAATGAAATAAGTTCCAGGGAAATCGGCGATATAGTCTTAAAAAAACTGAAAAATCTTGATAAAGTTGCTTACATCAGGTTTGCTTCAGTTTATAAGCAGTTTGACAGCATAGAGCAATTTACAAAAGAACTGTCAGAATTAAAAACGGATTGAAAAACCGGGCAGCAGGATGTTAGGACAAAACCGGGTTTAAAGAGCTTTTTATTTGAAAAATATAAAAATCATTTTAACAGTCAAAAATTAATATGAAGGTTATTATTTTTTTTGGTTATAAATTCCTGGAGTTTCTGGCATATGCCACTCCCTATCCTGTTTCTTATTTCATTGCAGCTACATCTGCTAAAATGATTTTCTATACCGGTAAGCTTGCAGATACACTCAAAAAGAACGTATCTATAGTAACTGGATTGAAGCAAAATGACCGGAAAGTATCTGATATAGTAAAGAACATCTATGTTGTATGGTTCTGCAATGTAACTGATTTTTTAAAACAGCTTTTAATAAATGTTGAGAAATTCAAAAAAAGGGTGGATCTTTCCGGATTAGAATATTTAAAAGATTCACTTAAGGCCGGAAAAGGCGCAGTTATTTTTACTGCCCATATCGGAAATTTTGAATGGGGTGCCTGCAGGGTTGCAATAGAGGGAATACCTATATGGGGCACCGGCCTTATAAGGCCCTACCACAGGACAAACAGGTTTTTTGAAAAGAGAAGGCTGTCAAAAGGTTTGCAGACATTATATGCAAATAAGATGATGCTGAATACCTTCAGGATTTTAAAAAATAACGGGGTTATTGCAATTCCAACAGATTTTGACCCGCTTGGCACTGCTGAAGCTTATGACTTTTTTGGCAGGAAAGCTTATATACCGTCAGGACCCGTTGAGATAGCGCTTAAATCAGGAGCCCCGCTGCTTCCCAGTTTCATGTGGCGCAAAAGCAAGTACGGCCATCAGCAGATCATTGATAAGCCTCTTGAACTGGAAAGAGATGAATCAAAATTTGAAAACAGGAAAGAGTTTATTGCTTTTAATATGAAAAAAATGATTGAAGTGCTTGAAAAATATATAAGCGAACATATTGAAGAGTGGGAAATGTTCCATGATATATGGGCAGAATAATTTTAAAATCTGTAAACTTATTGACAATCTTTCTTAAAGGCAAGTAACATATCCATACTCATTTTCATAAAACAAACTCTTTATTATAAAGGAGCAGTATTGAAGATATTAAAAGACTTTGAATCAAATACAGCCTGGCACATAAAAACAGTAGATGAAGTAAGGGACATCCTTGCAACCGATATTTCTTCAGGAATCAGCGAAAATGATGCCGCCCAAAGATTATCAGATATTGGGCCAAATGAGCTTGAAGAAAAAAAAGGCAGATCCCCCTTTAAGATATTCATTTCTCAATTTAATGACTTCATGATATGGATACTTATTGCTGCCGCACTTATTTCAGGGATATTGCTCAGGGATATAACTGATTCAATTGTCATTCTTGTAATACTTATTATCAATTCTGTCCTTGGTTTCGTACAGGAATACAGGGCCGAGAAGGCACTGCAGGCACTAAAAGAGCTTGCCGCACCAACTGCACTTATTATAAGGGGAGGCGTTGAACAACATGTGAGCTCCAAAATGATAGTGCCGGGCGACCTTATAAAACTTTCATGCGGGGACCTTGTGCCGGCTGACTGCAGGGTTATAAATAGCGTTAATCTGCAGGCAAATGAGTCCATAATCACTGGCGAATCTCTTCCTGTTGATAAACACCCTGAGGCTCTTTCAAAGGAAAATCTTCCGCTTGGCGACAGGGTAAATCTTCTCTATTCCGGCACAACTATTACAAAAGGAAGGTGCAGCGCAATTGTAGTCGGCACAGGTAAAAACACCGAGATAGGTAAAATAGCAAGCCTTGTCCAGGAAAAAGACGACATGACTCCGCTGCAGAAAGAACTGAAAACTGTTGGCACAAGAATTGGCATAATTTGCCTTTCTGTGAGCGCAATTGTATTTCTTGCAGGCATGCTTAAAGGTTTCCTTGCAATTTCCCAGGGTACCTTAATCGCCACAAGAGCTGATATTATATCCGAGATGTTCCTTATTGCAGTGGTACTTGCTGTAGCCTCCATTCCGGAAGGGCTCCCGGCAATTGTAACAATATCTCTTGCCCTTGGTGTACAGAAGATGGCAAAAAATAATGCCATTGTGCGCAGGTTAAGTTCAGTTGAGACCCTTGGAAGCGTGTCGGTGATATGCACAGACAAGACAGGTACACTTACCCAGAACAAAATGGTTGTGCGTAAGATATTTAATGGGCTTTATGAATTTGCAGAATATGAAAAGCAGAAAAAAGAGCAGGATTTAATAAAAACTGCAGGTTCAAGCCAGGCAGCAGTTATAGGCAATAACGCAAATTTAATTCCAGAATGTTCTGAGATACCTGAAAATGACATTTCTTTAAAATTCCTTATTGAAAATGCCGTGCTTTGCAATGATGCATATTACCTGGATAAAAATATCTGCAGCCTGGCAGGCGACCCTACAGAAACTGCGCTTATTGAACTCGGGCGCTTTTATTCTCTTGATAAAGACAGCCTTGAATTTATGTTGCCCCGTGAATATGAAGAGCCTTTTGACTCGGTCAGGAAAATGATGACAACTGTACACAGGGTATCTGATGAGTATTTCTCACCAGCCGGCTCGGGCGGTTATTCTGATTCGCACCCTCTTTCAAAATTAAAAAGCGGCACAGCCGGCAGACAGCAGGGAGGATATCTTCTCTTCAGCAAAGGTGCGCCGGAAGTAATCTTAAAAAAATGCACAAAGATAATAAAAAATAACGAAGTTGTTCCACTGACAGAAGAAGACATTAAAGCAATAAGCGTCATTAATACAACTCTTGCAAATGGCGCAATGCGTAACCTGGCATTTGCCTTTAAATATATTGATGAGTCACCCGAAGGGAAAAAAATAGAGACTCTTGAAAATGAGCTTATCTATAATGGTATGGTAGGCATGATAGACCCTCCAAGGCCTGAGGTTTATGATGCAGTGGCCCGATGTAAACAGGCAAATATAAACATAATCATGGTCACAGGCGACCATAAACTTACTGCAAGGGCAATAGGCGAAGAGCTCGGAATACTTGGTGAGAGTGACAGGATAGTCGAAGAAGAAGAATTCTCAAATATTTCCGATGAAGAACTTGCAACAGAAATCGAGAAAATAAAAGTTTTTGCAAGAGTATCGCCCGAGCACAAAGTGGCTATTGTAGATGCATTGAAGAAAAATGACCATATTGTCGCAATGACCGGTGATGGAATCAATGATGCGCCTTCCCTGAAAAAAGCTGATATCGGCCTTGCAATGGGCATAACAGGCACCGATGTAAGCAAGGAAGCAAGCGATATGATACTTACTGACGATAATTTTGCGACAATAGTAAAGGCCATAAGAGAAGGACGCGTAATATATGACAACCTGAAGAAATTCATTCTCTTTTTGCTCTCATGCAATATTTCAGAAGTATTGCTCATGTTTATAGCGATAGTTTTTGGGAGTTTTATTTTCCGCCTCCTTGGCGTGGATCCCACTCTTGCATACATTCCGCTTCTTCCGGTACAGATACTATGGATGAACCTCATAACTGACGGGCTGCCGGCTCTTGCACTGGGCATTAATCCCGCAGAACCGAATATTATGGAAAGGAAAGCAAGCAAGCTAAGAGAACGCATTTTAAGTAAAAAGGGCCTCTGGCAGATATTGTGGCAGGGGCTTATCCTTACACTGGGTGCCCTTTTTATATATTTTATAGGGCCGGAACTGTTTAACACTCACAGCCTGCAGCATGATACTGATGTTTTCCATACCTGTGTCTTTACAACTCTGGTACTGGCACAGCTTCTGCATTCATTTAATTTCAGGTTTGAGTCAAAAGGGATTTTCAGGAAAGGTATTTTTGCAAACCGCTCCCTTAATCTTGCAGTTGCAGGTTCTGCGCTTTTGCAGGTTGCATTGGTTTACGTTCCGTTTTTACAGAAAATATTCAGCACGACAAGCCTTAATGCCAATCACTGGATAATGGTGCTCGTAAGCGCAGTGGTTCCGGTTCTTATAATCAACCTGGTAAATGAAATAATCCATTCAAGAAAAGCAAAGAAAAAATAGAAGATTGGTACGTTTCATTAGATTATATAGATAAAAGCATACTGGTTTCCAAATGCTCAATATAATAGATTACGAGCACTTGGAAAAACCGCAGTTCCTGCATACATAACAGCCGCCCTCGGGCTGCATTATGCCTCCGCAACCTTCTTCGGGGCATATCATAATCGACTTTTTTCCTGAAGCCACATTGAGGTCAAATTTATTGTATCCCTTCTGGTAAAACTCAATGGCCTTTCCTATCGCATCCGGGCACGAAAGTACATGGGTCCCTTCGTCTGCAATGCATGTGATGCATCGAATTCCCGACACCTGTTTAAGGATGGAGTCTATTTCTATGCCGGACCTTATAGTAATACTTATAAGCCTGCTGACTGCTTCTGACAGAGCGGCGCATCCTTCTTCACCGGTGTTTGTAAATACTTCGCATATGCCATCTTCATCAGAATTTACAGTTACGTAAAGTTTCCCGCATCCGCCAATGCTATATTTCTTGGTCATGCCCTTTGTAATATCAGGCCTTGGCCTGGGTTTTATATTATGCGCGCCTGCAGTTTCTTCTCCTTCATGGCCATCATGTATTTCAGCAGTTTCATGCACTTCAGGTTTTTCTGTATCATGCCCGGTCTTTTCCTTGCCTTTTTCAAGGATTTTTTCTTTGCCCTGCACCCCACTGACCTGTTCGTGTGAACTTTTAGTTTCTGAGTGTCCTGGACTGACTTTAGTGCCCTCTGCGCTTTCAGCAGCCTTCCTGCCCTCGACCTGCAGCACCTGGCTCTCCCTGCTGCCATCTCTGTAAATGGTAATGCCTTTGCACCCAAGCCTGTAGGCAAGCATGTATACTTCTTCGACATCCTGTTCTGTGGCGCTATTTGGAAAATTGACTGTCTTTGATACCGCATTATCGACAAACTCCTGGAAAGTTGCCTGCATCCTGACGTGCCATACCGGGGAAATCTCATGGGCAGTGACAAAGACCCGCCTTACCGATGACGGAATCTCTTTAAAGTCAGCAATTGTACCTTTACCGGCTATTTCTTCCATAAGCTCGACAGAGTAAAAACCCATCTCTTTTGCTACAAGCTCAAAATATGGATTTACTTCCAGAAGTTTTTCATTATCCATAACATTTTTTACAAATGAAATGGCAAATATCGGCTCAACGCCGCTGGAACAATTTGCTATAATGCTGAGTGTGCCAGTCGGAGCGATGGTGGTTGTAGTAGCGTTTCTTACCTGGTAGCCTTCTTTGTTATCATATACGCTTCCTTCAAAATTGGGAAAACTCCCTCTCTGTTTTGCAAGCTCTCTTGATGCGGCCTTTGATTCATCCTGTATAAAACTCATTACTTCTTTTGCAAGTTCCAGAGCCTGTTCACTATTGTATGGTATCCCAAGAACCATAAGCAGGTCAGCCCAACCCATAACTCCGAGGCCGACCTTTCTGTTGCCCTTTACCATCCGGGCTATTTTTTCAAGAGGATACTTGCTCATGTCTATGACATCGTCAAGGAACCTTATCGATGTATGTACTGTTTTTCTCAGTTTGTCAAAATCCACTTTTGATATGCCATCTTCAGTTTTAACCATTTTTGCAAGATTTATGCTTCCCAGGTTGCAGGCTTCATATGGTAATAATGGCTGCTCACCGCAATTTCGTACAACGATTCCATTGGCAATATATGAATTGCTGATTGGTTCATTAAAATCATATACTTCTTTAATGCCACAATTCTGTATTTCCTCAACCTTATCAATAAATTTATCACCAGGTTTTAATTCTTTAAAAGGCTGGATTAGCACTTCGTCACCCTTTTTTAATTCGCTAATGCTTCTATAGCCTTCCGTAGTAAGAATCTTATGCTCAGGAGTTGCTTCTATTTCATAGCCCGATTTAGTAACCAGCTTAAATATTTCTTTTTCTCCTCTTGCCCAACTGCCTGCTTCGGGACTTTCGTGAACTTCTAAGTCACCATTTGTGATTTTATTTGAAATCTTGTATTCCAGTGCTCTTTTATCAAAAATTATTTTTATATCTTCATTATTTTTTAATAGCGCATGTAATTCTTTAGCTTTTATATATCCCCTGTTTGTAGAGATATAAGTTTCCCCTGAAACGCACGGATTGGTGCTTTCAATGGTGCCGATATGCGGTGTCGGATTGTCCCTGTTTAACCTGTCAAGAAAAATTATTCCGGGGTCGCCGTTTTTCCAGGCATGGAACACTATCTTCTTAAAAATATCCCTGGCGCTATATCTTGCAACAACTTCTTTTGTCCTGGGATTTAAAACATCATAGTCGTCTCCGTTTTCCACTGCTTTCATGAAAGACTCTGTGACACCTACCGATAAGTTGAAATTATTGAGCTTGGTGCTGTCCTCCTTGGCACTGATAAACTCAAGGATATCTGGATGGTCTATCCTCAAAATACCCATGTTTGCGCCGCGCCTTGTGCCGCCCTGTTTAATTGTATCTGTCGCAGCATTAAATACAGTCATGAAAGAAATTGGCCCGCTTGATACTCCCTTGGTGGAAAGCACAACATCATTTTTCGGCCTTATATTTGAAAAAGAATAGCCCACGCCTCCGCCTGACTTCTGTATCAATGCTGTTTCTTTTAATGCTTCGAATATTTTTTCCATCGAATCGCCAACAGGAAGGACAAAACATGCGGCAAGCTGCTGCAGCTCCTTGCCTGCATTCATTAAAGTCGGTGAGTTGGGTAAAAAGTCAAGCTCTGCCATCATATCAAAGAACAGCTTTTCTATCTCTGCTACTTCTTCATCAGTGTGGCCGTAATTCTTTTCTGCAGTTGATATATTGCGGGCAACCCTTAAAAACATCTCCCGGGGTGTTTCAAGCAATGTCCCTTCTTCATCTCTTTTAAGGTACCGTTTCTCAAGCACCTTTATTGCATTTTTTGAAAGGCTGATGGGCTTATTTTTATAATAGTCATCAAGCGGTATGTTACCGGCAAAATTTACAGTTGTTTTATTATTTTTTGAATCTCCCATGGCAGTCTTTTCCCAACCTTCCTGAAAAAATTTGTATCTTTAAACAAACCAGTGCAGAAACAACTGAAAAATGTTAAAAATCCTGAATGCTGATTGTCTGGCAAATAAAGATCTAATACGAAAAAAGAAAACAAACCCTATATATATTGTGTTATGTTTAAAAGTATAACACTATATATAGTGTTGTCAATGATTTTTTAAAGATTTTTTACAGCTTTTTGTTGAAGTTTTTTTGAAAGTGTTTTCAGGCACGGATAATCCAGGTGCAAATCATATATTTTGCCTGTGAATACATGTCTTACCGGGAGTTCTTCCTGTCCTTTTTATCTCTGTACATATCCATATCTGCATAGTGTATTATTTTATCAACCGGTTCATTAAGTGCCGGATCATATTTGCTTATACCTATTGATATGCCGATTTCAAAGTCTGCAAGCCTGGTTTCCTTATACCATTCTGACACAGCTTCACGCAACCTTTTTATGAATGCATCAATACCCTTGTCACTTGATTCAGGAAGAACTATTAAAAACTCGTCACCGCCATATCTGACAAGAGTATCGACTTTCCTTATCTGGCTGGCAATTACATCAGCAATGCCTTTTAGCACAATATCGCCTACCTGATGACCGTACCTGTCATTGATTTCCTTGAACCTGTCTACATCAATCATTGCCAGGGTCAGGGGATATCCAAACCTTCGTGAGCGCTCAACTTCTATTTCTATCAGATTATTGAAATACCTGCGGTTATAAACACCGGTCAATGAATCCAGCTCGGCCTGCTGGCGCAAAGACCTCTGCAGCCACAATCTCTTCAGGGACTCTGCTGAGTGGCCTACCAGAAGTTCAGTTAATTTTACATTTTCACTGCTGAAAACTTCTTCGGTGTCGCCAAAAAGAAATGCTGCGCCAATATCAGATACCGGCATGCATAAGACAGCACATATTTGAAGCATTTCAATGGCCTGTTTTCTGATATTTTCAGGAAAATCACAGGTTTTTATGACTTCGGCTTTTTTGCTTTTATATGTCCCGGCCACAAAATCATTGAAGAAATTATTATCGGAAACAAGGCTTGCAACTGCCGGGCTTGAGTTAAAGCCATTTTCCAGTACCCCATTTTTTTCAACAAAAAAACTGCAATAAGCAAACCCCATTATTTCCCTTGCTGCCTGTGAACTTTTTTTACAGACATCCTCTTCGGCTTCAACCATGGATAAATCAAAAGCCAGCCTGTTTAATCCTTCTATCTTTTTCTTTGACTGCGAAAGGTTTATTTCTGCCTTCTTGCTTTGCGTAATATCGCTGAAAACAACAAGATAGCCGGCAAGTTTGCCCTTTTTTTTCTCGACAGGCAAAGAAGTTATTGAATAAAATGATTTTTTGCCATTTTTATTTATTTCAGGCGATTCTGTCTTAACACCTGTATCTGTGACCTTGAATTTTATATTTCTTGTTATAAGAAATATCTCAAGGTTCTGGCCGACAAGTTCATTGGGGTCCACATCGAATATTGCCCTGGTTTTTTTATTAAAATCAACAATTGTTCCAGTTAAATTAACTACAATGACTGCGTCTTCTATACTGTCAAAGACTTTATCCCTTGCAATCGGCACAATCTGAAGAGTTTTCAGCCTGAAAAGGCTCCACAAAAAAAGCCCTCCTGAAACAGCGCATGAAAACGGGGTAAGATCCAGTTCACCGATTGATAAAGAGTCAGTTATATATATCAGGCTGCCAATTATAGGGATGAGGGCCCCGATTGCCAGGACCAGCCCCTGTTTTATATGGGCCATGGGAAGCTTTATGACAGTATTTATGAGTATAAGGGAGCCGGTTATTGTCATGCCATAAGTGTAAACGATATTGACCCAGTACCAGATCCCGCCGGTTTTTGCAATCTCCTGGACAATTCCCGTGGATATGCCGATATCCTGCAACATCAAACCGTGAAATCGGTTAGTCCATACCAGCACTATTGTAATTACCGGGATTATTGCCAGATAAAAAATCTTTTTGTTGATTATAAGCCTGTCATTGTCCGAGTACTGGAGGGCAAAGAAAAGCCATAAAAAAGGAAGTGTGGCAATTCCAAAGTATTCTATCCCGTACCAGATAAGTTTTGTTTCCAGGCTTTTTACTGTTATTTCAAAAATATACCCGAAAGCATAAACCGCTACTGCTGCGTTCAGCAGGATGAGGGATTTTGCGCCCGGAATGTTTCTCCGCCTGAAAGCAACTGCTGAGTTGCCGAATGTTATTACAATTGTGAGAATCAGCAGAATTATGTAGATATTCATATATTATTTCCCTGGCTGATTAAATCATATTTTCAATATTATATATCCGGACATTATCTAAGAAATAGTAAAATTTATCAAAGGACAATTATAA
>Ga0209610_1001930_pt1 | contig 10571 bp, 10 predicted proteins | sample LakKivw275mmetaG_FD_184137 | JGI IMG/M metagenome (GOLD analysis project Ga0209610, IMG submission 184137) | Anoxic lake water microbial communities from Lake Kivu, Rwanda to study Microbial Dark Matter (Phase II) - Lake Kivu water 275m metaG... | ecosystem: Environmental > Aquatic > Freshwater...
GAGCCGCAGGCAATCAGCTTGGCCTCGGTCGGCGCGTTCAGCACCCTGCCGTAGTCAATCATCACTTCAGTGACTCTGCCGTTCTCGACCCGAACCGAGTTCGTGCCGGCATTGACAGCCGCCAGCCGCCAGAGCGCGGAGAGCTTGGCGCCGACCTTGCCCTGACGGATGCGCCAGTAGACGTTCTCCAGACTGTCGTTGGAGATGATTGACACTGAGTACGAGCCGGGCTTGAGTCGGTGCATCTCGACCGGGGTCCGGCCAAGGTAGTCGCCGTCAAGGTAGACAGCGATTCCGATCGAGTTCGACTTCACGGTCAGGTAGCCGGAATCGGCCGGAGCGACAGCGGATACGAGCAGAAGGATGCCGAGTGGGAGCATGTTCAACAATAGCCGATTGGCGCGGCGAAGTCAAACCGGCTTCGGCCCAAGACCGGGACAGGAATTAACCACCAAGACACAAAGACACCAAGATGAGGAACAGCAGACGAACTCAGAAGTCCCGGATCGGACGATCCGTGTTCATCGGTGTCCATCCGTGGTTCCCTTTGTGTCTTGGTGTCTTTGTGGTAAGACTCCGCTTCGGTGCCGGACCCGGCTACTTCTGGGTGCGGGTGTGCGCGAGAATCCAGTCGCCCATCACCTTGAGCGCCGTGGGTGAAATTGTCTCCTCAATCTTCGAGTACTCGCCGACTCCGCCGGTGTTCGCGGTCTGGAGCAGGTGGTTGAGCCCCGGCAGTTCCTTGACCGTGAAGTCCTTGTTGCCGCCGGCCTTGAGCGCGGCCTCGATTGCCGCCAGGTTCTCCTTGGGCGCCACCTGCACATCTTTGCCGCCGACAATCGCCAGGATCGGCTGCTTCAGCTTCATCAAAGCCGGGCGCGGGTCGTAGCTCAGGAAGTAGCGGAACCAGGGAGAAAGCATGGTCTCAATCTGCTGCTCGGCCGTCTGCTCGGAGGCCTTGGCGGTTTGACTGTCGGCCGCTGGCGTCTGTGCGAGCGTCTGCTTGACCAGCAGGCGGAGCTTCGTAACGGCGGTCGCGGAGTCGGGCTCGGTCATCACGACGTCGAGGATCGTGCGTTCGGTTCTTGCGCCTGTGGCCAGTGCTGAGTCGGATGCGCCTTCGGCTTTGGCGACAAGGTGCGACTGCAGCATCAGAACCGAGTCTCCCGGCACGCCGGTCCCGGCCATGAGTACCACGAACGCGACGTCCGGTGCCTCGTTTGCCACGATCGGCGCGATGATACCGCCTTCGCTGTGGCCGAGCAGCCCGATGCGCTTCGGGTCGATCTCCTTGCGGGTCTTCAGATACTCGAATTCCGCCTTCGTGTCGGTGGCAAGGTCGGCGGTGGTCGCGGTTTTCGCGTCACCGCCGGACTTGCCGACGCCGCGGTCGTCACAGCGCAGCACGGCGATGCCCCGTCGGGTCAGATAGTCGGCAAGGACCAGGAACGGCTTGTGTCCGAAGATTTCCTCGTTGCGGTTCTCCGGACCCGAGCCGGTAATGAGCACCACCGCCGGGAACGGTCCGCCCGAGTCGGGTTCGGTCAGAGTTCCCGCCAGCGTGATTCCCGCCGTCTTGTTCTCAACGGTGACTTCCTCTTCCTTGTACGGGTACGGGGGCTTCGGCTCCTGTGGCCGATTGACCTTCTCGACCTTCTCGATGCGCTTCAGCACAAGCGGCAGGGACCCGCCGCCCTGGGTCCAGGTACCCTCGATGGTGCTGTCGTCCTTCACCGTCCCCTCGAACCCGCCGGTGATGCTCTTGATCGTGAGTTTCAGCTTGCCGTCGCCGAACGAGCATTCGTCGACCGGGATGCCGGTGGCGCCCTGGTCCGGGCTGTCCATGGTTGCCGTGAGCTGGCCGTCGTCGGCCTTATCGACGTGGAACACGATGCGGAGTTCGACACCCGACACCTTAAGCGCGCCCTGCCAGAGGCCCGCAACGCCCGGGGCAGGATTGGCCTCGGCGCCGACAGCCGGCAGCATCAGGCAGATCATGGCAGTAACGAGAACACGTGTGAACGACTTCAGCTTTGATGACTTCATGGCCGGATTCTAGGCGTCGAGGACAGGGATGTCAAACGAACGGGCGGCTGCCTTGGCCTCAGCGGGCCCGCCTTCCGGCTTGCGCCTCTTGCACTCTGACTTGCATCCGCTCGCTTCACTCCCGGCTTCCGTCACCCCACATCTGACATCTGCCTTCAGTTGTCGCCGCGGATCACCTCACCCCGAACTCCGCTGTGACCGTGACCGTCACGTCCTTCTGGCGCGTGGACGTGTTGTAGATGCCGTAGTCGGAGACCTCGGTCGAGTACGGCTCGGTTATCTGGAAGATGCCAGCCCGGGCCGAACGCATGGTGCCGATGCCGGACCCCGAGTTCTTCGCGATCTCGATCGCCCGCTCCTTTGCATCGCGCGCCGCCTCGGCCAGCAGCTCCTTCTTGATGTCGGGTAGCTTCGAGAAGTAGTACTCCAGCGATGACGACTGCAGCGCCACCCCCTTCTGGAACATCTCGTCGGGATTGAGCGCCAGTTTCTCGACCGTGGCCAGGTCCTTGGAAATCACGTACACGCTCTGGATGAAGCTGTACCCGGTGTTGTTGCCGTTGTTGTCGTAGACCGGGTTCCGATTGATGGGCTGCACCGATATCTCCGAGTCGCCGACGCCGGCTGTCTTCAGCGCCGCCATCAGGGCCTCAAAGGCCTTGCGCGTGTCGGAATAGCCGATGCTGACGTCGCCCAGCCCGGTGTTCCGGCCGACCGATACCCGCCACTTCACGATGTCGGATTCGTAGCGCTTGGTGGCAGCGCCGACCACGCGGATAGCGTTGCCCTGGGCCCGGGCGCGGTAGAAGTAGTTCCCGAGCACCGCGGCCCCGACCACGAAACTGATACCGAGGACTATTGCCGTGAATCTACGCATGGGACACTATATCTGGAACCGCCTTACAGTAAAGGGTATGAGGCAGACAGGTCCTGGAACTCGCGGGCGGTAGGGGATCGAGGGATTGGTGGAGCGGACGAAGTCAGAAGTCAGAAGCTAGATGGCAGAAGCCAGAAGTGCAGGAGGGGGAGAATTCGAAGGCCAGGGGATCAAGTGGCTTCGGCCCGTCAGCTCCCAACCCTGACTACTGTATGCTGTCCGTTGACAGGCTTCGGATTCATAAGAATAGGGGAAGTGTCCCTCTTTTCCTCCAAGATCACGGCAGCCTTCTCGCCCCGTTCGTGCGCGCGCAAGAGCCTCTCAGCAAGCTGCGCCACGGTCGCGGTCTGATAGCCTGCGTTATTGCTCATGGAAGCAAACGGTCTCGCTGCTCATCGTGTCACGCCAACGCGGTCTCGATACTTCATGCCGCCGATACGGAAGGTGTAGTCCGGGGCCTTGGTTGCGCCCGCGACTCTGATTGACTCTTCGTGGATTACCGGCCTGTAGACTTCGGTCAGGCCGGCCTTGTTGGCGACGTCCCAGCCGAGGGACTCATGAGGCAAAGTTCGAATGACAAAGGACGAATGACGAATGGACGGACTCGGACGGGTCACTTGGCGGAGTTGTTCTTCTTTGTAGTCAGGGGAGAGGTAGACCTTGAGGTCTGCGGAAAACTCGGGACAGTCCCCGGCCGCGAGGACGCGGCCGCGATCCGGTACAGTCCCGGTTTTCCGCTCAACAACCGGCTTTGGCGGAGACATTCCCACGACGCGTGAGAATAGGCGGTATTCGCCCGCAGTCAAGCCGACGCGGCCACGGTGCCTGCCGTCTGGGGCCGGCGGTGAGGTGAAACGGATGGTAGCCGGCGGCAACGGCTCACGGCGCAGGTGCGACGGCATCGAATACCTCGGTTCGGATTCGCGCGAGCACTCCGGCATCCAGACCTCGGTTCGCCCATTTGTCGAGCAGGACCTGAGCCTGGAGCGCGAAGCTCTCGCCGGAGATGCCCTGCTGGCGCGAGAGCTTGTAGAGCTGCCGCGCGTAGCTGAGGTACGCAACGTAGAAGATGGTGTGCACTCCGGCGGCGTTGAGCGTCTGTCGGGCCTTGGTCTCCATCTCGCAGAGGCTCGCCACTGCGGCCTCGTAGTGCTTGAGCATGTCCGGCCGCATGTCGTCGAGTACTTGCTTCACCTTGCCGGTATCGGTCTTTATCGTCCATGCGTTCACTCGCTGATTCGGATCGGTCATAGTTCCTCCTTGGAGGTTTGCGGTCATTCGCGGGCTTGCGGGCCGGCTTCGTGGCAGGCCCTCACTTAGTTATAGCCACAAGGGGGGCCTACCTGTGAAAGCACCATCACGATTCCCTGAACTCCTCTTCAGGGTCGTGTCCCCTCACATATCTATGTGGACACCGAGGCCGGATTTGCTCAACTATCTTCGTCTACTTGTTACATGGTACCGGCATAATCTCCTCAAAAGCAGTGTCTTAGACGAAATGTCGCGCTGAAAGCCCAGGCAGACGACGCCCTGAGAATCGCCCTGGGAACCGTCCCGGGAACGGTTCGGGGGGCGGTTCGGACGGGGACTGACAAGAGGACATCCGGGGCGATTCTCGGCTCGATTTCCGCCGAGCTTGGCGGAAGGACTCAGATTGGGATTTGCGGATAGACAGGTAGGGCGATTCTCAGCAAGACCTGCTGCGCGGTTCTCAGCGCGACCCTCAGCGTGACGTCCGGCGTGACGTGCAGAGGGATTCGGATCAGGATTCGCGGGAGGGTCTGCACAGCGATCCTGAGCGTGACTTGCGGGTGGTCGCTCCAGACTGGGCTCGAAGTGCCAGGCTTGCGACACGGTCCGAGCCAAAATGGGGACAGTCCCCGGCCGCGCGGACGCGGCCGCAATCCGGTACAGTCCCCATTTTGTGGTCAGGGCCACTCGCATTCGTGGCGGGCGGCAGAGGAGTGCTGTATAATGTGGCGACAGCAATCAACGAGAGGAGAGCACGATGCGCATTGCAGTAGTCCTGTTATGCCTGGCCACGGTGGCCGGCGTTCTGCCTGCCGCGAACATCCTGCCGAACTCGTCGTTCGAGGCCTGGTTGCTCGGGTTGCCGGTTGGCTGGCTCACGTCCGAGTTGCTCTACCCGGGCTCCGCAGTTCAGGATTCCGGCAGCCACTCGGGCACGTACTGCGTGAAGCTGGACGGCGGGGATAGCGTGGCGTTCGTCTCCACGGTCGCTGTTGTCACGCCCGGGTACAACTACGACTTCTCCGGGTACGCACGCGTGCCCGGCGTGCTGGGTGGCTCGTTCGCGCTGCTGTTCCTAACCGTGCAGGGCGACACCGTGGGCTCACCCGAGCTGCTGCCTGCCTACTATTCTGAGCCCGAGTACCGCGAGTACACGCGTTCGGTCACCGCGCCGGAGTCGGCCGCTGTGGTTTCAGTCTCGTTCGTCGCGCTGGCCGGCATGGAGACGTATGTTGATGACGTGACGCTCGACGAGACCACCTTCGTCGATATCGCAGAGCCGGCTGTTTCGCTGCCGCCGGCGGGCCCCCGGCCTCGGAAGCTCTTGTTCATTGACGGGTCTTCTTCCCGCACGACAACGGCTGTGCCTCTCTTCGACCCGCTTGGCCGTCGCATAGCCGCCCCGCCGCGGCGCGGTATCTACTTCGTGATACCGGAAAGGTAGGTGCAGATGGCAACGGTTGAATTCTATGTAGAAGAGCAGGACGGCGGATTCGTGGCACGGTCGTCCTGCGGGTGCATCGTCACTCAGGCAAGCGATCTCGATGAGCTGCGTCGGAACGCAAGAGAAGCGGCCTGCTGCCATTGCGACGAGACCGGGCCGCCGGCGACCATCAAGCTGCGGTTCATCAAGGTCGAGCGCGAAGAGACAATCACGCCGTGAAGCTGCCGCGCGACCTGTCCGGGCAGGAGCTCGTGCGGTTGCTCGGGCGCTACGGGTACGAGGTGACGCGTCGGGTCGGCAGCCACATGCGGCTGACTACGCGCGAGCACGGCGAGCACCACGTCACCATCCCGGCCCACGATCATCTGCGGGTCGGCACGCTTGAGTACATACTGGCGAGCGTCGCCCATCACCTCGGTCTGGGGCGGCAGGAACTCACCTTGAAGCTGTTTGGAGCTCCGTGAGCTTTCGTGGCCTGCTGCTTGTCTGGATTGGGCTGATGGGGCTGGCTGCAACCGCGGTGTCCTTCGTCCTGTTGCGTCTGTTTCCCAGCGCTTTCTCGGTAGCCGGTCAGGCATTCGTCTGGCCGTGGCAGGCATCATCTAGCCGCTCTGCCCGCATGAGAGGCTGGCTGCTTGCGGCCGCTGCTCTCTTGTCAGCCATCGTTGCCATAGTCGGTATCGCCTCGCTCCGGTCCTAGCGTTGGGCCTGTCAGTACGGCCTCAAGGACAAAGTGATAAGGACAAAGGACAAAGCAATCGGGAAGTCCCCAAGTAGAAAGTCGGGCCGGACTTGGTCATTTCAGGCTTGTCCCGTTGCTTAGTCCTTAGTAATTCGTCCTTTGTACTTCCGTTTCCTCGGTTGCGCACGGCTGTCATTCGAGTAACATCTTCGCTCTTGGCAGAGGACAAACGCCTCAGTTCAGTTGACCTCTCCGGCCGTCTCGGCCGCGCGATCTGGCAGGTTGCCTGGCCGGTGATGACCGGCCAGTTGCTGTACACGATGCTGAGCGTCGTGGACATGTTCTGGGTCGGACGACTGGGTCCGGCAACGGTTGCCGCCGTCGCTCTCGGCGGGGCCGTACTTGGCGTTCTCTACTCGGTGGGACAGGTGGTCATGGTGGGCGTACTGGCTACGGCCTCTCGCGCCGCCGGCGCGGACAGCACGACCGGGGTCCGGGACAGCCTGAGGCACGGTCTTCTGCTCGCGTTGCTCGGGTCCATTCCGCTCGCTGTGGCCGGTGTGCTGCTGTCGGGTCGGATTCTCGGCTGGTTCGGCGCCGCGCCGGACGTGGTGATCGCCGGCCGGGGGTATCTCGCAATACTGCTGGCGGTCCTGCCCGGGTTTTTCGCCGGGATGGTGGTGTACGCAGGATTCCAGGCGTTGGGTGACACGCGCACACCGATGTTCATCACCTTCGCCACCAACATCCTCAACCTCCTGCTCGACCCGCTGCTCATCTTCGGCTGGCTCGGTTTGCCGAGGATGGGAGCAGCGGGTGCGGCGCTGGCGACCGTGCTGTCCCAGTCCGGTGGGCTCGTGGCAGTGAAGACGATCCTCGATGTCGGCGTCCCGGCCGGCCTGCAGGCAGTTACCCGCCCGCTGACCGGGATGTTGATGTTCGGGGTGGCGACGCGGTACGGCACCGAGGCGACGGCGGCGTTCGGCATCGGGATCAGGTTGCTGCAATTGATGTACATCTACCTCGGGGGGTTGGCCTCGGCCGGGCAGACGCTGGTGGGTCAGAGTCTGGGCCAGAAGAAGCAAGACCTGGCATACCGGGTCAGCCAGCGCGTGCTCCGGGTCGCTTTCCTCCTGCAGCTCGGGGTGATGCCGGCGCTGTTCCTGCTCGCGCCGGTGCTCGTGCGGGTGTTCAACGCAAACCCGGAAGTCGTGCGCTTTGGCACGGCATATCTGCGCGTGCTCGCGCCGATGCTCGTCGTGCTGGGTCTCACGACCGGATGGGACAGCGCGCAGCGGGGGGCGGGCGCGACCCGCAACCCGATGGTCGCCGCGCTTGTCTCAAACTGGGGCATCAAGATTCCGGCCGCGCTCGTCCTCGCGGGCCCGCTCGGCTTCGGTGTCACCGGTATCTGGCTCGGTATCGGCGCCTCGATTGTGGTTGAGGCCGGGATTCTCGCCATCGGCTACTACCGGGGGCGATGGCTGCACAAGGAACTGGCGTGGGAGGCGACGTGAGAAGACCCAGCCGAAGTCAGAAGTCAGAAGCCAGAGCGGAGAATGCAGAAGTGGCGCGCATGGAGAACCGCAGGCCGTCGGCCGTTGGCCGGCGGCTGGTCGTGCGACCGATGACCAGAACGGACAAGCCGGCGGTGCTGCGGATTTCGTCCCGTATCTGGGAGGGCAACGACTATGTGCCGCTCTTCTTCGACCGCTGGGTGAAGCAAGGCGGGTTCTGGGCAGCCGAATTGCGGGGACGAATCGTCGGCTATGGCAAGGCGACGGAGCTCGCGCCCGGGGAAATGTGGCTGGAGGGCCTGCGGGTCGACCCGGACTGCCGTGAGCAGGGAATCGGCAAGGAATTGTCGCGGCAGGTGCTCGGTCGGACTCTTGAGCGGCGTCCCGCTTCGCTGCGACTCGCCACCGCCGATGTAAACCACGAGTCGATTCACATCATTCTGCAGGTGATGGGGTTCAAGCCGTTCACTGAGTACCGCTTCTTCAACGGGACGCCACTGAAGCCACGCCCGGGGCCGCCGCTGGTCACACCAACGGTCGCGGAAGCGCTCGACTTCATCAAGCGGAGCGCGGAACTGACGGCGAGCAAGGGACTGCTACCGTGGACATGGCTGTTCCGCAACCTGAATCGCCGATACGTATCGGAACTGGTACGACACGGCTACGTATTCGGGTACGGCCCGGCCGGCAAGATGGTCGGGTTGCTGGTGGTCAGGCCACACCGGTATCGCGGCAACGACCTCGATATCTCCTTCATCGCCGGCACCGGCAGAGCCTTGGTGGCCTTCCGTTCCTTCGTTTTCCGGGTGGCGCGTGATTGTGGAACGCAGAACATCAGCGGCATGGCGGCGAGCGAGGAGATGGCAGCTGCCCTGAAGTCACTCGGCATGAAGCCGCACCCGCACATCAAAGCCGTGCTCGTCTTCGAATACCCGGTATAGAGCACTCGGCCGAGTCCAGAAGTCAGAATTCAGAGATCAGATGGCAGAAGTGACGGAGAGGAACGCCGCCAGGCATGTTGGAGCCGACCGGCGACGGATACGGAAGCCAAACATGAGGCCGGGCGCATCAAGCGATGCGCCCGGCTCCAGTCAGTCGGATTACTTAACCTCGGCGAAGCGAGGCTTGGCGAATACGACCCGGCCGACGTCGGTGTCGAGTCCGCCCTGGATGACGACCTCGATTTCCGTGCCGACCGCATTGGCTCCGCCGGTGACGACAACCTTGATGCCGCCCTCCAGGTAGCCGATTCCTTCGTCGGCTTCTTTGCCCTTCTTGGCGATCCGGACCTTGAGCTCATTGCCGGGAAGGTATGCCGGCCGGAACAGGTTGTAGATTTCGATCGTCGTAACCGCGTTCCCGGCACCGGCCGCCTCCTTCAACTCCGCGTCGTTGGTGACGAGCGTAGCCTTGTGCTTGCGCACGGCGGCAAGCAGAGCATCTTTCTTGAGCAGGGTCTTGTCGAGCTTGACGGTCACGCCCGAAACTGCCTTCAGGTGTTCGATTGTCTCCCAGGCGCGTCGTTTGGCGTGGTCGTTCCCGCCTTTGCTCGATGGTCGCTCGGGTTCAGGTATCAGCAGTTTGCCCTGCATCAAGCCGAACGCGACGAACTCCGCGATGCGCGGATCGGTCAGTGTTTCGTAGTCGATGACGTACGTTTTCTTGTTGCCGAATAGCATTACTCCTCCGCCCCGGGCAGGTACCCGGAGGCAGTGCGTGGCCCGAGGACACGAGGCCGAAGTCAGAAGTCAGAAGGCAGATTGAAGAAGTCGGAATGTCCGGAACTTCTGCACTCTGGTTTCTGATCTCTGAATTCTGAATTCGTCCCGCTCTCGGGATACTACTGGTTTGGCCGGCGCGAGAACAGGTGCTCTCGCCGAACGCCGATGTCCGTAGGGCCGGGTCAGACGCCTGAGGGGGTCGCTGCGCGACCGCCTCGCGAGTGGACTCCAACGGTTGGCGATTAGCGTTGTTCGTGCGCCGGCGGTCCGGCGGCGCCTCAGGATGCAATGACCGCATCAAGCGCCTCGCGGACCGTATCAACAGGCTTCAGGTTGGCCCCGGCAGTTCGCGTCTTCTTGGTGACGCCGCGCCGGGGAACTACTACATTGGCAAATCCGAGCCGCGCCGCTTCTGCGATGCGCGACTCGGTGCGGGCGACAGAGCGGATCTCGCCGCCCAGCCCGACCTCGCCGATGAACACGGCGTCGGTGGGCAACGGCTGGTTACGAATCGAAGACGCCAGGGCGGCGACGACCGCGAGGTCGGCCGCAGGCTCCTGGATTTTCAGGCCGCCGGCGATGTTGACGAAGATGTCCTGCCCGGCGGCGCTGATTCCGGCCCGGCGTTCGAGCACGCAGAGGAGCATGCTCAGGCGCCTTGAGTCGAAACCGGTGGCGACGCGCTGCGGCAGCGCATAGGGCGTGGCCGCAGCGAGCGCCTGGATTTCAACGAGCAGGGGCCGGGTGCCTTCGATGGTTGCCACGACCGCCGAGCCGGAGACTTCCGGGCGGCGGCCGGAGAGAAAGAACTCGGAAGGGTTGGCGACTTCGGCCAGACCCGATTCGGTCATTTCGAAGACGCCGATTTCGTTGGTCGAGCCGTACCGGTTCTTGGCGGCACGGACGATGCGGTACTGCTGGAACCCCTCGCCCTCGAAGTAAAGAACCGTGTCAACCATGTGTTCGAGGGTACGGGGGCCGGCGACCGCGCCGGACTTGGTGACGTGGCCGACGATGAACGTTGTCACGGCGC
>Ga0209610_1001934_pt1 | contig 10557 bp, 7 predicted proteins | sample LakKivw275mmetaG_FD_184137 | JGI IMG/M metagenome (GOLD analysis project Ga0209610, IMG submission 184137) | Anoxic lake water microbial communities from Lake Kivu, Rwanda to study Microbial Dark Matter (Phase II) - Lake Kivu water 275m metaG... | ecosystem: Environmental > Aquatic > Freshwater >...
GTCCAGTGACGGCCGGCTGCGCGTCTACCTCGATGCCGTCGCCTATGCCTACGAAGCAAGAGGCGACACGGTGCCGATTCTCGCCTACGTTCCGGCCCCGTTCACGACTGCCCAGCAACTGGTAGACCAGGAATCGTTTCTGCTGGGCTTGCTCACCGAACCGGAGCGAGTGAACGAGTTGCTCGCCTATGCCACCCGCTCAATAACGAAGTTCTGCCGGGCGATTATAGGTGCAGGCGGGCTGCCTATTCTCGTCGACCCGCTGGCATCGGGCAGCGTCATATCGGCCGAGCACTACCGTCAGTTCGCCCTGCCGTCCGAGGCGGAGGTAATTCGCTATCTGCATCGCTACGACCTCGACGTGGTGCTTCACATCTGCGGCGACACCCGGTCGACCATCGGCATGATGACCGAGACGGATGCCGACCTGCTCAGCATCGACCGCATCGAACTGGCGGACGCAGTGGCCGGCGCGGGACAGCAGTGTCGCATCATCGGCAACTACGATACATCTACGATCCTGCTGGCTGACCCCCAGACCATCGAGCGAGATATTGCGGAAATGGTGAAGGCCGGCAGGAGTTGTCCCAGGGGGTTTGTCGCTGCCACCGGTTGCGAGGTGCCGGTTGACGCGCCGCCCGAGAACGTCCGCGCCTTCGTGCGCGCGGCAAAGGAGGCCGGTGTGAACTCAGGATATGGTCGTCTGGCGAGCCGGCCTCGTCGGACGAGTCAGACTCGATGATTACAGCCGGGATAGACGTAGGCTCGGTCAATACCAAACTGGTCGTATTCGACCGCGCGAGCCAGCAGGCGTTCTGCGAAAAGGTCGTGCCGACCGGGCCCAGGCCGCGCGAGACCGCGCGTCAGGTCATGACCGAGTGCCGGAGCGAGCATCGTGACCTGTCCGGTCACGTGCGAGGCGTGGTGGCGACCGGCTACGCCCGTCACACAGTGGACCACGTCGAGGGTACGGTTACGGAGATCAAGGCCGCAGCTCTTGGCATCCGTTACTGGCACCCGACCTGCCGTACCATCGTCGACATCGGCGGGCAGGATTCGAAGGTGTTGAGCCTTGACGAGTCGGGCAAGGTACGTGACTTCGCCATGAACGACCGCTGCGCGGCCGGAACCGGACACTTCCTGTCGGTACTATCGAAGACGCTCTCGGTGCCGCTGGAGGACTTCGGGCGCCTGAGCCTTGAGTCGCGCCGGCCGGTGCCGGTCTCAAGTCTGTGCGTGGTGATGGCCGAGTCGGAGATACTGTCGCTGCTCGCGGCCGACACCCCCGTAGCCGATGTGATAGCCGGTCTGCACGAAGCCCTGGCGCGACGAGTTGCCAACATGGCGGCGCGACTGCGAGTCGAACCGGACGTCGTCTTCACCGGCGGCGTGGCGCAGAACCCGGGCATGAGGGCAGCGTTGGAGAAGGCACTGGGCATACCGGTTACGGTCGCCCGGAAGCCACTGCTGGCTGCAGCGCTGGGGGCGGCGCTCTCAGCGGGCGCGAGCCAGCCGGCAGTCTGAATAGAAGAGAATCGGGGACGGTCTAGCGAGACCTACGGATCTCGGCCAACAGAGCGTCAACCAGTCCGTCCTCGGCACAGGCCTTGACGACCTTGCCGTGGGCAAAGACGATGCCCCGGCCCTTGCCGCCGGCAATGCCGAAGTCGGCCTCACGCGCTTCACCCGGTCCATTCACGACACAACCCATAACCGCGACTTTGAGCGGCGCAGGGTGCTCGCGCAACGCCTCTTTCACCTGCCGAGTCAGGCCGATGACGTTTATGCCGGTACGACCGCAGGTGGGGCAGGAGTAGACGAGCGGGCCGCGTCGGCGCAGGCCCAGGGCGCCAAGCAGTTCGTATCCGGCGACCACCTCCTGTACCGGGTCGCCGGTCAGCGAGACTCGAACGGTATCGCCGATCCCTTCCAGAAGCAGAACCGACAGCGCGGCGGCGGAGCGGATCGCTCCCTCAAAGGGCGGCCCGGCCTCAGTAAGTCCGATGTGCAGCGGGTAGCGCCACTTCCGCGACAGCTCCCGGTAGACGGCAATCGTCTCCGGCACATCGGTGGACTTGGCCGAAAGGACTATGTTCTTGAAGCCGAGCCTTTCAAAAAGCTCCAGGCATGCCGCCATGCTCTCGACCATTGCTGCGACCGTGGGGTGCTGGTGTTTGCGCAGAACCGACTTCTCAATCGAGCCGGCGTTGACTCCGACGCGAATTGCCGCGCCGGAATCATTCGCGACCTTGATTACCTCTTCGACCTTCCAGGTTTCGCCGATGTTACCGGGATTGATGCGCACTTTGTCAAACCCCGCTTTGAGCGCGGCGACGGCAAGCCGGTAGTCGAAGTGGACGTCGGCCACCAGCGGCAGGGCCACCCGCCGGCGAATCTCCGGCAGGGACGACGCAGCCTTCTCATCGGGGACCGCGAGGCGCACCAGTTCGCAGCCCGCGCGTTCCAGTCGTCGTATCTGGCGGACGGTTGCCTTGACGTCATCGGTGCGGGTCTTGGTCATGGACTGGATTGAGACGGGCGCGCCGCCACCGATGGCAAGCGGGCCGACCTGAACGCGGGCAGTCTCAGGTTTGTGGTTTTTGGTTTCTGGTTCCGGCTTCCTGCCGGCTTTCGGTTTGGTCAAAGCCTAGTAGCTGACTCGCTCTATCCTGGCGCCGACACCGCCCAGCTTCTGCTCGAGCGATTCATAGCCGCGGTCGAGGTGGTAGATGCGCTGGACTTCGGTCTCACCCTTCGCTGCCAAGCCGGCGAGGACCAGCGCGGCTGACGCCCGAAGGTCAGAGGCCATGACCTGCGCCCCGGAGAGACTATCGACTCCCTGGATGACTGCGGTTCTGCCGTTGATGTCGATCCTGGCTCCCATGCGGTTGAGTTCCAGAGCATGCAGGAAGCGCGCCTCGAACACGTTCTCGGTCACGACGCTCGTGCCCTGGCCGAAGGCCAGCAGCGCCGTGAACTGGGCCTGAAGGTCGGTGGCGAAGCCCGGATACGGCGCGGTCGTGATGGTGATCGACGCGGGCCTTCGTTCGGCGCTGACGACCATCTTGCGCTTTCCGGTTTCGACGGTGACGCCGGCCTTGCGCAGGCAGTCGATTGCCGAAGTGAGGTGCGCCGGCTCGCAACCCGTTATCTCCAGGCTGCCACGCGTCATGGCGGCGGCAGCGGCGAGAGTGCCGGCTTCGATCCGGTCCGGGATCGGACGATACTCGACGCCGTGCAGCTTCTTCACGCCTCTTATTTTGACGGCCGGGGTCCCGCAGCCTTCAATCTTTGCGCCCATGGCGGTGAGGAAGCCCGCGAGGTCGGACACCTCGGGTTCGCATGCAGCGCCCTGGATGACCGTATCGCCGTCGGCCAGTACCGCGGCCATCATGGTATTGGCGGTCGCGCCCACGCTCGGGCCGGATGCACCCTCAAGCAGCATGGTCCCGCCGCGCAGCTTGCCGGTGGCGTGAATGTAGCCGTGTTCAAGGTTCACATCGGCCCCGAGAGCGGAAATGCCCTTCAGATGCAGGTCAACCGGCCGCGGGCCGATGGCGCAGCCGCCCGGCAGCGACACCCGCGCGTCGCCGAACCGCCCGAGCAAGGGGCCAAGCACATAGTAGCTGGCCCGCATCTTGCGCACGATGTCATACGTAGCGGTCCGTTCGATCTTGCCCGACGCCGCGATCTTGATTGTGTGTCTACGTTGTTCAACCTCAACGCCGAGCGACCGGAGCAGCCGGGCCATCGTCTTGACGTCCTCCAACAGCGGCACGTCGCGGATGGTGCACGGTTCCTCGGTCAGGAGACAGGCAGCAAGGATGGGTAGGACCGCATTCTTCGCGGCTGCTGTAGCGACGGTTCCATCGAGTCTGGTCGGACCGTGGATAATGAACTTGTCCATCTGCGTGATATTCTTGGGCCTTCGGACCGAAAGTCAAGGACAGGAGCGCAGGTAGAACGCCCGCCTGAAGCGTACACCCGGCTGGGCCCGCGGCCACATATCCTTGACTTACGGAGTGTCCCGCCTATATTCAATTCTGCGAAGAGCCCGCAGATAAGCGGTTCTGCCCCGGCCTGCGGCCGGGCAAGCTTCTGTTAGAGCGAACTGCGGCCCCACCGCTGGGGCCAAAAAAGGAGGACTGATGTTCGTAACTATTCTGTCAATCGCGCTGGTCGCGCTCACACCGGGCGGCCGGATGCCGTCGAACTCGCCGGTGCTCCTTGGCGGTGCCGGGCCGGATTCGTTCGGCTACAGGTATCTGGACTCGGACACGACTGCCCCGGGTTCCCCAACCTACAACTGGGTGGACATCAAGGGAGTCGGGACTCAGGTGACGGGTCTCGATGACGACAACTTCGTCGGACCTTTCTCAGTCGGATTCGACTTCCCGTACTACTGGTACAAGGTCAATTCGGTGATCGTCGGGTCGAACGGCTACATCACGTTCGGCGACGTCTCACCTAACGCATCGCCATTCCACGCGGTGCCGAGTACGGCGAAACCGAACAACCAGCTTGCCATGCTGTTGAGCGACCTTGACTGCAGCGCCAGCGGCTCGCCGAGCGGCTCGGTCTGGTATTGGTCCAACGGTTCGGACAGCTTCATCGTCGAGTACGACAGCATCGAGTTCTGGAGCACCGGCGGCAACAACAGCTTCCAGATCATTCTGACCAAGGCGGATTCGTCGGTCACATTCCAGTACAAGGAACAGAGCGGCGCGCCGTACAACGGCTGGGGTACGACGAACAACCAGACCGGCATCGAGAACGTATCAGGCGCTGTCGGCTTGAACTACCTGTCGGGCACGACTCCCGCCAGCAACGTCATTCACGCCGACCTCGCCGTTCGATGGATCCCTCCGGAGTCGACTTCGCTGCAGATTCACGACGTGGGCGTGCGCAACGCGATGAATGACCGCAACGGCGGAGTGTTTGCCGTCAACGACCGGCCGCTGTCGTTCTGGGCGGTAGTCAAGAACTACGGCAATCAGCCGGAAGCCGACTACCAGACCTACTTCAAAGTCCTGAGGCAGAACGGCACGACTGTCTTCACCGACTCGATGTGGGCCACGGCGTCCGACCCGGGCACAATCGAGTCGCTCGCGCTGGCCGGCACGTGGCGTCCGGCGACGAACGGCGTATATGTTATCAAGATCTATACCAAGATGAGCGGCGACATGCTGGCTGCAGACGACACCGCTTCGATTGAACTCCATGTCGTAACGATGCCGGCGATGCTTACCTACGACGGCGGCTTGCCGGGCAATACCATGTACTGGAACGGACCGGGCGGATTCGGGAACCGCTTCGTGCCGCCGGTTTACCCGTGCTCAGTCTCCAGCGCTCGGGTCTACATGGGCATGCAGGCAGTGAGTTCGAACCCGACGGTCGGCATCTTCGACGACAACGGTCCGGACGGTGGGCCGGGTGACACACTCTATGCTACAACGGTCACAGTCGCGGGCGATAGCTGGTTCACCATCACTCCCCCCAGCCCGGTGGTCGTTGACAGCGGTGCGTTCTTTGTCTGCGCGAAGTCGGAAGTGAGCGGCGAGCCCACGTTCGGTATGGACTCGGTGCCGCCGCTGTCCAACCAAGGGTGGGAGAACACCGGAGGCTGGTCGCCCAGCCGTGACGCATCGGCGCGCGACGTCTGCGCCAACGCGACGATTTCCGGGCCAGTCGGCATATTCGAGTTCATCGCGCCGACGGTGCCCGCGTTGCCGGCGCGGATTGACGTTAACCCGAATCCATTCGGCCGGACGGCCGCGATCCGGCTGCTCAATGCGACCGGACTGGAGAAATCGGTTGATGTCTACGATGCGACCGGAAGCATCGTGCGAACGCTTGAGCTCAGCCGCGGCCAGGCCACGCTTGACGGCCGGTTGCTGGCCGACGGTATCTACTTCGCGCGCGTCGCCGGGACCGAGGCGCCCGTGGCCAAGGTTATAGTCACGCACTAGCCCGGCAGTCCCGAGTATTGCGGCGGGGAGTTTGACTCCCCGCCGCTCGCGTTATGGTGCGTTGACGTGGCATTGCCCGCCTCCTTGACCGGAGCCGCGGACGAGCTACAATCACAGAGTTGCAGTCGTTGCGGGGACAAACTGGCCGGTTCCCGCGGGATGACGGGCAGCGTTCTAGGTAGACGAGACATGGCTCTGCCCGAGCGGAGCCCCAAAGGAGGACGTGTGTTTCTGACCATTTTGTCACTCGCGCTGACAGCGCTCACGTCGATCGGTACGATGCCATCCGGTTCGGCGACGCCGCGGAGCAGCGGGTCGTTGACCCCCCCGGCGCTGCTGGGCGGAGGCGGACCTGACGCGTATGGGTACAAGTACCTGGATTCGGATACCACTGCCCCGGGTGCTCCGGTCTACAACTGGGTCAGCATCAAGGGCGTCGGGACCAGGGTCACGGGACTGGCCGACGATACGATCGTCGGGCCCTTCCCAATCGGCTTCCGTTTCCCCTACTACTGGTACGCGGTCGATTCGGTCATGGTTGGGTCCAACGGCTACATCACATTCGGCGACGCGACCAAGTCCCAGCAGCCGTTCAAATCGGTTCCGAGCACGCCGAAGCCGAACGACCAGTTGGCCGCATTGCTCAGCGACCTCGACCCGACCGATACCACCTCTCCCAGTGGTTCGATCTGGTACTGGTCCAACAACAGCGATAGCTTCATAGTCGAGTACGATAGCATCGCATTTTGGAGCGCCGGCGGTAACAACACGTTCCAGATCGTCCTGACCAAGGCCGATTCGTCCATAGCATTCCAGTATAAAGAGCAGAGCGGCACGCCGTCCAACGGTTGGGCTGGCGAGAACACGCAGACAGGCATCGAAAACTCGTCCGGCGCAATCGGCCTGAACTATCTGTCGGGCCAGACTCCGCCCGGCAATCTCATCCACCCTGACCTGGCTGTCCGTTTCTTCCCGCCGGAATCGAGCTCGCTCCACGACGTGGGCGTCCGTAATGCGATGAACGACCGCAACGGCGGTCTATTCGCTGTCAACGGGCGACCGCTCTACCTCTGGGCTGTAGTCCAAAACTCCGGCAACCAGCCCGAACCTGACTACCAGACCTACTTCAAGGTCCTGAGGCAGAGCGGGCAGCAGGTCTTCTTTGATTCAATATGGGCCCTAGCGTCGGACCCGGGCGAGACCGAATCACTGGCTCTCTCTAATGCGTGGTGGCCCTCCACCAACGGCACTTACGTCATCAAGGTCTACACCAAGCTCTCGGGCGACATGGTCGCAGTCAACGACAGCGCGAATCTCGAACTGCACGTGGTCAGCATGCCGGCACTGCTCACCTATGACAATGGCGTTGCCGCCAGCAATTACTACTTCTTCAACGCGGGCAACGGATGGGGCAACCGTTTCGTGCCGCCGGTGTATCCCTGCTCGGTTCAGAGCGCACGGGTCTACCTGGGAATGCGGGCGGCGACTTCGAATCCGTTCGTCGCGATTCTCGACGACAATGGTCCCGGCGGGGCTCCCGGTGACACGCTGTACATGACGACCGTCACCGTCTCGACGCTGGACTGGGTCACCGTGACTCCACCCAGCCCGGTAGTCGTCAATGACGGCGCATTCTATGTCGGCGCATGGTCGGCCGTGGACAGCGAGCCGACGTTCGGCCAGGACGAGGTGGCGCCGTTCTCGTACCAGAAGTGGGAGCGTATCGCCGGCATCTGGGCGCCTGACCCCGACGCCGGTGTACGTGAGTTCATGGCGAACGCGACGATCTCAGGTCCGGTCGGAATCTTCGAGTCGGTAGAGCCGGCCCTGCCCCGAGTGCCAGCGCGGATTGACGTTAACCCGAATCCATTCGGCCGGACGGCCGCGATCCGGTTGCTCAATGCGACCGGACTGGAGAAATCGGTTGATGTCTACGATGCGACCGGAAGCATCGTGCGAACGCTTGAGCTCAGCCGCGGCCAGGCCATGCTTGACGGCCGGCTGCTGGCCGATGGCATCTACTTCGCGCGCGTCGCCGGCACCGAGGCGCCCGTGGCCAAGGTCATAGTCACGCACTAGCCCGACAGTCCTGAGTATTTGCGGCGGGGAGTTCAGCTCCCCGCCGCAATCCTATCCGGCCCACCTTTCGGTCGTCCGGGATTCGTTGTCGCGTCCGCGGCGGGGTCACGTCTGCTTGACCGTGGTCCGTCGGTGGATAGAATCGCGGCGGTGTCATCATCAGAGAATCGCGGCCGGGATTCTGTCTTGTTCGCACTTGTCCTGGCGTTTTCCCTTCTGACCAAGCTCGGCCTGGCTCTTTTCGTCTGGTTCCGCAATCCGGCCGCTGTCTGGCATCCTGACTCGGCTACGTACCACGATCTTGCCCTCAACCTGCTCAGGTACGGTGTATTCAGCCGGTCGAGCGGGCCGCCGTTTGTCTACGAAGTATTCCGCACGCCCGGCTACCCGTTGCTGCTCGCCACCGTGTACTCGCCGTTCGGCGTTTCCACCTTGCCGGTCGCTTTGGTGCAGGCGGTTCTTGCCACGGGCACTGTCGCGCTCACCTGGATCCTGGGCCGCAAGCTCTTCGGTCCGCGCGCCGGCACTCTGGCCGCTGTCATCCTCTCGCTCGACGTAGCGAGCATCAGCCTGGCGCAGATGCTGTTGTCCGAGACAACCTTCACATTGCTGATGCTGACTGCAGTCTGGCTGCTGGCGAGGAGTATTTCACCGCTGCGCGGTTGGCCCGGCTTCGCCCTGTCCGGGCTCGCCCTGGCAAGCGCGATCTATATCCGGCCCGTCGCGTACTACCTCGTGCCGCTGGGTGCCGTCGGTGTCGCGGCCTACGTCGTGCTGAAGGCCCGGGCAGCGGTTCCTTCGCGGTCAAGATGGCGCCTCGCTTTGGGCCGCGCCGGCGCTTTCCTGCTCGCTCCGGTCCTGCTTGTTGGCGGCTGGCAATTGAAGAACCTGCAGCGGACCGGCAACGCCCGGTTCAGTCACATTGAAGGCCAGAACATGTACTTCTACCGGGCCGCCGGAGCTATATCAATGCGCGACCACAAGACTCTGTTTCAGGTTCACCGCGAAATGGGGTTTGTTACTGAGCGTGGCGACTTCACCGGCTGGGTGAGCCAGCATCCCGAGTTCGCCGGTAAGAACAACGCGGTGCTGGGCGAGGAGTGGCTACGCGAAGGAATGGCGATTCTTGTCCGCAACCCGGGATGGTACGCCCTGGTGCATCTTCGCGGCGTGGCGGCGCTGCTGCTTGAACCCGGCACGTACTTCCTCGCCTTCCTGATTGGCTCTGAGTCGGGACAGCGAGGTCGGGAACTGCTCGACCGGGTTGACGTGTCGCTTGCCGCAGCCGTGGCCGTGCTGGGCGCAGTATGGGCAGAGCACCGATTCCTTTTTCTGTCCTCGCTCTGGGCGCTCGCTTTTCTGGCGCTGCTCTATGCGGGAGTCGTCCGTTGGCTGGTGCGCACGCCGCTGCGCGGCTGGACTCCCGGCGTCGTGGTCGTGGTGGTAGTGCTTGGATACGTCATGCTGACCTCTTCCGGGCCCGAAGCCACGTCACGCTTCCGCGTGCCCATAATGCCGCTGCTTGCAGTGCTGTCGGCGGCAGGCTGGCTTAGTCCCCGCAAGGTCCGAGCTTCCGGCGGGCGTCGCACCGCGGTGACGTGAAGTACTTGTTCGTCGTCGGACTCGCCCTGATTCTCGCACGGGGTGTCATTCGTCTGATTGCACCGACGGCACTCGACGCGCCAGTTCCGCCACCCGCGCCGAAGCCATCCTTCACCATCGTTGCGGAAGGTCCCGCCGGTACTGTTTCAGGCCATCTCCACGATGCAGAATCCGGTGAGCCGCTGGCCGGCGCCACGGTCGTGGTTGAGGGAACTGCGCGCGGAGCCTCAACCGATGTTCACGGCGAGTACGCCATCGCGGGAATCGCGCCCGGGCTCTACAAGCTGGAGGCAGTCTATGTGGGCTATCGCAGCCTTCGGACTGCGATCAGCCTGGACAGCCTGATCGGCGTGCGCGTGGACTTCCGGCTGGTCCCCACTCCTATCAGGCTGCGTCTGGTCGACTGAGCCTAGGCGTTGCGTTCGAGACCCGCGTGCCAGCGGAAGGAGTTGAGCACGAGCGGGTCAAAATGGTGACCAAGGAAGCCGAGGACAAGGTCGAGGGGGGATTGCAGATTGCAGATTGCAGATTGCAGATTCTGACGACCGGAATCGGCGCGCCCCTCGCGGCCGTCCCCGGTAGCAGGCCCCTTGCCGGGTGAGAGAGCTTGTACGATTTCGGAGGCAGGGGTGTAGAGCAGGAAGGCGAGCGTGTCGAGGCCGGCAGGGTCAAGGCGCGTCCCGCTGGGATTCTCGCCGGCGCAACGCGGGCAGATGACGCCACCGCGGCCGGGCTCGAAGTAGGCCGGACGCTGGCTGTCGATCGGGCGGCGGCAGATGAGGCAGCGGCGTAGTTCCGGCCGGAAACCGAGAAAGCTCGCGGCCTTCAGCAGGAACGAACAGACCAGAGCAGGATAAGGGGCAGGGTGCGGGGAGCCGGGAGCCGTAGAAGGCGAACAGGATTCGAG
>Ga0209610_1001938_pt1 | contig 10547 bp, 7 predicted proteins | sample LakKivw275mmetaG_FD_184137 | JGI IMG/M metagenome (GOLD analysis project Ga0209610, IMG submission 184137) | Anoxic lake water microbial communities from Lake Kivu, Rwanda to study Microbial Dark Matter (Phase II) - Lake Kivu water 275m metaG... | ecosystem: Environmental > Aquatic > Freshwater >...
AGAAAAGATCCATTGACCTGCAATATCCGTAAACGGTAAACTTATACCATGACTTTCTCAGGCGGAAGACTGAACAGGGAGCAGGAGGCCGCGGTTAAGCACGCGGGGGGCCACGCGCTGGTTCTTGCCGGCGCAGGAACAGGCAAAACAAAGACCATCATACACCGCATCGCCCACCTCATAGAAAACGGCGTTGACCCCAGACGCATACTCCTTCTCACCTTCACCCGCCGCGCGGCAAGGGAGATGACCGACCGGCTCAGGAAGATGGTCGGCAAATCCGCAGATAACATAATCTCCGGGACGTTCCACCACTACTGCCTGATGACCATGCGCAGGATGCAGAAAGACTTCAATATCGCGGGCGCGACCGTGATAGACCGCGATGACCAGGAACAACTGATGCGGCTTGCAAGGGCAAGGTACGTGGAGAAGAAGGAGGTCTTCCCGAAAGCGGGCCCCCTGACAGACCTCTATTCCTATGCGCGCAACACCAACCAGTCCCGCCAGGGTTACCTGAAGAAATTCACGGAATATGACGAAAAGACCATCGGCAGGATAATAAAGGTCTTTGAGGACTACGACCGCCGCAAAAAAGCATGCAATTACCTTGACTTTGACGATATCCTTTTCAGGTTTGCCAGAGTGCTGCATTCCAGCCCGGCGATACGCGCAAAACTGAGGAGAAGGTACGACCACATCCTTGTTGACGAGATGCAGGATACCAACCCGCTCCAGTGGCTGATACTGGACGGCCTGCGCGACCCGGCAAAACTCTTTTGCGTCGGTGACGACGCGCAGAGCATATATGCCTTCCGGGGCGCGGACTTCCGCAACGTCCATTCCTTTACCGAACGATGCCCGAACTCAACCGTACTGAAACTGCAGGAAAACTACCGCTCCACGCAGGAAATCCTTGACCTTGCCAACTGGCTGCTGGCCGAATCTCCCCTCAAGTACAACAAGAAACTGAGGGCAAGCCGGGGCAAGGGGATAAGACCCCGGCTGATAGAATTTGAAGACGACCTCTCGGAGGCCGAGTGGATAGCGAATGATTTGCTGGAGCGCCATGAGAACGGCGCCGCATGGAAAGAGCACATGGTTATCTCGCGCACCGGGTTCGGCGCACGCGCGGTGGAGGCAGAACTCATAGCAAGAAGAATTCCCTATGTCTTCATCGGCGGTGTGAGCTTCCTGCAATCCGCCCACGTGAAAGACCTGCTCTGTCTCGTCCGCTGCGCGATGAGCCACCATGACCTCATAGCGTGGATGCGGTACCTGACGCTCTGGCCGAAGGTCGGAGACGTTACCGCCGACCGCATGATTGCCGGCATGCAGCCCGGCAAGAGCATACGGGATGCCCTGGAACTCCTGAGAAAGCACCCTGATTTGAAAAACGAATCTCTTGAGAGGATAGTCCAGGGCCCGGAAATCATACTGGAAAACATGGATAATCCGGCCGAGGCAATTACCAGGGCGAGCGCATTCCTTGAACCGCTTCTGAGCAGCATGTATGAAAGGTGGGATAAGAGAAGGCAGGATTTCAACCTGCTGGCCCGCCTGGCGGAGAGGCATAGAAGTCTTCAGGGTTTTCTTGAGACATACACGCTTGACCCCGTGAATATAACCCAGGTTGAAAAGCGAGAGGACGAAGATGTGGTTGCGCTGATTACCGCGCACAGCGCCAAGGGGACGGAATCGCCTGTCTGCTATCTCATCCGCGTTGAGCCCGGCATGTATCCGCACGTGCGCAGTCTCGGGGACAGCGACAGCGAGGAGGAGGAACGCCGCGTCCTGTACGTCGCCATGACCCGGGCAAAGAACGAACTCATCGTAACCCGCAGCCTGTCCCGCTCCGACTATACCACGTTCTACGGCATAACAGACAGCGGCAGTACCGGCACTCCCTATTTCCTGGAAGGCCTTGAGAAAAACCTGGTCCGGATGGAATTACCAGAGACAGGTACCATTGACGATGATGATTCCGACATCATCATCCCTCACAGATAACTGCCATATTGATTATCAACGCTTCCTGGCAGGTGTTATCCAATCCCATACCCGTATATTTACGGGTTTATGACAGCGCAGGAGACTTTTCGCCGCTCATATCCAGCCGCAGTTTGTCCCGGGTTGCAGACTTTGACATATCCTGGCGGGTGTGGTACGATTTGGCCGTAAATCTGACGTCAACTATTTGTGATTCTGCAGTATATCGGTGAAAAACCCATGAATATGAAAATTGAATTCTGGCTGGTAGTTGTAGCCTGCTTTGCGCTTGTACTCCTGACCGGTTGCGGATTCTTCCATTGGAATTTAGGCGTAGGGGGTTCGCTGTAGAAAATTAGCCCGGAAATTACTCCGCTGGATTTCACGCACGCCTACACCACCCTTTTTCAGTCCGCGAACCTCTGTTAAATCCATACTTCTGCCCGATATATTCTCACCTTGATTCCACAGTTTCTTTTTCTGAAAAGAAACACTCAATCGGGCCAAAGCTGATTTTGTCCTGGTCATGCAGGAGACAGGGCTTTCTGCTGTCAATCTTCATCCCATTCACAAATGTTCCGTACTTGCTGCCCAACCCCTTGGTCCCGACGTCCTCAACATACCACTTGCCTTCTTTCCTGGTTATTATCGCGTGCAATCTGGAAACCCTTTTCAGTTCATTGCGCAGCGCCGCCTGTAAATCGGAAGAAAGTTGTTTGAAAAGCACGTCATTGGGGATTACTATGTCGTTTGTATCCGCCCTGCCTATATTGATTATATCCTTTGTAAGGTCATACTCCTTATTCATCAAAACACAATTGTAAGATAACTGAGAAAAGAATATCATCTGTGCCATTATTATTTCCCTCCGCTCATTTATTTTTGTCCATATTATATCCAGAAAGGGCCAATATGTCCATGCGAATCCCTGTTATCCCTGCAAGACCCGGAACTGCAGGTCCGCAGTCCTGCTTTCCCCTCCTTTTTTCCCTTGACTTTTCGCAGGGAAGAGATAAGATATTGGTGGGTACAGCGATAACAGAGCAATCCATGTTCAGGTTAAGTTTGTGGAACTGCAGGATTTGAGCCAAAACCAGAGAAAGGAATCCGGTCATGCCAAAAACGGTCAACTCAACTGGGAAATCCCCGATGGTAAAATCACAGCCGCCAACGAGTTCAGCCAGAGCCATCCATGCCACAAGAGAGGAGAAATCGGTGATCTCCTGTGGTGATTGGACAATTCAATACGATTCCACGGCAGGAGTATGGAACGCCCTGAAGAATGGCCGTCCGTTGATTGTGAACGGGGATGCCTTGATTGACACGATTGATAAACAATGGACGTTCTCAAGCGAGGAGTATTCAAGGCGGACGAAAACCTGTTCCTTTGAAGATGAACTCGGTAAAGGCATGGAACTGAGCGTGCAACTGACGGCCAGGCAGGGAAGCTGGATAAATACCGAACTTTCCTTGCGCTTGTACGAACGGAGGGACTGGATATTTGTGCGCATGAAACTCCAGAACGTTTCCGACCGACCCCAGTATCTCCGGGAGCTTCATTTATTGCGGTTCTCGGCCGGGCAGGCAAATGGAGGTCTGTTCATCGGGAATGACATTGGCAAAACCATGGTTATGAGCCAGGGCTTTGAGATGGAAGGCGTCGGACGCGGGATGCATTCCATTGACACCGTGGGGAGCACGACCGACGTGTGGAGCCCTTTTGTTGCGAGTCTGCATAATCCGGCAACCGGAGACAGTGCCAGTGTAGGATTCAGTAGAAACGAACGGGCTTTCAACTGGGTGAATGTACTGTTTGATAGAAACTACAATACGGAGCTCATGCAGATTACTGCGCAAAGCAGTTATATGAACTATGTCCACGAACTGCCGCGTTACAACCCTCCTCAATATATGAGAGAGATGGGAACCGGCCTGCGACTGTCCGCCGGGCAGGAGGTATTATCCGACGAGGTAATGATTAACTTCAACCCGGACGCGCTGGCGGGACTTGAGGAATTTGGCGAAGCAACCGGACGGCGGGCGCATGTGCAAATGCCCGGTAAGAATGAAATACTATGGCAGAGTTGGAACTCTTTTGTCAGTGAAGACCAGACCACAATAAGGTCGGATATCCTTCAAAACAATGAGGCTTTCACCAAACTGCTCAAGCCCTGGGGATTCAACAGTTACAGTTGCAGCATCATGCTTGGCTGGGCTGATGACGATTGGGCGGGTGAGAAGAACCGTTGGAACGACTTTAAGGAAACTGTCGCCAGGGGCAAGGAAAGTGAATACCCGTTTATATCGGTTGTATTTCATCCGAAAAACGTATCCCCCGACCCTCTGTCAGCGGAACTGGTCACATTGGGCTTCAACTCGGTGCATACCGACTTCATGGTGAATCTATTTGGCCAGGGCCAGGGTGATCTGGCAATGAATCCAGGGATCTCCCATGCCGAATTGTTTCGAAAAAGATACAGGGCCTATACAGAAAACATCCGTCACAAAGCGAAGGAGCTGGGAGTTAAGTTATTCCTGGTGGGTTATAGCGGCACACCAATGGGATTGTCAGTTGGATTGGTCAACGGCAACCGGGTGGGAGCGGATAACGGGCATGGGGCTTACAGGAATTGGGGAAGCCGAAACCCCTCCAGGGGCACATCCTCACACGCCTATCAGGTGGGGTTATTGAAATCAATTATGCCGGCGCTGGCATACCGGTGGTGGATGCATAACCGCATCTGGAAAAACTATATTGAGTCGGTCAAGGTTGGTGAACCGCTGGGGATTGCCCAGGCCCGGGCATGGGCTTCGCTGGTGGGGCTTTCCGGCCAGATGTTCGCCATCGCCGACAAAGTCGCCGGTGAGGAGAGGAAATATATCATCCCGCCCTTGAATGAGGAACGTTTGGGGATATTGCGGAAGGTTCTGCCTGCCTGCGATGTGAAGCAAGGCGAGATGTTCCGCCCCGTGGGACTATGGAAATGTTCCGAGGCCTGTTCGCTGCCCGGCATCTACATTCGTCGAATCGTCAGACCATGGGAGACGTGGAATGTGGTCGGCCTCTTTAACCTGGATGATAAAAAGCCACGGAAAATGAAAATGGAACTTGCGGAGATGAAATGGGAGTGGAAGAGGGGATACCTTCTCTTTGATTTCTGGGAGGAGAAGTTTATCGGAAGATATCAGAAGCAGCCCGCACTATCGGTGGCGCCTTATGGTTGCAGGGTGCTGGCCGTGCATGAAGATACGGGTCATCCGCAGGTTCTGTCCAGCAACCGGCACATTACCCAGGGAGGAGTGGACCTGGAAGAGATACTGTGGGATAAGAATCCAATGGTTCTTCAGGGGATTTCCAATGGTTACCCCATGCAGAAGTATTCTCTCTGGGTCTATGTTCCGCACAGGTTCAGATATAAAAAGATAACCGCAAGCGTGCCGGTGAAAGTAAAGAAAGTTGATGAGCGTGTCCTGCGATTGGATTTTAATGTCAGTAGTCCGGAATCGATCAGATGGATGGTCCACTTCGGGTCGCTGAAATGAAACCCGCAAGGTTCGGGATCAGACAGAGAGGAGCACTCTTTCCTATCGGGCTTTTTTCATAGGGAAGCAAATAGAATGCTGCATGAAAGAAGGCTTATGCGAAACAGGGCAGGTTGAAATCTTGCAGGACGAGAGGGATACGGCATTCCCGTGTCCCCACAGGCCGAGAGCAAGGAATAGGGGTTGTATTTGACAACACAAGAAAGGTTTGATATAAAGGGGGATAAATGGGATATATATCAATTGCTGAAGCAAGTGAAAGATTGGGGGTTACTCCCAGGTCGATCAGGTTGTGGATCCGGTATTTGAAGCAAACGGACCCGACTGCGTATGGTTTGCACATACAGGTTCGAACTCAACCAGATAATCCAGGTCAGGAAGTGTATGAGCTGAACGAGGATTTATTGAAAGAGTTTGAGGAGAAAGTTCACACCCAGATTCACACTCAGGTCCGCACTCCTTCCGACACTCCGCAGAAGGCAGAATCCGAAAGGCAGGTAAATCCGGACATGTCCAGCATAATTATTGATACCTTGCGGAGAGAAATTGAAAGACAGGGGGAAACCTTGAGGCAGATACTCCAGGACCATGCAAAAGAACGGGAAAGGGCGGACACCATAATTATGGGTTTGAGAAACGATATGCACCTGCTCAACGAAAGGATTTTCCTGTTGACCGAAGGGAAAGAACAGGAACCTGAGACCCCGCCGGAGACACCCGGGCAGGTTGTGGATGAGACGCTCCAGGAGAATCCGAGACAGGAAACACCGCCGGGGGATTCGGAGTACATGCGGGTTACTGTATTTGAACGTTTATGGTTATGGAAACAGGGCATAACAGAGGACTTTAAGCAGTATTGGTTGCTTATAATTGCGGGATTCATAGTATCCTGCATTTTCTGGTCTATTCTCTTTCACAAAATACGGAGCTGAATCCACAAATAAGGAAACTTCAACCCGCCGGGCATGATTTACATGAGGATCTGTCCCGGGTCAAGACAGCTGGTTTTCACCATTTCATGGGCCCCCGGTGGTGGCCCCATGTTGAAAAAACCAGCTGGCATGTTTATCAATCCAACATTAATAAATAAACCTATTTCCTCCGAATGAAGGCGGCATAATAAACATCTATCCTGAAGCCCCTTTTCGTAAAGCGTTGACCAGCGGCTCACCTTCTGCTCCCATTGATTTCCCAAAATTTATGAGGCTTCTTGTATCTGTAACTCCTTTTTCACTGTATGCACGATGTGCCAGGATAAGGGCTTTTACGCCTGCCGCCACCCCGTCAGGATGACTGTAAACCGATGTTCCGGCAAGGTACATCCTTCCTTCTGTTCCCAGTCTCTTCATATTGAAACCGATGTTGGCCGGGCCTATCCCCCCTGCAATGACAAGGGTCATGCCATTGTTGCCCTGCAGGCCTTCATCGGACAGTCTTTTCAGGATAGCTTTTTTTTCCTCATCATCCGGTCTGAGATATCCTCCAGCTGCACCCAGCTGCATGAAAGCGGCACCGAAATATGCGGCGAAGAGATACATTAACGAAGGGTCAATTCCCCAGAATGGACAGCCGGTAATAATGTTCATCCCGGCCGTGTGAGCATAGATGGGGACATCAAACCTCTGCGCGATCTCCGCCATTGTCAAAAATCCTCCCCCGTAATGAGGAGAAAACATCAAGGCGTTCGCGCCTGCCTCAATAGCAGCTTTCGCATAGTCTTTGATATTCTTTTCGTCTGCAGTGATGTGCGGGGCGAAAAGAAACCTGGTACCCCTTGGCCTGTCATGGAACCTTCCAAGGTCAAAACCGGCATTCTCCAGGACTCTTACTGTCCTTCCGACAAACAGGGGAATATCTTTAAGCGAAAGATGCATATTCTCATCCGCCTTGGTGAACCTGGCGCCCGCAAGCGCCGCGTCAACCACCGCGCGTGAAAATAGTTCGGGAGTCAATCCGGTTTTGGGTTTCACAATGGTCCCGATAATCGGATCTGACGGACCAATCCCCAGGTATTTCCTTATCCGTTTATGCGGCCACTTAATAGTCGGCAAGCGGTCTTTCAGCTCTGCCGGAAGCCGTATGTCCGCAATTTTTGCGGCACGGTAGAAAGAAAAAGCAGATACCGACTCGCTCGCAATCGCCATCATCAACTGTGCCATCGGAAAATTTGTCTTCCCGGTCCTGTCAAAGAAAGCAAGCGGGTAAGCAATAGTAATCATGCCTGACTCCATGCATTCTCTTCTGCTGTGCTTGAATAACTTGAAGCCTGTTATCCAGCTCATATTCTCGTCGTAACCGTCGGGCTTGACAATCCGGGTATCTCCCTCATCATGCCAGGATTTGAGCGTTCCGTGTTCCATTACCATCCTGGCTGCATTCTTCAGACCGTCCATCCTTTTGCCCCGGTTTATAACCTCAAAATAATAGTCCACCTCAACGTTCGGACCACTGTTTGTGCAGCGAGATGAGTTTAAACTCCTGATTATCAGGCGTTCTTCAGGAAGACTGTTTATGGATTTGCGTCCTATGTACGGATGCTTTGTTGAAGTTTTCATTTTCCTTTCAATCTGCGGACCGCATCTACAATTTTTTTTGCGTCAGGCAAGATTGAATTTTCCAGAACCTTGCTGAACGGCACCGGACAATTTGGAAATGCGACGCGGACCGGAGGTGCGTCGAAACAGTCAAAAATCTTGCTGGTGGCACGGGCTATGACCTCGGCTCCTATTCCGTTATTTTCATACCCCTCCTCCACGGTGATAAGATGGTTAGTCTTCTTAATTGAATTGAACAGGGTATCTTCGTCAAGAGGCGCTAATGTCATCAGGTCCACGACCTCGCATTCAAGTCCGTCTTCTTTAGAGAGGATATCGGCGGCATGGAGAGTGTTGAGAACCTGCCGGGAATGGCAGGTCAGAGTAATATCTTTCCCCTGTCTCTTCACCTGAGCCTTGCCTAAAGGAATGATTTCCTCTTCTTCCGGCACCTCTCCTTTTTCATTGTAAAGAACCTTGTGTTCAATAAAGATGACAGGGTTCTGTTCCCGGATAGCGCTTTTCAACAGACCGCGGGCATCCCTTGGCGTGGCAGGCATCACCACCTTCAGACCCGGTATATGGCAAAACCACGACTCCAGACTCTGAGAGTGCTGTGAGGCATATCCTTTGCCGGCACCTCCCTGAGTCCTTATGACCAACGGAACTTCAACCTGGCCCGCAAGCATATAGCGTATTTTTGCAACCTGGTTGAATATCTGGTCCATGCATACACCGACGAAATCTATGAACATTATTTCAGCAACGGGACGCAGGCCGGTCAAGGCGGCACCAAGCGCCGCGCCGATAATTGCAGATTCTGAAATGGGCGTGTCAATCATCCGGCCAGGACCAAACTGCTCATAAAGCCCTTTGGTTACGGCCATTGCACCGCCAAATGCACCCACATCCTCACCGATTACGAAGACCCTCTCATCTCTTGCCAGCTCTTCCATCAATGCCAGTCTTATGGCCTCCCTGTAAGTCATAATGCTCATTCAGTCTCTCCTTCTATCACAGGCGCAAAAATGTTTTCCAGCACATCTTCCGGTTTTGGATAGGGACTGCCCTGGGCAAACTTGATGCTCGCGGCAACCTCTTTTTCAACCTCTTCTTCAAGAGTCTCAACTTCTTTAATCTCCATCTTCAAATCCGAAAGCAGCTTTTTCCTGAGGTTCTTCAACGGACATCTTTTAATCCACTCTTCTTCTTCCTCCTTTGTGCGGTAACTGCGGTTATCACTGGCGCCGTGCCCCAGGAAACGGTAGGTGATGAATTCAATCATGTAAGGCCGCTTCTGATTTCTCACATAAGACACTGCCTTCTCCGCTGTCCGAAAAGATAATTCCGCATCCATGCCGTCAACCGTTGTATGCTCAATTCCATAGCCGTGCGCCTTGTCGCTGATATTGCACGTGGGACAGGTTTTCTTAATATGGGTGGAAAGGCCGTACTGGTTGTTTTCACAAACAAGGAGAACTGGCAGGTTCATGCTGGCGGCCATGTTAACCGCTTCGTGGAAAGTCCCCTGGTTTGAAGCGGCATCACCGAAAAAACAAACGGCGATCTGTTCAGTCTTTCGGTATGCGGCGGAAAGGGCCGCACCCACGGCAATCGGTATTCCTGCGCCGACAATACCGTTGGCACCCAGGTTGCCTGTCGCAATATCTGCAATGTGCATGGAGCCGCCGCGGCCGCGGCAATAACCGGTCTCTTTGCCCATGATTTCGGCCAGCATCCTGTCCATGCGGGCACCCTTGGCAAGGCAATGTCCATGCCCTCTGTGCGTACTCACAATATAGTCGTCGCGGTTCAAAAAGAAACAGACGGAAGCCGCCACAGCTTCTTCACCGATATACAGATGCGGGGACATCCCCGGTATCTTCCCGGCAAGATACAGTTCATAGCAGGTTTCTTCAAATCTCCGGATGCGCAGCATCATTAGATAAAGTTTCTTCGCTTCCCTGCCGGATATCCTGTTCATCCCCTCAGTTCCTCCCTGTTCTGGACAAGTCTCTTCAATTCATCTGCCACCATGTGCGTGATCATGAAATGTATATCCTCAACAATAACCATCTTGTCGCACGGGACCACGATACAGATGTCCGCCACGGTTTTTGCCTTGCCTCCGCTGAACCCCGCGAGGCATATTGTTGTAGCTCCTTTTCGCTTCGCCGCATCAAATGCCTTAAGGATATTTTCGGAATTCCCGCTGCCGCTGATGCCAATTACCACATCCCCTTTTTGAGCAAGGTTTTCAACCTGTTCCGAAAAAATCTTTTCGAAACCCATGTCATTGGCGATACCAGTCACAAACGACATTGAGTCATTGAGGCACATGGTTTTGAACCGCACTTTGGCCACAACTTCCTTCTTGTTATCTGATGAAATGGTATGTTTTGCCAGATCATTAATCATGTGGCTTGCGGTATTGCAGTGGCCGCCGTTCCCCATTGTGAATATGGTGTTACTGTTCTGTGC
>Ga0209610_1001939_pt1 | contig 10546 bp, 5 predicted proteins | sample LakKivw275mmetaG_FD_184137 | JGI IMG/M metagenome (GOLD analysis project Ga0209610, IMG submission 184137) | Anoxic lake water microbial communities from Lake Kivu, Rwanda to study Microbial Dark Matter (Phase II) - Lake Kivu water 275m metaG... | ecosystem: Environmental > Aquatic > Freshwater >...
CCCCCTTTTTATCCTGTTCTCTTAATGGCTACTTAATAAGCACGACGGCGGAAGGATAACAGCAGCACCACCACGGTAGCCAGAACCAGGACGGCTGCAATCACAACAGCAATCAAACCACCACCCTTCAAAGGCGCACCAGTACCCACAACAACAAAGCTGGTTCTCTGCCCGGCGATGTCTACAGTATAAGTCCCGGGCTGAGCCTCGGTTACGGTGAAGTCCACTGTCTGGCTCTTGCCGGCGGCAATGGTCACCTGCTTGGTCGACCTCGATACACCGTTGACTTTCAAATCAAGGGTGTAACTTCCGCTTGTGCCGCCGGTGTTAGCCACATTAACGCTAACGTTAACTGCCTGGTTAGTCTTAGCCTGAGACGGGGTAATGGTCAACTTGCCCACATTAAATTTAGCCGGTGCCGGCTCTGCTACCTTGGCTAATACGGCAAAGGGCGTGAAGTGGCTTACCATGCCATGGGCTTTGCCAATTTCGGCAACGACGCCTGGCACTTGTGACAGCTCAAGCCAGCCATCCCCGGTATCATAATAAGCAATGAATACCTCCGAGACATTCTGAGGTAGTTTATCGGAGTCGTAGGTCAAAATAAGTCTGGCCGGTGGTGATATGGTCACAGGTGATGGCGCTGTCGCCGAAGAAGAAGAATAGGCGTTGAACTCGTAGACCTTGCCTACTATTACAGCGTTTTCGGGTGCTGGTGGTGTGGTGGATTCCTCGCGGAATGTCAGCAGCAGCGGCACTCTGTTGCCAGCTAGCATCACCCTGGCATTCTTATCGATTTCCAGCCTGTATCTGTCTGCAGCGTCCCTGGCTACGAGGGTTTCATCGAGGATACCACTACTGCTCACTCTGGCTGTAGTTATGTTCCCCAGCATGTTTGCAGTCATTGTTACTGCGGAGGCAGCAACTGCTGCTGATGCTTCGCCTCCACCACCAAAGCTACCTCCACCGCCAAAACCTCCAATTCCTGAGCCTGGCCCGCCCGGGTCAACGATAGTACCGTTGGCAATCCCATCAGCATCACCCAGTCCACCATCAGTTAAGGTGAGAGTCAGGACATTGTCGTCATCGTCATCGCCCAAAAGCGATGTGCAATCTACCCAGACACCTCCCTGGCACTTCCAGTACTGGGTGCCCACAGGTGTGTTGTAAGGGAGAGTAATGGTTACAGTTACAGTCGAGCCGGGGGCGATTTTGGTGATATTGAACGAGAACAGACCATGTGGGAAGATAACTCTCGTTGGCTTGCCAGCCGCAGGCAGTGTCCCTTCGGCCACGGCGGTCAAAGCAGCAATCTGGCCAATGTCGGAGGAAAAGGTAGCTGTCCCTGTACCCGTAGCTGTCCCTACTTGCTGTGGTATGCCAGGAACAAAGTCAATCCCACTGCATGCCTTGTACTGGTCCTGTGGCACCGCCGCTCCGTGAGGTGCCTCAGCGCATACAGTGGCTGTCTCTACGGTTTTGCTGGAGGTCAAAGTAACCGTTGCCTTACCATTGGTCGTTGTCTCAGTGCTTGTTAAGCTGCCAATCGAGCCCTTATCTGTTGTAAAGATGATTTCCGTGCCGTCAGGAATATGACCTGAGCCTGAAGTATCCTGGTCATCCGAGTTTATGGTCATATCTGCGGTGATGAGGGAAGTATCTGCGCCACCAACGATGATGCCTGTCGGGTTGGCGTTGGTTTTGAGAACCAGCCACGGGTCATAGAGTACGTTGTTATAAATTGCATCACCAGAGCCAGGACCATAACCAGATGGGCCATCATTAGCCCCCCACCAGTTGTTGGTGGCGTCGATGTTCACGCCGGTGTCATTGATGACTCCCGCAGGCGAATTACCGAGGATATTATTGAAATGTACGCTGCCTGTAGCGCCGTTAACGAACTGTACGCCACCCCAACCGCCGCCCGATATGTTATTGCTGCTGATGCTGTTGTTAGTCGAAGCGTCGACGATAATATTCGGTCCGCCACTTAACGATACGTCATTGTTTTCCAAGGTATTGCCGCTGCTGGCGCCCTCAAGGCGAATGTTAGCGCTAGCGTTCGATAAAATGTTGCCTCTAATGGTATTGTTGTTCGAGGCTACAACGCTTATGCCACCCCAGGTACTTGATGACGCAGTATTGTTTTCTATGATATTATTGCCGCCGGCATTCTCAAGGAAGATGCCAATCGAGCTGTTTTCTACCGTGTTATCGGTGACCATGTTGCCGCTGCTGGCATTCCTAATGCGGATGTTAGCAGGATTATTCGACACGGTGTTGCCTGCGAAGGTGTTGTTGCTCGAGGCTATGACGTCGATGCCAGCCCAGGCACCCCCTGATATGGTATTGTCCTCTACTGTGTTGCTGCTGCCAACATTCTCAAGGAGTATGCCAGTCTGCGAGCTATTTTGTACCGTGTTACCGCCAACCGTGTTGCCGCTGCTGCCATTCTCAATGCGTACACCAGCAGGATTGTTCAATGATAAGGTATTGCCACCGATGTTGTTGTTGCTCGAGGCTACCACAGCGATGCCACACCAGGTATTCGATGACACTGTATTGTCTTCTACGGTGTTGCTGTCGCTGGCGTTCTCAAGGAGTATGCCAACCGTGTTGTTTTCTACCGTGTTACCGGTGACCGTGTTGCCGTTGCTGGCATTATAGAATGCGATGCCGATATCCTTGTTGTTCGATATAGTGTTACCTGTGACAATGTTGTTGCTGGAGCCGTTGTTTAAGCCGATGCCAATCTGATTACCCGATATGGTGTTGTCCGTGATGGTGTTGCTGTTGGCATAGAGCAGACCCACCCCAACCGAGCTCGTCAAACTGTTGTCATGGATGTTATTTCCGGAGATTGTATTGTTGGCGCTGATACACGCCGGATTACTGCTACCAAGTGAAATGCCCCATCTGGCTATGTGGTGGATTTCATTGTTTGTAATAAAATTGTCGTTATTTGCTGCATTATTGCCCCAGATTACGATTCCAATGCCCGCGTAACCTGAATCGTTGTAAATATTATATATGGTGTTTTGGTCAATGACATTAGCAGCGCCGCTGCCGGTTTCAGAAAGGGAAATACCATTGTTACAATCATAAACGGTGCAGCCATGTATGGTGGTCCCCCTGACATCTTTGGCTACCGCAATTCCCACACTATCCGTGCCACGAGCATTTATTACCGTCAAACCATCGACGGTTACATTATTAGTAGTGATTTTAATGCCAATGACATCACTGTCTCCTGGCGTCCCTCCGGCATCCACAACGGGTACTGAGGCAGCCATTACTGTCAATTCTTTATTTACGACGACGTTCTCACGATACGTCCCCGTCGCCACCATGATGGTGTCGCCGGGAGAGGCAACATTGACAGCGGACTGAATTGATGGGAATGGACCGTCTGCGGTGGCATAGCCGATGGCATAATTTGTCTCATCAGCATTTACACCGGAGAACCACATCTTATAGACGCCACTATCCTCCATTACCACCGGGGTGTAGGTGCGGTTGGCTCTCCAGGGTATGCCGTCATTTTGGTGCATAATTGGATTGCTAGCATCTCTTACCCAATTCAGACCATCGGAAGAATAGGCATAACCTATTCCATCATTGCTATCCTTCTGCCCGCCGGAATACCACATGTGCCATTTTCCATCGGCTTCTTTTAGGATGGTGCCAAATGTTGTGTAAGAACTGTCCCAATCGTCCGTGTTCCCATGCGGACCATCATTACCTCTGGGCAATGCTTTGCCATACAAACTCCAGCTAATACCATCTGGTGAGTAGCCTAGTCCTATTTCCTCAAATCCCCCGGTGGTACCATCGAAATACATCGCAAAAGAATAATCGAATGGGTTCGTTCCAGTATTGGTTGCAGTCGGGTTATGCAAAACATCTATTGCGCCGTATGAACCCCGATTCCAGTCTCCAGATACCCCAGAAATCATCGGTACCGTGCCGTTTTGGAGCGGCTGGTCGTTCATCCAGTTTATTCCATCCGTTGACTCCGCGTACCGTATAGCATTGATACTGTACAGTTGTGTGCTGTCCCAGTACCACATCATGTATTTGCCACCGATATATTCAACCAGAGGATGGTTTGCGTTGGTCAGACCAGTGACAGGATTCTGTACCTCGGTCCATGTCAAACCATCGCTGGAGGTAGCGTAGCCAATCCCTGAATTGGAACCATACCACATCCTATATTCGGTGTCAGAGACCTTGACCACAGTGGGGTAGTATGCTTTAGCCACTGGGTCGAAAAGGGGGTTCGTCGCGTATTCCGTCCACTTGCTCACATATAGAGTGGCCGGGATGCCATTTGCCGCTACCGGGCTTGCCGGCGCCAGTCCCACTCCCAGCCCCACTACCAACACCAGCACCATATACACAGAGAAAAACTTCCAGACCTTTAAATTAGCCATTTTTGTCCTCCCCGCTTTCGCTGGCTTTTGGCAAAGACCTCTTATGTCTTCTCCTAAACTAAAAACCGACCCCGAAATGGGTCGGTTTCACTATTAGCTCAGCACCAGTCAAGTGACCACATCGCAACTGGCACTTCATCGCCCCCCCCAAAGCTCTTCGGTTCGTGAGCTATCCCGAGCTAATTGCCTCCTTGACGACTCGCCTTAAGCTTCGTTTGAGCTTGCCCAAGCGAAGCACTAGTATGTATATTCGCATATTACTATTGGTTTGTCAACATGTTTTTGTGCCCTTCGCGTTCAAATTCTCAAATTTTTTCATTTTAGTAAGGTGAGGAGGCTTAATAGGAGAAGATACGGTCATTTTTAATACCTTTGCCGGATAAATGCTGCTGTGGAAGAACTTCTCAGGATTTCAGTCCTGTTTGACTAGGAGTTCAGTACTGGTTTGTAGTGTGACCAAACTACCGTATCAAAACGTTACCTATAGGTGATTCGTAAACGAGCTACACCATATAAACTAACGTTATAAACTAACGTTGCAATGGCAAGAATAACGTTTATATGGTTATCAGTTTTGCTTCTCCTCTGTCTGGCGGCAAGTTTTCTCCCCTTTCAGGCTTTACCGGGCGGTTCCAAGTCTGCCCTGGGCACTGTGGCGGTGATTGATTACCAACCTGAGCCTGCCAGCTATGAATCAGCGGTGGTGGTTTCTGAGGATGGCTATTCTGGCAGGCAGTGGGCCATTCCGAAGATTATGGCGCCTCAGGCGTGGGAAGTTACATCAGGTGAGGCTGGCATTATTATCGCTGTCCTGGACACGGGAATTGATAAGGGGCACGAGGACCTGGCGGGCAAGGTGATAGCTGAAGTTAATTTTACCGATAGCCCGACCGCTAATGACATATATGGTCACGGTACGCATATCGCCGGCATAATTGCTGCCGCGGCGCATAATGGCGTGGGTATTGCCGGACTGGCGAATGATTGTCGCTTGATGAATGTCAAGGTGGCTGACGACCATGGTGTATTTTATAGCTCCGCAGCGGCTAAGGGCGTTATCTGGGCAGTGGACCATGGCGCCAGTGTCGTTAATATGAGCCTGGTCAGCACTGAGTCATCTCTTGAATTAGAGAGAGCAATTAGCTATGCCTGGAGCAAAGGAGCTGTTGTGATAGCTGCGGCGGGCAACTTAATAGGCACAAAGATGGCGTATCCGGCTTGCTACTCCGACTGTATCGCTGTGGCAGCTACCGATACTAACGATTGCGTAGCCTCGTGGTCCAGTCAGGGCGATTGGGTAGATGTGGCCGCTCCGGGTGTGGACATATATTCCACGTTGCCGGGTAATCGATATGCCGGCAAGAGTGGCACTTCGATGGCGGCGGCTCACGTATCAGGGTTGGCCGGACTGCTATTTGTGCTGGGGAGCGATAGGAATAACAATGGCTTTGTCAATGACGAGGTCCGAGCGACTATTGAGAGTGGCTGTGACGAGCTTGACATCAGCCCTGTTAAATGGCGCATTAACGCTTTTAATGCGGTAAATAGAGCATTAACCTCCAGATAGTCAGTGCGAAGCAATCTCGATTATGGCTACCCCCCGGAGAGATTGCTTCGCCGCTGGCGTTACTTTCCGAAGAGAATACTGACTCTTTAGTGTCTTGCTTGTGATAATTTAGCCACGTCAAATAAATCACGGATTTAGCCGCGAGGCTTTAGCTTCGTGTTCCCGACTGGAATCCTATCCTCTGGAGTCTATCTTCTAGTCTTTACAATTTCACTGCCCCGGGGTATAATCTGGGTCTGTGCCTGACATCAATTCAGACCTGCTTGGTCTTCTGTCCAGGGTATCCTCGATTCTGACTCAGCATAACTGCCCAGCTTATGTGGTTGGCGGCTTTGTCCGTGACTGGCTGCTGGTCAGGGAGACAGCCGATATCGATATCGCCGTGGATGGCGACGCTCTGGATATAGCCCGGAAGGTAGCGCAGGCTATTGATGGCAGGTACGTGTTACTGGATGAAGCCAACGAAATAGCCAGGGTGGTTGTTGCTGATGAGCAGGTTTGGCATCTGGATTTCTCTTCTTTCTCAAGTGGTATTCATAATGACCTGGCACGGCGTGATTTCACCATCGATGCCATGGCAGTAGAGCTTGAAGGTCTGGTTTCCGGTTCGCCTCAGCTTATTGACCCATTCTCCGGAAAAATCGATTTGAAGAAGAAGCTGCTGAGGGCAGTGGGTCAGCAGATTTTTGAGGAAGATGCGGCAAGACTGCTTCGGGGTGTCAGGCTAGCTGCTGAGCTTAGCTTCAAGATTGAGCCCGGGACCGAAAGTCTAATCGGGAAAAACCGCAGCTTGCTTAAGCTGGTTGCAGGAGAGAGGCTGCGCGAAGAACTGGTGAGGATGCTGGCTCTGTCCGGCTCCGGTGATATAGTGCGCTATCTGGATAAGTTAGGCTTGCTCACCGAGATGATTCCTGAGTTGGAAGAGATGAAGGGCGTGGAGCAGCCGAAGGAGCACCATTGGAATGTGTTCGACCATTCTGTGGAGACGATGGCTGCCGCCGAATTTGTGCTCCGGCAGAGTCGCTGGAAGTATGGTAAAAGGAACTTGCTGGTAGTAACCCCGTGGTCTGAGGAGATAAGTCGGCATTTTGATGAGGAAGTGTCTGGCGGCAGCAATCGAAGGCTGCTGCTTAAGCTGGGGGCACTGCTGCATGATATCGCCAAACCGGCGACCAAGACAGTTGATGAAACGGGCAGGACACGTTTTCTGGGACATACCAAGCAGGGGGCGGTCATGGTGGCTGAGGTTTTGGAACGGCTGCGGTTCAGCGGTCGGGAGATAAGACTGGTGGAGAATCTGGTTTATCACCATCTCCGCCCTACCCAGATGGCTAACGAAGGTTTACCTACCAGCCGGGCTATTTATCGGTATTTTCGTGATGCCGAGGGTGCTGGCATAGACATCCTTTTTCTGGCTCTGGCTGATTATCTGGCAACTCATGGGCCTGAGCTTGATAGCGAGGAATGGAAGCAGCATAACCTTTTGATTAACTATATATTGACCGAGCATGTGAAGCAGGAGTCTGAAATTTTGCCGGTCAAGCTGGTCGATGGTCATGATTTGATGGACGTTTTTGGTTTGAGTCCGGGACGTCTGGTCGGTGAGCTTTTGACCGGAGTGCGTGAGGCCCAGGTGTCTGGAGAGCTTAGCACCAGGGAGGAAGCAATAGAGCTGGTGCGTAAAGAGCTGGAGAAACGGCAGTGCGGCAAGGCTTGCTAAAATTGCTGGCTTGGGCTAGAATATCGCGCTATAGGGATTTTTGAGGAAAAGGTACTGAATTGAAAAGAGGAAACACCCCGCTACTAATTTTTATACTGATTATTTTCGCCTTTTGCGTATGGTTTATATTGCCGGGTAACGGAATATTTGGCAGAGACGAGTTTAAGCTGGGGCTTGACCTCAAGGGAGGCAGCCATCTGGTTTACAGTATCGATTTGACCAAGAAGGACCCGGCACAGACCGATACTGATGTTATCGATAGCGTGAAGCTGAAAATAGAGCGGCGAGTTAATGCTTACGGCGTGACCGAGCCTATAGTACAGACAATTCGGAACGAGCGAGGCAGCTTTGTCCTCGTCCAGCTTCCCGGAGTCAAGGATATCGATGAGGCGATTCAGCTTATCGGTCAGACGGCAGAGCTTGATTTCAGGGAAATCGTGCTGGATGCCAACGGTAAGCCGGTGCTTGATGAGGAGGGCAAGGAGCAATGGGTTGTTGCCAAGGCTAAAGGTAGTGATGGTCAGGAAAGAGAGCTGACGGGTAAATATTTAAAGCCGAATGCCCAGGTGATTTTAACGCCACAGACCAATGAGCCTGAGGTAGCTTTCGAGTGGAATACAGAAGGCGCCATTCTTTTTGAGCAGATTACCCAGCGAAACTTACAGAAGCCCCTGGGTATATTCTTAGATGACCAGCTTATTTCGGCACCGACGGTGCAAGCTGTAATTAAGGAGAAAGGGGTTATCACCGGAGTGAAGCTGGATGAGGCCAGGACACTGGCTATACAGCTCAACTCAGGCTCTCTGGATGTGCCACTGACTGTAGTTGAGCGCAGGGATATCGGGGCTACCCTGGGGGAAGATTCTCTGAGGAAAAGCCTGATGGCAGGAATTATCGGGTCAGCCATGGTAATTATATTTATGATTGCCTACTATCGTTTCTCCGGTTTCGTGGCTTGCCTGGCGCTGCTGGTCTTCGTAGCATTGAACCTGGCTGTTTTTAAGCTGCTCCCTATCGTTTTGACGCTCCCGGGCATTGCTGGCTTTGTTGTGTCCATAGGTATGGGAGTAGATGGTAACGTTCTTGTGGCGGAGCGTTTAAAAGAGGAATTGAGACGCGGACGTACTCTGGGTGCGGCGGTGGAGGAGGGCTTCCGCCAGTCCTGGTCGGCTATTTTTGATGCCAATATAACTGTGTTCATCGCCTGTATAGTCCTTTACTGGCTGGGAAATACCTTCGGCAATTTTCTGGTCATCGGTTTTGCCACCACTCTGTTCATCGGCACGCTTTTGAGCATGTTTACACAGGTTGTGGTTACCAGGACTTTTATGCGCACATTTGTAGGACTTGGCGTGGCAAAAAGCCCGGGTGCTTACGGAGTATTGAAACAATGATTGATTTAGTTGGTAAAAGGCTCTGGTTTTTCCTTATCTCGGCAATAATATTAATTCCAGGCATAATCTCACTGGCTGTTTTCGGTCTCCGCCCGGGAGTGGATTTCAGCAGCGGCACCGCTATAACTCTGAGTTTTGATAGCGAAGTAGAGCTAAGCCAGTTGCGGCAGGAATTAGACGACCTGGGTTATAATATGGCTGTTGTTCAGCCCACCGGCGAAGGTGATTTCTTTGTTCGTCTGCCTGAAATATCTCCTGAGGAAACCACCAAGCTAAAGGAAGGTTTAGGGGCGGGATTAGATACCGAGCTCACAATCAGCAGTCTTTATAGCGTTTCACCGACCGTAGCTGAAGGTACGGTGCGAAATACTATTATAGCTGTTGTGGCGGCTTCAATAGGTATTTTATTATATATCTCCTGGGCATTCCGCAAGATGCCCAAGCCGTTCCGCTGGGGAACCTGCGCTGTTATTGCCCTGGTGCACGATTTGCTGGTGGTCATCGCTGTCTTCTCTATTTTAGGCTGGGCGGCTGGTGTGGAAATAGATGCCTTGTTTGTTACCGGCGTGTTAGCGGTTGTCGGAGTCAGTGTTAATAACATTGTGGTTGTCTTCGACCGCATTAGGGAGAATTTGAAGCGGGGGGTGAGCCGTGACTTCGAGGTGATAGCAAATTATGGTATTGTCGAGTCCATGGGGCGCTCTCTTAATACGGGTCTGGCTACTCTCTTCGTCATAGTGGCGCTTTATCTGCTTGGTGGGACAACCACCCATAATCTGGTGCTGGCGCTTCTCATCGGTATAGCTACCGGAATCTATTCTTCGCTGTGCATTGCCGGACAGCTTTTAGTGGTCTGGGATAAGGGTACATGGGGTAGACTATCTTCACCGCGAAAGCAAGTAGAGACTTCTGTCTGATTTAGCGGCAAATCTTTGAGATAGGTTCGATTCTACCTGGACTACCGACTGAGCTTACAAGTCGTGCATGTCCTTTAACATTCTGATGAAGTTATCGAAGTTTACCGGCTTTGTTTTCCCCTCTTGTTTGCCCAGAGGGTCGGAGATTTGGCGGTTTCCTTGTAGAATATCAAGCGTGGCGCCTACGGATAGAGACAGAGACTCAAGGTGATATCCGCCTTCCAGGGTGAATACCATACGTCCCTGGCATAGCATATCAGCCAGAGTCTTTGTGATTTCTACCAAGCGGGCGAAACCTGAGACACTTACCTGCATCAGTGCCAGGTTGTCAGCCCAGTGGGCATCATAGCCAGCGGAGACAAGAATTAGTTGGGGCTCAAAACGCTTGGCTATCGGTGCCAGTATATCTTCGAACACTGCCTGATATTCATCATCTCCCCAGCCTGCCAGAAGGGGGACGTTAACAGTAAAGCCTTCGCCGTCTCTGGCTCCGGTCTCATCTATGCTACCGGTTC
>Ga0209610_1001941_pt1 | contig 10545 bp, 9 predicted proteins | sample LakKivw275mmetaG_FD_184137 | JGI IMG/M metagenome (GOLD analysis project Ga0209610, IMG submission 184137) | Anoxic lake water microbial communities from Lake Kivu, Rwanda to study Microbial Dark Matter (Phase II) - Lake Kivu water 275m metaG... | ecosystem: Environmental > Aquatic > Freshwater >...
GTCAAGGGTAACGCGCGGGTCCCGCGCGTTACCCTTGACACTTGGCCCTCCGAAAACGTATCTTAACGGTAACGTGTCGTCTCCGGACGGCGCGTTTCCTTTTCAACCCACCTCACCGGTCGCCATCTCCGCGTCATCCCGTCGAGATTGCCCCCGCTGTCGTTCGACCTCGGGCCGAGCCGAGCGGCAGGCCGCAAGGTCACGCAGGCCGAGACCGGGTATCCTCGGGGGCGCAGCCGCGACATTCGGCGGCCCGGGCTCGCCGAGAAGGAGACCGATATGCTGAACGAAGTCCAAGAGGCCTTGGAAAAGATCCGGCCGATGCTGCGTGCCGACGGCGGCGACGTGGAACTCGTCGAGGTCACCCCTGACGGCGTGGTTCGAGTCCGCCTTGAAGGAGCCTGCCACGGCTGTGTGATGTCGCGCATGACGCTCAAGGACGGGATCGAGCGGGTCATCAAGGAACAGGTCCCCGGCGTCACCGAGGTCGAAGCCGTCTAGTCTTGAAGCGATCGGCTCCCGGCGCCCTCCGACGCGGGCCGCTCTAGACCGCCGAAGGCCGTTCATCCGCCGCCGCCTCGAGGGAGCGAAGAACCTCTGCCGCTTCCTGCTTGAGCGCCGCCGTGTTCGCAAGCGTATGCACTGCGGAAAGATGCTCGCGCTTCCACTGCAGGTGGTCCTCGCCGGCCGCCATGACGTGGTGGGCAGCCAGCGCGTCGACGTCCGGGAACTGCATCCGACACAGCGCACACGTTTGTGCCAGGGGGCGGGGCTGCCACCCGGCAAGCGATCGGCCGAGGGAGGCCGCCTCTTCGAGCTTGGCCGGCAGGTCCGCAACCGGCCCCTTCGCGGCGTGGTGGCGGATGACATCCAGCCTCATGCCGCACCACTGCGTGATCGATTCGAACATCCGCACCACCAGATCGACCCCGTAGGGATCCTCGGCGATGTAGGACAGGATCACGACCAGTCGCTTCTTGGCGAAGTTGTGATGGGCGTCGTAGATGAGGAATGGGTGCATTCGATCGATGAACGCCTTCATCTGTGCACACAGGTGCCACCAATAGATCGGCGAGGCGAAGACGATAAGGTCGGCTGCGCGGAACGCGGGCGCGATCTCGCGGAATCCATCCTCGACGACGCACCCCGCGAACGGAGGACGAAAGCAGGAGTTGCAGCCGCGGCACGGCCCGACGGGCGTCTCATCGAGCGAAAACTCGGTGATCTCTCGCTCGCCGGCGTCGCGCAAGCCGCGGACGAACGCATCCGCGAGCGTCGCCGTGTTCCCGTCTTTCTTTGGGCTGGCCTTGAGAATGAGGGTCTTCACGCGGTACCTCCTCCCGGACGGAGCGTTGTTCGGAACAACAACAACGTCGCACAGGGACGTATCGCCATCGTCTCGACGTTCCTCGTGCAACTCACGCCGGCTAAGAAGGGAGGTTGAGAAAGAGAAGGCCACCGTCCAGGACGAGGGCGGTGGCCGGCTGGGGGTAGCGGCTGGAGGGCTGAGCTACGCCTGGCCCAACTTCAGCTCCAGAACGCGAATCAGCTCCTCGAGAATCGGGAGCCCGCCTTCGCGTTCGGACGGGGCTTCCATTCTCCAGAACCCGACTGCGTTTCCTGTTTGTCTCTGGATGAAGCGCATGAGAGGACCTTGCCCGCTGCGAGTTCCGCTGGGCGACGAAGTTGACGGCGCGGTTTCGGCATCCGCCTGCGGGGAGGTCTCCCCCCACCGCTCTTGCCCTTCGAGCGCGCCGGGCATGGCCCAACCGAATCCCCAGTTCATCGTCGCCCGCGGCGCCGGATCGCCTTCCGACCGGTTCAAGCCTGCCGAAGCGCTTCCTTTCAAGCTCAGCCACCGCATGCCCCGACCTGTTTCTCCGCTTCTGATCTGGGCGCGGATGTCGCCGGTGAGAGTTCCGTCGAGCCGCGGAAGGATTCGCTCAAGAAGCACGCCCTGGTTGTACGTGAGAAGCTCGCCGAGCTCCTCGAACGCTGTGGTATGCCCGTCGCGGGACGACTTGAGCATGGCGGCGACCTCCGCCTGGTACGCTGCAAGACGAGCGTCAAGCTCTTCCTCAGTTCCTCGGAACGCGATCATCTCGGCCTCGAGGGCGGCTCTCTTGTCCTCGAGCGCGACGCGGAGGCCATCCCGCTGATCGACGATGCCGACCAAGGTGTCGTGGAGCGTCTGCATCTGTTCCTTCGTGAGTTCCATCCGATTGACCAGAATGACCAGATCGAGGTTGACGTCTGACGTGGCGCTCGGCGCGGTGTCAGTTTCGCTTCCTGAAAGTGTCGACGCCAGGACGGGGATCACCACGGCGGCGACCACCAGGGCGATGAACGGAGCGGCTCTCTTCACGTGCTTCATGGGTACCTCCCAAGGAACGTATCCAACCGATGCCACTCTGCCGGGAGGAGTTGACGCGCCTCGGTCAGAGTTGTGGCAGAGATGTGGTCCGCGTCGTGCCGCCCGGCCCACGGCTCGCCTTCCTCGCTGCGTCCCGCTCTGGTACGATCTTCTCGGTGATCCGCGATGCCTGACATCCTGGTGAATCGTGCTCCGGTCTTGATCCTCTGGGCAACGGTGGTTGCACGAAGGCTGGGCTACAAGGAAGAGGAAGCCCTCACCCTGGGAAAGGCCGTCGCGGGGCAGACGGCGGCAGCCAAGGGCAAACGCCTAGGGCTGTACGCCGGCAAGACGACGAGCGAGGCGGAGACGCTTCGCGAGAAGCGGCAGGATCTCGGGGCAGGCCTCGTCGAGTTCATGGGGCGTGCCATCCCGTGTCTCCGGACCGACGGAGGCTTGCGGGCGCTGGACGAGGCGCGACCGACGGATCCCGAGGCGGTCCGGCGCTACCTGGCATCGAGGTTCGGTGAGGCTCTGTCGAGCGTTCGCGATCGACTCGAGGCTCTTGCCGCCGCGCACGCGCCTGCAGAACTCGAACGGGCGGCGATGGACCTCTACATGCAGTTTCGCCCTTCTGCGCCGCCCGGAGCGTCGGGATGGGGACAGCGAGGCCGGCTTGATCTCGACGAAATAGAGCGGTTGGCGACCGCACGGCGCCGGCGCGGTTCGTAGTTCGGCCCTCGACAAGCCCGTTGCATGGAACGAGCCGCCTCCGTAGGATGGATCGGAGGTGATCTCGTTGAACAGAGACGATGAGAACAGGGGGTACAGGCCCCCCTATGTATCGCCCGTGCATCCCAGCCATGTGCAGGAATGGCTCGCTCGGCCGAAGGACAAGCCTCACATGACGTGGGGGACGTCGAATCTCTCTCAGCTGGGATACTTCCTGGCGGCCGCCGGCGTCATGATGATGATCGTCGACCTTGCCGGTACCCGAGTCGACCGCTTCAGCCTTGTCTTCATCTGGGGGCCGATCGTCGGAGTGACGACCGCAGTCGTCCTCTGGAGGGGCCTCTCGTGGATGCAGCGACGCAGGATGTACCGATCGAAGCCTCTCCACTGACCTCAGGAGCGCTTCGGGCGGGCCCTGCGAGGGCTACGACGGCGCCGCGGAGTCGAAGAGGACCTCACCCGAGCGGATCGTCATCCGGACCGAGAGATCGCTGTCCAGGAGCACAACGTCCGCGACGGCGCCGGGGTGGAGTCGCCCGAGGTGGGTTTCTCCTAAGACGTCGGCCGGATTCCGGGTCACGAGCTGAACTGCGTGCGGGATTGAGAGATCGGTGAAGCGCACGGCGTTCCGCAGAGCCTCGTCGAGCGTGAGCGTCGAACCGGCCAGCGTGCCGTCGGCGAGGCGCGCGACGCCATCATGCGCTGTTCCTGCGAGGCTCCCCAGCGTGAAGCCGCCGTCCGCGGACCCGGCGGCGCGGATCGCATCGGTGACGAGAGAAAGGCGCCCCAGCTGTCCCCGAGCGGAGAGGTCGTCGACGAGGAAACGAACTACGGCCGGATGGACGTGGAGCCCGTCAGCGATCAACTCCAGGGTGACGCGGCCGTCGAACAGCGCGGCGCCGAACACACCGGGGGCGCGGTGATCCAGGCCTGACATGGCGTTCCCGAGGTGCGTCACGTGGCCCACTCCCTGTTCGATCGCCGCACAGGCCTGTTCGTAGGTCGCGTCGGAGTGGCCGATCGCTGCGACAGCGCCGACGTCCAACACGGCTTCCAAGAGGCCGGCCGCACCGGGAAGCTCCGGCGCGAGGGTGACGATGCGAACGCTGCTCTCGAACCCGGCGACCAACTCTCGGAATCCTCTGCCATCCGGGGAGCGCAACAGGGCGCGGTCAAGCGCCCCTCGCTTCGTCGGAGAGACGTACGGGCCCTCGAGGTGAATGCCGAGAAGGCCGAGCTTCGGACGATCGGCGAGAATCGCCATCGCTTGGCGAAGCCGGGCGAACTCCATCGGAATGAGGGAGGCGACGGCACGCGTGGTGCCGTGCGCGGCGTGGAAGTCGAGCACGATCTTCACGGCATGAAGCGAACCGTCGGCGAAGTCGGCGCCCGCTCCTCCGTGGACATGAAGGTCGACGAAGCCCGGAACGACCCAACACCCGGCTGCGTCGATCACCAGGTCGTCGGGAGCCGGCTCCACCGACCCCACCCGCACGATCCGGTCTTCGATCACGAGGACATCGGCCTGGGATTCGTCTCCGTCCGGAAGAATAGAGCGGCCTCCGACGATCGCGATGCGATGAGGAGCTGTCTTTGACGTCGGCACCATCTCCTCTTCCGGCTCGGGCGCCCGTTCCCTTCTTGCGTCCGAAGCACTGTCCTCCAAGGCTCGGATCGTTCGCAGCATACACGATTCGGCGTTCCGGAAGGGCGTGGCGACGGGTCAGCGGTCGGGTGTCGAATCCGCTGGAGACGATCGGAGGGACGTCGCTCGTCGCAGCCGGCGGGCGGTACGGACGACCCATCCGACCGCACCCACGAGCGTGGCGCAGGCGACGGCCGGGAAGAGGACCCGGCCGATCCCCGCGGCGGTTCCCATGCGAGGCGTGAGGGCCGTCGCAATCAGCGTGAAGTCGTAGGTGCCGTGAACCAGAATGGCGGCAGTCAAGCACCGGGAGAGGACGCCTCGATCGTCCGGCGTGAGGCGGGCCCTCACGACGCCGTAACCCAGCATGGCCCCGGTCGCTGCGTTGATCGGCACTGCGGTGACCGCCCGGAGGACCGCGGCAAGCCACCCGCCCTGAATGACGTAGAGGGCGTTCTCCAGCGTGCCGAAACCCAGCGCGGCCGTAATCCCATACACAAGGCCGTCCGAGGCATCGCGCAATCCGGGGCGCCGTACGCTGTACACGTGGACCACGAGCAGTTTCAGAACCTCTTCGGGGATAGCCGTCAAGGCGAACGCCCCGACCGCCGCAGCAAGCCATGGTGAAGAGGTCGACGTCAGGGAGGCGACGGCGACGAGGGCTATCGCCGGGAACGCCGCGAGGAAGCCAAGGACAAACGTGCCGAGGAGGGCCAGTGGGACATCGCGCCGAGCGTTCCGACGGGCGAACCAGCCGATTAGGACGAGGACCGGAAGGACGGCCAACGCGCCGGCGAGAACCAGCCTTCCCGCCACCGATCCCTCCCTTCGATCGCCGCGTACTTCTGCGGCTTAGCCGTGTTCCTATCCGGACGCGGCTATGTTACATCATCCGGGAGGCAGATAGCGAACCTGCACCAGGGATCGCCGCGGAGCACGGTTTCGATGACCTCGGCTCGGAGAGACCTGCCGAAGATCACGTCGTACGGCTTCTTGTGGAACGCGGCGCTGCAGTTGCAGAACGTCGCAGGGACTGGCGTCTCCCCATCGCGCAGCGACTCCCGCGCCCACGGGCAGTGGCAGTAGAGGTACGCCCTTCTCCTCGGGTCGCTCTCCGCGAGGAACTCGACGGCCATGTACGGGATCTTCGCCTCGTAGATCACGTTGCCGACCCGAACGCCTTGTCGAATCTCCGGATGGGCTTCCACGTAGGCAATGACGTCGTCCGTGATGGGCTGATTGAAGTAAAGGCTCCTCTCGTCGCGGATCTTCTCAAGCTCCGCGATGAACCCGTCGCCCTTCTCCGCGAGATAGGCGTCGATCCCTCCCGCCGCCTGGTATTTCCTCTTCTCGTCGGTGAATCCTTCGTCCGGTAGGTCGCGCAGTCCTGTCCCGAGGATCTCAGCACACCGCTTGGGGCCGATGTCTCTTTCTAACCGCTCGATCACCACGCGCATGGCTCGGTGCTTCTCCGTGTTCGGGGTGCCGAGCGGAGGAAGGGGGACCCCGCGGAAGACCCGATCGCGCTCGTCCGCTCCGAGGTTGTCGGCGAGCTTCGCAAACAGGTTGCCGAGGACCTCGTGCCCGTCGATGTACTCGAGAGCGGCGGCGAAGACCTCGTAATTGCCGGCGAATCGCCCGCTACGGGCAACGGTTAGGTACGTCTCCCACGTGTTGGCATCCTCTTCGATCAGAGCGGCCGAGAACGCGTTGACATCCTTCCTCGTGGCCGTCGCAAGATCGCGTGGAGGCTTCCGCATCCGAAGGAACGTCTCGAAGCGTTCCACAACCTTGATGGACTCCTTGACCTGATTCTCGGTGAGCCCCCGCTCCTGCAGGTAACGGCGGAACCCCTCGCGATCCATCTCCTCCTCCTCACGAGACAAGCTCTTCCGATGACTCTCGGGGCGAGCGGCAGACGACCTCTGATCCGTACACGACGCGCCCACCGAAGCATTGTTGCCGCGCAGCGTCTCGGCTCCGTTGCGCCCCTGGCGACACCAAAACCTCCCTCCGGTAGAATCCTGGCCGTGTGCCGAATGCTCGCTGCTCCGCTCGGACTGCCAGGTCACGCCGTCCTCGGGCCGTTTCGCGCGATGGCCCGCGGGGAGAACCCCGCGAGGAAGCACAGCAACGCGTGGGACCACCCACACGGCTGGGGAGTCGTCTACGAGGAGAGAGGGCTCCTTCGCGCGTACCGAAGCGCTCGACCCTGCTGGCAGGACCCAACCTTCGATGCGTTCGGTGAGGCCCGCATCCTTCTCCTCCACGCGCGACGGGCGACCAACGGAGCCGTCTCCGCGGAAAACGCGCACCCATTCTCCCTCGATGTGGCGGGGCGAACGTGGTTCTTCTGCCACAATGGCACGGTTCACGATCCACTCCCTGCCCCTGCAGAGTCTAGGCTCGCCGCGACGACGGATTCCTACCGGATGTTCTTTCGGCTGGCCGGGGAGGGTTTGGGCACCGACACGTCGGCCACACTCTGCTCCGTCTACGGGTCGCTCGCCCACTACACGTCGCTCAATACGTTCCTGCTCGAGGAAGAGGAGCTGTGGACCGTCTGTCGTTGGGCGAAGGACTCAGCGTACTACACCCTCTACCAGAGCGAGGCGGGCGGCGGACCGGTGGTCTCGTCGGAGCCTCTCCCGGAGCTCGCTGGAGCGTGGACGGCCATGGCTAATGGAGCTGTGCTCCATGTCGACCGGCGAACCGGCGCCGCCGAGCGAACGACTCTTCTGCAGCCGTAGGAGGTGTGTGCTGTGCCGTCGCTCGAAGAGGCTCGCCACTTCTCTTCTTGTAGGTGTCGGCCCATACAGCTTGTTGCCTGCCGAAGGGAACGGCGCAGGCGTCCTCAGGGGCCGCTTTCGAGGGGAGGGTCGAATGAGCCCTTGCCCTCGAGCCTTCGAACGCGGCGCGTGAGGTAGAAGAAAGACAGAGGGGCCCGGATGGGCCCCTCACCGGAGATTGCCGATGCTCGCTAACGGTCGATGAACACGGTGCCCTTGGCGGACGGCGTGTTGGCCGGGGTGAAGGTGTTCGTCCCGTCCGTCGCCGTTATGACGTAGAGGTACGGGCCGTTCGCCAACGCTTCGCCATCGTCGCTCATACCGTCCCACACGACGTTCGTCGCGTCTACCTGTGTGGTCGCCCATACGAGGTGGCCGTTGAGATCGTAGATCAGAACAGAGAACTGCGTCGCGACCCCAGAGCCCTCGTACGCAAACGTCACGCTCCCGGGGAACGGGTTGGGCGCTGCGTAGAACTGCGTCACCAAGAGCGCGCCCGCCACGATCACCACCGTGTCCGAACTTGTGTCGGTCGGGTCCGTCGGGTCGGTGTACGTCGCTGTCAGCACGTCGCCGACCGCCACGTCGAGTTCGAGTGGATCGGTGACGAACATGTGGCTCTGGCTTCCGTACGTCGTCAGGTCGTACGCGACGCCGTCGATGGTGACGGCGTCGGACAAGGAGACGTCCAGCGCGTGCGAAACATCGGTGACTCGAACGCGGATGCAATCCCCCGGCGTGTAGCTGGTGACCTCGTTCCCCGCAGAGTCGATGAACGCCGTCGACGAGCCTGGAGTGGTCGGGGCGCCTCCGCCGACCGAGGTCTTGATCGCGATCATCGCCGCGTCGGAGTGGTTCGACGGATCCTGGTAGAAGGCGACGATCGTGTCGCCCGGAAGGACGTCGAGCGTTGGCACACACGGGTAGACCGCAGTCAGATCGACGCAGATGACGGACATGAACGTCCCGCTGCCTACCCGCGTTTCGAGCAGGTCGAGGGCCGCCCAACGGCCGCTGCGCGGGTTCAAGACGTAGACCCTCGGCGCTCCGTCATAGGCGTCGTTCGGGTACGGATTGGGCGAGTCGTTGAAGATGTTCGTGTCGCCGAGCAGCGCGTTGACGGGGTGCGTGTTGACGCGGTCCGGGATGCAATCGAACTCGTTCAGCGGCAACGGGCCAAACGGGAGGTTCTGCCCCCCGTCCCAGAACCCGGCCACGCGCTCCCGGCGGAACAGGTCCTCGTTCTGATCGTCGTCCGTGACCTCGAGGAACACGCAGTCCGAGTTCACGTAGCCGGTGACGGCGTTTCCGTTGCGATCGAGGAAGCGCATCCTTGTCGTGGTGCCGTCGTAGACCTGCGTGTCGGCAATCGACATCAGGTCGAACGAGACATCGTTCGACGCGCGAATCCGATCGATGCGCGGACCCGAGTACGCCGTGTACGTGTCCTCGTCGCCGAGCCCGAACATCCCTTGGTCGTTGTTCACGTAGTAGACGTCGTTGTAGCGGACGTAGACGTCATCTTCATTGAACACCTCGAGCTTCCAGTTGTCGAGGACGAGCTGATAGCCCCCGAGGAGGCCGGCCAGGCCGACGCCGAGCGCGTCCCACACCGGGAGAAGCTGCATTCCCGCGCTCGAGAAGAAGGTGGACGAGTTCGACGATGTCTCGTCGAGAATCCAGAACTCACCGTCGTCCTCATCGTGCGGGTCGCAAAGATGGACGACGACCTGCTCTGGGCAGCACGGGTCGGCGTTGGCATTCTCGTCGATCACCTGAACGTAGATCGCATCGCGGCCGATCCAGTAGACGTCTCGGTCTTGGCGGGACGCGTCGGTGAAGCTCGTCGCCGAGTGCTGCCGCTCCCCGATGTACGCGGTCGCCAGCTTGAAGTCGTCCTCGTCGTTCGGATCGAGGTAGTAGGCGACGAGCACGTCGCGCACGTTCAGGCTCAAGAACCCGAGGTCTACGAGGATCGAGTTCAGCCTGAGCTCGAACACGCCGGTGTTCGTCCCGGTTTCTCGGGCGTAGAACGAAACGGCCGTGACTCCGTTTGCGCTCACCGTGTCGAATAGCGATCCGTGATACTCGAGATCGAACACCCCGCGCTTCGGATACTGGATGTAGTAGCGGCCGTCTTTCGCGCCCTTGCTCCCGTAGTCGTTCTTCTCCGCGTTGTAGATGTTGAACCACCGAATCGGCCGGTTCGACAGGTCGCCGCTTGTGCCATCCGGCATCACCGCGCGGTCGGTCGTCCCGATGTAGCTTCCGTCGACTCCGCCGGTACGCTTCAGCATGCAGAAGTTGGTGGCATTGTCGCCGGTAGTGCTCGTCGCGACGTCCTCTGAGTTCGTCGGATTCCACGACCCGGGGTTCACGATGATGAACACGGGAACGACTTCGACCCGGTTGCAGTTTAGGTTCTCGTCCGGGTCCACGATCGTGATCGTCGCGGCCTCGTTCCCATCCTTGTAGACGACTCCGTTGCCCTTCGAGCTTCCACCTTCCCAGGTGATGGTTGCTTCCGTGTCGATGATCTTCATCATCTCGACGGCGACGTCAGTCTCGTCGTTCTGATCCTGGACCATGCCGATGAGCGTGTCCATGTTCTCGAACCGCCCGATCAGCCAGTAGTCCACCAGGTCGGTCGTTCTCGCGGAGTCGAGTTCAGAGGGCAGCACGCCGGCCCAGAGAGGGAGGAACGCGAGATCCCTCATCACGAGCCCCGACTTGAACGCCACGGAGTTGAATGGCTGAAAACCGACCCAACAGAGGACGTCCCCGTGCGTGATGTCCCCGGGCTTCGTGTCGGTGAACAGGGCGACGTGGGAGTAGGCGCCCCACTTGAACGAGCGCGGTTCTGCGACGAGTGGTTTGGCGACAATGTGGTTGTTCCCGGCCACCGCACCTCCGGTCGGCAGATCCACGACGTGGGTCCCTTTCCACGGCTCGCTCGAGGCGAAGCTCTCGCGCGTGCCGATCTGGAACGGCCGCTTGCTCACGAAGATCCCCGTGTCGGCGCCGGT
>Ga0209610_1001942_pt1 | contig 10543 bp, 10 predicted proteins | sample LakKivw275mmetaG_FD_184137 | JGI IMG/M metagenome (GOLD analysis project Ga0209610, IMG submission 184137) | Anoxic lake water microbial communities from Lake Kivu, Rwanda to study Microbial Dark Matter (Phase II) - Lake Kivu water 275m metaG... | ecosystem: Environmental > Aquatic > Freshwater...
GGCCGAGCCCCATAGCGATTTTGCACCCAAGCGACGCGCTACCTGCCGCCTTCGGCTTTTGGCTTTTCAGTATCAGCGCCGCCGACCAGACGAAGACGATTATGGAAGCCGTCACCACCCACAGATAGACAGGCTCGAAAATCCCAAAGATGCGTGGAAGCGGGGCCAAAACTATCGCCACCCCTATGAACGCCGCCGCCAGCACCGCTGCCTTTCGCGCCCCATATCGGAGGGGAAAAGTGCTGAGCCCGCTCGCACGGTCGCCCCGCATGTCCTCAACGCTTTTGATGAGCTCTCGCCCCACCGTTGAAAGCGCCGCCATCGCCGCCAAGATGCCGGCCGCTTGAACCTCCCCCATAACGAGCCCGCCGAAGAGGAAGGTGGACCCCACGAGGTAACCTATGGCGAGGTTGCCGGCTAACCCCCGGCGCTTGAGCCCCGCCGCGTAGAATGCTAGGACGAGCGAGTTCAGCGCCGCGAGCAGCACGCACGCCACGTTTACAAAAACAGTGAGAAATATCCCGACGATGAAAAGCGCTTGACTTATCGCGAGCGCCTCCGATGCCTTGATCCTGCCAGAAGGTATGGGTCTGTCAGGCCGGTTCACCTTATCGATATTGCGGTCGAAGTAGTCGTTGATGGTGTTTCCCGCGCCAGTGACGAGTGCAGCTGCGGCAAAAGCAAGTGCCGCTTGGATGAGGTCTCCGGGCTGCCAGTAAATCCACGTGGCCTCCCCGGCGATGAAGGCCCCTATCAGCACCGCCAGCCCCGCCAATATGCAGTTCCAAGGCCTGACCAGACCCACCACAGCCCGTGCGCGCGTGATTTTACCCCCTTTATATACTATTTAAATTACTTTCGGTGACCTCTCTCTCCCCTAAAATGACTTAAAAACTCCCCATAGCTTAAAGCTTGGTGTCTAAGCGGAGGCAGGTGAAAATGGTTGCTGTACCAGAGATCGTGTGTCAAGACGGTCGCGTTGAGCTAGAGAACACCCTCGCCGAAATCGTCGAGCGGATCAGGGAGCAAGACGCCAAGAGATGCCGGATAGCGGCCATCGTCAAGGAGCTGAAAAACAGCATTAACATTGCAAATTTGGGGGAACAGGAGCCCAAGGCGATAGTTGAGGATAAACTAGTCTTTGATGTGGAACCAGACGCGCTGTCGAACGTCGTCGTGGCGGGCATCGATGGCGGGATGCTGAGTGAGGCTTTACATGGGCTGGATCTCATCCTCATTCGTGCAGTCGCTGCGATATTTCACTACCACGAGGGACGGCTCTCCCTCACGGATTACTACCCCACCGAGATGCCGGAACCGCGCTTGATACCTGTGACCGCGCCGCTCGACGCGAGGGAGTTCGAACTTGTGGCGAACATGCAGCGGCAACTCGCCGAACTCCGGCTGGCCACCCAAGTGGTGAACGTATGTGGCGCGGATGTGCTGCTCCTAGACGGCTCGGTTGTCCCCCAGTACGTTGACCGATTCCCGTACAGCAAAAAAGTGGCGGAGACCTACCGAAGCCTTCTGGTGGCATTTTCCGGTCTCTATGAGGCCTGCGCGGAGTCGAACGTCCTGATCGCCGGGGCGGTGAAAGACAGCAGGGGCACGCGCTTCCTCGACATCCTGCGGCACAAAGTCATTCAGCCCCTGATCGAAGGGCGCGACCTCCCGAAAGGTGAAACTTCCGCCTTTTTGCAAAGCGATGACCTGCTCGCGAATTCGCGTGACACGGCATTTTTGGATCACATGCTTGAGGCCGGCGAACGGAGTTGTGTGTTCAAGTACGCCGATGCTCCCGGTGCACTCGCAGACCTGAACGAGTGGGGCCAGAAAGTCTTCGCTTTTTACATCAAAACTGTGCCATACGATTATCCGTTGAGGGTCGAGTTCGTGGACCCGCGCGGTGAGCCGAAAAAAACCGCGGGGCAAGTGGCGTCGATAATTTATGCAATTTCGCAGCACCACGATGCCTACGGCTTACCCTCCGTGCTCATTGAGGCAGACGCCCGCGCTAGGCTGGTGGAGGAAGACCTCTACGTCATCCACGACAGCATCATCGACCGCCTTGGGCCGTCTGTGCTCATGGATCTCCGCCGCAACAGGAGGCCGTTCTGAGGGGTGCCTATGGAACTCGGGACCGTCATCGCCAATTTCGAGGGGCCGTCGCCTACCGGATTCTCGTTCGTCGTCACGTGCGATGGGAGAGAGATACCCGTGCGGCGAGGCCAGTTCGTTGAACTTGAGACTGAAGAGGGCAAGGCGATAGCCTCGGTGGTCAACGTCATCAAAACGAACCGCTACTTTATGAGGGCCGAGTCCGTCAAGGAGTACGAGCGGAGCGGCAAGACACTCACATCGATTTTTCCAGCCGACCGTTGGGAGTACATCATCGCGGACGCCCGCATCGTCGGAATCCAAACGGACGGCGGCTTGGAGAGAACGAGCTTCCCCCCATCGCCCGGGCAGAAAGTTTACGAGGCTGAGCCCGAGAGCCTAATGCGATTCTTGGGTCTGGACTCCAACGGTGGATTGGAAATAGGGAAATTGCGCTACCACGATCTCCCGGTCAAGCTAAATCTGACCAAACTTCTGCGGAAGCACGTGGCCATCCTCTCGATGAGCGGCGGCGGAAAATCCTACAGCGCATCTGTGATAGTGGAGGGGCTGCTTGAGCGTGCGCAAGAGAAAGGGCGCGTGGGGGTCGTCATCGTGGACGTCCACGGGGAGTACTCGAGTTTGGCCGAGGGCGGCGGCGAGGCCGACTACTCGGATCACGTCACGGTCGTGCGTGGCCGGGAACTCCGCATTGGCGTGCCAAACCTGAGCGCCCATCAATTTAGAGAATTCTTGCCTGATATGTCGGAGGTTCAGGTGCGTGAGCTGCAGCGGGTGCTGGACGAACTCCGCAGGGAGATGCACTCGGGCAAGGGGCCATTCGGGCTGGACGATGTGATCGAGCGCGTGGAAAAAAACGGCGAAATTCACAAGCAGCTCCAGCAGGCATTGCTCGGCTGGCTCTTCGACCTGAAATCCCTCGGCATCTTCGAACACGCGGATAACCCGAGTTGGGAGAGCGCGGTCGAGCCCGGGGAAGCCTTGATCGTGGACCTGAGTGATATCATCAGCCTGCGCAAGAAGCAGATTTTGGTGGCATACGCGGCAAGGCGGCTGTTTAACGCCCGCAAAAACTGCCGCGTCCCGCCATTCGTTCTATGCTTGGAAGAGGCTCACCAGTTCTGCCCGGAAGGAACTGCGATATCAAAGGGGGTGATCGAGATGATGGCGCGCGAGGGGCGAAAGTTCTACGCATCCCTCGTGTTGATCTCCCAGCGTCCCGTGAGGCTTTCGACCACCGTGCTGTCTCAGGCGAACACGAATATCATCCTGCGCGTGACAAATCCGTATGATCTAGAGCACATCAAACAGTCATCTGAGTGCATAACGAGCGAGGTGGCTGAAATGATATCCTCGCTGCCCGTCGGTGAGGCGCTGATCGTTGGAGAGGCCGTGAACCACCCGATCTTCGTGAGGATACGCAGGAGGCGCTCCCGCGAGTCGGCGCACGGCATCGGCTTGGAAGAGGCGGCGCGAGAGTTTGAAAAACGCAACAACCGCACGAGAGAGGATGCGAAAGCTTTCATGTAACATCAGAATTCCGCCGGGGTTCTATGAAAAAGCTCACCAAAAGTCAAGTAGAAGAAATTATCAAAGATGCGCAAACTGGAGCATCTCTGAGCCAATTGGGTAGTAAGTACACGTTTCCTAAAACAACAATTTACTATTATGTCAAAGAATTTTGCCGCAGAATGGGGAGGTTTGATGAAAAGCGGTTATCCGAGTGGGAAAAGGGATATCTTGTCGGATTTTTTGTGGGTGACGGCTGCTTAAATTTCAGGGCTAAGTATTATTCTTACATAACAAAGTTCGCCCTTAATGCAAGATCTGAGAGGGTGATTGCAAGTTTCTTAATCACCATTTTATCAAAAGCCGGCACGAAACCTTGGACCACAACTGAAGGAAATAGATTAAATGTGCGGGTCTCATCAAAAGGTTTGTATAAATTTTTGAAAAAATACGCAAGATACGAGCTTGAGAACGGCAAATCACGCAAGCGGCTTTTATTAAGCGAGATTTCAAAAAGGAAATTCGCGTTTGGCATCTTAGCTGGCTTAATAGATAGCGATGGGCACGCCAGACGCTACTGGAGTAATAGCTTCTCCGTTACAATTTGGACGGCATCAAAAGTTTTGGCTGTTTCTATAGCCCAATTAGCAGAAAGGCTTAGGATGAAAACATCTATTATTCGTGAACAGCACTCAGGCTTTGGTAGCTTAAACTCATGCTTCATAGTCCGCATATGGACATCGTATGTTAGAAGAAATGCGCACCGTTTGCGATCGTTAAAACTTCAACAGGTATTAAATGAGATATCCCTAACTAAAATTGGTGGGCCCATAGCTCAGCGGTAGATTGGACTAAAAACCCAAGCCGAAAGCGCTCGCTTCGCAAGCGAGAGGGCGCGGGACGATGTTCAGAAAAACTGGCGTCGCGCGAATTCAAATCCCGCTGGGTCCACCACTTTACTCTTCCCATTTGAACATCTTCAACGCGAGAGCGATAAAAACTAGGGCAAAGCCAACTAAAACGGCCAGCGAAGTCGCTATGGTAGCCAAACCCTCCCCCCGCACGATGACATCGAGGAAAGCTTTTTGGGCGTGGTACGTTGGCAACACCTGTGCAAAACTCTGCATCCATTGCGGCATGATTGTGACCGGCCACCAGAGCCCGCCCAGCGCACTCAGTGGCATGATTACTCCCCAAATTCCACCAGACGCCGCCTCGGGCGAGTGCACGACAGCCGACACCAAAAGTCCTAACCCGACAGCGAAGAGGATAACCGCGCCCCCGATTAGCGCTACGAGTAAAATGCTACCTTCGATGCGCATGCCGAACCCCAAGACGCCGATGCCGAAAAACAGCGCCAGTTGCACACAGCCCACTATGAATGCCGATAAGAGCCTCCCGCCGAGCAAGCTAGCTTTGCTTACAGGGGCCAAGAGGTTGCGCCTAAGCGTCCCTGTTTTTCGCTCGATTATGATTCCTGAAGCGAGGAACAGGCCCCCCACTCCCAGTATGAACATCGTCCCGAATGCGGGGACGTATTGCTGGAACGGGTTCCATTCTCTGCCGCTGACGGTTCGACTATCGAGTGCGATGGCTGGCTGCTGTCCGGCAAACTTCCGGTTGATTGCCTCCACGATTCCGATAACCGATCTCGCAGTCGTTTCATTGGTTTCATCGTAAATCAGGCTAACCGAAGTGGTCCCGGTTTGCAGGTTTTCGCTGAACTCGGGCGGTATGATGACCACAGAGGTGATTTCGCCGTTGCGTACTTTGGCTTCAGCCGTCGCTATATCATCTATTTTTATGAGATCAAACGCGTTGTCCAAGGCGAGAACATAATTATCTGCAATTTGGCTGTTGTCTTGCTGAACCACTCCCACTTTTATTTCGCGGGTGGCTGTACCGCCGAACGCAAGCCCAAAAACCATTATCAAGAGGACGGGCAGGGCAAAGCTCCAGAATAGACTAGCGCGGTCCCTAAAGAACAGCCGCAAGTCTTTAGCCGCGATTGTGGGAATGGTCATCCTAATCCCTCAGCGTCTTGCCCGTGAGTTTGATAAAAACGTCTTCGAGCGTGGGCTGAACAATATTCAAGGAGTCTATGTGCATTCCCGTTTCAGAGGCCAATCCGACGACTTGGCTCAGAGCGGCGTCGGCGGCAGGGGTGAGCAGCCTCAAGCCATCTGAGGTGCGGGTCACCTTTTTGATGCCCCGCAGCTTGCGCACCTTCGTTAAATATTCACCCGGCACCTTTGCAACTTTTATCTCCATGACTTCGAGTTTGCCTATCGAGCGCTTCAGCACCGCTGGTGTGCCGAGTGAGATGATTTTGCCCCGATCCATGATGGCGACGCGATCGCAGAGGTAGTCAGCCTCTTCCATGTAGTGCGTCGTGAGCAGCATCGTAACGCCTTCTGCTTGGAGACGTTTTATGAATTCCCAAACGGCCAACCTAGCTGCGGGATCGAGACCGGTGGTCGGTTCGTCGAGGAAGAGCAAGCGAGGCTCATGCACGAGTCCGACGGCGAGGTTCAGACGCTGCTTCATCCCGCCAGAAAAAGTTTTGACGCGATCGTTTGCCCGATCTTTGAGCTGTGTTAATTCGAGTAGTTTCTTGATCCAGCTAGAGAGCCTTGGCCCCTCGATCCCATAGAGCTTGCCGAAATACAATAGGTTTTCAAGGGCGGTCAGATCGTCGTACACGCTGGCATCTTGGGGAACAACGCCGATGACGCCTCGAACCTCTTTTGGCTGTTTTCGAATGTCGTAGCCACCGACGGTTGCGGTTCCTTGCGTTGGCCGGAGGAGGGTTGAAAGCATCGCCACGGTCGTGCTTTTTCCCGCGCCGTTTGGACCGAGCAAACCGAAGAGCTCGCCCTCCTCGATAGCCAGGTTCAAATGATCGACTGCTTTACGACCGTTAAATGCCTTAGTCAAGCCGCGAGTCTCGACGATCGTCATCTCAAACCTCGCCGATGCTTTACTTTTGAGCCTTAAATCATTTTTCAAAACCAAACCCCCACGCTATTTAAACTACCTTGCACACTAGATTTAGGACATGACATGCTTTTCTCAGGAAAAGCTTAGAGGCAGCAAAGCTGTTTCTTGAGTTGTGTCCGAGTAAAAAAAAGGAGAATAGAAAATGGCATATAGGGAAAGAAGGTTTGGTGGGCCGAGCAGGTTCCCCCGCGAGATGCACAAGGCAACGTGCTCCGACTGCGGGGCTGAGACGGAAGTCCCCTTCAAGCCGACCGAAGGCAGACCTGTATATTGCAGGGAATGCTTCCAGAAGCACAGACCGGCGAGACCCCGATTCTAAGGGCTTTTAATCGGGCCTAATTCTGGGCTGTTCGCTCGGGTTAGCGGTAGCTTTCTTACAGTTAAGAAAAAATTTAAGCATGAGAGTTAACTCATAGCTGGGGCCCGTAGCTCAGCTTGTTTTTTCCTTTTAAAGGACCTCCGACCAAAACATTGGCGGGGTTGAAAACTTGGCTACTGGTATTTACGAATTAATGCGTCGAGTAAGAGAAGCCAAAGATAGGGCGAGAATACTTAGAAAAAGTGCTTGTAATGTAAAAAGTGATGTTTTTGACCGGATAGTAAATGACGGAGTGAATCTCAAGTCGCTTCTTGCGATATGTCTAATCACGGACGGATCTCTCGAGAGAACTGGTAACTCTTCATACAGAATTGCCTTTTACACGTCGGATAATGTACTCAGAGATTTTGTTTATTCGCTTCTCTTTCGATTGAGCAGGTATACACCTACAATATCAAAAGACAAAGATGGTGTCTATGCTGTACGAGTTTGTGATTTCCATCTTGCAAAGGAATTGTTAGAACTAAGCCCCTCGTTTAAGAAATCACCAAATCGATATCAATTTGTCAACAAATATTTGGTAGAAAAGCAGCCGACTATCAGGTTCTTAGGTAGCTGCGATTCTAAAACGAAGATAATGTGCATAAGATTTGCTTTTTCAGCCGATGGTTCGATAAGTCTTGACAAAAGAGGCGTCGCTGAGCTTACCCTACGATGTTCGCATCCTAAATTGTCATTAGAATGGCAAACAGTTTTAAGAAGATACGGGATGGCAGGTAGACTATGTAGAGACAAATTTTCGTGGAGCGGGATAGGTGGTGTAAGGTTTTACAACAAACAATCCTTAAAAAAATTCTTGCAAATAGGTGGCTTCATCCCTGGTGTTAAGATAACAAGGAAAAGCAGGGTTTATGCAGGGATAGAGAAAAATACCCTTCTGAAGATATGTTCGGTGGGGCCCGTGGCGCAGCATGGCTAGCGCGCTCGGCTGATAACCGGGAGGTCGAGGGTTCAAATCCCTCCGGGCCCACCATTTATCAAAGCGATACACGTTCAATCAGTTTTTCACCCAATTTATCCACGATGGTTACTTTCGGCATGCTGCCCCAGCTGCCAACGTATTTTCTGTAGACGATGAGCACCGCGCTCAAACCGCGTATCGCCTTCGCGCGCCTCAGGCCAGCTTTGATGCCATCTTCTGGGCCGCCCTGCGTCTCGTTGCAAATCGCAGTAGCGGCGGCATCAGCCAGCGCCCCGGATTTTGCGAGCACGACCACTGCATCGGCCTCACCAAAACTCAGCGAAGGCCCAACCGTCGCCGAACTCGTGCAAACGGCAAGAGGAAGTCTGGCGGCATCTATCTCGAGGGCGAGCTTGTCCGAAAGCGGGCTTTCACCTGCGTGAATCGCGACGGTGTACGGGCGGTTGCCATGAACGAAGATGTCCCCCCCATTTTCGACTACGATGTTTTTTACCCCAGCAGTGACTGCACCCTCCACGGCGAGCTGGGCGAGCGTGCCGGCGACAGCAGCCATTGGGCCAACGCCAACAGAAGTGGCTGCCTCAGCCATCATTATTGCAACCTTCGGTGCATCGGCGCCGGCCTCGATTGGTTCTAAAGTTGTCATAAAAATGGGGTTGTGTATGATATAGCGCTCTAATGCGTTGCGGTGTTCGAGTAACGATTTCTTCGCCGCCTCGATGGCACTTCGGCTCTCCGCTTTAATTAGCGCGTCCGTCTCTTTGTAAACGAAGCGTTCCGAGATCAATTCAGACATATCGACAGCTCCGACAACCCAATATTTAGCGAGAGGCATAAAAGAATGCAGCGGTGATAGCTTGGTTGGCAAAAAATTCGCGTGTCTCAGGTCAATAATCCAAGGCTGCGAAAGCGCAGTAATAGCCTTCTCAGGCGGCGTCGATTCATCGGTAGTCTGCGCCGTCTCTCAAGAAGTTCTTGGGGAAAAGGCGGCCGCAGTCACGGCAATTTCTCCAACATATCCCCCTGGCGAGATCGAGCTTGCAAAAAAAGTCGCTGGGCAAATAGGCATCAAACACATAATCATAAACACGGATGAACTCGAGGACAAAAACTTCACAAAGAATCCCGCCGAGCGATGTTACTATTGTAAGAGCGAACTTCTGAGAAAGCTCGATCAGGTTCGCAAAAAACTCGGCTTCAAAAAAATTCTTGACGGGACAAATCGTGATGATTTTCTGGATTTCCGGCCGGGGTTGCGTGCTGTGGAAGAATTCAATGTTTTGAGCCCTCTCGCGCTCGCGGGGATGACGAAAGGCGATGTCAGGAAAATTGCGGTGAAGCTCGATCTACCTAATGCCGACAAGCCCGCGAACCCGTGTCTTGCGTCGAGGATACCGTTCGGTCAAAAAATCACGCGAAGAAAGCTGCAACGGATAGCCAAAGGCGAGGAGATCCTACGCTCGCTCGGGTTCCGCGTGGTGCGGGTGCGCGATTATGGTGATTTTGCGAGGGTGGAAGTCGGGAAGGATGAGTTGTCAAGAGCTAGAAAGCTCGAGGATAAGATTATTGTAGGGTTGAAAAAGTTTGGCTATGCGCGTGTAGAAATAGATCCCCGTGGCTACCGCACGGGTGGCGCGAGTAAACCCAAGCACAACTTTTATGAACAACACGAGAGCTATTCAAAGGGATAACATGGCAAAAATCGAGGACACAAAGGTCACGGCTGCGATAGTGGGACGTTTCCTTCGAGATTTTTTAGACATAGTTAATCTTGACGTTGCGATTGTTGGCGCCGGGCCAGCAGGCGTGACAGCCGCTCGCTACTTGGCGAAGGCGGGCGCCAAAGTCGCGGTTTTCGAGCGCAACCTCCATGTCGGGGGAGGCATGTGGGGCGGCGGCATCCTCTTTCCGCGCATAGTGATTCAGGACGCGGCGAAGGGAATTCTCGACGAGGTCGGCGTCAGACTGGAGCCCACCGACGATGGCTACTACGTGGCTGATTCTGTTGAAACCGTGTCGAAATGCACGGCGGCAGCGATCGATGTGGGCGCGAAAGTTGTGGTGGGCCTTGGAGTTGAAGATGTTATGATACGGGAGAACGACCGGATCGCGGGCGTCGTCGTCAATTGGGGAGCGGTAGAGATGGCGCGGTTGCACGTCGACCCAGTCAGCATCCAGGCGAAGGTTGTGATCGATGCAACGGGGCACGATTCAGAGGTGGCGCGGATTGTCCAGCGGAAGATACCCGGGGCAAAGTTTCCCACTCAAACTGGCGGCGTTGTCGGTGAAAAGTCTATGTGGGCCGCGGTCGGTGAAACAGAAATATTAAACAACACCCGAGAGATTTACCCCAACCTCATCGTTACTGGCATGGCTGCGAACGCTGTGTTCGGGTCGCCGCGCATGGGTGCAATATTCGGCGGGATGCTGTTGAGCGGCCGAAAGGCGGCGGACGAGGCCCTTCGCGTGCTCAAGCGGACGTGAGGCGTGGCTTGTTGTTATCGGCGCAGAAATACAATATGTGTACTGTTTGTGGCAGGCGTCCGGTTACCATGCGCATGACGGAGTGCGCTAAATGCGGCCGCGTTTATTGTACAGACTGCGCCACGAAACTC
>Ga0209610_1001943_pt1 | contig 10540 bp, 11 predicted proteins | sample LakKivw275mmetaG_FD_184137 | JGI IMG/M metagenome (GOLD analysis project Ga0209610, IMG submission 184137) | Anoxic lake water microbial communities from Lake Kivu, Rwanda to study Microbial Dark Matter (Phase II) - Lake Kivu water 275m metaG... | ecosystem: Environmental > Aquatic > Freshwater...
CTATGATACAACCCGAATTCACCTGCTGACTGATCTCTATGACGGCAGCGATGTCCTTCACTCCCAGATCTGGCACTACTCCAATCACCTCAGTCCCAACTGGCGTCTCGTGCATGAGTACTCCTGCCCGACCGAAACACGAATCGGCGATGACGCGCTGGCCGCGGACCGGCCCAGCATCGGTATGAACCGGCGTCTGGGTGAGATCTGCGCGGTGTGGGAGCAGTTCGACCCGGGCAACGTGGACCCGGTCACCGGGCCGTGCCGCGCCGACATCTGGGCCGCCCGCACGGTTGACGCTGACCACAACTGGGGTCCGGCGATGCGTCTGACCCTACCGGACAGCACCAGCAAACGCTTCCCTTTCCTTAGCGAGGTGGTCAACGACACGCTCCACATCATCTACTTCGCGGACCGGGTTGCCGGGTTCTCAGAACAGGGCCAAGGCCCGCAGACCACGAACGCAGTCGTCTATCTACGTGTTCCGGTCGACCTGCTTCCGGCGGGCGTCGCGGAACGAGAACGACCGCCGCTGCGCCATATCAGTCTAAACGCATGCCCCAATCCATTCCGCCGGACCACGACAATTCGTCTCTCTGGTTCATCCTCCGTCCTTTCTCCTTCTTCTCTTCCTGTCCGCGTCTATGATGCCACCGGCCTTCTTGTGCATTCATCATCTGTAGTCCGGGCTTCGTCATTCCGGCTTGACCTGCAGTCAATGCCGCCTGGCGTCTACTTCGTGACGGCCGGAACCGGGCCGAACGCTGCTTCCTGCCGCGTCGTGAAGGCTGCCCGGGCGGATTGACTGTCCGGCTAATCCTGCTATCCTCTGTCCGAATCTAACACCGCCAAGGAGGACAATTGGCCAAACATTGCGAGATTTGCGGCAAAGTCGGCGTGGTCGGCTCGAACATCAGCCATGCCCACAACGTAACCAAACGGACCTGGGAGCCCAACCTGCAGCGCGTCCGGGCCCGGGTCGACACCGAGAACAAGCGCATCTGGGTCTGTACGCGCTGCCTGCGCTCGGGCAAGGTCCAGAAGGCCTCGAGCGCTCACGCCTAGTACCGGTATCTGAATTGCGGGAGGTTTCTTGAAGTGTCTCATCACCGGCATCACCGGCTTTGCCGGCAGCCACTTGGCTGAGTATCTCCTATCCCGGGGCGACTGCGAAGTGCATGGCACGATGCGCTGGCGCTCCCGGATGGAGAACATCGCTCAGCTCGGCGGCCGGATTTCGACCCATGTCCGCGACATCCGCGACGCGACTGCGATGTACGAGCTCATACGGGACCTGAAGCCGGACCGGATCTATCACCTCGCGGCCCAGAGCTTCGTGCCGATGTCGTGGACCGCTCCAGCCGAGACAATGACGACCAACGTCCTCGGCCAGATCAACATCTTCGAGGCAATCCGTGCCGTCGGCTGTCCGACCCGGGTACAGCTCGCCTGCTCCAGCGAGGAGTACGGCATGGTCCTGCCGGAAGAGACGCCGATCAAGGAGACCAACCCGCTCCGGCCCCTCTCGCCGTACGCGGTCAGCAAGGTCGCCCAGGACCTGATGGGCTACCAGTACCACCAGAGCTACGGCATGCACATCATCCGCACGCGCGGGTTCAACCATACCGGCCCGCGCCGCGGCGACGTCTTCGTCACCTCCAACTTCGCCAGGCAGATCGTCGAGGTCGAACGCGGCAAGCAGGCGCCGGTTATCCACGTCGGCAACCTGAATGCGGTGCGCGATTTCACCGACGTCCGCGACACCGTGGTCGGCTACTATCTCGCGCTGGAGAAGGGCAAGCCGGGCGGTGTTTACAACGTCGCTACCGGCAAAGGCTACAAAATCAGTGAGATGCTCGACATCCTGCTCAGCTTCTCCAAAGTGAAGATCGAAACCCGACCGGACCCGAAGCGGATGCGGCCGAGCGACGTCGAACTCCTGCTCGGCGACGCGACCAGACTCCGCCAGGAAACCGGCTGGGAGCCCAAGTACAAGTTCGAGCAGACGATGAAAGACCTGCTCGACTACTGGCGCGCACGATCTGCCAGCGGCTAACGGCTGGCGGCTGACGGCTCGATGAATCGCGTACTCGTCACCGGCATCGAAGGATTCGTCGGCGGGCACCTCGCCCGTTATCTTGTTTCCACGGGGCACTCGGTCTTCGGCCTTCACTGGGCTGACGCGCCGGTGGGTCTTCCGGGTGAGCTTCACAAAGGTGATGTCTGCGACTTCGACGCCACCCGCTCATTATTGGAGAAGACAAGGCCCGACGGCATTATCCACCTCGCCGGCATCAGCTCGGTAGCCCTGTCCGAATCACGCCAGATGACCACCTACGAGGTCAACGCGCTGGGGACTCTCAAGTTGCTCGAGGCCGTCCGCCAGCTCCAACTCAAGTGCCGCATCATCCTCATCTCGTCGGCCGACGTCTACGGCCGCTCCAATGTCGGCCGGCCGCTGGACGAGAACCTGCCGTCCCTTCCGCTCAGTCCCTACGCCTTAAGCAAGCACATGACCGCAGAAGCCGGCCGGTTCTACCAGAGGGCGTTCGGACTCGACGTCGTCATCCTGCGGCCATTCAGCCACACCGGTCCGGGCCAGGCCACGACGTTCGTTTTCCCCAAGGTGGCGAACGCCATCGCCCAGATCGAACGCGGCAAGAGCGAACCGGTCATCGAGATGGGCGACCTTCAGGTCCGGCGCGACTACACCGACGTACGCGACGTGGTCCGGGCCTACGGGCTTGCGCTTGAACGGTGCGCCTCCGGTGAAACCTACAACGTCACGTCCGGCAAGCCGGTGGTGATCAAGGAAGGCGTGGACTACCTCTGCGGCCTTTCCCGCGTGCCGGTCCAAGTTCACAGTTCTGCAGCCAAGTTCCGGCCACATGACATTCCCCTGCTCACCGGCGACCCCTCGAAGTTCGCTGCCGCCACCGGCTGGAAGCCGGAAATCCCCTTCACCAAGACCCTCTCCGACCTGCTGGACTATTACCGCTCCGTGTAGGACACGAGTCCCAAGTCCTAATGACTAAGGACTAATCAACACGGAAATGACCAGATCCCCGCAGGAGTTCAGCCCTCGGTCATTTCCCCACTGGTCGTTGATTGGGAATTAGGAATTGGCAATTCGTCATTCCTCACCACGATGAAGCTCTCGGTCATCATCGTCACCTGGAACTCCGCCGCGGACATCGACGCCTGTATCGACTCCATCAACTACGGCGAGGAGTTCGAGGTCATTGTAGTCGACAACGCCTCGACTGACGCCACACCGGGCCTACTCCGCCAACACCACCATCTGAAGCTGGTTGAGAACCAGCGCAACCGTGGCTATGCCGCAGCCAACAACCAGGGCATCAAGCTCGCGACCGGCGAGTATGTCCTTCTGCTGAATCCGGACACGCGCGTCGAACTTGGCGCGCTCGACGTTCTCTCCCGCTATCTGGACGAACACGACGACATTGGTGCGGTTGCCCCGCGGCTGGTCAGCCCTGACGGCTCGACCCAGTTCTCAATCCGCTCCTTCCCCACCTCGGCTTCGCTATTCTGGGAACTCATCGGGCTTGCCCGCCTGTTCCCGAAGAGCCGGATCTTCGGCCGCTGGAAGATGAAGTACTTCGACTACGAACGGACTGCGGAGGTCGAACAGCCGATGGCCTCCTGCCTGATGGTGAGGCGCAGCGTCCTCGGCGGGGACATGACCCAATTGTCCTCAATTGGGATCGTGTCCCAAGCCGGCCCGAGAACAGCGGTCGGAGGAATGGATGAGAGGTTCCCCATTTTCTACAACGACGTCGATCTATCCAAGCGAATGGCCGATGCCTGCTGGAAGACGGTCTACCTTCCCGACGCCCGAGTTGTCCATCGCCACGGCGCGAGCACCAAACAGGTGCGAGCGAAGATGATCCGCGAATCGCACCGCTCCGCGTTCCGCTACCTGCGCAAGCACGACCACTCCGGCCTCTTCTGGCTCAAGGCCGTCGTCCTCCTTCCCTTGCTCGAGATTACGGGCCTTCTGCGTGTCCTAGCCTACCGCTTGTCCCGACGCGCTTCGTAGCCGACATTCGTCATTCGCCTGTTTTAGGGATACTTTACTTGATTGTCTCGGCGGTCAAGGGAAATTAAGCGCTGCTATTTCAGGGACACTTTACTTAATTAGGTTCGGCAATGGGCATCGTAGTAACACTCTACCTGATTTGGCAGTCAAGAATAATGGTTAGCGTCCCCGATTACCCCCCAGTGTGATTGCCTGCGCCCCGCCTGTTGCGACAACCTCGCTCCAGCCCGCGACGTAGACTGACCCACTGTCAAGCATCAGGAACTGCGGCTCATCACGAAGGCCTGCGGGACCATTATACTTCCGGGTCCAAAGCGTCTCCCCCGACGAGCTAATCTTCATCGTGCAGAAGTCGTGCGTTCCTGTGTCACGGGGAACGACGTTGCCCGTCAGATATATGTTCACCTTCTCGTCGACATCGCTCCAACGCAACTCCTCCCAACCGTCGCCCGCGTCCTTGTAGATGATCTGCCACTGAACAACATCTTCAGACGATAGCTTCACCACAAGCCAGTCGTTACTTCGGGTTGGATGCTCGACGTCCAGAGCCAGGTAGACGTCACCATTATTGAGAGCGTGGAACCCGCCGTCTTTCAGGAACAGGTCCTGCTCCATGATGTAAGTCAGCTCATTCGTCTTAGTGCCGCCGGGTGTGTATTTCACGACGCGAACGATGGTCATCGCAGAGTCTCGCGCCACGCCACCGATGTAGACGTTCTGACTGCTATCTATGGCAATGGACGCAAGGGCCGCAAAGCTCCTGCCGACCTGCCCGTACTCGCGCGTCATTAGCTGGCTGCCGTTGGGGCCGTACTTGAGGAGACAAAGCTCTCCTCTCGTGCTGACCCCGCGGATGCCCACGCAATGTAGATGTTCCCGTTGGTGTCTCTTGCCGCAGCCGCAGCCGTCGCATTGGCGTATGTTGTTTGCCACTTGAGATTCCCCATGGAATCGACCTTGAACAGGACAACATCGCGGTTGCCGCTTGTATCGTCAGGCTCCACCCAACCAACCACGGAGACGTTACCGGTGTCATCAACAAACGACGCCAGAGGCTGGTAGCGTGCGCCAGCAAGTGGACCATACCTGTACAGCCATAGGGTCTCGGGAGCCGCGTAGGTAGCGGCGGGCAGCACCAGAGCGAATAGAACGGACCAGAACCAGGAGTCGGATCGCCCGTGGATCATGCTAGCTTCCTCCTCTCATTCTCGGACCCACCACGCGTCGGAGTCCGGTGCCTGCCGCAAACGGCTCCAGATTCGTGCCCGCCTCCGTGCACTGGCAGGCATCTATTGTGGCCTGCGCTGCCAGGAGAACGGACGGACTCCAGAACACTGCTCTACTCCGTATTCTGTCCTCCGGGTTGTCTGAATCTTGGACTCGGTCTTTGTCGGATACGCCCAAAACGGCGCAGAGATCCCCTCGTGTCTTGTTCGGTCTGACCTAGATCAGTTGCGGCCATGACGTTCTCTTCCACTTGCCGGATTCTAACTCTCGGTCCCCACGTGTCAAGCGCTAGTTCGCTGCCATGCCGAGACCAGACGCGATCACGCCGGCCTCACAGGCTTCGGCGGGAGCCTGACCTTCCAGCGGTTGTAGGTGTCAGCTACCGTCTTCGCCGCTTCCCGTGCGGACTCGGGGAACTGCGGCTTCGGCGCTCGCGCAACTGCCGCAACCTCGCCCCGAATCAGGCGTGAAAACGAACGTGGTCTTGGTGTGTTTCATGCTTGCCTCGTTTCAGGTCTGTATCCAATACAGGATACAGGCCGCCGTCTCGGCTTTCAAGCCTATCCGCCGGATGGCACTGAAGTTAGGTCCTGCATGGCTAACTCAGAACCCCGTCGGGGGAGTAGCTGTGCAGGTTGTGGTCCAGATTGCTCCGCGAGTTGCCGGGCAAGTAGCTGTCCTGATTGCTCTCGGGGTTGCCTGGCCGGCTATTCTACCCGCTGCTGTCCAAGTTGCTCTCCCCGTTGCTCCGTCCGTTGCTCTCCCGGTTGCTCGGACGATTGCGGCCCGAGCAGCCCTACTGGTTGCCGTCCTCGTTCCTCTCCCTGGTGCTCTGACCGTTGCCCCCGGAATCGCTTGGAGAGCTGCCGCCCATATTGCTCCGCCATCTGCTCCGTCGATGGCGTCCCAAACTCCAAGCTGGGTTGCTGCCGAATCCGGCTGACGACGAACCGCGAGGTCCCGCGTTGCCTTGACGAGAAAGTTCCAGAGCCTAGAATCAGGTCCAGATGAGTACGTTGCTGGAGCGATATCGTCTTGACATTCTGCGCATCGCCCGGTCACACGGTGCGCGGCGGGTTCGTGTATTCGGCTCGTTTGCCCGCGGCGAAGAGCGCAAGGACAGCGATCTGGACGTACTGGTTGATATCGAGCCCGGCCGCGACCTGCTCGACATCGTGGCAATCAAGCAGGACCTTGAGTCCCTGTTGGGCATCAGAGTCGATGTCGTTACCGAGCGCGCGGTGAGTCCCTACATTCGAGATTCGGTGTTGAGAGAAGCGGCAACGCTTTGAAGTCCGACCGGACGTATCTGCTTCACATTCGGGACGCAATTGAGAGGATAGAGCAGTACGCGTCGCACGGCCACGACGCCTTCCGGCAGGAATATCACTGGCAGGACGGAATAATCCGCCAGCTTGAGATTGTCGGCGAGGCGACCAAACATCTATCAGCGGAGTTCCGTCAGGCGCATCCTCGGATTCCCTGGCAGCGAATTGCCGGGCTGCGAGATGTGCTGCTTCACGGCTACATAGGCGTTGACCTGACTGCGGTATGGGAAATAGTCCAGAACCGCGTTCCGGAGTTGAAAACCCACGTGCTGGCTGCTCTGGAGGAGTCAAACGGGCAAGGCTAGACGCCCCCGGCACCGCAGGCATGCTTCTGGCACTCACGACCGACAAGACATCTGCTATCGGCTACGCAAGGCTACCCGGTTGACTGAAGCTGGCCGCAGTCCGTAATCGGCCAAAAGGAGAATAAATGAGATCTCTGCCCCTGATGTTACTCGTTCTCACCACGTTGGTCGCAGGCTCGGCGCTGGCCGACCTGAAGACCGAGACATTTACGCGCGCCTCGATGATCACCGGCATGGGGTCGACCGAGGTCAATGCGGTGACCCAATACCAGGGCGACAAGCGCTCGGAAGACAATACCACGAAGATGGTCGGCGGCGTGGGTGGCATGTTCGCCGGCAAGCCGCAGACCAGCACGGAGATCACGCGGCTGGACAAAGACGTAATCTGGGACTTGAACCCACCCAAGAAGACCTACACCGAGCACCCGATTGCCACGCCCGCCGGGACCGAAACCAGGGCCGAGAGAAAACAGAGCGGCCCGGAGCAGAAGCCCTACAAAATCGTGAAGTCAGATGTCAAGGTAACCAAACCCGGCGCAAACAGGACCATCAACGGCTTTGCCTGCACTGAATATCTCATTACCTGGGAGCTGGTGCTCGAAGATACGGCCTCCAAAGGCAAGGTCACGCAGGTGATGACGACCGACCTCTGGAACACGCCGCTGACCGACCAGTTGAAGAAGGCCCAGGCGATCGAGACCGAGTTCAACCGCGCCTACACGAAGAAGCTGGGCGTCGAACTGGCACCGGAGAAGACAGACCGGCTCGGAGCCGGTATGCTGACTTCGATGTACGGGCTCGACCCGAAGGAAACCGCGGGCAAAATGGAGGAAGTCGGCAAGGAAATGGCGAAGGTCGAGGGCTACTCGATTGTCACCGAGGTGAAGTGGCAGGTGAAGAACGACTCGACCGCGAAGAAACCGGAGCCGAAGGAGGAGCCGGAGGAGCCGCCGACGAGCATCGGCGGGTTCATCGGGAACAAGATCGCCAAGCAGATTGCGGCCGACAACAAACCCAGGGAAGAGGACGCGATCTTCTCGTCGTATCACGAAGTGAAGTCGGTGTCGCTGGACGCGGTCCCGGAAACGGCCTTCGAGATTCCGGACGGGTACAAGAAGGTGGAACGCTAGAGCAGAGCAGACCCGAAGCCGGAAATCCGAGTGACGATTGAAGCCCGAATGACGGAAGACGGCTGACCGGCATTCGGGCTTGGGACACGATCCGAAATGCAGGACATTTCGGTCATGTCCCGCGCCGCTCTACAGCCGATCGGAGAGAAACCGGGCTACCGCTTCAAGCAACTCGACGTCGTCCGGGCTGAAGGCGTTGGGCCGATCTGAATCGATGTCAATCTCGCCCCAGAACGCGCCGTCCTTGATGACCGGCACGACGATTTCCGAACGCGTTTCCAGCGAGCAGGCCAGGTAGCGGGCATCGGCCCCGACGTCGGCACGACCTCCGTCTTCTTGGAGACCGCGGCCGCGCCGCAGATGCCCCTTCCGACCGGTATGCTGACGTGCTCTGTCGGTTTGCCCTGGAACGGACCGAGCACGAGGTTCTGACCTTCCAGCCGGTAGATGCCGACCCAGTTGTAGTGCGGGAGATTCTTGTGCAGGCTGATGACGACGCGTGCCTGCACATCCTCCGGCCCCTTGGCCGCGAGAACCAGCTCTCTCAACTCATCAAGCTGCTTCTGGTATTTCATGGTTTTCCCTTCCTACGTCCGGGGCCTTGGTACAGCCCCTGTTTTCCTTCAATCTCCAATCTGAAATCGGGCATGCTTCCCGTCCTTCATTATCGGCTTGCCGTCGCCATAAACTGTGAACCCTTTACGCGTGTCGCAAACCATGTCCCAGTGGAGTGACGACTTGTTCTTGCCCCCGCTCTCCGGTAGCGAAGCGCCGACCGCAATGTGCATCGTCCCGCCGATCTTCTCATCGAAAAGAGTGTTCTTGGTGAACCGCTTGATTGCGTAGTTGGTGCCGAACGCAAGCTCTCCGACGTAGCGCGCACCGGAATCGGAATCGAGCATTGCCTGCAGGTACTTCTCACCCTTGTCTGCCCGGGCCTCGACGACCTTCCCCTGCTTGAAGGCAAGCCGCACGTTCTCGACCTCGCGCCCGCCGTGAACCGCCGGGAAGGTGTAGCGGATATGGCCCTCGGCTGAGTTCTCAACCGGACCGGTGAAGATCTCGCCGTCCGGGAAGTTCTCGTGCCCGTCGCAGTTGATCCACTTCCGACCCGCAACGTTGAACGACAAGTCAGTGTCCGGTCCGACTATCCGAATGGTCTTCAGCGTATTGAGGAAACGAACCAGCCTGGCCTGCGCCCGAGACACCTTCTGCCACTCGGCAACCGGGTCCTTCTGGTCGAGCTTGCCGGCCTTGTACACGAAGTCCTCGTATTCCGACAAGGACATCTCTGCATCCTGGGCCGACGAGTCATTTGGGAACAGCGTCCCGCACCACTTCAGGCTCCCCGCGCTGATGCGCTTGAGATACCGTTCGAAGAGCCCCTTGCGCGCGGCCTGAGCGATAGTCATCTTCTTCGGATCCACACCCGAAAGCTCCTTCGAGTTCCAGCCGGCCCAGATGGAGAGACTCGCGTCGAGCCGGTCGGTCTCCAGGAATGTGGTCGGCGGGATGAACCTGAGCTGGTCCTGAGACGCGTGCGTGTAGAAATCATGCCCCAGTCGCGGCAGGCCGACTCTCGCCATCGGGTTGCCGCCGGCCTTGAGTATCTCGATGTGGGCAGCCCTAATCAGCTCATGTGCGACTGCGGCTCCTTCGACCCTGACCCAGTCGCCCTTCTTGACGTGCAGGCTGTAGTGAACCAGGACCTTCGCCAGCTTCTCGACTCTTGCATCCGCCAAATGTCACCTCCAATCAGAATAACCAGGCACCAAGCGCCAATTTCCAATCAAGCCCCAATCACCGAATGGCCAATCGGACGTTGGGCATTGACTGGTCATTGGGAATTGGGACCTGGTCATTCTCTGCTAGACCGTGAATCTCCCGCTTTCGTACACAAGCCTGCCGTCGGCGTAGACCCGTCCGTCTTTCATGTCCTTGATCATGTCCCAGTGAATCGCCGAGCGGTTTTGGCTGCCGGTTTCCGGATAGCCGGCTCCCACCGCCATATGGATGGTATCGCCCATCTTCTCATCGAAGAGTATGTTCCTCGTCGGCCGGGTGATTCCGTAGTTGAGGCCGAACGCAAACTCACCCAGCGTCCGCGAACCGGCATCCGTGTCGAGTGCCGACTGCAGCATGTCGTCCCCGCGCTCGGCCCGGGCCGTCACTACCCGGCCTGCCTTGAACTCGAGTTCGATGTTCTCGACCGGCTGCCCGGAGAAAAGCGTCGGCACGTCAAACCGGACGCGGCCGGCGACCGAGTCTTCAACCGGGCTCGTGAAAACCTCGCCTGAGGGGAAGTTGGCTTTGCCGTCGGAATTCACCCACTTGCGGCCATCTACCGACAAGGTGATGTCCGTGCCCGGCCCCTCGACCCTGAGTGTCTTGACGCCACCGAGGAAATCCGCGTACTGCTGCTGCTGCTGCGAGAGCTCGCGCCAAGCTGCGATCGGATCGGCGCGGTCGGCAAAGCAGGCGTGGAAAACG
>Ga0209610_1001944_pt1 | contig 10533 bp, 8 predicted proteins | sample LakKivw275mmetaG_FD_184137 | JGI IMG/M metagenome (GOLD analysis project Ga0209610, IMG submission 184137) | Anoxic lake water microbial communities from Lake Kivu, Rwanda to study Microbial Dark Matter (Phase II) - Lake Kivu water 275m metaG... | ecosystem: Environmental > Aquatic > Freshwater >...
CAAGTTCCCCCGAGTTCCCGTCCCCCTTCAATACACGTGCAGACTCTCCAGGCCAACCCGTCGGGCCAGCCAGCTCACGCCCAGGAAGGTGAAAAGCACCATCAGGAAGCCCACGATAGAGATGATGGCCGTTGGCCGGCCCCGCCAACCTCTGGTGACCCTGGTGTGGAAGAAAAGAGTATAAACCAGCCAGACCATCAGCGCCCAGGTCTCCTTGATGTCCCAGCTCCAGTAGTTGCCCCAGGCCACCTGAGCCCAGATGGCCCCCGTGATGATGGCCAGGCTCATCCAGGGGTAGCCGAAGGCCACCGCACGGTAGTTGTAGGCATCAATCTCCTGAGGAGACGGCAATCTGTCAGCGAAACCAACGCCCATCTCTTTGACCAGATACATAAGCCCTGCCCCGCAGGAAGCGGCGAACCCACCATAACCCACAGCGGCGGTGACGGTGTGAAGCTGCAGCCAAATGCTCCGCAGGGCGGGCAACAGCGGCTGCGGCGTCTTGGCCGAAGCCGGGGTGAGAACCTGTGCGTAGGTGCCGATGAGGCAAGCGATGGGCAAGATGAAAGCTCCGCCTGCCCTGGTGACCGTCACCCATTCCAACAGGAGATAGACGGCGACGATACCCCACAGGAAAACCAGGGCGAACTCGTAGGTATTGGCCAGGGGCCAGTGATCCACCTGGACGGTGCGCACCGCCAAACCCAGGGTCAACATCCCCAAGCCAACAGCACTCACACCCGTCGCTATCCAGCCGACCCCCCTGCCTGACCTCGAGAGGTAAACAACGTAGGCGACGGCAGAAACAACGAAGCAGAGATAAGCGATATGGAAAAACGTGGATTCGTTAAGATTCATCGCTAGTGCTCTTTCACGTAACGTTCAAGTTTGCTAACGTTTCGCAGATGCTAGGCCGCTTGTGGGGTCAAAACGATGGAAACCGCTGAGTTCGCTGAACTCCACTGGGTTCACTGAGGGCGTCATTTTGCACCAATCCATGTAATCCGAGCTTACTCAGGCTCAATCGCATACAACACGGTCATCAACCGCTCGTAGTCGTGCTTGAGGAGGGCGGCGATTCCCCGCGCCGCCCGCTCCAGCCACTCCCTGTCCTGGCCCCGCTGACGATAGGCCTGGCGGACGTGCGCCGCCAGGAGTTGCTCGGACGGCGCCTCGCCAGGGGCCGCAAGGAGCAGACGCAGGTAGTAGAGCCGCTCGCTGAAGGCCCGCACTTCCTCCTCCGTACATTGATGCACGGAGTAGTGAAGGGGCGGAGGTTGGGCGGGCAGGTGCTGGCGAATGGCCCCATCTTCCACACAGCCCACCAACAGGACGCTGAACTCGGTGCGCAGGGTGTGCCTTAGCTCCGGGTGCTCGTCGTAGATGGCCCCGTCGTAAACCTCAGCGGTGCTGCGCCGCACGGCGCGGCGGCCAGGGTCCAAACCCGCTGTGGTGCCATGGCTGACCACGCCGTAGACGCAGCCCCCCTCCCCCACTTCAACCTTCACCAGGCTGCCCAGGGCCGGCGGCCGATTCAGCTCCAGGCTTTCGGCCACAAAACCCGTCGTCCCCGTTTCGATAATCTCACCTATTCTCATCGGTCAAATCGTCCTTGGTCATAAGTTCCCCCGAGTTCCCCTCAGTTCCCCCAAGTTCCTCCGAGTTCCCCTGAGGCAAGAAACCCTGCACGTCATACCGCTCGCCTTCGCTTACTGCGGTCTTTGGCCGAGCGGGCGTAGACGATGCCCCGCTCCGCCAGGGACCGCTCCACCAACTCCTCCACCAGCCGCCCCTCCGCCGTGGTGATGACCGCCTGCTCGTGGGCCTCCTGCAAGGCCGGGGGATAGGGTGGATAGTCTGGGCTGCGCTGACATTGGTCACAGACCAGGGCGTGCACCAGGTCCAACATCCCCCCATCCCGCATGACCCACTGGGGGGCCTCGATGCGCACCACCTCGCCGCCCACATTGAGATAGAGGAACTGGATGTGGTGGCTCTCGTATTTCTTCAGGATATCCGAAGTGCTCTCGAAGACATCGGAGCGCCGGCCTTCCTCCAGAAGCTCCTCGAACAACTGCCGATCCCAAGCTCTGCTAAGGAAATCGCAGAGCACCTGCTGCTCCTCGGAAAGGGAACAATGTTCACAGTCCGAAGGATCATCCCGGCAGAGAGAGACCCGCAGGGCGTTGGCTACGTCGTGGCTGCCGGGGTAACTGATGTAGCCGATCACCGGCACGCTGGCCGCCCGAAACCCATCCAAGCACCTCAGAAACTGGCCCAAGAATTCCTCCCTGACCTCCCGTTCCTCATTCTGCAACTGCCATAGGATCAGGGTGCCGTCCCTCAGGGCTACCATCGGGTCCGTTGCTGATTGGGCGGCCTTCAACGCCGCCTGCAATTCGGCGATTTGCATCTTCACCCCCAGGCGCTCCCCCTCGATGGGGATGCTCTTTTGCCCAGACAACACGTAGAGGTCGTCATCCTCGAAATAGAGCTGCCCCTCTGAATCCAAATCGGCGTTGGGATGGCGGCCGTAGGTCAGGACGGCGTGGCTGGTGTTGATCACGTAGTAGCGCAGCGGGCTGTGGCGGTCGGGATGGATCGAGGAGCCGTCCGAGCCGACGACGCTGAAGTCAGCGGGAGGCAGCGGTGGTGAGAAGGTCTGGCTGAGGGTGTGGACGGGGATGGCCACCAGCCAGGGATATTTCTCGCGACGGTCGCGCACCTTGGCCCGCAACTCCTCGGCGTCCACAGCATGTAGAAGCTGGCGAGCCTCCCTCAGCAGAGCGCGATGCTCATCGGCCACAAACGACGCGGCCATCCTATCCACTTGCTGGCTGATGGGGCCTAGTTTCAGGGGCAATCCAATCTCCTCGTTCCTCGTTCCTCGTTGCCTCGTTCCTGATAACCAATTATACCCCATAGTGCCTTCCTTGACAAGAACGGGTTTGCAACATCGGCCAGGTTGTAGTAAAATAAGCGGGGAGTGACAAATGGTCAAACTGCTCCATTTCGCCGACCTTCACCTGGGGGTAGAAAACTATGGGCGTATAGATCCCGCTACGGGGCTTAGCACCCGCCTGACGGACTTCCTGCGCGCCTACGACCAGGTGGTGGACTATGTCCTGCAAAACGACGTCGGCCTGGTGGTCTTCGCGGGCGATGCCTACAAGACCCGCGACCCCAGTCCCACCTATGAACGGGAGTTCGCCAGACGCATCCGGCGCCTCTCGGCAGCAGGTATCCCCACTGTGCTGGTGGCAGGCAACCACGACACCCCCCACGCCGCAGGCCGAGCTACTACGGTAGAGATCTTTGCCACCCTGGAAGTGGAAAACGTCTACGTGGCCCGGAAGCCAGAACTCATCCCCATCGAGACCAAGGACGGCCCGGTGCAGGTCGTAGCCCTGCCCTGGATTACCCGCAGCACGCTGCTAGCCCGCGATGAGCATAGGAACAAGAACCTGGAGGAGATCAACCAGCTTATCCTGGACAAAATCACCAACATCGTCGAAGGGCCCGATGGCTTGATCAGCCAACTGGACCCCACTGTGCCCACCATCCTGGCCGCCCACGCCACCGTCCAGGGAGCGGTGTACGGCTCGGAGCGGAGCGTGATGCTGGGCCAGGAGGTGATCCTGCCACCCAACCTGGCCAGGAACCCGGCCTTCGATTACGTGGCCCTGGGCCACATCCACAAACACCAGGTTCTAAATGAGAAGCCGCCGGTGATCTACGCCGGGAGCATTGAGCGCATTGATTTCGGCGAGGAGCGCGAGGACAAGGGTTTCGTAGTGGCCGAGGTGGAGCGAGGCCGGGCCGATTGGCAGTTCGTGAAAACCGACGCCCGCTGTTTCGTCACCGTCGAGGTAGATGCCCGAAGTGACGATCCCACCGCCGAGATACTGGAGGCCATTGCAGCCCACGAGATCGAGGACGCTGTGGTGCGGATCATTGTCCATACCGTCGCCGAAAAGGAGCCCCTCATCAACGAGGACGAGATCCGTCGCGCCCTGGCAGGGGCCTTCCACATCGCGGCCATCGTCAAGGACGTGGAGCGCAAGGTGCGGCTGCGTCTGGGTAATCAATGCGTCGAAGAGATGACGCCAGGCCAGGTACTGGAGCGATACTTCCAGGTGAAACAGACGCCCCCTGAGCGCATCAAATTGTTGTTGGAGCACGCCGAGGAGATATTTCGAGAGTTAGAAGAGGGATGAAGTTCAAAATCCAAAGCTCAAAGTTCAAAATCCCTCGATGGGCGAAGGTCTCCGACCCGATGGGCGAAGGTCTCCGACCGAGCCCGTTCGCCTCGGTCAGAGACCTTCGGCGATCGAAGAAAACCTAGAATTCAAAAAATAGAGGGCCGACTATGAGTCCGAAAGCGCGCACCATAATGGGCAAACTTAGCCTGGTCAATGGGGTCAGGCAGGAACGGGTTGTGAATGTGGCCGCAGCGAAGCCAGCTCGTGCCGTCTTCCGCAGAGGCAAGAAGGAGAGCCTGTACATCATCCTGGAGGTGACAGGCACGCCCGTGGGGCGGGACCAGGTCTACAGGGAGATGATCCGTATCATTGGCGAGGAGTACTTCCAGGTGCGCGGCAGCGTGACGACCAAGCTGCGCCAGGCCATAGGAGCTGCCAACTCCTTTCTATTGCAGGAGAATGTCAGCGCCCTTCCCCACGAGCAACGCGCTGGCGGTGTCACGTGCGCCGTGCTCAAGGAGGGCAACGTCTACATCGCCCAGGCAGGACCGACCACCGCCTATGTGTCGTATCAAGGGAAGCTGGCGTCGTTCCCTGAAACCCCTATCGCTGAGCTAACCGCTGAGGAGGCCACGCCCCTGGGCTTTAAGACAGGGCTGCCGATCCGCTTTTACCGCAGCAAAATGGGCGTAGGAGATGTCCTTCTCCTGACCAGTGGCTTCCTCGCTCAACAAACCACCCTGGAACAGATCGCCCAGGCCGTCGTTGGGCAAGATGTAGATCGGGCTCTAGCCAACCTGGAGGAGTTGGCTGGCGAAGGAGACGCCTCGGCCATGCTGATCCGAGTTGCCCCCGTGCAGGAGCGGCCCATATTGGAACCTGAAGCGGTCAGGCGGCCCGCCAGGCGAGAAGCTGAGCCCAAAGCGGTGAAGCGGCCCGCCAGGCCCAGGGTTGAAGTACCACTAAGGGAGCGCACTCCGCGCCCCGACTGGAGTGAGCTGAAGGGCAGGGCGTCCTCGTGGCTGGCCAGGGCCTTGAAGACGACGGCCGACTTCCTGAAGAGACTTCTGCCAGAGGAGGCTCCACCTCCTGGCAAGCGCGTTCCGCGCCCCCCCTCTCGACCGGCGGAGAGGGGCAAGAACCTCTGGATGGGCATCGCCATCGCCCTCCCCATCGTCGTCGCTATTCTGGTGGCCACCGTCTATTGGCAGCAGGGCGTAGCCAGGCAAAGGCGCTTTGCCCAACTGGTGGCCCAGGCTCAGCAGGAAATGCAGACCGCCGGGCAGGTAGAGGAGGCGGCAGCAAGGGGCTATCTACTGAACGCCCTCGACCTTATGACCGAAGCCGAGGGACTGAGGCCCGGCGACCCCCAGGTGAACGAACTGCGCGAGCAAACTGAATACATACTGAAGAAGATAGACAAGGTGAGCGAGCTTCAGTGGATACAACCCCTATGGGAGTACGGTGAGCCAGACGGCCAACCCGGTCGGGTGATCGTGGCCAAAAACATTGACGTCTACGTGCTGGATAAGAGCCTCGATCGGGTCTACAAACACCTCCTCGACCAGACCATGCACGCCCTGCAGGAACTGGAAGGGGAACCGGTGCTATTGCGCAAGGGAGACCCACGGGGCACTATCATAGTGGGCGACCTGGTAGACATGGCCTGGGCGAAGGCAGAGGGAGGACGGTCAAGGCCCAGTCTCCTGGTGCTGGAGAGCGGAGGCTCATTGCTGGAATACGACCCCGTTCGGCAGGACGGCATCAGCGTGCTGCCTGTGGGCGGAAGAGAGAGGTGGAGGCAACCACAGATACTGGGAAGCCAGCAAGGCAACCTCTATCTGTTGGATTCGGGTTTGAATCAGATCCTGCGCTACGAGCCTCACTACGATGGGTCGCCTGGGGACTACCTGGCTACCCCCGAAGGGCTAGACCTGGCAGGCGTGGTGGACATGGCCGTCGCCGGCCAGGTCTACCTCCTCTACGCCGACGGGCACATTCTCCAATTCGATCACGGCCAGCCAGCACCCTTCGAGATAACAGGACTGTACGAGCCGTTACAGAATCCCACCGCCCTGTTCACCAGTGAAGACGCTGCGTTCCTCTACGTGGCCGATGCGGGCAACAAGCGCATCGTGCAGCTCACCAAAGAAGGGGGCCTTGTGCAGCAACTCACAGCCGCCACCGGCGAAGCTTTGGACGATTTGCAGGGCCTCTGGGCCATCGAGGAGTTCAGCCTACTGTACTTCGTCAGCGGCAACAAGCTTTATGTCACCAATATCCCCTCCGCTTCTTCTTGCCCTGTCGGGGGAAATGTGCTATAATACACGCCGATTCTGCTTTTGGAGGCCACTACATGAGCCGCAAATCGAGAAACAGCCCCTCCTCCGGGTCCAGGCTGTTGCTGGGTATGTTCTCCGTGATCCTCATATTGGGTGGCATCTACTTCGGCTACTTCTTTTATGTCACCGTAAGGGAGCTCGTAGCCCATGCTCAGCTTCCCATGCTACCCAGTGTGGACTTCTCCCTCCCCATCATCGGCCAACGGCCAGAAGGAAAGACCAACATCAGCACCGGTGGCGAGCCCCTGCCGGATTGGCACAAGAAGGAGCGGGTGAACATCCTTCTCTTAGGTATTGACGAGAGGGAAGGCCAGTATGGACCCTGGCGCACCGACACCATGATCGTGCTGACCCTCGACCCGGAGAGCAATACGGCGGGCATGCTCTCCATCCCCCGTGATTTGTGGGTGACGATCCCCGGCTACGGGGAGAATCGCATCAACACCGCCCACTATACCGGCGACCTGAAGAAACACCCCGGTGGCGGGCCCGCCCTGGCCATCAAAACAGTGCAGCATAACCTCGGCGTCCCCATCCATTACTACGTCCGCGTCAACTTCAGTGGGTTTATCGAGGCCATAGACACCATCGGTGGAATAGACATCTACGTAGAAAAAGACATCTACGACCCCACATACCCCGACAATGCCTATGGCTACGATCCCCTCTACATCCCCGCCGGCTCCCATCACATGGACGGTGAGCTGGCTCTCAAATACGCTCGCACCCGCCACGGCGGCAGTGATTTCGACCGGCTGCGGCGGCAGCAACAGGTCATCATGGCTGTGCGGGATAGGGTTCTGCGCCTCGATCTGTTGCCCGGGTTGCTGCCCAAATTGCCTGAGCTGCTGAAGACCGTGGGCGACGCGGTCCAAACAGACCTCCAACTCGACGAGATGCGCAACCTGATCCAACTGGCTGGCCAGATAGACGACCAACACATCAAGGCCGCCGTCATTGATAGCTCCATGACGGAGCCTACCACCACGCCCAACGGGGCCCAGGTGCTGATCCCTATCCCAGACAACATTCGCGCCGTGGTGGACGAGGTCTTCTCCACCCCTGCGGAACCAGTCACTGATGAGGAAGATACCGAGGAGAGAGGGAAGCTGGCGGCGGAAGGGGCGAAGATCATTGTCCACAATGGCTCCACCCTTGGCAACGTGGCCGCCCAGACCAGCGCTTTCCTCAAAGATAGAGGCTTCCAGGTGGTAGAGTTCGGCAACGCCGAGCGCTTCGACTACCCCGCCACGATGATTGTGGACTTCACGGGCAAGGAATACACCATCCAATGCCTGGCTCGATTGCTGAACATCCCGCAGAACAACATCCAAAAGTATACGGGGGCGTACAGCGAGGTTGACATTCGCCTCATCATCGGAGCAGACTTCCAACTGCCGACGGCGCCCTAGAAAACCCCTCGCCACTACCCTGGCGAAGGTTGCGCATAGACTTGTCCATGAGAGAGCTTTCGGTCTGGGAAGACGCTTTCGGCTCAAAGGTTGCTGCTAAACCTTCGCCAGGGTTACGCTAGAATTTGCCCAAGGCCACAGCCGTTGGGCTTTTTCTCGTAGGGCAAGATGCCATCTTGCCCTACACTCCTTCCCTCTATGCCATGTCTGATACCGACCGCAAGCTCATCATCGCCTGTCGCCGCGGCGACGAGCGTGCCTGGGAGACCCTCCTTGATCGCTACCAGCGATTGGTGTTTTCCATCGCCCGCCGTCACGGCCTCTCCACCGAGGACGCTGCCGACGTTGTGCAGAAGGTATTCGTCATCCTGCTGCAAAGCATAGACCGGCTGCCGGACGACACCAATCTGGGCGGCTGGCTGACCACTGTGGCTCGCCGTCACACCTGGCGCGCCTTCGCCCGCCTTGGCCGGGAGCTCCCCGGCGAGAAAGAAGACATCGCTGACAGCGCGGCCCTGCTCGGCCGTCAGTCCCCTGACCCCGTTGGCCGCTGGGAACTACTGCAGACCGTGCACGACGCCCTCAACCGGCTGGGCAAGCGCTGCCGGCAACTCCTGCTGGCCCTTTACTTTGATCCCCTCGAACCTTCTTATGCTGAAGTAGCTGGCCGCCTTAAGATGCCGGTGGGCAGCATCGGCCCCACCCGTGCCCGCTGCCTGGCCAAACTCAAGGCCCTCCTCGAAGAGGAGCCCTGAGATGTATTTATTCCCCCTTCCCGCTGGCATAACTAAATGAGAGACGCTATGGAGGAGAATATGTCCGCACAGAAACGGATTCCTTTTGAAACCCTGGCCGACCTGGTGGACGGACGCCTCTCCGAGAGCGAGGCAGCCGAGGTGAGATGCCAATTGGCCGACGCCGATCCATACACCCAGACAGACCTGGCCTGGCTGCAGGCCCTGGCCTCCTTCCGCCAGGCAATGCCCCTCGAGGCGCCACCCGACCGAGTGCGCCAGGCTTTGCGGGCCTACTTCCGCCGCTGGGCCGAAGAACGACGCCGGCCGGGCCTCTTCCAGCGACTGGTGGCCCAACTGGCCTTCGACAGCCGGCTTCAGCCGGCGCTGGTCGGCATCCGAACCGGACCCACCGAGCCTGGTCAACTGCTCTACACCACCGACCAGATGGACATCGAGCTTCACCTCCTGCCGGCGGGGCCAGATCGGGTGCGCGTCCTGGGACAGGCCCTGCCCCGCAACCCAGACCTGGACGTGACGGCCTGCCCGGTGCAGTTGCTGGCCGGAGAGCAGGAGGTTGACCTGACCAGCACCAACGACCTGGGCGAGTTTATCTTCGAGGCCATCCCCCGCGGTGACTACACGCTCGTCCTGGTGACCGAGGACGGAGAAATCGAACTTGAGCACGTTGACCTCACCACTGGCTGAACTGATTGACGAACTGCTGGCTCAGCCCGATCTTGAGGCCAGGGTCGCTTTTCTGCAACAACAGGGGCAATACGACGCCCAGACCCTGGAGGAATTGGCCACGGCCGGTGACGCTCTGGTGCGGGATGATCCCGCCCGCGGCGCCCGACTGGCAGAGGTTCTGGTGGAGCTGGCTGCTAGGCTGCCGGCTCCCCTGGCCGCTGCCCAGGCCCGCTATCTACGCGCCCAGGCCCACGCCCTGGCTGGCGAGTGGACCCCAGCCCTGCCCCTCATTGCCGCCGCCCGTGAGGGCTTCCTGGCCGCTGGCCGACCGCAAGAGGCCGTCCGCACCCGCGTGGGCGAGATGCACGCCCTGGCCGGTCTGGGGCATTATCGGGAGGCATTGGCCGCTGGGGAGCAAGCCCTGGCTGAAACAACGGATCATCTCCTTGTCGCTTTCGTGGCTCAGAACCAGGGGGCAATCTGTCATCGGATGGGACGTTATGACCAGGCACTGGAAGCCTACGACCGGGCAGCCAGCGGCTACGCGGAGTTGGGTCAGACCGAGCGGCTCGGCCACGTCCACAACAATCGCGGCCTGGTGCTCCTCAGCCTGGGCAGGGGAAGCGAGGCCGTCCAGGCCTTCCAGGAAGCAACGTCTATCTTGCACGACAAACGTCTGACCCTCCTCACCGCTCAGGCTCAAGTCAACTGTGGCGCAGCCCTGTCGCTGATCGGCGATCATCGCGCCGCGCTGCAGGCCTTTGAGACGGCGCGGCGGACCTTTGAGGCGTTGGGCCCAGGCATCGAGCGTGGCACCCTGGACCTGGACACCGCCGCTGCTTATCTGGGCCTCAATCTCTACCCGGAGGCGCTGGCCACCTGCGATGCGGCATTGGCTGGCTTTCGCGCCGCCTCTATGCCTTACGAGCAGGGCCAGGCCCTGGTCCGCCGGGCGGCAGCCCTGTCCGCCCTGGGACAGCCGGACGCAGCCGAAGCCGCCCTGGCCGAGGCGGAAACCATCTTCCGCGAGCTGGGCAACGAGCCATGGCTGGCCATCGTCTGGCTGGAACAGGCCGGCCTGTGGCAATCGCTGGGACGCACTCAGGAGGCCTTGGCTATTGCTCAGGACACCCTGGCCCTCTGCCAGCGGCTG
>Ga0209610_1001945_pt1 | contig 10532 bp, 14 predicted proteins | sample LakKivw275mmetaG_FD_184137 | JGI IMG/M metagenome (GOLD analysis project Ga0209610, IMG submission 184137) | Anoxic lake water microbial communities from Lake Kivu, Rwanda to study Microbial Dark Matter (Phase II) - Lake Kivu water 275m metaG... | ecosystem: Environmental > Aquatic > Freshwater...
GGCGGAGAGCGGCAGCGCATCGCTATCGCCCGCGCCTTTCTCACCGACCCGCGCATCCTGATCCTCGACGACAGCACCAGCGCCATTGACAGCGCCACCGAGGACCAGATTCAGCAGGCCATGCGGCGCATCAGCCGCCAGCGGACCACCTTTATCATCACCCACCGCCTCAGCCAGATCCGCTGGGCCGACCGCATCCTGGTCCTGCGCCGGGGTGAACTGGTGGATCAGGGGACGCACGAGGAGTTGATGGGGCGGTGTGAGGCGTATCGGCGGATCTTCGCCAGGTACGATTAAACGATTGCGTAGTGCGTATTGCGTGCCAGACACGGAATACGAAATACGCAATACGGAATACGAGGGAATATGGGCTTCATACTCGACGGCCTCGACACCGAGGCTTACGACCGCGAATACAGCGACCGGGAACTGCTTCACCGTATCATCAGCTATTTCCGACCGCACGGCCGGAAAATGATCCTGGTGGCCGCCATGATCACCCTGAACTCGGTGGCCGGGACGGGGGGGCCAATCCTCATCTCCAGGGCCATTGACACCGTGGCTACCAATCCATCGGTCGAGGTTATGCTGCTCTTGACGGGGGGTGTGCTTTTGCTGGGGGTGTCGGCCTGGGTCTTTAATTACATCAGGCAACTGTTCTCCGCCCGGGTGGTAGGGGACGTGGTCCTCAAACTGCGGGAGGATGTCTTTGATGCCACCGTCGGGCACGACCTGTCCTTTTTCGATGAGCACCCTTCCGGCAAGATCGTTAGCCGGGTCACGTCCGACACGCAGGACTTTTCCGCCGTCGTCACCCTGACCATGGACCTGATCAGCCAGGTATTGCTGGTAGCCATCCTCTCCGTGTGGCTGTTCAGAATCAACGTCTGGTTGACCCTGCTGCTACTGGGCATGGCGCCGATAGCCACTGCCATCGCCCTCAGCTTCCGGCGCGTCGCCCGAACCGTCACCCAGCGCGCCCGCCGGGTGACGGCCAAGATCAATGCCCAGATTCAGGAGTCCATCAGCGGGATCATGGTCGCCAAGAGCTTTCGGCAGGAGCACGCCATTTATGCCGACTTTGAGGCCACGAACAAGCAATCTTACCAGGTGGGGCTGCGGCGCGGCCTGACGCTCAACACCATCTTTCCCGTCATGGGTATCGCCTCTGGCCTGGGGGTGGCCACGTTGATCTACGCTGGCGGGCTGGCGACCCGCGGTGGGGCGATCAGCCCCGGCAATTGGTACCTGTTCATGCAGGCCGTGGGATTTTTCTGGTGGCCGCTGCTGAGTATCTCCTCGTTCTGGAGCCAGTTCCAGGATGGGCTATCGGCCGCGGAACGGGTGTTTGCGCTGATTGACGCCGAGCCGAAAGTAGTTCAGATAGCGTCCGAAGCGGTGGATAAGCTGGAAGGCCGAATCGCGTTCCGCGACCTCACCTTCGCCTACACCGAGGCCAAAGAGGAGACGGTACTGCCCGACTTCACGCTGGACATCAAACCCAAAGAGACGCTGGCCCTGGTGGGTCACACCGGCGCGGGCAAAAGCAGCCTGGCCCGACTGGTGGCGCGCTTCTACGAGTTCCAGGGAGGGGAACTCCTGGTGGATGGGCGGGACATCCGCCGTCTGGACCTGAGCCAGTATCGCCAGCACATCGGGCTGGTGCCGCAAGAGCCGTTCCTCTTCTCCGGCGCCGTGCGGGACAACATCCGCTACAGTCGGCCAGATGCCACCGATGCAGAGGTCTACGAAGCAGCGATGCACATCGGCAGCGGGGACTGGCTGGCCGATTTGCCCAACGGGCTGGACACCGATGCAGGCGAGCGGGGGGCCAACCTCTCCATGGGACAGCGGCAGTTGGTCGCCCTGGCGCGTGTGTTGCTCAAAGACCCGGCCATCTTTATCCTCGACGAGGCCACGGCCAGCGTGGACCCGTTTACCGAGACCCAGATTCAAGAGGGGCTGGAAACCATCATGCGCGACCGCACGGCCATCGTCATCGCCCACCGCCTGTCCACCGTCAAGAATGCCGACCGCATCATCGTCGTGGATCACGGCCGCATCATCGAAGAAGGCACCCACGATGACTTGATGGCCCAGGGCGGCCACTACGCCGAACTGTACAACACCTATTTCCGGCACCAATCTTTGGAATACATCGAAAGCTTTGTCGGTTAGAGGTATCTGGATCGCGGCAGAGTGGTGGCCCTTCGTCTTGCCTTGAGTAGTCAACTGAGGTATAATTGGTTTCGGGAGGTGATATTCATGCCTAGAGTGATTGCGCAGCAGGTCGAGCTCGATCTTACCCTGGATCAGGTTCTGACCGTTGTACGTCAACTGAAACCTGAGGAACGAGAGGTAATCCGGCGGGCGATTGAGCCAAAACCGTGGAGTCAGCGTCTTGAGACACTATTGGCTCGCGTGTGGGCCCGCGTTGAACGCTATCCTATCACCGAGGAAGAAGTTGATGCCGAAGTCGAGCTTGCCCGAACAGCCATCTATGCCCAGGGCAGTAATTGATACCAACCTGTTCGTTCGCGGCTTGCTCAAGGGTCCAGTAACCGTGCCGCTCATGCAAGCGTGGAAAGAACAAGGCTTCAAGCTCGTGACCTCAGAGAAGTTGATGGCCGAGCTATTCGAGGTACTGACCCGCCCTAAGTTCAAGCGATACTTCACCAAGGATGACGTGCGGGAACTGGGTGAACTGATCTACGAGCAGGCAGAGATCGTAGAGCCAACAGTCCACGTCGCACTGTGCCGGGACCACAAGGATGACATTTTCCTGGATGCGGCCATCGCTGGCAGGGTTCATTACCTTGTAACCGGGGACGACGATCTCAAAGGTGACCAGACCCTCAAGGCCAAGATGCGCGATGAGTATGGTGTCCAGATCATGGGAGTGCCGGAATTCCTGTCTGTCCTGGCGTCAATCAAGTAGTGGGTACGGATGTTGAATGTAGCACCAATGATGGTCTCAATTGATACCACAGGAGGAAACCCTTGTCTTTGATCGGCGTGCGTGAGTTGCGAGAACAGGCCAGTGAAGTGATCCGGCGAGTGCGCCAAGATCGCGCTGAGTACGTGATTACCTACCAGGGCCGGCCAGTGGCCATCATTTTGCCCCTGGATGCCGAGCGGGCGGATAGGGAAATGGTTCAAGCCACCAAAAAAGCCGTACCGGACAACTGGGAGCGTTACGAACGCCTGGCCGAGGAACTCCGCCGCGACTGGCCGGCTGACCTTTCGACCCAGGACGTGATAGACTCGATTCGGCGCTGAGGGGGAGACGATCCCTCCTGCGAGACGACAAAATCTGATATACTATGCTCAACAGCCGAATAGAGATAGGAGTGTAGAGCCACAGCGATGCAACTGACCTTGGATAGTAAGCGTTCAGAGGGGACCCAGCGGAGTTAGAGGACTGGAGAACGGATTGCTGTCAACAGATTCGTGGAACGGATTAAGCGGATTCGTCGCCTGTCCGTTCAATCCGCTCTCCGAATCCATTGACAGTGATCCGCTCTCATCGCCTGAACGCTTACCTTGGATATACCTGAAGGCGTAGAGAGAGGAGGAATTGGAGGTGGCTGACAGACAAGCCGCAACTTTGGAAGAGGTCGTTTCTTTGGCCAGACAACTACCACCCGTAGAGAAAATCCGCCTGATCGAGCGCATGGTTCCAGAGATCGAGCGTGACATGCTCGGCCAGCAACCAGCCAGGCGCAAGTCACTGCTGGGCTTGTGTGCTGATCTGGGGCCAGCCCCCTCGGCCGAGGATATTGATGAAATCCGCCACGAGATGTGGGCTGACTTTCCAAGGGAGGACATCTAATGCCCCGCGCCGTCGCCGATACCCACACGGTCGTCTGGTACCTTTACGACGATGCCCGGCTCTCGCCGGCCGCCCGTACCTGGATTGAAGATGCCGCAGCAACGGGTGAACAGATTGCCATTTCGACCATCACCCTGGCTGAGATGATCTACCTGATCGAGAAAGGAAGGATTGACGCCGCTGCTCTGACCCGATTGATGGCCACCCTCGATACCGCCGATGCTCTGCTGGTAGAAGTTCCCTTTGATCGGCATGTGGCTCAGGCTATGACTCGTGTGGCGCGGACCGAGGTGCCTGATTTGCCAGACCGCATCATTGCCGCAACCGCCTTGCATTTGGGCATCCCCGTCATCAGCCACGACCGCAAGATTCAAAAGTCAACCCTGACGACAGTTTGGTAATCCTATTCCATTCACGCCCACTTCTTCTCAGCCTTCCAGCCAGGCAATAAAAAAGCCACCTGCGTAAACTATACAAGTGGCTTTTTTGGGGTCTTCGTGGAATAGTGGGCTGTAGCGACGAACGGCGCCGGATCAAGCAGGCATTGCGCCATGTGTAGTGGCAAACCAGCCATTGATTGCCAATATCTGGGTATAACATCGGGTTGCTTGACTCTTCCCCCACTATTCCATGTAGAGCCCTTTTTTTGTGTTGCAAAACCAGGCGAAACATGATATACTATAGCCCCGCAAGATGATAGCTCCCCTCCAGGTGGAGTTGATCCGACGCTGGTTTGCCTGGCAGGTCAAACAGACGGCTTAAAAGCAGGCAGGGAGATGACCCGGTGACAACTGAAGCTGATACTTGTCGAAAGTACGTGTTGCCCAAACTCTACGATTCTGACTGGAACGACGACCAGATCAGCGAACAGAGGTATTTTACCGATGGCCGGATCGTGCCTGTGGGCAAGGGCCACGTCCGAAAGGCTGGTAAGCGAGTGGACTACTTGCTTCGCTACCATCCGGACTTTCCTATCGCTGTGGTCGAGGCCAAGGCTGCCTACAAGAAGCCGGGCGACGGCCTGCAAGCCCAGGTGGACGAACTCGCCGCCTTGCAGGATGCTACCCAGACAGAGTTGGATGCACTGCTGCCGTCGGTGCTGGATAAGGCGTTCCGGGGAGAGCTGTGAGCGGAGAGTGTTTGGATCACGAAGCCCACGAAAGGACACGAAAGGCGCGAAAGGCTTTCGTGTGTTTCGCGCCCCTTCGCGACGCTCAGGGCAGGCCTTTCGCGTTGTTCGTGTTCCAAACCGCATGCATTCAGATTGCGCAAATGGCTGAAACGTGGTAGAATAGGGACAAGACTGTGCAAACAAAAGGTTGCCTGACCTACTGGGTAATTTGTGCTTTTGGTCGTAACCTGGTAAAATAGAGTCAGTCGAAACCGATAAGAAACTTGTGAGGCGGCAAGGAGGAGATGTGCTATGCCAACAGAAGAAGTTGAGGCCATACAGAAGGTAGCGATTCCGCTCGAGTGGCAAGTTCCTGAGGATCTTGAAACACACTTCGCAACCAATGTGGTAGTTTCACATTCTGAGGGCGAGTTTTTCCTGACTTTCTTTGAGGTGGTGCCTCCATTCATCCTGGGCGACGTCGAAAAACTGGCCGAATTGAAATCTGTGCCAGCCAAAGCCATCGCTCGCGTTGCCATCGCTGCAGATCGCATGGAGCCATTTATTGATGCTATGAAACGGAACTTGGAGAGCTACCGGAGGGCCAAGGAACTTGCGGAAAAAGAGGGAGTATCAGAATGAGCCCCCAATTGGTGATGAACGCACAACAAAGCTATGCCGCCAATGTGTCCTTGCCTATAGATCCATCAATGTATTCCGCCGACCGTGTCTCTTTGGGCCGCTTTGTAGACGAGCTTCCTGTTCCGTTTACTGATTACATCACCTCTTTGCCCAATTCTGATTACACCTTACTACGCCCAATCCTTGTGACTGTAGACTATGAAGAAGATTACTACATAGTAACCGATGATAGGTTTCTTAGATACGCTATCGGTTCTACTGTAGCTGAAGCTAAGGAGAGTTACGGGCGCGTCCTCCTCGAGTACTATAATGACCTGGAGGAATTAGAGGGATGCCTGGCACCTCATCTTGCCCACGACTTGCAAGAACTTCGCACCAGGCTAATTGCCAGGAAGCAATAATGATTAAGCATCGCGTTCTACGGAATACACTGGTGAACAAGCTGGAATGCGAAGAAATCACAGGGGGCCAAGAAGGATATAAGTACCGCTTCTTCGTTCGGGACAGATGTATTGCCACTACTTTGTTGCCTACGCGGAAAGGTACAGGAAAACAAATAGGTAAGGGCTTGCTTGGTCAGATTGCGCGTCAGTTGTTCATAACTACGCCTCAGCTAACAAGCATAATTGACTGTGAGCACGAGCGAGAGGGTTACATAGAGATGCTGAAGCAAAGCCCTCTACTAGAGCGGGCCCTTGGTAATAGGACAGAATTTCTATCCGGGCTATAGAGCTAAGTTAGAGGAAGTAAACACAAAAGTCCTTGGGCTATGGAGCCAGAGGCGCGGCCAAGCCGGGCATGGCCCGACAAGAGTGGAAAAGCCACCTGCGCGAACTGCACAGGTGGCTTCTTGCTTTGCCAAAAGACCAGAAATCTGGTAAACTATGCCCACCAACCAAAGGGAAAAGCCCCGACTGGTCAGAGGCCATCGGGGCAACGTCGGAGGGACAAAATGAAAGCAACTCAATCAAAATGCCCATTGTGCGGCAACACCGAGCCTGAGAAGCTCCATAGAAAGCGGGTAAGCCTGAAATCCTGGCCCTTGCTCGCCATAGCCTTGATCCTGGCAGCCATAAGCTTGCTTGCCGGTTGCGGTCCAGAATCAGGGGAGCTTCCTGAGCAACCCGCCATCACCGCAAAGCCAACCGCTACCCAAGAGCCCGTTGGCGCGGAGCCAGCGCGGCCACTTACGGAGGAACAGTTGGCGCAAGCATTGCACGAGCCCTGGGCGGCAGAGGATTGGGAAAAGGTCATCGAGCTGATCGAGCAGATTCTGGCCATCAACCCCAACTACGACGACATGACCGAGAAGCTGTACGCGGCCCGCGTCAACTATGGGCTTGAGCTCATCGAAGGCGGCCATCCCGACGAAGCAGTAGCGCAGTTCAACCGCGCGCTGGAGATCAAACCCAACGGGGCGGAAGCTCAGGCAGGACTGGAGCAGGTGCGAACACTGACCGTGCAGCCATTGGAACAGAGCTTGCACGAGTCGTGGGCGGCGGAGGATTGGGCGAAAGTGATTGAATTGATCGAGCAGATTCTGGCCGTCACCCCCGATAACGCTGACATGACCGAGAAGCTGTACGCATCTCACGTCAATTACGGGCGCCAACTGGTTGAAGAAGGCGATCTGGAGCGAGCGGAGGCGGAGTTCACCCGCGCCCTGGAGGCCAAGCCAGGCGGAGGAGAGGCCCTGGCGGAACTGAGCGCATTGGCTGGCGAAACGCCTATCCCCCTGGCACCGACGGCCGCCTTGCAGCCGCCGACGCCCACCCCGATCCTGCCCATTCCACCCTCGGCGGCAGAGGCGGCCATGATCGTTATCCCTGCCGGGGAGTTCACCATGGGTAGCGAGCACGGGGTTGAGCGCCCACCACATACGGTGTTCGTAGACACCTTTGAGATGGACCAGTTCGAGGTGACCAACCAGGACTTCGAGAAATTTGTCGCCAAAACTGGTTATGTCACCGATGCGGAGAAGGCAGGTGACACGTCTTGGCGATTCTGGGCCAAGGGCAAGCCCAACCATCCTGTGGTGAAGGTAAGCTGGAACGATGCCCAATCTTTCTGCCAGTGGGCGGGGAAGAGGCTGCCCACTGAGGCAGAGTGGGAGAAAGCTGCGCGGGGCACCGACGGGCGCATCTATCCCTGGGGGAACAACTGGGATGCGAACAGGGTAAACGCCAAGGAATCAGGCTACCGCGCGACCACCATTGTGGGGAGTTTCCCGGCCGGGGCCAGTCCCTACGGGGTGATGGACATGGCGGGCAACGTGGCCGAATGGACGAGTGACTGGTTCCAGCCGTACCCAGGGTATCCGGGCGGCGACAACGAGGCCCAGTACTTCGGCGAGAAGTACCGCGTGATCCGAGGGGGTGGCTGGTTCAGCGACCAAAACCAGGTGCGAACCACGGAGCGGAGCGCCAGCTCCGTGACCCTGGCCAACGACGACGTCGGCTTCCGCTGTGCACGTTAGCTTATCGCCAAAGTGATGCCTATGCTAGCTGTGCCAGACGCATCCGACTGGTTGATTTTCGGGGTTGTCGCGGCGGCCCGCCTTCTCCTGCCGCTTACCATCCCGCGATACCCGTTGCCGGGGATCGTGGCCTCGCTGGTGCTCGACAGCGCTGACCAGACCATCTTTCAGCAGTTCACCAGCCTGCCATTGGAAGGCTACCAGGGCTATGACAAGGCCCTCGACATCTACTACCTGACCATTGCCTACTTCTCGACGCTGCGCAACTGGGTGAACCCGTTTGCGCTCCGGGTCAGCCGCTTCCTCTTCTACTGGCGGCTGGTGGGCGTAGCCTTGTTCGAGCTCACCCGCCTGCGTCCGCTGCTGCTCATCTTCCCCAACACCTTCGAGTACTTCTTTTTCTTCTACGAAGCCTATCGCCTCCGCTGGGACCCGCAGCGGATGACCAGGAAGCTCCTGATCGGCGCGGCGGCGTTGATCTGGATGGTGATCAAACTGCCACAGGAGTACTGGCTGCACATCGCCCAGGCCGACACCACCGATTGGATCAAAACCAGCCTCCTTGGTTTGCCCGCCGACACGTCGTGGAGCGAGATCCTCCAGACCTGGCCTGGGATCATTTTGGCCGTGCTGGCTGTGGTGGCCCTCGCCCTGGTCGCCGCCTGGTGGTTTGCCACACGGCGATTGCCGCCCGCCCATCGAGCGCTGACATTCTCCGCCGACGCACACCAGCCGCCTTTCACCGCGGAACAAGCACGCAGCGCGGTGGTCAGTGAGGCCAGCCGCATCGTGGATGCCGCGCTGGTCGAAAAGATCGTCCTGGTCGCCCTGGTGAGCCTCAGCTTTGCCCAGGCGCTTCCAGACGTGCAGTCCAGCAACCTTCAGCTCGCCCTCGGTGTGGCCCTGGTCGTCACCATCAACACCGCGCTGAGCCACTGGCTGGCGCGGCGCGGGTTCGGGTGGGCGTTTGCGCTGGGGCAGTTCATGGTGATGGCGGTGGTCAACCTGGGCCTGATCCTGGCATACGCCTTGCTGCGATCCAGCCTCGACGACCCGGTCAGCACAGGGAACGCGCTGTTCTTTGCGCTGCTGTTGACACTGCTGGTAACACTCTTTGATCACTATCGCCAGGTGTACCTTATGCGCTTCGGCCCGAAACGCCTGGCCGGCTGACCTTTTCACCCAGGACGGGAAAGACTCGATTCGGCGCTGAGACTCCTGAGAGACGACAAAAGCCGCCTGCGTTAAACTACGCAGGTGGCTTTTGGGTTAGGTCAGATTGCGCAAATGGCCGAGACGTGATACAATAAGCCCCAGGAGACAGAGCCATGAACGCTGAACGCCTTGCCTGGGTGCTACTGATGTTCTTGGGCGTGATCCTGCCGGCCCTCCTGGGTCATTGGGACATCGCCCTGGCCGGGATTGGGGGGATCGTGCTGTTGGCATGGGCGCTGTGGAAGGAGAAGAAAAGCTGAAGGAGTCTGGCAACAGGAGAGTAAAAGTCTGTGCAACATCACACGGTCTTGAAAGTCCCTGCAATCCGTGCTGAGCTGGAGCGAGCATGGCAAGATTCACAACCTGGTATCATTGGTGAACATGAAGAGGGCGGCTTTGTCCTACGAGACCCAGCGAGTAATTGGAGCGTAGTTCGCTGGCCCAAAGGCGAACAGAACACCATCACTCTTCCACCACACCGGAACTGCAAGATCGGTGAACGTGATATCGTGGCTACGTTCCACACTCACCCAAACATAGGGGGTGATTACCTTCAAGAGCCAAGTGAGACAGATAAGCGCGCTGTACGAGACGACCCTGATTTGAAAGGCAAGTTCTACGAGGGCGAATTGGTCATCTCGCAGAGAAGAATCTATCTGATTGCACCGAATGGACAAGTGAGCGAAGTGGGAAACACTGGAGACATCTTCGCCGAAGGATAAGGAGGTTGTGCTATGGCCACAACAGTAACAACAGCCGAGATACTTCAAGCTGAAATACTCCAAGATGACATCGCTATATCGCTGGCCCGCGCGTTGGCGGTAGCGAACAGACGAGCCTACCAAGCAGGCATTGACGTCCTTCAAAGCATGATCACCATCACCCAACGCTCTCTCAGGGGTGACTTGCTTTGGCGGATAAACTACGGCCCAAAGGATTACGTAGGACGACGTGGCGGCGACTTCATCGTCGAAGTTGACCCAAGCGACGGGAGTATCAAACAGGTCCTTTGGGGGCAATAAATACCAAGGGACCACATGGCATTTGGCTTTGAACTACTACTCAAAAAAGACCCCCACAGCCAGGCTCGCGCGGGCGTGATCCACACCCCGCACGGCCCAATCCCCACCCCGGTCTTCGCCCCGGTGGGCACTCAGGCAACGGTCAAAACGGTCTCGCCAAAGGAGCTCCGAGAGTTGGGGGCCTCGCTTATCCTGGCCAACACCTACCATCTCTACCTGCGCCCTGGCCCCGAC
>Ga0209610_1001946_pt1 | contig 10528 bp, 9 predicted proteins | sample LakKivw275mmetaG_FD_184137 | JGI IMG/M metagenome (GOLD analysis project Ga0209610, IMG submission 184137) | Anoxic lake water microbial communities from Lake Kivu, Rwanda to study Microbial Dark Matter (Phase II) - Lake Kivu water 275m metaG... | ecosystem: Environmental > Aquatic > Freshwater >...
CCTATAAAAAACCAATGTCAGTCTCAAGGGCGTTACAGGTCTTAGAATTTATCAAAAAAGATGGGCACATAGACGGCGATATCCTTGACCTTTTTATTAAAGAGAAGGTCTATGCTGATTATGCGAAACGGGAACTTGATCCGAACCAGATTGATTGCTGACCTGCTTACTCACCGCTCAACAGCCTGTTGCCCAAATCAAATTGTCTGCCGGAACACTATTTTCCTCGTGCTTCTGCTCCGTGCGGCTTCATCCCGCATATGGCGGGATTTACCCACTAAATGACCCGTCCTCGCTCAATCCACGAACTCGCCCCCTCTAAACGGGGCTCAAACAGCGTGGATTGTCCCCTCTGGAACTCTCAGACGTGCCAAAGTGGGTTTCCCAAGCCGTACTCGATGTCGCGCTCGGAAAAAGTTCTTCCGGCAGTGGTGTTTATGAAGAAATAGGTTTGGGCAACAGGCCTTCACCACTTGCCACTTTGCACTGATTTATAATATTGACTTTGTGGTTTTTTTCCATTATGTTATTACACATTAAACAGCGGGGTGGAGCAGTATGGTAGCTCGTCGGGCTCATAACCCGAAGGTCGCTGGTTCAAGTCCGGCCCCCGCAACCAAAAAAGACAAGGGTTTACGGCGTGTTTCGTGAGCCCTTTTTCATTTTATACTGATTTTTCTAACCGTTTTCTAACCGTTTTAAAATTTGACTTTCACATCGACTGGCGGGGTTCGTTTGAGATGTTTTATCACTTTAAAGATTTTTTGCTATGACTAATATAAGAAATACTATGAATGCAAACATCTGTGACATTAACTAAGTAGTTTATATTCAGCAAGTAGCGTTTGCTGTATTGGTCCCATTGATTCGAGTAATTTCTTGCTTTCTAATAAATCTGATTTTTTTTTCTCAGCAAGATAAGTATATGAATCCAGTAGGTTTTTATAAAGTTCTTTTCGTTTTTCTTTTTCAATCTCACCAAAGTTTAACTTCTCAAACTTCTCATAAAAAAATGGTTCTTCTATTGTCCTTATGTACGTGTCTATATCCGATATTGCATTGTTTACTTCCCGAATTGCATGATTGAGATAGAAAGGATTAGTCTTTGCATTTAGTATTGCATGACTTAATAAGTAATGACAAAGCGATAGCCTTTGATAATGATTGTAATATCCATAGAATAACTGAGTAGGCAATAAAGATTGACGGTCGATGCACCACAATAATGTAAATTCGTTCGTTTTCAGAACATTTATACCTCTCATATAGGAACGGATTGCCTCAACATATTTCCCTTGTTGCATTAAAATCTCAGCTTCATCAGACAGAGAAGAATATTCGTTTAGTACCTGAGAGCATTCTTCAGCTAAACGTGTTTCTGCATTTTTTTTACGTCTATCCCGTATATAGATGGTTGACACAATCAAAGCAACAATTACAAAAAGCACAACTACAAATAATATCTTATTTTTTTTCGTTTTGTGGTTAATGGATTCCATATTACTCCTTATATATCCATACCAATCTCGTAAGGCTTAATAGCCTTCTTTGTTTATTGAACCACGAAAGAAAAAGCTTGCCTCTCATTCTTTCCCCCTACTTCCCATTATACACCCTTTGTGAAAAATGTAAATTAGGAGTTTCCCTTATGTAAGTTAAATATAAATAATATATTCACTGTATAATCGCATATTTATTATCAAGATACTATTGACATATCAGCAAAAACCATCTAAGTAGAAATAAGTCTTTGACCATCTTTCAGAGACGCAAAAAGCTCTTGCTATTTTTTTGTTGGTGGTTGTAGTATTTAGAAAAAGACAAGTATGATACCAGAATGGACACTTGACATACTTAAGGCAATTGTACCGGGTATAATCATAGCTATACTTACATCCATTCTGACCGTTCGTCTCGCAATTCGTCGTTTCCATGAAGAGAAATGGTGGGAGAAGAAGCAGGAAATGTACTCAAGACTTCTCGAAACGCTTCACTATTTAAAAAACTATGCTGCCGAACATTACGAAGACCAAATTGACCCTGATTACCTAACTGATGAAAAACGTGAGGAATTGACAAAGGATTGGAAAAAGTTCTCTCGGGAATTTGTAAAATTGCGAGACTTGGCATCCTTTCATCTAAGTAATGAAGCAGTTGCCATTCTTGACGAATACAAGAAGAAGAAAACTGAGGCACGTAAGTCCGAAGACATATTTGACCTAATTGACAAAGACCTTACCGCGGTAAGTGAGTGCTTAGAGGAACTCAAGAAGGCAGCGAAGCGTGACCTCAAAGTAAAATGACAGAACGTGGCAATCCAGCATACTCGCTACGCTCATGGCTGGTTTTTGCTTTACTCACTTTCATTCCGTAATTAGCGATTCTCCATTGCTTGTCCCATACTTCATAGATAAGTAAAGTATGTACCATCTTAACCTGCTGACAATCACCACACGACCATTCATCAAACACTGTTTCTCTCTCTGGTTAAATCGTTGCTACTCTGAAACATATTCTCCAACAGCTCAACCTGCTGTCTGCTAAAATTAGCATCATTGAAGAGATGCCCGTAGATGTCGAGGGTAATCTTAATGCTCGAATGACCAAGCTGTGATGAGTTCCAGTCGATATCACCCCACTGAAGACCCCACAGCTCATCGGAATAATTGCCGGATGCTGTCTTACGGTAAGGAGCTTGTATGAGTTTCATATGTAGTCGATTTATATAATCACTTGTCATTAAGTATACTTTAGATTATACTAATCATGGTTATACTCACCGTAAAAGGGGGCTGTATGAAATTTGTAAATCGCACATCAGAGCTATCAGTACTCGATAAGATATATAACGCTGGCCGTTTCCAGTTTATGCCTATCTATGGAAGACGCCGAATCGGTAAAACAAGACTTATCCAGGAGTTCATCAAAGGCAAAGAGGCCATATATTTCCTTGCCGACAGCGTATCGGAGTCGGAGCAACTGAAAAATCTCGGTCGAGCCATTGGAGAACATTTTAATGACACCATCTTGAGGGATTCAGGATTCAAGGATTGGTATCAGTTTTTTTCCTATCTAAAAGAAAAATGCACGGAAAGGCTGGTACTGATAATCGATGAATTCCCGTACCTCGTGAATGCAAACCAGGCAATCTCATCTATCTTCCAGAAGGGTATCGATGAATACCTCAAAAAAACCAATGTTTTTCTAATCCTGATGGGGTCAAGTATCGGGATGATGGAAAAAGAGGTACTGTTTTACAAGGCCCCCCTCTACGGAAGGAGGACAGCCTCCTTGGAGGTAGCCGAGATGGAGTTTAATGCATTAAAGGATTTTTTTCCTCAAAAGGGCTTTGATGATCTCGTGAAGGTATACGCAGTTTTTGGGGCGGTACCGGCATACCTGGAAAAGGTCAATCCGAAACAGGATATTTTCACGAACATAAGCAAACTGGTGCTGGACCGGAGCACTTTCTTTTATAATGAAGTAGAGTTCATTTTACGAGAAGAGTTAAGGGAACCTCGCAATTACTTTGTAATACTGAAAGCCATTGCTCAGGGTAAAAGAAAACTCTCTGAAATCATAAACGAAACAGGTCTTGAGAAGAGTCTTGTGGCAAAGTATATCGACACATTACGGGGTCTGAAGTTTGTTGAAAAAGATATACCGATTACCGAGAAGTACCCGGAGAAAAGCAAACAGGGAATATACCGCCTCCACGACAAATTCTTTACCTTCTGGTTCAAATATATATTCACGAATAGGGGCAGAATAGAGATCGGTAATACCGATTATGTCATCGCACTGATGAAAGGCACCTTTGAGCACCATGTTTCAACTGTTTACGAAGATGCCTGCAAGGCATTATGCAGAAAGCTGATGTCAGATGGACTCATTCGTTACACTACCATCGGAAAGTGGTGGTCGAAAAGCGAGGAGATTGATATCGTTGCCTTAGACGAAGAGAGGAAAACAGCCTATTTCGTTGAATGCAAATGGAGTAATAAAAAAATTGGTACTGATATCTATGAGAATCTCTTGAGAAAAGCAAGATTAGTGGATTGGTTCAATGATACTCGAAAGAACAGATATATCCTGTTCAGCAAGAGCGGGTTCACGAAAGACATGATAGATAGAGCGAAAAAAGAAAACATTATTTTAGTTCATCAGGACATAGTGATGATAGACTGATGACTATCAGCACACGACCATTCATCACACACCACTGCTGTTTCTCGCTGGTTCAAGTCCGGCCCCCGCAACCAAAAAAGACAAGGGTTTTGGGGTTTCCTCAAAACCTTTTTTATTATCTTTATCTCCTTGTTTGTTTTTTACCAATTGATTGACAATAAAGCCTATATTGAATACATTATTAATGTGGAAGTGCCAAGGCGCCTGGTGGGCCTCCTGGTCTTCAAAACCAGTGCACCGGTGACGAGCTGGTGGGTGGGTTCGATTCCCATGCACTTCCGCCATTCAGTAAATTCAATAAGAAACAATGCATGGTCATCTGAAATAAATTTCACTCGTTTACCTCTCTCCCTCCCTTCCCATGCTCCATTACAACCCGAAATAAATACCCATTGCATCATTGCATTCCCTATGGTAAAAATGTGAAGATACTCAAAAAAGACAAGGGGAGGGTGTGATTGACTATTGATGAAACAAATCCTTTGAGAAGAGCTGGCGCCACGAAAAGAAACGCTATAGTCTTTCTTCTCTGCACTGTTGTCGCATTATGCCTCATCTCCCACATGTCCTATGCTTTTAATCAGGCAGACTTGGATAAGCTCTTGGCAATAAAACAATGTGAATGGTGCGACCTGCGCAACGCTGACCTCTCCGGTGCGCAACTCTCCGGTGCGCAACTCTCCAATGCCAACCTGTCCGGTGCTGTGCTATCTGGTGCCAACCTCTCCAATGCCAACCTGTCCGGTGCTGTGCTATCTGGTGCCAACCTCTCCAATGCCAACCTGTCCGGTGCCTACCTGCGTAATGCGTACCTGCGCCGTGCAAACCTGTCCCATGCCAACCTGCACAAAGCCAGTCTAAACAAGGCCAACTTGTTAGATGCGGATCTGTCCGATGCCAATCTATCAGGTGCCAGTCTTTCGGATACCATCTGGAAAAATGGGACAAAATGCTTAGAGGACTCAATAGAAGAGTGTAAAGGTGATCCCTCTAATCGTAGCGGATTAGGAAAAGGGATTCCCTATTAACCCCGGTAATCTAAACCATACCGACATTTCTCCTCCTTTTTATCGGGAAAAAGTATGGCAATTGCTTGAACGCCGTTCCCTATTCACGGTCTTTAAGCCTCTGTCTTCTTACTTCATACACAGAAACTGCAAAGCTCGTTGCAACATTCAAGGAAGGAAAGGCATCCGCTGTGGGGATTTTAAGGACCTCGTCACATTTCGTTTTTGTTAGTCTTTTAAGCCCATCCTCGCTACCGAATACAAGACATATGGGCCCATTTAGATCCACATTCCATAAGGGCGTTGTCCCTTTTTCGTCCAGTCCATAACAGAATATACCCATACCCTTCATTTCATCAAGGTACCTTGGGAGGTTAGTAACCCTCACAATCTTTACATGTTCTATAGCCCCCCTCGATATACCTGTTACGGTTTCAGTGATTCCACATGACCTGTCTTTTGGAATAATTACCCCATCTACCTCAAGACAGGCGGCACTCCTTACGATATTCCCGAGATTCTGTGGGTCGTAAATCCCGTCAAAGGCACAGAGAAGGGGGTTATTGGCAGACCTTATTTCCTTTAAAAATGCGTCCTGGTCTGTATATGAAACATCATCCCTTTCAAGGCATATGTGGAACCTTGCCCCTTGAAACCTTTTCGAAAATGCCTCCCTCGGAAGCACCCTGAATGAGATGCCCTGTCTCTTTGCCTCTTTTATACATTCATCAGAGGCCCTTTCATGACCTGCCTCAATCCAGAGTCTGCGGGCCATATCAGGATGTTCTTTGATTGTCTCAAGGATACTATTTTTGTCGAAGAGAAGTGGCATTCCTTATGTCCTTACATATCTTTTCTAATAATCCTTTCGGGTTGCTACTATCCCTTATCGCCCTGCCAAGGACAATATAAGATGCCCCCTTGAGGATTGCTTCTACAGGTGTGATTGTCCTTTTCTGATCGTCCTTTTTTTCCTCAAGCCTCACACCCGGCGTTACTATCGTGAAGTCATTGCCACATAAAGCCCTTATCATCTCTATTTCTGTTCCTCCTGCAACAACGCCATCAAGCCCGGCCTCTTTTGCAAGGAGTGCCAGGTTTTTTGTTAAATCAAAGACAGGTATCTCTATGCCCATCCTCTTCAGTTCAGCATCATCTATGCTTGTCAGTACTGTAACCCCGATAATTTTAGGTCGCTGGAGCCCCAGTTTTTTTGCTGTGTTGTGAAGGGCGATCCTCGCCTCTCTCATCATTGTCAGGCCACCCGATGCATGGACATTCAACATATTAACCCCGAGCCTTGTAGCCTCAATGACCGCCTTTGCAACAGTGTTCGGTATATCATGGTATTTAAGGTCAAGGAAGACCTTCGAGTTTTTCATAATGATAAAATCCACAATCTTTGGACCACAATGGGTGAAGAGCTGCTTGCCAACCTTGAACATGCCCACATGTTTTCTGAACTCCAGAACAAGCTTCTGTGCCTCTTCAAAATGCTCTACATCAAGGGCAAAGATGATTCTTTCCTTCGGGTCCATGTATCCTCCTCCTTTATCCCTCTGTGCGTTTTGTCAAAATTCATCTCCCCTCTCCCCTTGGTGAGAGGACCGTCATTGAGAACAGACGGAGCTGCATACTCATCTCCCCTCTCCCCTTGGGGGAGAGGGTCAGGGTGAGGGGTGAGAAGAGCATCATACCCTTCACCTCTAAGCCACTCATCACGCAGCATATCTTTTGTTGTATTAATCGCGTGTTGTCCTCCATCTACTTCTATTACCAATCTCTTCTATAAACTTGCAAAATCTACTATATATCTGCCGATCGGCTGCTGGCGACGAAATTTAAAGCCCTCCATCTGTCTATTCTTCAAATATCTCCATAGATAACTCTCTGTATCCGTGGAGCGCTTTCTTAATGCTCTTGCTATGCCCCTTGATTCTTTCACCCCCACCCTTTTCCCTCTACCCTGTATCATTATTCAATCACCAATAACCAATTTTCAATTACCAAACAGAGACCAGTATCAAGTATCCAGTATCGTGCATCATTCCTCCTATCCCCTGTACCCTGAATCTAATAGTCCAGCCCCTGTATCGCTACTACCCCTTCTTTGTATATATGTTTCACCTCTTTCATCTCTGTCACAATGTCCGCCATCTTTATAAGTTCAAGTGGTACATCCCTGCCTGTTATTATCACATGGAGGGCGTCGTCCTTCTGGATGAGAAAGTTGATTACCTTTTCTATTGGGAGTAGCCCGAGGTTCAATACTACAGCCAGTTCATCAAGGATAAGAATATGGTATTTCTTCTTTTGGAGCATCTCTTCCATAAAAAGCCATGCCGCTTCAACCATTTCCATATGCGGTCTTGGGTCATCCCCCCTGAATATAAACCCCATACCAAAAGGATGTATATCTATGTGCTCTAAAAGGGACGGGCAGACATTCTGTTCCCCTGATTTTCCCTTCTCTTTTATAAACTCTATCATAAGTGTATTCATTCCATAACCGCTTGCACGAAGGGCAACACCGAGGGCTGCTGTAGTTTTTCCCTTACCATCACCGGTAAATAAAATGATAATGCCTTTTTTCTTCTTTTTCATTTAACCCCCGTCCCCTGTATCATTATTCAATCACCAATACCCAATATTCAATAACCAAACAGGAATATCCGACGGTTTACATTTGGGTATTTTGTCATTGGTTATTGGGTATTAATTGGTTATTGGTATTTGGTGATTGGTTATTCTCCTTATTCATCCTTTTATACATCCTAAAGGTACAATCTTTGCGACGAGTTTAGAAATACCTGCATTATGGACAACACGGACAACCTTTGATACATCCTTGTAGGCCTCCGGCATCTCCTCTGCAAGTGTCTCCCTGCTTGCCGCCCTCACATAGACCCCTTTTGCCTCCATCTCCTTGCTGATGGAACGTCCCTTTGATACCTTTATTGCCTGATGCCTGCTCATCACACGACCTGCACCATGGCACGTGCTCCCAAAGGTCTCTTCCATTGCCCGCTTCGTTCCGCAAAGGGCATACGATGCCCTGCCCATATCCCCTGGAATAAGGACAGGCTGACCCACCTCCATATATCTTCCCGGTATCGCAGGATTGCCCGCTGAAAAAGACCTTGTTGCCCCTTTTCTGTGGACACACACGGTTGATTCCTTACCTTTTATCCTGTGTTTCTCTATCTTTGCAATGTTATGGCATACGTCATACACAAGGGAAAGGTCAAGGCTTCTGGCGCTCGCCCTGAAGATACCTTCGAGGGTTTCTCTCACCCAGTGGGTTATCATCTGTCTGTTTGCAAAGGCGTAATTTGCTGCAGATGCCATGGCTCCCAGATACCTCTGACCCTCTGCCGATTCGAGAGGGGCACAGCAAAGCTGCCTGTCCGGAAGGGATATGCCATACCTTTCAGATGCCTTTATCATCTCCCTTATATAGTCATCACATACCTGGTAGCCGAGGCCCCTTGAGCCTGTATGAATCATAACCGTAACCTGATTCTCGTAGAGTCCGAATACCCTTGCGATGTCCCCGTCGTATATCTCTTTTATATAACCTATTTCAACAAAATGGTTACCGCTCCCAACAGTTCCAAGCTGGTCCTTGCCCCGCTCATAAGCCCTTTCTGACACATTATCCGGGTCTGCATATTCAATGCGGCCGCCATCCTCAATAAATGCGAGGTCCTCCTCTGTCCCATACCCACTTCGTACTGACCACTCTGCGCCTTTTTTAAGGACTTTCTCTAATTCATTACGTGATAATTTAAGGTCTTTCCTGTGAGAGCCCAGACCACTTGGAATGTTGATATAGAACCTGTCGATAATCTCCCTTATCCTGCCTCTTATCTCTTCTACGCTCAACCCGGAGCGCATAAGCCTTACGCCACAGTTAGAAACTAAAAAATTATTTGCAATGAAGTTATGGTCATGATGTGCCACAGTAAAATCATACACGTACCCGGTGTTGGAGATTTTCTCGATCCTCACAATTTTATCAAAAACAAAACCTGATTCCTTAAGATTTTGCGTAATTCCCTGCATATATTGGGTGAATTTTCCGAATGCTGATGAAATCCGAGGAGCAGTTTTTCTCCCCTCGTATAATGATCGTTCAATAAATCTTTTATTTACCCAGGGAGAGTTGATGTTGGCAAATATTTGTTCAAGAGAACAGCCTTCCTGTTTTTGACAATGAGCTATTGATTCAGATTTCTTCCTTTCTTCAATGATAAGGGATTTCTTTCTTATATAATGGGCACATAGATTTGCAAAAAATGTTTTTTTGCGGTTATATTCAAAACCAACCCTCTCATAAAGGTTTAGTAAACTTTCCTGCGCTGTAGAAAGAATTAACCTTGTCCTCATTCGTGGTTTTTTGTCTTTTCCAATTCTTTCAATTCTTGAAGGGATTTTGTTTGTTTTTACCCCTGCTTCTTCTAAAAGAAGAGATAAATCCCGCAAAAAATCTTTCCCGCTTTCAGCATTCGATGGTTTTTTATTCATGGAAACTACAGGAGAATAAAAATTGTAACCGTGATGAGTATATGGTCTGGGGGTAGACATCTCTGCACCAAAAAAGGATGCTAAAAATAGCCTTTTTTGCCACAAAGGTGCTTTAAAAAGCCATTCTGGAACCTTAAAATCATGGCATGTCTTGTCCCCCCATGGCGTGCCCAATGCGATGAGAAGCAAAGCAAGACTGCTGGACTGATTTTTACATATAGAAGTTCTTGTTTCAAAATCGTATCTTGCATACTCAGTTTCAATGGTCTGTTTTCTTTCCCGATGATAAATACCTGCCTTGAAACCTAACCTATCTAAATCCTTCTGTATATCTTCAAGGTCTTCAGGGTTACCGAAAAATGAAATAAGAAAATCACATTGTCTTTCAAAAAATGTTATAGAACCATCTCCGAAAATATAACCCATAAGCTTTATGATTTCAGGTAGATTGGGTGAATTGTATCTTAAAGGAAATAGATTTCTTTTTTCACATTCTTTTAAAATTTGAACGAGGGCATTGCCTTTGTCTCCCTTATTAAAAAAATGGGCTATTTTCTTAAATTCCTCAAGGTCAAGTATTATATCATCTTTCGGCTCTTCATAGGGTACCCCTTTAAACGGGTAAATAATTAAAAAGTCTCCCTCTTTAAAATTTTTTGCCTCAATTGTTTGTATATTGCCATTTAAAGACCACATTGGATGATCGTCGGTTACCTTTATTTCATAACCTGTCTCAGTTGTCATTAAAAGAATATCTTTTTCAGACCTTCTTTTTATAAATCTCACAATTTCTGTTTCATCTATGT
>Ga0209610_1001948_pt1 | contig 10523 bp, 11 predicted proteins | sample LakKivw275mmetaG_FD_184137 | JGI IMG/M metagenome (GOLD analysis project Ga0209610, IMG submission 184137) | Anoxic lake water microbial communities from Lake Kivu, Rwanda to study Microbial Dark Matter (Phase II) - Lake Kivu water 275m metaG... | ecosystem: Environmental > Aquatic > Freshwater...
TGCGGCTCTGGGAAAAGATTGATTTTGTCGGCTCGTTAGAGTGGATTACCCTGAAATTAGGGGCGCTGTTACGCGGTCAGCGAAAAGCCCGGATCAATTCCAAGTGGATTCTTTACGGGCAAGCGGACGATTCCGGATCGCTGAAGGTCGAGACCTCAAATCCGTGATAATCAATCAAATTGTCTCTTTTAGCAGCAACGCTGTCCGGGCTGCGGAAGACTGCTTTTAGACTGAAGAATTCCCTGATGTTTGTTAATAAGGATTCTTTATAGACAATGAAGAAGGGAAAGTTAGATAATATTTGCAGTTTAGCACTTATGCTTTTAATACTGCTACATTATTCACAACCGGTATCTCTGTATCATCTGAATCAGTATCTGGGATATGTTTCAAAAACAAGATGTTATCGGGAACTGATTCATCGATAATTAATGATACCATGTCAGTATTTTTTCCCATTTCCATACCATAGATTATTGAATATTTACTATGTTTCTCAATCATCCAATTGGTTTCTTCATCGATCTTGCCATTGATTAAATCCGTTCCACAGGCGTCATTTTCATCTAAGCACAGGCAGCTTTCTATGAGGAGCATTGTAAGACCATTGGCAAACAGGTGGGTGGGAGGAAGGGTTGGATGTTTCTTTATAAAATCGTCAACCCATTGGTCTAATAAATCCGTAAAAAGAACACCATTCTCAACATTGAAACCATCCTTATTATACTTATTTCTTGAGAAGGTGTATTTTTCTACTAATATCATTGTCGTTCTGAATAAAATAAAGCCATGTCACAGCTGTTTAATTTCTATTGTTACTCCATTAATACTCTTCGATTTCGTGATAACTTTGGACTTCAATTCCTCCTTGATCGGTAGTTTTTGATAATCAGCAGAATGTTCACTATGGATAGGAATAATTGCTAAAGTTGGATTGACTAAACTACATATTTCTGCGAGACAATCTGCCGAAGCATGACCGCTGGTATGTAATTGTTTAACTAAAGGAAATCTCCTAATAAAATCTAAATACTGTTTTTTTGCATGTTTACTTTCAGGATTGATGTACTCTTTCCACATTGAATAGATCAATACCGTTTCTTTCAAATTGATTCGGGGTTTTAAATATGACAAGAAGTCAATAAACTTGTCAGTTGCACGAACCAACATGCAAAAACCTTTGTCCTGCATCCAGTTAAGGAGTTTTGCATTATTATCTGAAAATACATACGGTTTTCTAAAATCAAATAATGAACTCTCTTTTCCAGCCGTTTCCGAAAATATCTTTAATATTTCCCCTTGATAATCATCACAAACAAAAGGCCTATTCTTTAAATCTTTATTTGCTGCATGAAAGGTCGCCAATCGTTCCAAATCCGTAGATGAACACATTACGAATACATTCTTATACTGCTTCATTAAGGAAATGGCTTCCTTCTTCAACTCGTTTTCATGTCGAACTTTTTCATCTAAACGTGAGAGCATTGTGCCTTCTGTAATTAATAAGTCAATTTGTCCCTTTCCCAAGATATATTTTTCAATTGTTGGAATTAAACCTTTTCCAACATAACCGTGTCCACGAAAATCACCCGTATGCAAAATACGTTTTTCATCTACTTCAATCAGAAACATATAGGCATCACAGGCGGAGTGGCAGACAAAATAAGGCGTTATCTTTATATCACCAATCTCAGTCATCTGTTTTGGTTGAAAGGTTTGCATATTTTCAATATGAGAAATTTCCCGGGCCGACTGTTCCTGACGGTCTTTTATAAAACTTAGACGGGTATATTTACACAACACTACTTTTTTTGCAACACTGCCGATATACTGCGGAACTGAATCTTGAACCAGATGAAATAAACCCATATGATCGCCATGATAGTGTGAATAAAAAATGGCATTGATACCCTTCGTCAGTCTTTCGATTGACTCTGAATTGGCGAACTTATCTTCAACATTTCCGTCCCCATTAGGTAGATTCTGTCCTAAATCAATCAAAATTCTGGTTGTATCTGTAGCAATTTCAGTGATACAGCCGCCGATTTGATTGATCCCTCTGTGGATTATTATTTCCATTTTACGATCTCGTAATCAATATTGTATTCTTTTAAAAGCATTTTGATATCTTGAATTCTTTCTTCACGTTCTGGGGTCATTTTTTGATAAGTATCGGCAATCAGTAACTTTGGAGTGTTATTAACTGTCAAATCGCTTGTATCCAAGGAGATGATGGCCAAATCTTGTTTTATCTTAATAAGCCTCTTATAATACTCCTTGATGTCAGCTTCATACTTTTCGATAAACAACCTGTACTTCTTCATTTGGCAAATAATCTCAGGTATCTTCCGATTGCGTTCTTTATCATTTCTTAAGCGACTATCAGATATTCCTTTTAATTCAACGAAGGTCAATATGCCTTTTGATAATTCAATCAAGTCAATTCTGAGTTTCCCTATATTCTTGTCTTTATTGAATTGTAATTCTGAATCTATATAATTCGGATTTTCACAAATTATTTTCCCTTGAATCCATTTTTCAGCAGGGCTCTCATTGTCTATATGTTTTAAGTAATCAGATTTAATATAATTTTTAATTTTTGTAAGTTTTTCTGCTTTAAAATTATCTAGATCAATTTTATCATAAACAAATTTGTCTTTATCTTTCTTTGTCTTACCTCGAGGTTTATCATCACCTAAATACTTCTGATGAGTCTCTGCAACGAAATCATCTTTATAAGTAATTTTCGCAACAGATCCGCCGAAGTAATAAACATTTAGATAGTTATCTTTTCGAATGTCTATATATAGTTCTTTATCCTCACACAATAAATTCCACCACACAGGTCGATTGGATTTCAATTCACTGAAGATTTTTGCTTCAGGGTTGAGAGTTGTAAATGTTCCCTTCATGTTAAACACTCCTTATTTATAAATTTGTATCACAACGGTAAAATCAACATTTATTTTTTGACCTTAACAATTTGAATAATAAATAAAACAAGTCAAAATACTTCATATATATTTCATATGCTTTCATTTGAATCAGTAGACACTCCGGCTCCAATTCAATCGCATGATTTATCTCTTCCATCGCTTCACCAAGCCAATTCTCATCACTATAGACATCAGCTAAAAAACCAGATACCGTGCTCTCCAGTTCGGTCCCGGCAACGTCTGATTTATACATCTGAAGTGTTTGAATTGCTTCTTCAGTCCAACCTAACATACCTTGCAGATATGCGAGGTAGAACAGATAGTCCTGAGCATTTTCTGAATAGTGGGTATTCAGATATTCAAGAGCATCATAAAAGCAACCCTTATCTATCATACTATTTAAAATATTATCATCAACACATCCATAAAACATCTTTCACCTATTACTAATAAAGCCATAATTTTTTACTATCCCCTCAAATTTTGATTCAGATTCCAGTAAACAATACTTCTCCAAATCAGCCTGTCTTAATAACCTATCCGGATCTTGTCGCCCTGCGGCTTCCGTGGCAGCATTTTTAATAACCACTGAAATCTGACCACCACTTAATTCATAACGTTTAGCCAAACCCTCAATGTCAATGTCATTTACTCCAGGAATGCTTGCTGGCAAATGTAATTTCCATAGTTTTTTCCGCTCTTCGAATTTCGGTAGTGAGAATTCCAGTTTCAAGTGAAATCTACGACTGAATGCCGGGTCCAGATTTTCTCTGAGGTTGGTTGTGCAAACCAAAACACCTTTAAAATTTTCAAAAGACTCCAGGAAAAGATTCTGCATCTGGTTATACATTCTATCTACAGACCGATTGGCGTCTCCCCGCTTTGTCAGAAACTGGTCAGCCTCATTTAATAATAAAACTGGTGGATTTGATACGCGCCGATGTATTTTATCGTAGGTAGTAAACAGTCGTCGCACATTCTGTTCACTTTCTCCAACCCAGCATGATAAGAGCTTCGAAATATCCGTTGTTAGAAGAGACTTATTCAAATAATGCGCAATAGTGTGAGCACAATAGGTTTTCCCGGTTCCGGGAGGACCATAGAGTAGGATTAACAGTCCCGGATTTGTTCCATTTTGCTTTGATTTGTAAATACCCCAATCATTTAAGGTGCTGATAACATCATTTTGGTACTGATTTATACCATGAAGTAAAATTTCTTTTTTCTCCTTTTCAAGGATTAGAGTATCAAATGACATTTCCGGATCCTTGTATGAGAAAATTTCATTCCCTCGAAGTAATTCTGTTATTTGATGGTTTGACGAAACCGGTTTTTCATTCATTAATTTTGTAAACATATCTAAGGCTAGTCTTACTTCATCTGGCGATTTAAAACCATGATGACTTTCCAATTCGATGATCCCATTGGCAACTAATTTTGAATCATCTTCAAAATAGGATTGATATTTCATGCGTTCAAAATTATTTTGGCTGATACATTGTTTAATTTCTTGAACACAGGAGCTATTACCCTCAATCTCATTTTTTAACAAAAACATAATAATTATTTGTTCATTATGATCAAGTCCATATTCTTCGGTAAGATAATGTAATGGAAACTTTTTTCGTGTTTTTCGCATCCGCCTTGTGATTTTCTGCCAGGCTTTTGCAGCTTGATAAAGGGCTTCATTTAAAACATTGGGATCACCAGTATGAAACCGTGAAAAGCCAGCCTCTTCAAGTGTAGAAATATATTCGAGCCAGTCGTCAACAAATTCTCTGTTAGTTTGATAACCGGAAATTAGTGCCATGTCACTTCTTTTTGTATTAAGAATATTGCTAATAAATTCCTTCGTAAAAAAGATTTCGGTATCGAGCAAGATTTCATGATTAATTTCCGTTCTGACAAGTTGGTTTTGAGAATTACTGGTTACTTTTCTTACCTTCGAATCAAAAATATTACAGTGAATAAGGGTGATAATATTATCCAGATGTTTAATTGTTTTCTGGGGAGATTTGTATAAATCAATCATCATCTTGATTGGTTCGAACTGCATGTGTTTATTTTCTACAATTTCATTCCACGCCCAGGAGGTAATCAGAATATCATCACGCCTGAGTTTGGATGGTAATAAATGTGTGTCTCTTAATAAATTAATTTGATCAGTAACTTTTTTCGAATATTTATGGTTGCTCTTTTTATACTCCTGAGCAATCCGAAGTAACATATCACTAAACGTCACACCTTTATCCATATTCACCTCCATTTAAAAATCTTATAGATGAATATAAGAATTCAGGTGGTCAGATTATGTCGTTCTATTTATCAAGATAAATATTTTTAAGATTTTCTACTTCAGATCGGACCATCTCCACTAACTTGGCAGGAGAGAGCACTTCTGCAAAAGAGCCCCAGCGTAATACCCAGGCAATCAGTTCGTAAGTAACTGCCACATTTAATTCGAGGATAATTGAACCATCTTCATTTTGAATTATTTTCTGACCTTTTTGCCAGATTCGTTCTTTAATTCTGGTCGCGACATCAGAGTGAAATTTAATTTGAACTATTTCCGGTTGTTCATGCCAGGACTCCCACAGCTTCCGACAAATAGCGCTCAAGGTCATATTCCGAGTTCCGCTCGAAGGTTTCTTCAATTATGTCAATCTTTTCAATATGGTGGATTAACAGATTAATATATTTATTGTGTTTTGGGTGATATGCTATCCCATAAAAAGTACCTCGGTGTAATAATAGTGAATAGGGATATACGACATAGCACTTTGGTTGATCGTTATAGCGGGAACAATAAGTTACCTGAATCGGTCTGCAATTAATAGTCGCAAACAGATACTTTTGTAATTGCTCGCCATAATTGCCATAATCTATGAAGCCAAAATTTAAGGTACTGAAATATGGCTCTAATTCCTGGAGATCATTGCCTGTCGTTAGCACATCATCAGTAATCAATTGCTTTATTTTATTATCGAGTGTTTTGATATCATTTTCAATCGGTGTGTTTTTAAAAATTACCGCCATTCTTTTTAATAATAAGGAAGAAATAAATTCATCCACCCCCAATATCATTGGAATGAACTTCAGATAGTTTGGATTAAGTGACCAGAATATCTCGCCGTGAGCGCTACGCTTTTCATTAAGAGGAACGTTGGCAGCAGTAAGCGCTATCAAATCCCTTTGGAGTGTTCGTTTAGTAACAGCTCGCTCAAAATATTCAAAGAGCCAGTCAACTGTGATTTCACTTTTCAGGGTAAATTGTTGGAGGATACGGATTTGACGTTCGAGAGGTTTAAGATCAGTCATAAAAAATATAGATATTCAGTTATACAGGACTAATCCAATACCTTTAATGAATTTTCAATGAATTCTGAAAATTTTTCAACAACTTTTTCCGGATTTTGAATTAATTGGGCATCTTTATGGTTAACGTCATTGCCTTTTTTAGTCCAATACGATATACTCTTAGATCCTGGATTTGAAATTGTATATCGAATACCTATTTGTTTTGGATTAGAATTTTTTGAAAAATTAATAAGATTTTCCTCTTTCTGGAAATAAGATGAGCCTTTTCCAAAATTATAATTAAGAGAACAATACTCATAATTCCTTCCCTGCTGGACATTCCTTCGTTTTCCGTAATCAGAGATATATATCCAGACCCTATATTTATCATTTTCGTCACTTTTATGAATAGTGTCTGTTATGGCTATTATTTTTTCTATTATTTGGTTTATTTTCATTTTCCTTGGTCTAAACGCCATTACATCAACTGCAATAAAATCAGGATTGATATACAAAGTCCCTCTCCATAGTATATTATTTAAATTTATCTCAAATAATCTTACCCAAAAATAGTTGAATTTATCCTCATGAACTTGTTCCTTGCTAATTTGAATATGCTGAACTTTTTCACTAATTCTCTGTTTTAGTAATCTTAAGGTAACTCGAGGATCATTTCCAATCCAATATTTTTCGGTTTCATATACATTTGCATTGTAAAACCTTTCGAAATCTAATGTTAACCCCTCCATCTGTAAATATCTCCTATACTGAATTATTAATTTCCTTTCAATGTTATTTAGTCGTCCCTGAAAAATTCATATTAGGTAGTTGTCAGATAATAATAATTCCCTTGTTTGGTGCTCAACTTTTGGTTTTTTAATCAAAAAGGACCGGATAAAACCTCTTAGAAAATCGGACAAAAAGAAAACTTTCAGCAGTTTTCTCATGTTATACCCGCAGGCACATAATACGGCATTGATCTGATCACCCTCAACGCCCCTCAGGTAGTTTCGATCCATTCGATTATCCGCTTTTATATGACCAAAAATCGGTTCAATCGCCGAGCGTCGCTTTAACCACCTTCGTACAGCTCGGGTAGCTTTTTTCATCTTCTGTGGACTTACTATCTGAATTTGAGCTGGACCACAATAGTCATGACCGCGGTAACCCAGGTCAACATAAACATGATCGGGAACAATCGGCAGATGTTTGGCCACATTATCAAGCGTTTGACTTAGAGTATGGCCATCATAGGGATTACCTGGAAAGGTTCGCATTCCTATAATCCAATTATCCTTTGAGGTGCTTGCCAGGCCTGTTTTTACACCAAATTCATAGCGCTTATGAGCCTTCCCCTTGGAAATACACTCAACTTCCGGGGCGTGAATACTGTATAATTTGTTCTGATCGTGACGCTTCTGCTGCAATAATCGCGCTGCCAGAGATAACAATTCATTCAAGGAGGAATCCCGATTAACTGATTTACGTATTATCTCCCGGTACACACGTCCCAAATAGACCTTCAGTTTCTTGATCTCTCGTCGCGATCGCTTCATCTGTTTGGCATGAGCATAACGACCCTGTTTGATCAATGCCTGTTTGGACAGACGAACATAACTCTGCCGCAGTTCAATCTTTTCTTCTTTCGCTTTCCGGACTAATTTCTTCAACATCCGGTAATATAACTTGGCGTCCGCCGGTCAAAGGCCCGGCCTCTGACGGGTCGGATAACTGATCGCTTTCTCCTGCACCGTTGTATCAATATTCACCCGCTTCAATGAACTCTGTTTCAGAGTACCACTGTCAACTGCGGCACTCAGGATTCCGGTCAACAGATCGTCGACACCCGCATTGCCAATCCGCTGACGCCATCGAGTCATACTACTGGGATTGATCGGTAATTGATGCGTAAAATAGGTCAAACCCGCAAAATATTGCCAGTAAGGGTTTTCCAGAAAACGTTCTACCACACTCTCGTCACTTTCATTAAACGTATGTTTCAAATAATGCAAACTAACCATCACCCGGGTCGGTATCCCCGGTCTCCCAACTTTGTCAGTGTAACTCTCGCCAAGTTGGTTATCAAAATATTCCCAGTCAATTTGTAGGGCCAAATGGCAAAGTGGGTGCTTTAAATCAATTATTTGGTCTAAGCGAGATTGAAAGAGTTGGGCTTCTTCATACTGTTTCTTAGGCTTCATAAATCACCGGATTTTGTTAATAATTCTTTATTCTCCGGTAATTTATATTACCCAAATTAATTATGCAAATATATTATTATCAATATTTTATAATATTTTTCAGGGACGACTATTTATATCATTTTTATTTAATAAAAACCTCAATTCACCATCAATTTTTTGCCAGGTAATTGACTCTATCCCTTTTACTGTCGAACAGTATTTCTCAAGCTGTTGTTTATGTCGAGACAACTGGTCTTCAGAGAATTTGTCTACCACTTTTGACTCAATTAGTATTAGATTTTTACCATCGTAGATCCACCCATCAGCACGGCTTTCTTTTTTATCGGATATATCCTTAATTATTTCAGTACCAATTGAAGATATTCCAAGGATAAAGCCATTAGATGCGTTTCTAAAGATTTTATCATTATCAATTGATGGAGACTGAATATCATAAATAATTTTATAGTTCATTTTAATATTTGGACATAATGATTCAATGATTGATTTAGCAATTCTCTCTCCTACACAATGCAATAGTGATATAAATCCATGAGTTACATTATCTTCTGTTTTGCTGTAGTTAACAAATAGATTTAATTCCTTTGTTTCCATTATATATCTCCATATATAGACTTGGCACAACTACAGCCTTTGTTCGATTAAACTTAATTAATTCTGTTGACGATTGTATCTACTCAAATCTATTCGGACTTTTCATGATTAAAAATAGGAAAGTGTTTGTTTAATTCCCATGTCCTATGCAAGTTTACATTTTGTTAGATTCCGATGCAATAAAAAAATTGGATATAGCTAGTACGTTTGCGACTGGAGCTGCTGGTAGAATTTCTGCAGCGTGAAAAATGCCATTTTCTTCTCGCCCTTTTCGGAGATCAAGCCCTTACGATTATAGAAATCCTGGATTTCCGGTAATGGTCGGCGCGGTGAGCGAAAATCGGTCAGAATCCAGGGAGTGATGCCGGCTAAGCAGGGTATTTTTTGGAGCATTGCGATTTGCATTTCATATACGCGATTCTGGTACTCTTCTGTCCAGCGGGTTGCCTGTTGGCCGTGATAACCAGATTTGGCACCGGCGCCGAATTCGCTAATTATGAGCGGTTTGGAATAGGTGCTTTGCCAGACGAGCAGCGGAATCTCTTCTGGTTTCCGTACATACCAGCCAAGGTATTCATTGGCGCCGATAACATCTAAGTAATTGCTTAGTGGATCGTTAATCATAATCGTATTGTCGGCATAGTGTAATTCGGTGGCGGCGGAGATTAGCCGGGTTGGATCGTATTCGCGGATTTGCCCGATCAGCCCTTTCAGGAATTCCAGTCGGGCGTCGCCGCGCGGGGTTTCATTACCAACGGACCAGATGATGATTGCCGTCCGGTTCTTGTCGCGGCTAAGCACTTCGGATAGCTGGCGAGCGGCGTTTTGATACACCGTAGGATTATCGAAAAGGATTGTCCAGTATACCGGGATTTCCGACCAGACCAGTAGTCCCATTTCGTCGGCTAAACGCAGCATTGGTTCATTGTGCGGGTAATGCGCTAAGCGCACGAAATTGCAGCCCAGCTCCTTTGCCCAGATTAGAAGTTGGCGGTCATCTTCAATGGTGCAAGCCCGCCCTTCGCGCAGCGGCGCTTGTTCGTGAATGCAGATGCCGCGCAGGAAAATGGGTGAGCCGTTGAGCAGAATTTTCGGACCGTCACAACTAATCGTACGAAAACCGATCCGGTCAGATACTGTATCGCTCTCCGCCGCTATTTTAACATCGTATAATTGCGGATTGTTCGGCGACCATAATTCCAATTTTCCTTTAATAGTAAACTCGGCATAGCCCTGCTCATTGGTGACAACTTTTTGTGCAATTCCAGCAGCCGGGATATTGACCTTCAGGATTTGTTTGAGGTTATTTCCATCAAGCTGAATCCAGCCTTGAATCAAGTTGCGGGAATCTTGCTTTAATTGGATGAAGTAATCGCGGACAAAAGTCTGCGGTGTTTCGATCAGTCGCACACTGCGCGTCAGCCCGCCGTAATTCCACCAGTCGGTATTGAGTGTCGGGACACCCTCGCGCCGCCGCTGATTATTGACCCGC
>Ga0209610_1001950_pt1 | contig 10522 bp, 6 predicted proteins | sample LakKivw275mmetaG_FD_184137 | JGI IMG/M metagenome (GOLD analysis project Ga0209610, IMG submission 184137) | Anoxic lake water microbial communities from Lake Kivu, Rwanda to study Microbial Dark Matter (Phase II) - Lake Kivu water 275m metaG... | ecosystem: Environmental > Aquatic > Freshwater >...
GATATGCCTCCATTTATGAGAAAAAAGATTACAATCGATTATAAAGAGATAAAATCAAAAAGTGATAATATTGATATTGATGATGATAGATATGACATTCCAACCTTTTTGCGAAAACAGGCGGACTAAAGGCAGTGAATAGTTGATAGTATATAGTATATAGCAATAAATGAAGAGCAACTTGTGATTCAGAAAAGACAACAAAAGGGCTTGGGAGGGAAGGAAACACTTTCCTTTGAGAAAGGTACAATAGTTAAAAAATGGCGTGGTAAGGTCCCTGTAGGCATTGTCTATCCAAATACATACCATATAGGGATGTCCAATCTTGCAACCCACATCCTTTACAAAACATTAAACAGCATACCTGAGGTCGTGTGTGAGAGGTTTTTTCTTGAAGGGGATGGTGAGTGCCTTTCTGTTGAGAGTAAAAGACCGCTTTCGTCATTTGAGATTATCTTTTTTACGATATCTTTTGAGCTTGATTATATAAATATTCCATGGCTTTTACGTCTTTCTCACATAAAAATTTTTCCAGAAGAGCGAAAAGAAGGTGGGCCGATTATTGTTGCCGGCGGTATATGCGTTATGGCAAATCCAGAACCCATATTCAGCTTCTTTGACCTTTTTCTAATGGGGGATATTGAGGCAACAGTTCCCCATTTCATGGAAAGATATTTAGAGATTAGAGAAAAAGGAAGAGACGAGATTATAGATGGATTAAGCTCCTTTGACTGGGTTTATAATCCTGATAGATTAAAGGTTGAGTACAGTGAGGATGGGGTTTTAGATACCTTTACACCCCGTAATTTCAAGGTAAAGATAAACAGCTACAGAGGAAAAGGCCTTGGCATATCCTCTATTATCACAGAGAAGACTGAGTTTTCTAATATGTTTCTTATTGAAGGGACAAGGGGCTGCCCGTCGAGATGTCCCTTTTGCCTTCTGGGAAATACTTATCGTTTTACCTATGACAGGATATCCATATCAGGGATAGACACAAAAGACATCGGTATTATTGGTGGAGGTGTTTCGTACCACCCCCATATAGTTGAAATATTAAAGGAACTCAAAGAGCAAAAAAAGAACATCCATCTCCCATCCTTAAGGATAGATAAGGTTCCCTTTCAAGTTATAGAGCTTATCAAGGATGAGGTAAAGACGCTGACCTTTGGCATTGAGGCAGGCACCGAAAGGCTGAGAAGGTTTATTGGCAAGCCCTTAAAAGATGTAGAGATTTATGAAAAAATAGAGGCCATACTCGATATAAAAGCCTTTAATCTAAAACTCTACTTCATGATCGGCCTATATGGAGAGCAATTGGAAGATGTAGACAGCATAGTAGAACTTGTAAAGCATATAAAACACATAATGGTAAAAAGAGGGGCAAAAAGAGGTGTTGTCGGCAGCATCACAGTCCATGCAAGTCCATTTGTTCCAAAACCCTCAACCCCATTCCAGTGGCTTCCCATGGATGATATGGCTTCGCTGAAAGACAAGATTGGGAGGTTAAAGAAGGCCTTTGCAAGGGTCGATAATACATATTTTACCCACGAGTCCGTCAAGTACAGTTTTATACAGGGTATATTTGCCCGTGGTGATAGGCGTATAAGCGACAGCATCATGCGATTTACCTCTGGAGAAAGCTTTACAAAGGTTCTAAGGGAAAGCCCGGTGAATCTTAATTTTTACACATTACGGGAACGGCCAAGGGATGAGCTCTTTCCATGGGATTTCATTGAGGGAACAACAAGTAAAACAAAACTCTACAACAGACTCACCGTAATCTCCTCCGCCAATAAACACATATAGTCATAATAGCATAATAAGAATACCACAAAATCATTACCCACTGGGTCAGACACCTTTGAATCGGGTATTATACCAATAATTCTTATAATATTTTTACTTGTAAAACAATTATAATCTTGTGTAAAATCAATTAAGAGAGGGGTATGGGGTAATAAACAAAACAACATGCGTATTAAAAAAAACCGAGACGCCGGTGACTTGCTGACATATGTTTAGTTATAGTTTGTTAGAAAAGGAGGGGTGTACCATGAAACACCCATATGTTCTGGGGATTATAAACGCGATAGCTGTGGTTGTAATATCAATATTTGCATTTGTAATGCCTGCTGTTGGTCAAGAAAAGAAACCAAACATCGTCTTGATGCTTGCTGACAATCTTGGCTATGGCGACCTCGGATCATACGGTGGCGGCGAGATACGCGGCGCACCGACTCCACGTCTTGATGAACTTGCAAGCGGAGGGATGCGCTTTACCCATTTTCTGGTAGAACCAGCTTGTACGCCTTCACGAGCGGCACTCATGACTGGACGATACTCAATCCGTGCTGGACTATCACTGGTTGCCGTAGCGGGCACGCCAAACACACTGTCTTCCAAAGAAGTGACCATGGCGAGAATGTTCAAAGAAGCTGGTTACAACACAGCGATGTTGGGAAAGTGGCACCTCGGTACTGAGGAGCAGAGTCTTCCACAGAACCAGGGGTTTGACGAGTTTTGGGGTTTCCTGGATAGTACCGATGACACCCTGATCTGGCCCGGAATGAAGATGACGCATAACGTTATCATGCCTGAGTCGGCGCAGCCGCAAATCCTGCAAGCCAACGCCGGGGAAAAACTGAAAAAGATTAAACCATATACTCTTGAGGAGCGCCGCACCATCGACCTGGAGATGGCTGACAGGGCAGTAAATTACATCAAAGCCCATGCAGGCCCTGATAAACCGTTTTTCCTCTATATTGCATGGTCACGGGTCCACTACCCGAATCTTCCTTCGAAAGGGTTTGAAGGCAAGTCACGGGTTGGGAATTACGGCGACAGCCTGATGGAGTTAGATTATAATGTGGGAAGGGTGCTGGATGCTGTTAAAGAAAAAGGCATTGAGAATAATACGATCGTGGTGTTCTGCAGCGACAATGGTCCGGAAAGGGAAGTTGTCTGGACGCTCGGCGGAATGATGGGTGACGGTGGCTTATCCGGTCCCTTCCGCGGAGAGCTCGGCGACCCCTGGGAAGGTTCCGTCAGAACAGTGGGAATGATCAAGTGGCCCGGTAAAATTAAGCCACGCGCTTCAAACGAGATGTTTTCTATTATGGATTTCTTCCCGACCTTGGCTACATTTGCCGGTGCAAAGGTACCGACCGACCGCCCCATCGATGGCATTGATCAATCCGCTTATCTTCTTGGTAAACAGGAGAAAGGCAACAGAAATAGCCTCATCACCTTTATCGGTGACCAGATTGTTGCGGTGCGCTGGAGACAGTTCAGTGTGTATATGGTCGATACAATTTCAACTGGATCCGGTCCGGGCCGTCTGGGCGGTGTGGGTGGAGCTGCCACCCCCATGAACGGCTATCCTGCGATTTACAATATAGAACTTGATCCACGGGAAGAGCACAACCTCAGTGCGATGTTCGGATGGCTGGGAATTCCTGTAGCGAAGGTTATCATGGATTACAAAGCAACTCTGCAGAAATATCCCAATCCACCTGCACCGAACCTGACGAAATGGTAATGGTGGTGTCTGACACAATGAAGTTATATAGTGCATCAATAATAAGAATATTTTACAGGATAATAGAAATTTCACATTAATGAGGAGGTACGAAGATGAGCGATATACGTAGATTGGCAGTGGTAGGGGTGACAGTAGTGCTGGTGTTTCTTCTCTTCAGTATCCCGGCACATGCCACGAATGGGACTGGTAGTGACTGGGAATTCGATGTTATTCCCTATATGTGGTTTATGGCCATGGATGGCAACGTGAATGTGAGGGGACAACGAGCATCGGTGCATGAGAGTATGAGCGATGTTATTAAGGAAACCGATTTCGCTGCCATGGTTCACCTTGAGGCCAGAAAGGGCAGGTGGGGATTCTTTATTGACCCGATGTACTCCTATTTCACATCTGATGGAAGCGTAGGTCCTGTTGATGTCAAGGTAAAAACCGACTGGTGGCTCGTAGGTCTTGGGGGCTTCTATCGGCTTACCGAGTGGCAAGGCGGGGGAGAGGCGAATCAGCAAGGCTTCCTTGATGTAATTTTAGGCGGGAGATACTGGTCGGTGGATAACAAAATTGATGTAGACGTACCCATGATGGGCGTGGTTAGTGTCAAGAAGAGTACGGATTGGGTAGACCCGTTCGTTGGTTTACGTCTCAGGGCATATCTTACTAAGAAATTTTTTATTGACGCGAGAGGGGATATCGGAGGAGCTAATGCTTTTGGCAGTTCGTCCTACTTTACGTGGAATGCACATGCTGGAGTTGGATACCACCTATCGAAAAACACGGCCCTGTGGGCTGGATATCGCGCCTTATATGTTAACCGGGCTAACGGGCATGGCGACAATCGGTTCAGTTGGAATGCCACCCTATATGGACCGCTCTTTGCAGTTGGTTTCAGGTTCTAAGATTATTTCTGGCATAGTGAAAAGGAACCGACAGAGACAATAAAAAAATTCAGGCCTTACCCACTCTCTACTTTTTCACAAAGTGGGGCGGACGAATCAAACGATAAACAGAGAAAGGAGGAAATCAAACCATGAAGCGAGTACCAATAATGAAATCACGTTATATATTTTTTTGCCTGATGCTTGCAATATGCATGGCCATGGCGACCATCGTGTGGGCCCAGGGCAAGGAAGCCACCGAAGCGACGAAAAAGGCAAACACCAGTGTTCTGAATATACTCCCGTTCAGTAATAAGGAGGATTTCGATGATGCTCAGCGCGGTTTCATCGCCACACTGCCCAACATGGTCATCCGCAACGCGCAGGGTAACCTCGTATGGAACATGGATCAGTATTCCTTCCTTAACCGGGATGATATGGCACCTGATACCGTGAATCCCAGCCTGTGGCGTCAGGGCAGGCTTAACAACTTTCACGGCCTGTTCAAGGTTACTGACCGCATCTACCAGGTGCGTGGTTACGACCTCTCCAATATCAGCTTTATTTTGGGGGATACGGGCTACATCGCCATTGACCCGCTCGTCTCTGCCGAGACTGCAAAAGCAGCCCTCGAACTGCTCTACCAGCATGTGGGCAAAAAGCAAGTTGTGGCCGTTATTTATACCCATAGCCATGTGGACCACTGGGCTGGTGTAAAAGGGATTGTATCTGAGGAGGACGTCAAGGCCGGGAAGGTTAAGATTATCGCTTCTCAAGGTTTCCTTGAACATGCGGTGAGCGAAAACGTCATGGCGGGAAATGCCATGGGCCGCCGTGCCCAGTATATGTATGGCAACCTATTACCCAAAGGACCCAAGGGACAGGTGGACGCCGGCCTCGGCAAGACGGTATCGACCGGCTCCATCACAATGATTGCTCCGACCGATATTATCCGTAAGACGGGTGAAGAAAGGACTATTGACGGCGTCAGAATTATCTTCCAGTACACGCCAGGTACGGAAGCACCGACAGAGATGAATTTCTACTTCCCGCAGTTCAGGGCGCTGTGCATGGCAGAGAACTGCAACCACACCTTGCATAATCTCTATACATTAAGGGGTGCCCAGGTGCGCGATGCGAAAGCCTGGAGCTATTTTCTGAACGAGGCTATCGAGCTTTTCGGCGACAAGTCAGACGTGGTTTTCATCAGTCATCACTGGCCTCAGTGGGGGAAGGAGAATATCAACGCCTGGCTCAAGAAACAGGCAGACATTTACAAGTACATTCATGATCAGACATTGAGGCTGGCCAACCAGGGTTACACCATGCTCGAGATTGCGGAGATGATAGAGCTTCCGGATGTGCTCGCCAAAGAGTGGTATAACCGCGGTTATTACGGCACCGTAAGCCATAACGCCAAGGCTGTTTATCAGAGATACCTCGGGTGGTTTGACGGTAATCCCGCCAATCTCCATCCTCTGCCTCCCGTGGAAGCAAGTAAGAAATATGTGGAATTCATGGGTGGTGCAGATGCGGTTCTTGCCAAGGCCCGAAGGGCTTACAAGAAGGGAGAATATCGCTGGGTAGCTCAAGCTGTTAACCATGTAGTCTTCGCTGACCCCAAGAACAAGAAGGCACGTGACCTTCAGGCGGATGCCCTGGAACAGCTCGGCTACCAGGCAGAGTCCGGTCCGTGGCGGAACTTCTATCTCACCGGGGCAAAGGAACTTCGCGAAGGAGTCGTAAAACTACTCGTGGGGAGTGGGGCGAGCGCCGATGTCCTCAAGGCCATGCCTGTTAGCATGATCTTCGATTTTATGGCCGTACACCTGAATGGTCCCAAAGCAGCCGGCAAGACTATCAAGTTCAACTGGAATTTCACTGATACGCAAGAACAATACTTACTTGTGCTGGAGAACTCCGTGTTGAACAGCTTCTCTGGCAAGCAGGCAAAGGATGCTGATGCAACGATTACCCTTAAACGCGCAATTCTGGATGAGATTCTGACTGGAAAAGCGAAACCCGAGGCGAAGATTGCATCCGGTGATATCATCATTGAAGGCAATAAAGAGAAGCTTGGCGAACTGTTATCATTACAGGACAAATTTGATCCCTGGTTCAATATTGTAACTCCGTGAGCCTATTTAACGGTGTAGGGTGAGAAAAAGGAGGAGGAGGATGCATAGAATTGTTAGTATTTTATTGATATTGCTGTCGTTTAGTTTTTATTTCGCAGGCACATCCGAAGCCTGTTCAGTATTCCAGGTCACTGCAAAGGACGGAACAATCATAAGCGGGCGAACAAATGAATTTGGGCAAGATCTAAATTACAGTATTATTGTGGTTCCCCGGGGTAAACAATTTACCAGTCCAGCGCCAAATAACCAGACAGGTCTAAGTTGGAAGACAAGATACGGGTATGTGGCCACCAATGTATTCGGCGACGAGCGGGGCATCACCGATGGGCTTAATGAGACAGGACTTGCTTTCAGTGCCCTTTGGTATGAAGCAGATATGAAATGGCAGGACGTTGGCCCAGGTGAAAACAATATTGCCCTTGCAAATGGTGGGCTCGGGACATGGATACTCAGCAATTTTTCCACTGTTGATGAAGTTAAAAAAGAGATTGGAAATGTCAAAGTTTTTGGCTTTTTCGTGCCGCAGATGGGCTTGGTGCCGCCGTCCCATATTATTGTGTATGATGCAAAAGGCGGCTGCATTGTTGTGGAGTACGACCACGGACAACTCCACATATATGACAACCCGCTCGGAATAATGACCAATGCGCCGAATTTCCCCTGGATGGTTACAAACCTGCGAAATTATATCGGCATGACCACCAATATGCTTGAGCCAAAGGGATTCTCCGGTATAAAGCTTCCGCCAACCGGACACGGCTCTGGAATGTTCGGACTTCCAGGGGATATTACCCCGCCGAGCCGTTTTGTACGCCTTGCAGTAATGACGCATTTTGCCGACCAGCAGGAAAACGCGGAAAAGACATTGAATCTTGCCCAACACATAGTCAGCGCGATCCACATTGTGAGGGGGATGGTAGTGGACAGGGCACCGGATGGAAAGATAGTTGCAAGCGAGACGACCCAGTGGTCATCTTTTCGCGACCTGACAAACAGGGTCTATTACTTCCGGACCTATGACAATTTCAACCTGCGAAAAATCGATTTGAAAAAACTGGACTTCAATGCCGGTAAAGTGAAAAGTATACCAATGACGGATGACACTGAATTAATGTTGGACATAACCGATCGTATAAAATAGCAATGGACTGATTTGGAAAAACAGCGGGGTTAAAAGATAGAATACGGGTATCATTCCCTATCGGTGAATAGTGATGGGTAGAATCAAATTAATGTTAATAATTGTTTTAAATATTTGCCTGACCATGGGCATTTTTTGGTTTGTAAGGCTGGGGTATGTGTCTGCACGTCAGGAAAATGTCCGGGTGGAGGGATTCGCCGGGTCAGAGAGTTGCCGGGAGTGCCATGACAAATTTTATCAGTTGTGGTCAACGTCACACCACGGCCTTGCCATGCAGCCCTTCACATCCGAATTCGCCAGAACCATGATCATGCCTCAAAAAGACGGGATCAAAATTGGCAATTATCTGTATCGTACCGATATTCAAAACGGGAAGGGTTGGGTTCTGGAAACAGGGCCTCAGGGAGAGAAGCGATATTCGATTGAACATGCTATGGGTGGAAAAAACGTCTATTATTTCCTCACCCTATTGGAAAAAGGTCGCCTGCAGGTTCTGCCTGTTGCATTTGATGTCCGAAAAAAAGAGTGGTTTAACACCACAGCCAGTATGATCCGTCACTTTACCAATAGAACAGACGAAGCACTTAATTGGAAGGAGCGACCACTCACCTTCAACACGGCATGCTATAGTTGTCATGTGAGCCAGCTCTCAACAAACTACGACCTCAAGACTAACACCTACCGGACAATCTGGGCCGAACCAGGAATCAACTGTGAGACCTGCCATGGTCCTGGCGAAGAACACAACCGGGTATGCAGGGAAGCCCCCAAGGGACAGATTCCAAAGGATTTAAAGATCATAAGCACCAAAAAATTTACTCCCGAACAGCACAATTCAACCTGTGCACCATGCCATGCAAAGATGGTTCCCCTCACCACCACGTTTAAACCTGGTGACCGTTACTTCGATCATTTTGACCTCGGCACCCTTGAAGATCGGGATTTCTACCCCGATGGCCGTGATCTGGGCGAAAATTATATCTACACGCTCTGGAGAATGAGTCCCTGTGTGAAGTCAGGACAGCTCTCCTGCATTCATTGTCATACATCAAGCGGAAGATACAGGTTTAAGGATGAAGATAAGGCAAACCAGGTATGTATGCCCTGCCATAAAAAAAACGTAGAGAATTCTTCCGCACATACTCACCACAAAATAGACAGTCCTGGAAACAAATGCATTTCCTGTCATATGCCAATGACTGAATTTGCACGGATGCGGCGCAGTGACCACTCTATCTTACCACCTGTGCCTGCAGCAACCATTGCATTCAAATCTCCCAATGCCTGTAATATCTGCCATACAGATTTTGATGCTGCCCGGGCTGACAAAAAAGTTCGCGAATGGCGTAAGCGTGACTATCAAGCGCCTTTGCTCCACCGTGCCAGTCTTATTGAAGCTGCCCGTAAAAGGGACTGGTCGGAACTGCCTAAGATGCTGAAATATTTAACAAGTAAGGAGCCTGACGAGATTTATGCCACCTCTTTGATCCGTCTCCTTGCATTCTGTAACGACAACAGTAAATGGCCTGTATTTCGCCGTCTTTTAAAAGAAGGACAATCACCACTCGTCCGTTCGGCTGCAGCCACTGCACTGACCACAAACCTTAACCGCGAGACAATTAATGTCCTTCTTGCGGCAACAACTGATGACTATAGGCTCGTTCGTATACGGGCTGTAGCTTCTCTTTCTACCTATTCTGTGAAACTCCTTGGCCCGAAGGATAAGAAAAGGCTGGAAGCTGCATCAGGTGAACTCTTTACATCTCTAACAATCCGTCCTGATGACTGGGCTTCTCACTACAACATGGGGAACTATTTGTTTGAGCGGGGTGAACCCAATAAGGCACTTAGCTCCTATAACACAGCCTCAAAACTCCAACCTGACAGTATCCTACCCCTTGTAAATATTTCACTTGTATATTCCTATCTCGGACAGACAGATATGGCTGAAAAATCATTGAAGCAGGCATTAAAACTTGATCCGACCAACGCTGCTGCAAATTTCAATCTGGGGTTGCTCATGGCAGAACGGGGTGAAGTAATTCAGGCAGAGAAGTACCTCAGGACAGCTTTGAAGACCGATCCTGACTTTACCGAAGCCGCCTTTAATTTAAGTGTTTTGATAAGCCGTGACAGACTCAAGGAAGCTATCGAGTTGTCCCGCAAGGCAAGTAAGCTCCGCCCTGACCAGCCAAGATACGCATATACCTATGCCTTTTATTTGAATCAAAGTGGAAACGTTAAAGGAGCTTCTCAGGAATTACAGCAGTTGATCAGGAGGCATCCGGTATATATCGACGCCCACATGCTACTGGGTATGATCTATGAAAAGCAGGGGAAACTGAATGACGCAAGGGCGCTCTACCTGAAGGCGCTTGAGAACAAGGGGTTATCAAAGAGCGATCAATTCCGTCTCAATGAAAGGCTCCGCGCCCTCAACTCTCTCAAGTAGCTGAAGTTTTCAATGTATAAATACATCATAGAAATACATGTTCTCATTGAGAATCTATTTTCTTAACCTTCCATTTACAATTATTAACCATCTGACGTTAGCGGGTGCATGGGGATATTTGTACACTACTGCCTCAAGAATATAAAAAGTTATCTGTAAATGTTCAGTGCTCTATTTTGAAGGATGCCATTTGTGAAAGGCTTTGTCGATAGTCTTCTTACACAGTTAATGTCATTCTGTACTCTACCCGTTAAGGGTTATGTGTTTCGGCTTGTGTTGACTTTTCTAATTTAATACTATAAGTTTTACTCACTATAATCCAGAGTATAAAGTGATGGGGGGTAAAAGATGTCAAGTTTGAATAAAGCAATTATT
>Ga0209610_1001961_pt1 | contig 10487 bp, 7 predicted proteins | sample LakKivw275mmetaG_FD_184137 | JGI IMG/M metagenome (GOLD analysis project Ga0209610, IMG submission 184137) | Anoxic lake water microbial communities from Lake Kivu, Rwanda to study Microbial Dark Matter (Phase II) - Lake Kivu water 275m metaG... | ecosystem: Environmental > Aquatic > Freshwater >...
GTACCCGGCCTGACCGATTTACCCTGGAATTTAATCGTGCAGGGTATACTCTGGTCCCATGTAATAAATACCGTCAGTGAGAATTTCGCCCGGGAGATACTTACCGCCGAATATGGTTGCGGCATGCAGGCGTTCATCAAGTTTCGCAAGAGCAGCCTTTTCGGCATCGTCAACGGCGTGGGATATGATGAGTACGATCCCGGAAGTGATCCATTGATTGAGGCCAATTACAGCAGCGAAAATACAACCGGTAAGGCGGTGAACAAGCTTAAACTGCTGACGACTGCAGGCTGGAAACCGCGGCCCGCGGCTCCGCTGGTCGGTATGGTCTCCCGGCTGGATGAACAAAAAGGCATGGACATCATCATTAATGCCGTTCCTGAAGTAATAAAATCGACAGGAGCACGGTTTATCTTCCTGGGACGCGGAAAAGAGTATTACGAAGAGTCACTGCTGCAGCTTGAATCAAAGTATCCGGACAATGTCAGGGCCTATATCACCTACGATAATGCCATGGCGCACCTTGTTTACGCGGGATCGGACCTTTTCCTCATGCCGTCGCTCTGGGAACCGTGCGGCCTAGGCCAGATGATCGCCATGCGCTACGGGACGTTGGCGGTTGTGCGCAATACCGGGGGGCTGGCTGATACGGTACTCAATCTGAGCGGCGATTTCAAACAGGGAACGGGTTTTGTGTTCTCGGAGTACTCCGCAAAAGCGCTGGTTTTTACACTTAAAAAGGCGGCTGAGGCGTTCAGCAACAAAACCGCCTGGCAAAGGATAATAAAACGTGTGATGGAATTTGATTTCAGCTGGCAGGCATCGGCCCAACGCTATCAGGCTCTTTACAAACGGGCGCTGGAGTTAAAAACAGATGGCCCGCTCTAAATTCCCGGTTGTCGGAGTTGATATCGGCGGCACAAAGATAATCGCCGCTGTATTCGACGGAGACGGTGCAATGCTGTCGAGGATATATTGTCTCACCCTTGGCAGCGAGGGCCCGGACAGGGTGATCAATCGCATCAGTTCGACGATATCCAAGGTGATTGAAAAGGCAGGGTTGAAAAGAGATCAGGTGGGATGCATTGGGATTGCTGCTGCAGGGGCGATAGATATCAACAGGGGAATTGTCGCCGATTCACCTAATATTCCTCGCTGGCAAAATATACCTCTCAGAGACAGGCTGCTTGAATCGCTGGGCGGGCCTCTTTTTGTATTGAACGATGCCAATGCCGCTGCACTGGCTGAACACAGGCTGGGCGCCGGGCGCGGATTGAACAATCTTATATATATAACCGTCAGCACCGGCATCGGTGGAGGCATGATTATCGACGGCGAGCTGTATCAGGGCACGGATGGCAGCGCTGCCGAAATCGGGCACATGATCATCAAGATCGGAGGGCCGGTCTGCAAATGCGGCAAGCGCGGATGCTTTGAAGCCATGGCTTCAGGTACGGCAATCGCCAGGCTGGCGCAAAAGCGATTGCGTCGGGGCGATAAGAGCATTATGCCCGGGCTGGCCCATGATAAAGTGGGCGATGTAACTGCACAGTTAGTTGCTGAGGCGGCTCGCAAAGGTGATGCGCTGGCTCGGGCTGTAATCGAGGAATCAGCGGGCTACCTCGGAATCGGGGTGGCCAACCTGGTGAACCTGATGAATCCGCAGATGATCATAATCGGAGGCGGAGTATCAAAGATGGGGGAAATGATTTTAAGGCCGACCAGGAGGTCGATGAAAGCCAATGCTATTGAACTGCCCGCCCGGACGGTGCGGCTGGTCAGGCCCCGGCTGGGTGTGGATGCAGAGCTCACCGGCGCTGCATTATATGCGCGTGATATGCTGAGGGCGAAAGTATGATTTACTGGGCGCCGCTTTTTCATTTTTATCAACCGCCGACTCAGACTCCCGACATATTGATGAAGGTGGCCAACGAGTCTTACCGACCCGTGCTGGAGGTGTTTGACGAATTCCCCCGGGCCAGGGCAACATTTAACATAAACGGCGTTCTCAGCGAGATGCTCGGCCTGTACGGGTACGGCGACGTGCTGAGTGGGATGCGCAAGCTGGCTGAGAGAGGGCAGATCGAGTTCACCGGCTCGGGTAAATATCATCCCATATTGCCCCTCATACCCGAAGATGAGATGGCCAGGCAGATTATGCTCAACCAAACGGCAAATCGTGAGTATCTGGGCGAAGCGTATCAGCCGAGAGGGTTTTTCCCTCCAGAGATGTGTTATTCAAAAGACATCGCCGGTCCTGTCAGCGCTGTGCGCCACGATTGGATCATAGTCAGCGGTATCGCCTGCCCGGCGGGCTGGCCGATGGATGTCGTACACCGCATCGATTACGCCGGCCGGTCGCTGGCAGTGTTTTTCCGCGACGACATCCTGAGCAATAAAATCAGCTTCAAAGACGTGGACGGCAAAGGATTTATCCAGCATTTGAAACAACTGCGCCAGGGCGAAGGAGATATCTACGTGATAACGGCCATGGATGCGGAAACGTTCGGCCACCATATACAGCACTGGGACAGGCTATTCTTATCCCAGGTATACGAGACACTGGTGCCGGCCGAGGACAGCCAGGCCGTCATGCTTGAACAGAAGCCGCTGGCCGAGCAACACCGCAAGCTATTCGAGTACGAGAGGTCCCCGGACGCTGATGAGATCAGGATTGTTACGATCAGCCAGCTACTTGATCTGTTTCCTGCGGGGCAGAAGATCAGCCCGAGGCCCTCATCGTGGAGCACATCCGCCGGCGATATCGAGGCGGGAAACTACTATCCGCTCTGGCAGGACAGGAACAATCAGGTGCATAAGATGCAGTGGGAACATCTGGACCTGACGATAAAGGCGGTGCATAAGGCGGTGGAAGTGGGGGACAATCCAGACAGTCTTGAGTATGCCGGACTGGCCAGAAACGCGCTGGATTGCGCGCTGCACAGCTGTCAGTTCTGGTGGGCCAGCAGAAAGCCTATGTGGAACATCAATATGATAGATAAAGGCCTGGTACAGCAACGGGAAGCCCTGTTAAACGCAGTAAAAGCCGTATCGCTGAGCGGATGCAGCCAGCAGGCAAAGAGGGAGATTAATTACAGTGCAATGGCGGCCAGGCACGTATTTGACCGAATCACTGATTACCTTTTCATGGATCAGGTATAAATATAGCCTGCCATCGTATATGGAGGATTAATGAAATGATGTCCCGGGAGATTATCGGAAAAGAGGTTATCGACTCCGGCGCGCGCATCATAGGACGCGTGAAGGATGTCGAGGTAGACACTGTTAAGTGGAACGTGACGGGCATCGTTGTCTCGATGGGATTTATGCGTACCAGGACACTGCTGACAGGCGACATCGACAAAGTAGGTGATAAGGTCGTGCTCAAGGTATCCATAGACAAAGCGCACAAGGCCTGAGCGCAAGGGAACATATTTGAAGCGGATATATCTGGGCCTGGCCATACACAACCATCAGCCTCTCGGCAATTTTTCATGGGTTTTTGAAGGTTCTTACCGGCAGGCATATTTGCCCATGCTCGAAGCGCTGGAACGCCACCCTGCTATCAGCGTTTCCCTGCATTACAGCGGATGCCTGCTGGACTGGATCTCCGGGCAACATCACGAATTTTTAGGACTGCTGGCAAAATTGGTCTCATGCGGGCAGGTGGAAATAATGGGTGGGGGTTACTATGAGCCGATCCTTTCTATGATACCTGATGCCGATAAGAGCGGGCAGATATGCAGGATGAACGAGTACATACGACAGCAGTTCGGACGCCAGCCGCGTGGCCTGTGGCTGGCCGAACGCGTCTGGGAGCCCGCACTGACTATGGTCCTTGCAGAGTCGGGGATAGATTGGACGCTGGTGGATGATACGGCCTTTAAAATAGTGGGCAGGTCTGAAAAAGAGCTGTTCGGCTACTTCACAACCGAGGAGCAGGGCAGGTATATCAAGGTCTTTCCCATCAGCAAGTATCTGCGTTACGCGATACCATGGCATAACGTTGACGACGTCATCGCGTATTTAAAAGAAAATGCATCGGAAAGCGGGGAAAAGATTGCAGTGCTGGGTGATGACGGCGAGAAATTCGGCGTCTGGCCGCAGACCGCAAAGCTTTGCTGGGAAGCGGGCTGGGTCGATGAATTTTTTACAGCTATCGAAAATAATGGAGAGTGGCTGTCCACGATCAAACTCGGTGATTACGCGCAAAGGCATGATCCTGCAGGCCGTGTATATCTGCCGTGCTCATCCTACGACGAGATGCTGGAATGGTCGCTGCCCGCCGACGTATCCGAGCAGTATACGAAACTGAAGCGCCGGCCGTCCGGAGACGGGGAGTTAAATAATCTGTTCAGCGGCTACTGGCGAAATTTCCTGGTCAAGTATCCTGAGATAAACCGTATGCAGAAGAAGATGCTTGCAGTCAGCTCCAGGGTACATCAGGCTCGGTCTGTGGATGGGACTGATTGCGGGATAGAATACCTCTGGAAAGCGCAATGCAATTGCCCGTACTGGCACGGCGTATTCGGAGGTATCTATCTGCCGGATATAAGGGTGACGGCCTTCACCAATTTAATCAAGGCGGAGAACTGCGCAGATGCAGTATTGACCGATGTCGATCAGCGATACCGCTGGCAACAGGTTGATTTCGATGGTGACGGCCGTGAAGAGATAATAATAGAAGGTGAAGACCTTAACCTGTACCTCAGCCCTGCTGAAGGTGGCAGCATATTCGAATGGGACCTGCGCAAGCATACCTGCAATGTGCTCAGCACGGTATCGCGTAAACCCGAGGCCTATCACAGTGCCCTGACCGCAGGGCAGAACACGCATCAGGAATATCAGGATGGCGGCGGCGTCCACAGCATTCACGATGGCGTGAAGATCAAGGACAGCGACGTCGCGGACTGGTTGATCTATGACAGGTTGCCGCGCTCGAGCCTGATCGATCGCTTCCTGGACAGTCAGGTTAAGATGATGGATTATCGCAAGAATATCTTTGATGACAGGGGGGATTTCGCCGGACAGCCTTACCTTTGCCGGGTTGTCCCGGAAATCAATAGTCTGAAAATAGAACTGGAGCGTGAGGGCGCTGTGCTTTCTCCTCATAATACGTGCGGCCTGACGCTGAGTAAAAACATCACCCTTGAGCGCAACGATGGCAGCCTGAGAATCGAGTATGGATTTGAAAACACAGGCGATATCACAATAGATATACTCTTTGCAGGCGAATGGAACATCAATCTGCTGGGGGGAGGACGGAACGAGGCAGCCTATTATCGTATAGAAGGCAGAGAAATCGGAGACGCCCATCTTGATTCCAGCGGAGAGATAGAGGACGTGGACCGGCTTATCATGGGCAACCGCTATCTGGGATTTGAGTTGGAGCTGGAGATCGAACGGCCGGTTACGATCTGGCGCTATCCCGTGGAGAGCATATCCAATTCCGAGGCGGGCCTGGAGAAAGTCTATCAGTGCAGTTGTGTGGTTATGGTGCTACCTTTAATTATAGAGCCGGGCCGGACGGTTTCATTTAACTATATGTGGCGGGTGATAAAATGACGGCCAGAGAGACTTCCCACACACCGTTGAGGAAGCAGTACCTGCGCATCAAGCAGAAATATCCCGGCGCCATCGTGTTTTTCCGACTGGGCGATTTTTATGAGACATTCGATGAGGATGCCAGGATCACCTCGCGCGAGCTTGAGATCGTGCTCACCTCGCGGGAGATGGGCAAAGGCGTCAAAGTCCCGCTGGCAGGTATCCCTCACCATGCCCTGGAGAATTACCTGGCGCGTTTGATAGGCCGTGGCTACAAGGTGGCTATCTGTGAGCAATTGACTCCACCGGGCAAGGGCCTGGTTGAGCGTGATGTGATCCGCGTGGTCACGCCGGGCACGCTGATCGAGCCCGGCCTGCTGGCAGAAAAAAGCAATAACTATCTGGTCAGCCTGCTGATGCAGAAGGACCAGGCCGGCATCGCCTTTGCGGATATCACCACCGGAGAGTTTGCCGTAACTCAGGTGGACCGCGACCGGGCTGTGGATGAGTTGGCCAGGTTAAATCCGGCGGAGCTCATCGTGCCCAAATCTTCAGGATATGGTGAAATCAGCGCTTTCCGCAATGTAACCGAGGTAGAAGATTATTTCTTTGAAAGGGAGAGCGCCGCTCAATCACTGCTGGAGCTATTCTCCACCTCGTCCCTGGAAGGTTACGGCTGTGAACATCTGCCGCTGGCGGTGGGCGCGGCCGGCGCCATCGTCGCCTATCTGCAAGAGAACCAGAAAGTGGCCATGGGGCTGCTCACCCATTTGTCGACCTATTCCACGACGTCCTTCATGACACTGGATATGCAGACCATACGTAATCTGGAGTTGTACAGCAGCCTGCGCTGGGGCACGGCCCAGGGATCGCTCCTGTCGGTTATTGATATGACCAGGACATCCATGGGTGGCCGCCTGCTGAAAACATACATCAGCCAGCCGCTGCTCGACCTTGAGGCCCTGCAGCAGCGGCAGCAGGCTATCGATTGGTTCTGCAGAAACGCCATTCTACGAGGCACGGTTATCTCGCTGCTGTCCGATATGCCCGATATCGAACGCATCATCAACAGGGTGCGCAGCGGCAACGCCCTGCCCAGGGAACTGGTGGCGCTCAAGTCCGGACTGGAGAAACTGGCGTCCATACAGGTTTCGCTGGATGAAAATGATCCGCCTTCCTATCTCAGCGATGGATTTAAGCCCTGCCCGGATATAGTTGAACTGGTTTCCAACTCTATCGCCGACCAGCCGGCCTCCAACTTCGATCATGGTGGGGTTATCCGGAAAGGCTTTTCAGAGGAGCTTGACAGCATCAGGTCCATGGCCTCAGATGCACGGCAGTATCTGGCCGGGCTGGAGAAACAGGAGAAGGAGCGCACCGGCATCAAGTCACTCAAGCTGGGCTATAACCGGGTTTTCGGCTATTACATAGAGGTGTCTCAGTCCAACCTGGGGTCGGTGCCCTCGGACTATATCCGCAAACAAACTCTGGCCAACGGGGAACGTTTCTACACTCCGCAGCTCAAGGAATACGAGTCCCTCATTCTCAACGCGCAGGATAGGATGATCGAGATGGAGAAATCTATTTTCACCCAGGTGTGTGGCCAGATCGCCGACCGGGGTGAAAGGATACTGGAATCGGGCAGGGCGGTGGCGAGGGTGGACGTTTACTCCAGTCTGGCAGAGCTGGCGGTGCGCAATAAATATGTGAAGCCTGAGCTGAATGTAGGGGAGACTATTACAATCAGGGGTGGCCGGCATCCGGTCGTGGAGAGGGCGTTGGGCAGCGGCGCATTTATACCCAACGATACATCACTTTCCAGCGGTGATAACCAGTTGATCGTATTGACCGGCCCCAACATGGCGGGTAAGTCAACTTATCTCAAGCAGGTGGCGCTGATCGTTTTGATGGCTCAGGCAGGGAGCTATGTGCCGGCTGACGAAGCCGTAATAGGACTTGTTGACCGCATCTTCACACGTATTGGAGCCCAGGAAGACATAGCAGCCGGGCAATCTACATTCATGGTCGAGATGATTGAGGCGGCCAACATACTCAACAACGCGACAATCAGGTCGCTGTTGATACTCGACGAGGTGGGCAGGGGCACCAGCACCTACGATGGCCTTTCCATTGCCTGGGCAACCATCGAATATATACACAACAACGCCAGGTTGCGCGCCAGGACGCTTTTTGCCACACATTATCACGAGCTGGTGGAGCTGGCGGCCAGCCTGCCGCGGGTGAAAAACTACAACATGGCGGTGGCTGAGGAGCGAGGTAAGGTCATATTCCTGCGCAAAGTCATTCCCGGGGGCGCCGACCGCAGCTACGGCATACACGTGGCTCAACTTGCCGGATTGCCCAGAGCCGTCATACTACGTGCAGGGCAGATATTACAGCAACTGGAAGAAGAACGGGCCTCGCGCAGGAATGGTGCAGGCAGGGAGTCGACTGAAGCTCAGGCTCTGCAGTTATCCATATTCGGGCGGTCATCCGAAATTGAAAGCGAACTGAAGGATCTCGATATAGATACGATGTCGCCCATTGAGGCTATTAATAAATTATATGAGCTGAAGAAAAAGGCGGAGCGTGATAAATAGAGATTCTTGATTAGAAGGCAAGGCGCTCGGCCGGAAAATAGCGGTATCCGTAGAAAAGTGCTATAGTCTTAACCCCATGAAAGAGAAAATAGAGGATATCAAACAGGGCACAGTCACATCGCCGCAGGGTTTTCTGGCCGGCGCTGTGGAGGCTGCAATTAAATACAAGGGCCGGCTCGATCTGGGGTTGCTTTATTCCGAGGCGCCCGCGCTTTCCGCCGCGGTCTTTACACGCAGCAAAATAAAAGCGGCTCCCGTTATTCTCAGTATGAAGAATAATGAAAAAGGCAGGGCGCGCGCTGTGGTGGTGAATTCGGGCTGCGCCAACGCCTGCACAGGTGACAGAGGATTACGCGATGCCGCCGAAATGTCTGCCCTGGCTGCGAAAAAATTGGGTATCAGGGCCGATCAGGTAATGGTGGCCAGCACCGGAGTAATCGGCAATGTCATGCCCATGGACAGGATACAGAAGGGCATCGGCAAAATCGAGTTGCTCAAGGAGGGAGGCCATAAACTGGCCAGGGCCATCATGACCACGGATACACGTCCCAAGGAGATCGCCGTCAGGGTCATGGAGCAGAACGGGCATTATACTATCGGCGGTATAGCCAAGGGCGCGGGCATGATCCATCCGGATATGGCCACGCTGCTGAGTTTCCTGACGACCGATGCAAGGATCAATCGTGAATTTCTGGCCAAGGCGCTGAAAGCCGCTGTCGAGGACAGCTTTAATATGCTCACTATAGACGGTGATACCAGCACCAATGACATGGTATCGATCATGGCCAATGGCCAGGCCAATAACGATCTGATTAAGGCTGAAAACGGCAGGATGTTCAGGGAAGTCCTGAGCAGCATATGCCGATACCTGGCCTGCTGCATCGCTGCAGATGGGGAGGGCGCCACCAGGTTGATCGAGGTATGCATAGAAAGCGCAAAGAGCAAATCTCAGGCGAGGAAGGTGGCCAGGTTGATCGCCGCATCCGCTCTGGTTAAATCGGCCGTGCATGGCAACGATCCCAACTGGGGCCGTGTCGTGGCCGTCCTGGGACGTAGCGGAGCTGATATGGACGAGAAGGTGCTGGATGTTTACCTGCAGGGTGAACAGGTGCTGCGCGCGGGTTGCCCGCTGCCCTTTGAAAAGAATAAACTCAGCCGCCGTATGAAGGCCGATCAGGTTACGATCAGAGTCTGCCTGAATATCGGAGCGGGAAGTGCAGTCGCTTGGGGATGCGATCTCTCTCAGGAGTATGTTACTATAAATAGCGATTACACGACCTGACCTATCCCTGGATTGCATATGTTTAGATCGAAAATCATAGTGGTTAAGATTGGCGGCAGTACTCTGGGCCAGAACGATACCACGCTGGAAGACCTTGTTAACCTCCAGAAAAAAAAGGTTCCCGTGGTAGTCGTACACGGCGGGGGCAATGCTGTTACGGACTGGCTGAGCAGGCTGCATATCTCCACCCGCTTCGTGCAGGGCTTGCGCGTGACCGATGAAGACACACTGAAGGTGGTCACGGCTGTGCTGGCGGGGCTGATCAATAAAGAGCTGGTATCCGAGATCAGCCGCAGGGGAGGTAAAGCCGTGGGGATAAGCGGCGCAGACGGCGCCATAGTGATGGGAACGAATAAGAACCGCGAGCTGGGACTGACTGCCGAAGAACTGACGGTGAACTCACATCTGCTGAAAGCGCTGCTCAACGCCGGCTATATGCCGGTGATAGCTCCCGTCTGCATCAATGCCCGGGCCGGTGACAGGGATGATAACAACCTGCTGAATGTCAACGGCGATACGATCGCTGCCGAGATCGCTGCTGCGATGGATGCTCGCAAGCTGATCTTCCTAACCGACGTGCCGGGGATATACGATGATTCCAGACAGGTGATAACGCACATCGATGTCGGCAGGGCCAGGAATATGATCGAAAGCGGAACCGCATCCGGCGGCATGGTGGCCAAGCTCGAAGCGGGCGTGATCGCAGCCCGCAAGGTCTCGCTGACCCGCATTATAGATGGGCGTATTGCGCATGCGCTGATCGACGAAATCGAAGGAAAAGGAAAGGGTACAACAATTGTCAACCAACAATAACGACTGGACGGAACTGGAAAAGAAGGTTTATATGCAACTGGCCAAGCGCTGGCCAGTCACGATCGTGTGCGGAAAGGGAATGAAGGTCTGGGATGATAAAGGCAGGGAATACCTTGATTTCGTGGCCGGCATCGCAGTGACCAGTCTGGGACACTGCCACCCTGTTGTGGTTAATGCGCTGACACGCCAGGCCAAAACGCTCATACAAATGTCCAACATGTATTACACGGTTCCGCAGCTGCTGGCGG
>Ga0209610_1001963_pt1 | contig 10478 bp, 7 predicted proteins | sample LakKivw275mmetaG_FD_184137 | JGI IMG/M metagenome (GOLD analysis project Ga0209610, IMG submission 184137) | Anoxic lake water microbial communities from Lake Kivu, Rwanda to study Microbial Dark Matter (Phase II) - Lake Kivu water 275m metaG... | ecosystem: Environmental > Aquatic > Freshwater >...
CAACATCGCATCCTTCACGTAATCATGACCTGCATAAACAATGGTCTCGGCAGGGAGCGTCATAAGATTTCTGACGGTTTGGAAGAAACCTGCAAGATCGCCTGTAAAGCAATTTCCAATGGTCCCATTGAAAAGGGTGTCACCGGAAATCAATATATTGTCAACATAGAAGCACACAGAATCTTCTGTATGGCCGGGTGTATTGAAGATTTTGATCTTCTTTCCCTCTATCGCTATTTCTTTTTCCCTGATGAGACTTTCGTAACTTAACATACGAGCGCCGGGAAGATTGAGAAAATGGCTGTTGCCTGACGTATGGTCATAATGATCGTGCGTGTTTGTGAGAAATTGCAGATTTAACTCCTTTTGCTCAATGAAACCGAGCATCTCCTTATAAGCGCCTCCATCGATGACCATTGCTTTTTTCAGACCATAAACCAGATAACCCAGATTGTCAGCACCATAACGAAACTGTTTGACATTCAACAAAGACAATACCTCCTGCTCCATATGGAATAGCACCCGATGAACAATCTTGTTGATCATTTAACCAGAAAATGATAGTAAATTTCCATCCTTATTTACAATCATTTTCTTAAAAAAGATTTTAACATGAACAAGGAGGGTTTGCCAGGATGAACAATAAAAAACCCTGGTTGGAATTTTACGGTCACGTTCCGGAAAGCCTCGTTTATCCGCGGGTAACTCTGTATGAAGCCGTGATGATGACCGTCAATCGTTACCCGGATGCCATCGCGTATGATTTCCTCGGATATACATCAACATACCGCGAATTCGGCAAAGAGATCGATCATTGTGCAAACGCCCTGGCAAGCCTTGGTTTAAGAAAGGGAGACAGGATCACCATATCCATGCCGACAACGCCCCAGGGAATCATCTGCTTTTACGCGGCAAACAAGCTTGGCGCCGCGGCAAGCATGATTCATCCTCTATCCACACCTGAAGAGATTTACTTCTATCTGAACAGCAGTAAAAGCACATTCGCCCTGACCCTTGATGCTTTTTATAACAAATTCAGCGAGGTTAAAAAGAAGACTGACCTTCGGGTGCTGATTCTGGCCAGGATTCCGGATTATCTCGGCCTTGTAAAAAAGATCGGCTTCAACCTGACGAAAGGCCGAAAGATTCCGAAAGTGCCGCCTGATCCCACAGTCAGATGGTGGGGCGATCTGATGAAAAAAGCCTATCCTCCGGCGCCCATGGCTGACATGTCGACGGACGAGATGGCTGTCATTCTGTACAGCGGCGGTACCACGGGTGTCCCCAAGGGCATCATGCTGTCCAACATGAATTTCATCAGCGAAGGGATGCAGGTTTCAGCCTGGGGCAAACTGTCTAAAGATGATTCCATGCTGGCCATCCTGCCCATTTTTCACGGCTTTGGACTGGGGGTCTGTATCAACGCCGTTTTTATGGGGGGTTCAAAGAGCATCCTCGTTCCCCAGTTTACGCCGGAGATCGTGGCAAAACTGATCAAGAGCAAACGGCCCAATGTCGTTGTGGGGGTCCCCACCCTATTTGACGCCCTCAGCCGTAATCCTTTATTCCAGAAAACAGATCTGAGCTGCCTTAGGGCGACCTTCTGCGGCGCCGATTCCCTGCCAAGGGTTGTAAAGGAAAGATTTGAGGCTGTCGTCAAAAAACAGGGGGGAAACGTTCAGTTACTCGAGGGTTACGGATTAACGGAAGCGGTCACAGCGATTATGGCCACACCGCTTACCGAATACCGGGAAGGGAGCATCGGAATTCCATTTCCGGACATGCTTGCCAGGATCGTCAGGGTCGAATCCACGGAAGAAGCCCCTATCGGGGAAGAGGGAGAAATATGTCTACACGGCCCCGCCGTCATGCTTGGCTACCTGGGTCACCCTGAGGAAACGGCCGGTGTATTGAAACGTCATCCCGATGGAAAGATCTGGCTTCATACCGGTGATATCGGATTCATGGACAAAGATGGATTTTTTTACTTTAAACTCCGCCTGAAACGAATGATCAAATCCTCCGGCATGAACGTATATCCCTCCCACGTGGAAGATGTTCTGTATCAGCATCCCGATATAGACAAGGCATGCATTATCGGGGTTCCTGATGAATCCCAGGTACAGCGCGTGAAGGGTTTTGTTGTGCTGAAAGACCCGTCAAAGGCCTGCCCCGAGATGGAAGAAGAATTGATCGAGCACTGTAGGAAACATCTGATCAAGTGGAGCTGTCCCAGAGAAATCGAATTCAGGCCCAATTTACCCATAACCCTTATCGGTAAAGTTGCTTATAAAGAACTTGAGCAGGAAGAAATTGCCCGTCTGAAAAAAGCCGGAAAGTATAGCGGCGAATAAGAAAACGGAGAATGCACCCCCATGAACATTCTGAATGAATTGAATGAAATACAACGCAATCCTTACGAATATACCGCAGAATATAAAAAATCGACCAACCGGAAAGTTGTCGGATATTTCTGTTCCTACACCCCGGAAGAACTGATATTTGCGGCTGACGCCCTACCCTTTCGGATCTTCGGCGTCAATGAAAGGATACATCTGTCCGATTCGCACCTGCAATCATACTGCTGCTCACTGGTACGGAGGAGCCTCGAAGACGCTTTATCAGGTCATTTGAATTTTCTCGATGGCATTGTTTTTCCCCATACCTGTGATTCCATTCAGAGACTGTCCGACATATGGCGGTTGAATCTGTCTTTTGCCTTCCATGTCGACGTCATCCTTCCGGTAAAATTAAACTCGGAAAGCGCAAGAGAATATTTGACAGATATCATCAGCAAATTCAGGAGAGACTTAGAATTCGTATTGAATACAAGCATCTCCGATGAATTGTTAAAGCATTCGATTATCACTTACAACCGGATACGCAGCGGCATTCGAAGAATATACGAACTCAGGCAGGTGAATCCTGATGTCATCAAAGGTAGTGACGTCCATAAGATCATCCGGTCATCGATGATGATGGACCGGAATCTCTACCTTGAAAAGCTGGATGAAATTGTCGCAGAACTCGAAGCAAAGAGAACGGATAAAAGCACCACCAAGCGCAAACGCCTCATCCTCTCCGGCGGCACGTGCAGCCATCCGGATATCTATCAGATGATTGAAGAGGCTGGCGGTGTCGTTGTATGGGATGATTTCTGTACGGGATCGAAGTATTTTGAGGACCTTATCAATACGGACGTTGATCCCATTACCGCCATTTCCGAAAGATATCTAAACCGCATTGTGTGTCCGGCAAAGCATTCCAGTTTAACCGGGAGAGCCGAAAGCCTTTTGGAGATGGTAAAGAAAAATAAAGCCGAAGGGGTGATATTTCTATTCCTCAAATTCTGTGATCCACATGCTTTTGACTACCCCTATCTGAAGGACGCGCTCGACAAGGAAGGAATACCAAACATGCTTTTTGAGGTGGAAGATCAGCTCCCCTCTGAAGGACAATTGAAAACAAGGCTCGAAGCATTCCTTGAAATGATTTAGACAGGCGTAATTCCCTAAGCAGGAGAATAAAGATGGCAGAAAAAGACCCGGAAAAAGAAAAACGTAAAATCAAGGCTGTCGCTAAAATGAAAGAGATCATGACGCTCTATTACATAGACGCCAAAACAGCCGAACAAAACGGGAAAAAAGTGGCCTGGATTACAAGCGGAGGGCCTGTCGAGCCTCTTATTGCCATGGATGTCATCCCTGTTTACCCGGAAAACCACGGCGCCATGATCGGGGCGAGCAAGATGGGGACGGATCTGTGCGAGAAATCTGAAATTATGGGGTATGCCAGAGACCTTTGTTCTTATGCGCGTTCAGACATTGCCTGCGCCCCCATCAATGGAGGTCCTATCGGCGGTCTTCCCCGGCCCGATATGCTGATATGCTGCAACAATATCTGCGGCACGGTGCTGAAATGGTACGAAATACAGGCCAGATACTACAAAGCGCCTCTTTTCATTCTCGATACGCCTTTCTGTCATACCGATTTTCCGGATGAAGCCAGAAAATATGTCCGGAAGCAAATTGATGAATACATTAAATTTCTGGAAGTCGCCTGCGGAAAGAAATTTGATCGGGACAGAATGAAGGAGGTGGGGAAGCTTTCCATTCAGGGACAACGTCTATGGCAGGCCGTTCTTGATACCGCGACGCACAAACCGGCGCCGCTGAGCGCTTTTGACGCGTTCTTTCACCTTGCGCTGATTGTGACCCTCCGCGGTACGCAGCAGGTCATCGATTATTACATGATACTCCTCAATGAAATGTTCGAAAGAATGGCCAATGGAATCGGCGCCGTCGCGAACGAAAAGTACAGGCTCCTGTGGGACAACATACCCGTCTGGTACAGAACCAAATGGCTCTCTGATAAGTTTGCCTCCCATAATGCCTGCCTCGTTGCCGATACCTATACCTCCGCATGGTGCGGTGCGTTGAGATATATCGACGAGAACGACTTTCTTGAGACCATGGCAGAGGGCTATACGCGCATCTACCTCAACATCGGTATTGACCAGATGGCGGAGGAGGTTCTCGCGATGGTCGACAAATATGACATCGACGGCATCGTCATGCACTCCAACAGGAGCTGCAAACCCTATTCCTTCGGCCAGTACGACATTCAGAGGATCGTTCAGAACAAAAGGGGAATCTCTTCGCTCGTTATCGAAGCAGACATGATTGACGAAAGGAGCTTTACCGACGCCCAGAACGAAACGAGAATAGAAGCCTTCATGGAGGTTATAAAATAATTCTTCAGTCAGGGAGCGCCACGATCCCTGATAAGGCTGACAAGATCCGGGTAAGCTATTTCCCCGATGGTATACACATTACGTCAAAAGTCAGGATAACTCCGTTGTTGTGGTGTTTTCCTTGTCGTTGGCATGTCTCATGGCAAAAGAACTACTTGCCTATTCCGCATTACCGGTCAATTGAAATGCCGCCCAGTAGTACGGATGGGGGTATTGTTTCTTGTTCTGCAATTGTGCCTGCCGCAACGCTTCGCGCTTTTCTGTTGTCCTCAGGTTGGAATAAAATTGCGTCATAAGGTGTGAGGTGGCGAGATCATCCACTTTCCATAGACTCGCCACGATGGAACTGCTTCCCGCATAGAGAAATCCGCGGGTCAACCCTACAATGTCATCCCCATTGGCAATCTTTCCCAAGCCCGTTTCACATGCGCTCAGGGTTACCAGATCGGCATCAAGCTTTGTGGAATAGAGTTTATCCACCGTCAGCATCCCGTCATTTTCCGCATCCTTGGCCAGCATGAGAGCAGACTTCAAAGGTGTATCGGCATTAAACCGTCCATGGGTTGCGAAATGAATGAATTTGAAGCCACTTCCATATTTTTTAAATGCCGTTTCAGTTGCTTCTTGGCGGATGAACACTCTGGATTTTGGCAGTGTCCTGGCGACAGATATGGCTTCATTTTGGGCATAGACAAGGTCATAACGGGGATCCCCAAGGTCAGGATTACCGAATACCAGGATATCAGCCGGCTTGGACATCCTTTTAACGTGCAGGTATTTAATCACGCTGGCGCTTGGGAGTATCCGGATACTGTAATGCTCAATGAGATATTTGTTCCCGTCGTGCAGGGCATTAAAGGGAAGATAGTGCATTGCGCCGTGGGGAACAATAATAATCTTGCGATGTCCCAGAGAGCTCTCCAAAGGCTGGATCAGTCTTTTGTATATCTGCCGTGATAGTTCCATATAGTCACCCGAAACCGGACTTTCCAGGAGCTTTCGGAACTGCTGGATGTTTTCTGCAAGGTTATTGCTGTTCAGCTTAACGGTTTTTAATCCCTGTGCCGACAGGATAAATGCGAACATATCCTTTTCTGCATAGTAATACTCAATGAGCACTTCGTCTTTAGGAATATTCGATTGAATCTCGGCGGTGGCAAGAGATGTGACACTGACAAGGGATGCCAGTTCCGGTGATTGCTCCATCAATTTTTCCCTGTTTTTTATCACGATGCTTCGCGTCTGGGATGTGTTCAACGATATATCCTGCACCTGCAGTTCTTTCTCTTCGTTGGTGTTTCTGGCAAGCAGCTCACGGATCGCCCTTTCATCACCGGTTTTATTTCCAAAATCCTCTTTTGTGGCCAGCATATCGACGAGAGCACGGGATTTGGAACGCTCCACATATTCAAATGCCGCACCGTGTTGACCGTCAGCATACATGGACGAAACCAGACGATGGTAAACGCTCTGTTTGTTTCCCACAAATCCGATTTTGCTGGCTTCCGTGTTAATGCTCGAACGTTGCTGTTCGATAATATCAATGGATTGGCGGTAATAACCGATAGCTTCTTTGAGATTGCCTTCCTGTTCGGCAATTCGGCCCCGGTCATACAGAATCATCCAGTAAATCTGGCCATTCACCCTGGTCTGAGGCACTTTCAACATCTCGTCATATCCCTTTTTCGCCTTTTGGATCTGCCCTGTTTCCATCAAACATTTGTTTTGCATAAATAATTTAGGCAGCTGCTGCCAGACGAACATACTTTCACCCTTCAGGCTCGCGCCAGTAATCATGTCAATACTGCGTCGAAACGAGGCGCCGTCATCACGGCGGATGACTTCGAATGCCTTTTGAAATTCACTCAGAGCCAGATAGGTGCGTGTAAGACCAATGTTCTTATCCGCTTCCAGAAGAGTATAAGGATATGGCGTGCTTGTGTTTTCTAATTCGTTGACCACCCGTTGCGCCTCTTCTCTGTTCCCGTTCAGGACATAGGCCAGACTGAGGGCTCTCATCGCAAAAATATGATTGCTTCGTTGCTGCACACCGATGGGAGCCCTGTCGTAGGCTTTTTTTGCTTCTTCAATCGCCTTTTCATATTGTGCGAGATCAATGTATGCCTCGGCGCGAAAAAGATAAGGCCACAAGCTAACATCGCCAATGGTTTCCTTCTCATGAGAAAATCGTGATTTGGCAATTCCCCCGATCAGAGGATTTTTTCGTGCCATTTCCTCAAAATCCACATTGCTTTTGTCGCCCTCACGGATATTGTTTTCCAGGCGGTCACAACATTCAAAGAGTTGGTCATAACGCTTCAAGGCCGAATAGGCAACACACAGGGGAAACAGCTTGGCCGTATTCGCGACACCTGACTGTCGGATTTCTTCTTCCACGTATTTCTGAAGTTCGCCATAGCGGGCTGCCATGAGCAGGCGGTCTCGTTCTGAAACCATGTCGTGAGCGCAACCGGTCGAAAGAATAAGTATCACGAGGATGATGTATTTTGAGATTCTTTTCATATACCCCCCACTCCTTTTGCTTTCATGGAAAAATCAAGACTTAACACCCTCGTAAAAAGGCAGGTTTCGTCTCTATTTGTCATTCCCGCGAAAGCGGGAATCCAGTAATATTAAATAGCTTTGGACTCCCGCCTCCGCGGGAGTGACATGGTTTTTAACTTTTTACGAGATCATCGAACTTAATATACGCGAATTTTCCAATATCTGACAGGCACAATTAGACGAGCCCCAAATGTTACCTGATAATGATTTGAAATAATGAGAAACGTTATGGTCAGGTATGGTGCAGGCCTTTGTCCTCCCTGGCAATCATCGCCTGTAACATTTCCTCCGTCATTGCGGCGTTTTGACGGTACTGACAGGGCCACATGCTCTTAAGGTGGAAAAAAGCCACGCGATCGTTGTTGATTAACCTGTAGTCCAGGTCAGGCTGAATTCCGACCATGGCGCTCAACTTGTTGTTGATAAATGTAATACCCCGGTATTCATGGCCAGATGTTTCAGCAGATCACGAAGGGTGCTCCCTGCCGGAATTGACAGTTGCAGGTTGGCGTATCCGGGCTCGGCGCTCTCCCCTCCGTAACGCGCCAGTTCGCCATAAAGCCAGAGATCAACCATGATATTTTCCAATTCAGCCTCCTCCAACAGGCGGGAAAATGCCGACTTCGTCCCCGGGTCTCAACAGAAAATCCAGAGACTGTGTCCGACCGTTGACAAAGGATACCTTCACCTCGTTTTCCGGAAGATTCAACTGTTTGACAAGATATGAGATGGAGGCTCCTTCGGGAAGCTCCACATCAAAGGAAATGCCTGATTTCACTCCGGGAATGCAGCGAACCAGGGTTGCGAATAACCTTACCTGGATATGCATCTTCATCTCCTCAAGACCTGTGGGAAAATTTGCCGATCTTCAACCGGATCCAGCCGACACCTATCACCACATTAAGATAAAGCGGGCAGTAATTATCCTACCCGCTTTATCATCCGATTTCAGAGTTCGCCGTAAACGGAATCCAGCACTTTGTCGGGCACATCGAACACAACATTGTGAGGCGGCAATTTTTCGTATGCCATGAATTCGGGCAGGCGATCGTGCACTTTCGTGAAACCGGCTGCCTCGTTAAACATCCTCTCTTTCTTGAGGATTTCAGTACCAATCCGACCAATATCATCCGTCGTCCATTTTGTTCCCAGAACACCGTTGCACTCCTCTACCATACCTGCAAGCCCGCTCGGTATATCCAGCACGGCGAATGCGATGAAAAGGCAGTGACCGGAAGAATCAATAAAGGCCGTTGCAGCCTGGAAGCCGCGGCTGAGAGCCGCCTTCCCCTCGGGATCCAGAGGATCCGCCTTGCCACCGACACTCAGGATCTCTGTAGCAATGGTATAACCGGCGGTGTGATCCGCACCCATGGTGCTCGTTGCATAGGTCACGCCAATCCCCTTGACGGCTCTGGGTTCATAGGCAGGCATACTCTGACCCTTCACGGTGGGTACGCGTGTTAGACCAAAGGCTCGACCAGTAAATTCCGTACCGCCGCCCAGGATACGGCCAATCGGTGTCCCATTTCCCATTTCATGCAATAGTTTGATCGCTCCTTTTCCGTCACCAAAGGGAATGACGCCGGCTTCCATTGCCACGGCGATGGTGGTGCCTGTTTCAATGGTATCCAGCCCGTAAGCATTACAAAGACAAATCAGTTCAGCAATGTCATCAAGGTTGTCGATTCCGCAGTTCGCACCGAGCGACCAATCCGACTCATACTCCACGCATGAGGCATGTTCCGTGCCGTCCGGCTTGTGCCAGGTGTTGGAGCACTGGATAATACAACCAGGACTGCATGCATGATTGTACAGTTCCTTCCCCAGACGCTGTTTGTTCCCCTCAAAGATAGCCTCGCCTGCAATCTTTGCCGCTCCTTCGAAGCGGCCGGTTGAAAAGTTGCGGGTGGGCAGGCCGCCGGCCTCATTCAGGATGTTGATCAGCACGGCTGTGCCGTAGGTGTTGAGTGCGCCTTTTGGCTTGGTGATAGCATGGGTCATCAGCGCATCTACCACCTTTTTGCGTCCCTGATCAAACAATGCCTTGTCGGCAAATTGAACGCCTGGCGCTCCTGCATTATTGACTACGACGAACTTCAACTTTTTGCTTCCCAACACGGAACCCAGACCGCCACGCCCCGAATAACGGCTGGGACGTTTTTCCATATCATTGTAAACAATCCCCGCATTTCCGTATCCGTACTCTCCGGCAACGCCGCATCCCGCTATGGAGACTTTCTGACCGAAACGCTCGTATAGTTTTGGAAAGGCATCAAAGAGACTCTTGCCCGAGTATTCCCCGGCATCGAAAAACTCTACCTTCGGTTTTTCCGCCTGAGCGTCCCAGGACAGGTAAGCACCTGAGAAACGCTTCTTTTCTTTCGGCTGCCCCTCCACAATCAGGGCTTTTATCCTCATGGAAGCCAGATCGCGGGACCAGGCTGTGCCCGCGTTGGATTCCTTGATCCCGCCGGTCAGGGGTGATTTGGCGCCCGCGGAGATGCGGCTTGATGTGGGCGCCGCCGTCCCCGTCACGAACCCGGGACAAAAAGCGAGCTTGTTAAAAGGACCGAGGGGATGAGCGAGGGGCGGAACCTCAGCCGCAACGATGGAGGAAGACAATCCCCGCCCGCCAAAATCTTTGTAGGTTGACGGAACTTCCTCCAATTTACAGGTCTGATCCGTCATATTCAATCGTAAAAACCACATTGCTTATTTTTCCTCCCTTCTTTATAAGTGTCGCCAGGGCGACATAGTTTAAACATCATGATGTTTCTTCCATGAAAGTAAGCCTGTAAACCTCACCTCCCTTCTTTTCCTTACCATCTCCAAAAAATACAAAAGGCAACGATTGTCCTTCCATCCTTAGCTGGTAGCAGGCTTGGCAGGATTTTCGTTACCTCCTTTGCAAACACGGCAGGCGTAGAAATTGCTCTCTACACCCTTTCGTTCACCCGTCCCACCGGGAACAGTGTGAATCGGAGGTGTTTTTGTATTATTACGTCGCCTTCACCCCTCAATTCATCTTGCAAATTTCGCAGGCTGGTTTTTTTTTGCAACTCCATCATCTGAAAACTCATCTCCAGGACATTGCTCAACAGGTGATGCATGTAGCTGATTTTTTCTTCCTCGGAAAGCTCAGGCAACATATTATCTC
>Ga0209610_1001964_pt1 | contig 10470 bp, 2 predicted proteins | sample LakKivw275mmetaG_FD_184137 | JGI IMG/M metagenome (GOLD analysis project Ga0209610, IMG submission 184137) | Anoxic lake water microbial communities from Lake Kivu, Rwanda to study Microbial Dark Matter (Phase II) - Lake Kivu water 275m metaG... | ecosystem: Environmental > Aquatic > Freshwater >...
AGCAGATATCGGTCGGCTTGAGTGTAAACTACCCGGTGAGTCCCTCCTTTTTCTATTGAGAGCCCGCCATCGGCAGTTAATAATCCTAAAAATTCCGCCAATTGAGAGGTCATTGTTTCAGGAAAAGAGAGCTTTCTGTGATAGGTCTTGATTTCGCTCGGCTTAAAATCAGAAAGGTCAACTTTATTACCAAATAAGGCAGGCCCTCGGCTGACAGCCAGGCAATCACCTTTTTTAATCAGAGAAGCTGGCTTCCAGCTTTGTGAACCATCTTCATTTATAACCCAAAGAGGGTGTTCGGCTGTTGCTTCAATTTGATATCCTCTTCTTGTGGTCAATTTATAAAATTGGCAGATGCCATTATTATAGTTTTTAGCTGTCTCTTCAATTCCGTCCCTGGTGACAATTTTAATTTTAAAATCAATTTCGCTATTTAAAGAAAGAGGGCAAAGTTCTTCAAAAGTCAACATTCCTTTTTCAGTAAACATAAAAGTATCTGCCTTGGTGGTTTTGCCTGTTCCGGTGCTGCCGGCTACCAATAAATGCGGCATTCGGGACAAATCGGCATATACCGGATTACCCGATACGTTTTTACCTAAAGCAAAAGTTAAATTAGAAGCAGATTTCTGAAATTGAGGGTTGCTAATTAAATTCCTCAATCTAACTTGAGCTCTGACCCGATTTGGAACTTCAATTCCGACTAAAGATTTGCCGGGAACCGGCGCTTCAATCCGTATCGGATGGCTGGCTAAAGCCAGGGAAAGGTCATTGGACAGAGTGGTAATCTTTGATAATTTTATTCCGTCAGCCGGTTTAAGAGTGTATTGGGTGACCGTCGGGCCAATGTTTATTTCCGACATCTCCACCGGAATCTCAAAGTTTTCCAAAGTTTTCTTAATAACTGCCGAATTTGTTCTGACATCCCCGGCCGAAGGCGCTCCCCTCTCTTCTTCCAGCAAATCAAGAGGAGGAAAGGGATATTCCTCTCCGCCCGCCGCTTTTGACAAAGGGGTAGTCTTGCTTTTTAATTCCGGAGGCGGCTCTTTAACGATTTTGGATTCTTTGGCAAAAGTGGCGGGAGGTTCAACTTCTTTGACCTGGAATTTGGGAGCAAATACTCTTTTCAAGAGCGTCGGCTTCCTTTCTTCCGGAGAAAACCTATCCTCCCTTTCGGCCGGTTTTAACAAATAAGCGAATATTATTCCGCTACAAATAATGATTGTCGCGAAAATAATTTCGGTCACCAAACTGCCAAAAAGTTTTAAAAAAGGAAGGGAAATCAAATAGCCCAGATAACCTCCGTTTTTCGCCCCGGGCGAAATACATTCTAAAAATACCGAAACTCCGAAAATGATAAGAAGTAAAGCCAGGGAAACGCCGCCTAAAAATTTTTCGTAGCGGCTTAGAAAAAAAACCAAGCCCCCTAAAACCAAAACCAGGGGCAGAAGAAAAACCGACTTCCCGATTAAATAATTCAGGGCCGAAAAAATAATTCCTCCGGCCAAGCCGGCTTTTTCAAAAAAACTTAGACTTAGAATCACCGCCAGAAGAACAATCAGCGCGCCAAAAACATATCTCTTGGACTCCTCCGGCAAAGAAAACCTAAACGGCCTCTTGGTTTTTTTCTCAAAATTCCTTTTCTCTTTTGAATTTTTTTTCTTTTTAGCCACGCCTTAAATCTATTTTTTAAATCCGGTTCCTGCCGGTATCAGCTTACCTATTATAACATTCTCCTTCAATCCTCTCAATTTATCTTCCTTTCCCGATATGGCCGCTCTGATTAAAACCCGGGAGGTCTCCTGAAAGGAAGCGGCGGATAAGAAAGAATCGGCGGTCAAGGCAACCCTTGAAATCCCAAGCAAAAGGGGCGCGCCTTTGGCAGGTTCTTTTTTCTCTTTTTTTAAGGCGGCGTTCTCTTCAATAAATCTTGACCTTTCAACGATTTCACCAGCCGAAAAGACCGAGTCTCCGGGTTCCTTGATTTTCAATCGAGAAAACATCTGGCGGCAAATCACCTCAATATGCTTGTCGTGGATACCCACTCCTTGAGAAGCGTAAATTTTTTGAACCTCTTTTGTAATGTAGCGCTGGGTGTATTCTTTCCCGGTTAATTTAAACAACTCTTTCAAATCAAGACTTCCCTCGCAAAGCGGCATGCCTTTCTCAATTTCCTCTCCCGTTTTCACCCAAATTGCCGCCCTTTCCGGAATTTTATATTCAAGAATTTTGGATTTTTTTCCGCCAGCTGGCGGACTGATTTTTGATTTTATTTTAATTATCCTCTCCGGCGTCACTTCTAAAACTTTCCCTTCAGCCAGAGATATTTCCGCTTTTCCGCCCGGCGGCCGAACCTCAAAAACTTCCTGGACTCTGGGCAGTCCGAAAGTAATATCGCCGCCCCCGGCCACTCCGCCGGTATGAAAAGTCTTTAAAGTTAATTGAGTCCCCGGCTCTCCGATAGCTTGAGCGGCAACCACTCCCACTGCCTCTCCTATTTGAATTAGATTGTTTCTCCCCAAATCCCAACCGTAGCACTTCTGACAAACTCCTCTGACCGACTTGCAACTTAAAGGAGAGTAAGCCCTGATTTTTTCAATTCCCGCTTCTTCAATAGCTTTTGCCTTTTCCCAGTCGATAATTTCCCCTTTTTTGACAATTTTTTTCTTTGAGGTTTGAGACTTGATTTCTTCCGCCGCTATCCGGCCGACGATTTTGAAAACGAAACTCTGGCCGATTTCTTCGGCATCCTGGCGGAAAATCTCGGCTCCTTCCTTGTCTCCGCAATCTTCTTCGGTAACGACCACCTCATGAGCGATGTCAACCAATCGACGGGTTAGATAGCCGGCGGCCGAAGTTCTCAAAGCGGTATCAGCCGTTCCTTTTCTTGCTCCGTGGGTGGAAATAAAGTATTCCAAGACATCAAATCCTTCTTTATAAGAATTTTTCACCGGCAATTCAATGATTTGACCCATCGGATTGATAACCAAACCTTTCATCCCTGCCATTTGGACTGGTTGGCTCCAGGAACCTCTCGCTCCCGCCTCGACAATGGAGCTGACCGGGCCGAAGTTAGGCAAAGCTTTGGGAACCAGTTTTTCAATTTCCGATTTCGCCCTGGTCCAGATTTCAATTATTTTAGCCGTCTTTTCCTCTCTGGAAAGCAAACCTTTACGAAAATGCTCTTTTGTTTCATTTTCTTCCTTCTCGGCTCTCTCAAGAATCTTAGGCTTCTCCGGCGGAACAATCAAATCATCCATCCCCCAGGTAATCCCGGAAAGGGTGGAATATTCAAATCCTAAATTTTTAATTTTGTCCAAAGTCTCTTCGATAACTCCGGGCGGATAATTTCGGAAAATTTTCCCGGCTATGTTTTCCAGGTCTTTCACCTTTATCGGCTGGTCTTGAAAAGGATAGCCGTCAGGCAAAGCCCTGTTAAATAGAATTCTTCCCAAGGAAGTTTCGACAAAATCCTTGTTAAACCTTACTTTTATCTTTGCCTTTAAATCAATATCGCCCAACTCGTAAGCTGTTTCCGCTTCCGCCGGCTCGCTGAATATTTTTCCCTCGCCTTTTAAGCCGTCTTCAATTCTGGTTAGCCAATAGCATCCTAAAACAATGTCTTGATAAAGAGTGACTATGGGAGTTCCAGTGGCCGGTTTCAATAAATTAAGACTGGTTAGCATTCTCTCCCGGCTCTCTTTTTGAGCTATATCGGATAGAGGAAGATGAACCGCCATCTGGTCTCCGTCAAAATCAGCATTGAAGGCCTTGCAAACAAAAGGATGAATATGGATTGTTTCTCCTTCGATTAAAACCGGCTGGAAAGCCTGAATCCCCAGCCTGTGCAAGGTGGGGGCTCGATTTAATAATACCAATTTATCTTTGACCACTTCTTCCAAAATAGCCCAGACCTCATCGGTTTCCTCTTCAATCAATCTGGCAGCCCCCCTGACATTGTAAGCCAGCTCCCTTTCCAGAATTTTTCTGATTACAAAGGGCTTGAAAAGCTCCAAAGCCATTTTCTTCGGCAACCCGCATTGATTCAGTTTCAATTGAGGTCCGACCACGATTACCGACCTGCCGGAATAATCAACTCTTTTCCCCAAAAGATTCTGGCGGAATCTGCCCTGCTTGCCTCTCAATATGTCAGCCAGAGATTTCAAAAGCCGTCTTCCGCCGGTGGTGGCCTGGGTACTTAGACCCTTTCTCATTCCGTTGTCAATCAGGGCGTCAACCGCCTCCTGGAGCATCCTTTTTTCGTTTCTGACAATGACATCGGGAGCGTTAATCTCCAATAAGTATTTCAAGCGATTGTTCCTGTTGATTACTCTCCGATATAAATCGTTTAAATCGGAAGAGGCGTACCTGCCGCCGTCCAACTGAACCATCGGCCGCAAATCCGGGGGCAAAACCGGCAGAACCTGCAAGAACATCCATTCCGGCCTGATTTTTGCCTTTTCCATCCCCTGGAAAATTCTCAATCTTCTTAAAATTCTTTTTCGATTTTGGGGAGTAGCTTTTTCAAGCTCTGCCTTCAAATTGGAAATCTCTTTTTTCAAATCAATCTTCTCAAAAATTTTTCTCAAGGTTTCCGCTCCAGTCCCCGCCTCAAAAACCTCTCCGTATTTCAAAGAAAACTCGTGGTATTCCACCTCGGACAAAATTTTCAACGGCTTCAAGCTCAAAACTTCTTCCCTGACTTTGTCCCTCAACCCCCTCAAGTCCTTCAACTCTATCAATTTATTTTTTTCTTCTTTTTTAGTTTTTTGTCCGCCAGCTGGCGGATCGCTTTTTACTTTTGACTTTTTACTTTTGACTTTTGACTTCGCCTTGTATTCCTTCTCAATCTCCCCCAAAGCCCTTTTCTTCGCTTCCTCGTTAACGCTGGTGACGATATAAGAAGCGAAATAAATCACTCTTTCCAGCTGCTGCATCGGAGTATCTAAAATCACTCCCATTCTTGAAGGCATCCCGCGCAGAAACCAAATATGAGAAACGGGAGTAGACAGCCGAATATGACCCATTCTTTCGCGTCTAACCTGAGCTTTGGTTATTTCCACTCCGCATCTGTCGCAAATTACTCCCTTGTATTTTATTCCTCTATATTTGCCGCAGTAACATTGGTAATCTTTTTCCGGTCCAAAAATTTTTTCGCAAAAAAGGCCGTCCTTTTCGGCGCGCTGGGTCCTGTAATTTATAGTTTCCGGTTTTTGGACCTCGCCGTGCGACCAACTCAAAATCTCCTCAGGCGAGGCTAATTTTATTCTTATTGATTCTAAATCCTGGACACGCATAAAATTATGTCAAATGTAAAATGTCAAATGTTTTTTTCTTCGTGGGGTTTTTCCTTTACTTCCACGCTCAACCCAAGTGATTTTAATTCCGCTACTAAAAGGTTGAATGAAGCGGGGATGTTCGGCGCTTTTATCTCTTCCCCTTTCAAAATAGATTCATAAGTAGCCGCTCTCCCCGGGACATCGTCCGATTTAATGGTCAGCATTTCCTGCAAAGTATGGACTGCGCCGTACCCTTCCAGGGCCCAGACTTCCATTTCTCCGAATCTCTGGCCTCCGAATTGGGCCTTCCCTCCCAGAGGCTGCTGGGTAATCAAAGAATAGGGGCCGATGCTTCTCATATGGATTTTATCTTCAACCATATGAATCAGTTTCATCATATAAATGTAACCGACGGTAATTTTCTGAGGAAAAGGAAGTCCGGTTCGTCCATCGTACAGGCGCACTTTTCCGTCTCCGGAAAGCCCGGCCGTTTCTAATTCTTTTTTAATATCTGCTTCGGTAGCCCCGGAAAGGGCGGGGGAAAAGGCGTGATATCCCAGATGTTTCGCCGCCCAGCCCAAATGGGTTTCCAAAACCTGGCCTAAATTCATTCTTGAGACAACGCTCAAAGGATTCAAAATTACATCAACCGGAGTCCCGTCCTCCATAAACGGCATTTCTTCCTGGGGCAAGACTTTTGAAATCACTCCTTTGTTTCCGTGGCGGCCGGCCAGTTTGTCTCCAGCCTGGATTTTTCTGATTTCGGCTATTTCAACCTCAATTCTTCTTAGCACCCCGGGTTCAAGCCGGTGACCCAACTCTCGAGAAAAAACCTTCACCCCGACCACTCTCCCCCGTTTTCCATGTTCCATCAAAAGAGAAGTGTCTTTGACATCTCTGGCTTTTTCGCCGAAAATCGCCCTTAACAACCTTTCCTCGGCGGTCAAATCGGTTTCTCCTTTTGGAGAAATTTTTCCAACCAGAATATCGTTGGGACCGACCTCCGCTCCGACCCTGACAATCCCTTCCTCGTCCAGATCTTTCAATTTTTCTTCCGAAACATTGGGAATATCGCAGGTGGTCAGCTCCGGCCCCAATTTCGTCTCCCTGATATCGCAGCTGAAACTGTCGATGTAAATTGAAGTATAAACATCGTCTCTTGCCAATCTTTCGGAAATTAAAACGGCGTCTTCAAAATTTCCTCCCCGCCAGGGGACAAAAGCAACTAAAATATTCCGGCCTAAAGACAAGTATCCGTCGGCGGTTCCTCCTCCGTCAGCCAGAATATCTCCCTTTTTGACCTTCTGGCCTTTTTTGACTATTGGCTTTTGGTGAAAACAAGTATACTGATTGGTCCTGACAAAGGTTCTCAAATTGTAATTTTTGACTTTTGTCCGCCAGCCGGCGGATTGATTTTTGATTTGAATATGGTTGGCATCAACTTCTGTCACCGCGCCGTCAGCATCCGATATCACTTCCTGGCCCGAGTCCCGAGCCACTCTCTCTTCAATCCCGGTCATAACTAAAGGCGGTTCGGGCTTAACCAGAGGCACTGACTGGCGCTGCATATTTGAACCCATTAAAGCCCGGTTAGCATCGTCATTTTGTAAAAAAGGAATTAAAGAAGTGGCAACCGAAATAAACTGTTCCGGTGAAACATCAATGAAATCAATATCCTGCTTATCCGATACACCCGGTTCACCCTTAATCCTGGCTTCAACCTGCCGGAGAAGGATATTTCCCCTCTCGTCAATCGGGATATTGCCTGAAGCAATGTTGTATCTTTCTTCTTCATAGGCGTTTAGATAATGTATGTCGGTTGTTACTCTGCCTTTTTCCACTTTAAAATAAGGTGTCTCAATAAAACCGTAAGGATTAACCCGAGCGAAAGCCGCTAAGTGGCCAACCAATCCGATATTGGGTCCTTCCGGGGTTTCAATTGGACAAATCCGGCCATAATGAGAAGGCTGAACGTCCCTGACTTCAAATCCTGCCCTTTCCCGGGTCAATCCTCCCGGTCCCGTAGCCGATAGTCTTCTTTTATGCTCTAATTCGGCTAAAGGATTTTCGTTATCCATAAATTGCGACATTTGAGATGAGGTGAAGAACTCTTTAACAACTGCCATCACCGGCCGGGGATTAATAATCTGAATCGGGGTTAAGGTATAAATATCAAGAGTTGACATTCTGTCTTTAATTATTCTTTCCATTCTCATCAATCCCACCCTTAATCTATTCTGAAGGAACTCGGCCATCGTTCTGACTCTTCTATTTCCCAAATGGTCAATTTGGTCTGGCTTTGCCTCCGGGTCGTTATTTAATCTCATAATTTCTCTCAAAACAGCGACAACGTCCTCGGGCTTCAAAACCCTGTCTTGAATTGCGACTTCTTCTCCTATGTTTTTGGTTTTGGATTTTGGATTTTGGATTTTTAGCTCCGGCAGTCTCTGTCCCATTCTCCACCTTCCAACTTTGCTCAAATCGTATCTCCCGAAATTGAAAAACATATTCCAAATCAGGTCTTTAGCCGTATCGGGTGTTACCAGGTCGCCCGGACGCAGACGGCTGTAGATTTCAACTAATGCCTCGGCTTGATTATGGGTTAAGTCCCTTTTTAAAGTTTCTTCAATATAATCCGTCCCTCCTTTATTGACATCTTGAAATTTCTCTTTAATGTCTGAATCTTGAGCAATGCCGAAAGCCCGCAAAATGGTGGTTGCCGCCACTTTTCTTTTCCGGTCAATTTTTAAACTAATGAAGCCGGCGGATTCGGTCTCAAATTCCAGCCAGGCCCCACGATTGGGAATAATTTTTGCCCCGAAATAATTTCTCCCTTGAACGTTCTGGGCGGTAAAAAAAGCTCCCGGCGAACGAATGAGCTGGGAAATAGCCACCCTCTCCACTCCGTTGACGATAAAAGTCCCCCTCTCGGTCATCAAGGGGAAATCGGTCAGAAACACCTCCTGCTCCCTGCTTTCTTTGGTTTTAAGGTTAACTAATTTTGTCTTGACCCTCAAAGAGGCCTCGTAAGAATCGTTGTTTTCTTTGGCTTCCCAGTCGGTTTTATATTTTGGCTGGTCAAGTTTGTAATCAAGAAACCAGAGCTCTAACTCCTTTCCGGTATAATCTTTGATTGGAGAAATCTCTTGAAACAATTCCTTTAAATCTCTTTCCCAAAATCTGCGCCAGCTTTCTTTCTGCAGTTCCAATAAATAAGGCCGAGTAAGAAAAACTTTCGCCTTCCCAAAATTTTTAATTTTAAGCTCATTCATAAAACAGACAGATTAAAAGACCCTAATTTATATTTCTTTTTAGGGCGAGACAGCTGTTTGGCTTTATTAATATAAAAATAATCAAAATTAATTTAAAAACCCAATAACTTTAATTTTAATCACCTTTCCGAAATATGTCAATTCCTTTTTGCCCCTTTTACCCTTTTACCCCTTTTGCCCCTTTTGCCCTTTTTGCCCTTTTATTTTTTCAGTTCTTTTATCTTTTCAATGACATCCCGGTTGCCGGGATTCAATTCCAAAACCTTTTCAAAAGCAGAAATCGCCTTTTCTTTCTGGCCGTCTTTGCTGTAAGCGACTCCCAAAGAATAAAGGGCGTTTGAATAATCGGGGGAAAGTTCAACCGCTTTTTCAAACCGGGCAATGGCTTCATCTATTTTATCCGAATTGAAATAGAGCCGGCCGAGCTGGAAAAGAATCTCGGGATTAAGGGGATAAATTCCATTCAACTCCTCGATTTTCTTGACCGCTTCGGCTAAATTGTTCTCCTCCTCGTAAACCAGGACTTCCTGGAGAAGAGCTTCCAGGTAATCCGGCTTAAGCTCTCTGGCTTCGGCAAAAGCAATTTTGGCTTTTTCCAATTCGTCCAAAGCCAAGTATAATTTCCCCAGTTCGGTCCGGATAACGGGATTAGTCGGTTCAAGAGCAATAGCTCTTTCAAACGCCTTTACTCCCAATTCTCCCGCTCCCTTGACTATCGGATGAATCTCCCGATATGCCATCCCTAAGGTTTCCCAGCCGGCAACCCGGTTCGGACTAAGAATAACGGCTGTCTTGGCTTCGTTAACTACTTCGGCAATGTTATTTTGAAGAAGAAGAGAATCCTCTTTAGCCGAGGGTTTTTTCATTTCTAAAAGAAGCTTTTCCAAATAAACCCTGGATAAAGTTATCCGATACTGGCTTAAATCGGGATTTAAGCTGACTGCCTTTTCATAATCGGTTTTAGCATAAGCCATATCGGCTCTGTAAAATTTTTGAGCAAAGTAAAAACCGGTCAAAATCAGCAATCCGACAATCACCAAACCGGCGGAAAAAACTAAATTCATCTTAGGCGACTCTTTCAAAGAAATAACCTTCTCTCTAATCGGCTTTTCCCAGCTGACCGCTGAAAGGGCTAAAAACAGCCAGAAAACAAAAGCCAAAACCGTATTCTGGTAATAAACGAGCTGGCCAACCAGCAAAGCCAGAAAAGCCGCCGAAAGGGGCATCTGGAATTTTGAAATTGAACTGCCGGCTTTCAACGCAAACCAGGAAATTGACAAAAACATCCCAATAAGTAAAAGGTAGCTCAAAAGCCCTAAAAATCCCATCGTGCTCAAAATCTCCGAGATGTGGTTTCCCGACCTGTCAAATCTGATTTGCCAGAGCTGGCTTTGATTAAATTCAGCCGGCTTATGTTTGGCGAAATCATAAAAATAAGTCCCGATTCCCGAACCCAAAAATCCTTCTTTAATATGGTCGGTGACCGTTTCAAAGGCGACTCTCCAGGAAAGACCCTGGCTTAAAATTTGTTCTTCGGGCAGCTGGGAAAAGAAAATTAAAATCAGCAGTCCCAGAATGGCAAATAATAATAACCAATGACCGATAACTAATGACCAATTTTTTAGGGATTGGGATTTTTGAAATATCAATCCTGCCAACAGAACAGCAATCACGGCAAGAAACACAGCCAGTCCCTCCAAACTCCCTGCAACCGGGTTAAAAGTCGGCTCCTGCCAGAAGCCAAGAATTGAAAAATAGCCGGATAAAACAACAAGGAAAGCCGAGCAGAGAAAAATTTTTAATATCCGGCCGACATCCTCGATGTGGTTGACAATCAAAAAGTAAAAAATTCCCAAGCAGAACAGCCCGATCAAGCCGTCGGAAAATCTTCCGTAAAATCCGAAGACGCTGGAACCCCGATC
>Ga0209610_1001966_pt1 | contig 10465 bp, 12 predicted proteins | sample LakKivw275mmetaG_FD_184137 | JGI IMG/M metagenome (GOLD analysis project Ga0209610, IMG submission 184137) | Anoxic lake water microbial communities from Lake Kivu, Rwanda to study Microbial Dark Matter (Phase II) - Lake Kivu water 275m metaG... | ecosystem: Environmental > Aquatic > Freshwater...
AACTTATTTATTATGAACAAACTGATAATGTATATTCCGCTATTGAAAGAGAGAAAGAAATTAAAAAGTGGCGGCGTGAGAAAAAGCAAAACTTGATTAAGGAAATTAATCCACATTGGAATGATTTGTACAGTGAATTGACATAATTGTCATTTCGACGACCGAAGGGAGGAGAAATCCCTTAAACGTTTTCTATAACTATGTTCAAGGGATTCCTCGCGCTTAGCGCTCGGAATGACACAGTGTATAATATGCCATGAAGGGATTCCTTGCATTCTTAGGCTCGGAATGATATAGGGAGGTGACGGAAATGGAACACATAATGATTTTATCGGTGATCTTTTTGCTCTTTTTACTATTTTTAGTGGTGGTATTATTCTTTTGCTATAGAGCGGCGAGACGATATGTGAAGAAAAAAAGATTAGAGGGACAAGAGATTGTGACGCAAGTTTTAGAAGATGGGGAAGGTGAACTTGATGGATGCGTGCGGAATGATGTCGCTATTTGAGGCTTTATTTGGAAATGATGATGAGTAAAATCCACTTTTCTTAAAACAGGCAGATTAGCCTGTTTTTATTTACACATATACTTTACAAATTCTCACCATTTGATTATATTAATAGTCTCGGTGTTTAATTAAAGGGGATTGAATTTGGATTTATGAAAATAGAGGAGGTGGTGATAATTAGTGATGATCGCATTGTTTTGGTTTCCGTTTTTTAGTTTTCAGATTGAATTTAGAGGAGGATTGAAAGATGGGTGAGAAGAAATTAAGGGCCGGTGCTTTCGGGTGTGGTGGTGTGTTTATGAATTTTCACTTTCCGGTTTATGTCAGCCATCCGGATGTTGAATTCATCGGGGTTTATGACCCTTCAGACGTTGCAAGAAACAGGTGTCTGATGACTTTATCTGGTCAAGGGATGAGCAAAGATAAACTTTTTGACAATGTAGGGGCACTTCTAGATCAAGAGCTGGATCTAGTGTCAGTCTGTGTTCCTAACTATCAGCATCGTAATGTGGTTATTTTATGTCTTGATAGTAAAATAAACGTCCTCTGTGAAAAACCGCCTGCTATGAATGCAGGTCAGGTTTCGGAAATGATAGGAGCCGCCAACCAAAATGATAAAATGCTAGTGTGGCAGTTCAACAACCGTTTCCGTCCAGAGGCGCAGTGGTTATTTTCGCAAATTTTGCAGAAATTGGACATCCATAATCCGGTCGGTGAAATAAGAACTGCTCAAGTGGAATGGGTTCGCAGAAACGGCATACCTGGCAGAGGAAGCTGGTTCACTCAAAAAGCCATGAGCGGAGGCGGACCGATTATTGACTTGTCTATTCACGTGATGGACCTTGCGCTCTTTGCGATGGATTATCCAAAGCCAAAATATGTTTTGGCCACAGCCAGTAATCTGTTCCAGAATGATATGGATGTCTGTGGTCCTTGGGGATTTTCTGATCCCAAGGGTATTATGGATGTAGAAACCGCGAGCCAGGGAATGGTTTTGTTTGAAGGCGGCAAGAGTATGCAGTATCGGGCATCTTGGGCAGAACGGATCGTTCGAGAAAGAGTGGCTTGCGTGATGCAGGGAACAAAGGGCGGCGTCCTGCTAGAAAGAACCTTTGGCAAAGACGGCATAGATGACACGGCTATTGATAGGTGTGTTATTGTGCGGCAACAGTACGGTCAGCCCAGTAATGACGAGTTTGCAGGGCTGCTAGACCCATATATGGGCAGACGAGCCTCGGTGAAGGCTTTTATTGACAGTATTGCATCCCGCCAGATGGACCCATTATTGCCGACACCAGAGCATGGGCTGATTATGATGAAGATGATTGATGCTATGTATCTGTCTGCCGAGACCGGTAAACCAGTGGTAATTGAATAAACAAACTGTACTTTTTCCTTTGGGAGCGGACCCCCTACGCTCCTTTTTTAATTACCAGGAGAGGGGGAGTAATTTTCTTTCCGTCAGAAAATTCACTAAATATTAACAATATTTAATGAATCGTGCATAATAAAGGAGGGGATTGATAATTTATTTTTAATTTATGTCTGATTTTTTTAAAATTGGATTATTGGTTTATATTTTATATCTGCCAATTTTTCTTTTATTGCTTATTTATGGCGCTCGTAAAAAGTATCGGCGCTATTCCGTTTTGACTTTTTGGGTAAGTAACTTGGGCGAGAAAAAGGCTGCCAGCCATTATATCTTTAATGCTTGTTTCTTAATCTTTGCATTCTTAAATTTATTTTTCTTGAAAGGGCTTTTTGAGATTATGCCTGATTTAATTCTTTCTAAGATAGCACTATACTTTTTTGCGTTGAGTATTGTTGCGCTCATTTTGATTGTTTTCTTGCCGATGGATAAAAGGCCAAAAGTGCATCAAGTGATAGCCAGTAGCTTGTTTATTGGTATGAGCGGATTTATTTTGTTTTCTATTTACCCTGTTTATGTTTCAGAAGTATTACCTAGGTTTCTGGTTTTATTAAATGTGATAATCCTCATTTTTGTTTCCCTCACGGCTTTTACTTTTAAAAAGCTTTTGAGTAAATATGGCGCACCAGCACTTACTGACCTTGTTGGTGAGCGGAAAAAAGAGAACTCATTACTTTTAAAGAATGCCACCCTTTGGGAATGGGCAACTTTTGTCTCCTCGTTGTTATGGTTTTTTGTAAGTGCAATTTTTATTTATGGAGGCTTATAAGAGTTGGGGAGCTATGGGAGGCTAAGCCGAGGTTTAAAGAAATCTTATGAAACTAAAGAGTAAAAAATATTGGTCAGGGGATGTAACAAAATATAGCAATGCTTTAGATTTGGAAGAAGGGGTATTTACTTGGAGGGACCCAAAACGCATTGCAAGATCTTTGAAACTGTCAGCAGAAACAAGTATGCGGCGCAAAACTACATCTTTTCAATCAGCAATGTCTATGCTTAATTTTTATATCAATCGTGCGGGTAAAAATTTAAAATCCAATCAACGAAAGGTACTGGAAAAAGCTAAGATAGAATTGCGAAATTTATTCAAAAGATAAAAAACTGCATTTATGCGCAGTAATTGTATTTGTAAATTCAATAAAATAAAAACATATGCGTCTTAAAATTCTTACCATCTTAATATTTATAGTTGCTTTGGGTGCGGCTGGATTTTTTGTCTATCAACACTTTTTCCATTCTAATCTACCAGAAGGAAAAGAGGGAGCTGGCGGAATTTCTTCAGAGGGAACGCAAGAGGAAGGATGGCGTCCTACTGAAGCTGAATGTAGAAATCCAGAACTTCAGCAGAAATGCGACGAGTACTGCTCCCAACATCCCGATGCCTGCCCCGGTTGGATTAGTCCTGACAAAAGAGGCGCCTTTTCAGGGGCGCAACCCCTTGCTCTGCCCAGTAAAGAAGAAAAAGCATCTTTAATGAGAAACTATCCTTCTACCATTAAGGCGATTAATGAAGGTCCGGCAATTTATGGAACAGGTCCTGGCACAGGAGGAAGTATAACTAATGAGAATTTAGAAAAGATTAAAGATACAGGCTTTAATACGGTTCAATTATTTATTATGCCAGCACAAGAAGATGGTAAGTTTTATATTGATCCTTATAATGAATCTGTTTTGTTTAATGACATTATTAAAGTTAAAAAATCTAATTTAGCGGCTTGGGTTGCTTTTACTTACGCTTCGGGGCCTGCCCCTGAACAAAAGATTGGCAGTTATAATAAATTTAAGCCTGCCTTTTTAGAATTTGTTAAAAAAATTAGCAAGGAATTAGAAGAATATAAGGTAGAGTATATAACTGTCCATACTGAACCCGATCTTATTTTTCAAAAGCAAGAATGGGGTGGGACAGAAGTGAAGAATAACTTGATTGATTTTTTCCCAAGCGGTAATATAGCAGCGCGTGAGAACTTTAGTGGTAAGATTATAAATAAAGTAACTGACCTCAATTATTTGAGTAGAAATGGAGAAGTGCTAGATGCTGCTTTAGAAGACGTGGATATCGTGGCCATAGATGTTGGTCCACCACCAAACCAAATGAATCTGGAAATTTATAGAAAAGAATTTGATAGTTATCAAAAATTTGCAAGTCTTACGGCGGAAAAAAATGTTCCATGGATGGTTGGTGAATATTGGATGACCGACTTTTTCCAAGCGCCGAGCAGTTATGTAAAAAAAAATCAGGTCCAACTTGCCAGAGCATCTTTTGATGCCTATCTAAAAACTTTACCGAAAGGAGCTGGTTATACCTGGAACGATTTTTCCACATTTAGTCTGGAACCAAATGGTGAAGCTACACGTTTAGCGATAAAGGACTTTTTTAGTAAAATGTGAATAAATATGTACCATTCTATTATTATTGAAGAAAGTTTAAAGAATCCTGATGTTTTGAAAAAATATAAAATTCTAAGAACCAAATTTTCAGCAGAGGAAAATTGGCATTTACATATTGTGGAGATTCCCGATATTAAAAAAGCTATTGCTGAAGTTCAAGAGGCAATGGTTAATGATGCGCAATATTATTTCCATATTTACAATGAAGGGAAAGCTTTGGTGATTGTTTTTAAAAATAAAATTTTCCGCCTCGATCCCAATAATGACTTAACATGGCAGGAAGCCAAAGAATATGGAGCAAAGAAATTGGGTATTCCCATAGGGGAACTTGATTTTTGCCCCAATAGAATTTCCGAAGAGGATGGTTGGTATAACAGATGATAAGGAGTTTGTTTTAAGATGCACTTTGTATGGTAAAAGATTAGGCAACTTATTTTATTGCATTTTTTCCTAAAAAGTTCTATTATATAAAGAATTAAAAAGAAGCAAAATGTTTGCCTTAAATCTAACTTGGATTTCCTGATGGAGGCAGGTATTTTGCTTATTTTTAACTTAAAAAACAATGGGTAAATTTATGAGAAAACTAGTTTTATGTCTGGGAGTTGTGTTGGTTTTTGGCGCATTTTCTTTCCCTGCAGAAGCACATCGTGAATGGTGGGGGCGACAGGATCGTCGTTATGAGAGCAATCATAATTGTTATAGGAATGATTGCAATCATTATGACAATGATTATGAATATGATTGGGTGATTAAACCCGAGGTTTTAGGTAACAAGCTCCATATTATTGCCAACCCCGCTTTTATTCCCGTACCAAAATGCGGGGAAACAGTGATTATTACTGGTGACCCTGACCGCTGGAGTTATACTTGGAAAATGAAATGGTCGAATCAAGGTTATGTTGCGGATATTCCATTAAGTAAGCTGCCAAGAAACAAGCGGATTCGGATGAATTATTTAGTTAAAGGCAAAGGATGCGATGAAACTTGGGCGCAATATTCTTGGGATAATGATTACGAATGGACCGGTGGGGGAGACAATGGTGGAGTGATTATAGACTTTATGATTCAAGGCCGGAGAGTAGTGCCTGTGGATTAAAGCGAAACGGTTCCTTTTAAGTTTTGAGTGATGAATAGTTAGGAGAGGAGGTTTAATTGATGCCTGAAAGAAAATTTTACGAAGTGATGGTAAAGGCAGAGGGAGACTCTCGAATTCTGCAACCGTTTTCTCCGGAAGACGAAAAAAGGATTTTGGGAAAAGTACGAAAAAATTTGCGGGGTACTGTGAGTATGGAGGTAGCGCTTCCGAAGTTTTTTATAGAGAGAGGGCGCAGTTTCCTCTTGACCAACCCGACTGATTTTGGGGCCTTTGATACGGCAATAAAAGAGATAACGGGGGTTTTAGAAGTCGCAAGAGGGCAATGGCCATGTTTTATTGATGATGTTGTTGTAATCTATTGGGCAGCTCCTTGCTTTAGCCAAGCCGACCGCAAGCAAAATCGTCTTTGTGCGGAATACTTGAGGAAGAAAGGTTATAAGGTTGTTCTGCCACAAGACGAGGCGGCCTATTTTATCACAGAAGACAAAGAAGATTTATTGGGTTTGGCTTGGAATTGCTATTATGAAGCTTTATCTAGCGATATTGTGATAGTGATTCTAGATGGCGCGGATCCAGATAGTGGGGCGAGTATGGAAGCGGGTTTCAAGATTAGAGATGGCGGGTTAACCCTTGGTGTGCGCACTGATATTCCAGGTTCGGAAGAGAAAGGCTTGAATGCAATGTTCAAGCTTCTTACTGCTTTGATCAAATTTTCATCCCTCAACGAGAACCATGAAGAACTCTGCGAGGTTATAGATAGGAAATTGTTAGAGTTTTTCCCAGAGAGGATTAAACTAAAGGTGTCTTAAAGGGACAAAATATTTGTCCCATTTTTAAACTGGATTTGTTTTATGCGACTTGTTTGCAAAATTATTCCGCATGCTAGACAGAATAAAATAGTCACTGAAGGTAGCGATGCTTTTAAAATTTATCTGACAGCTTCTCCTCATAATGGCCAGGCCAATAGGGCTTTGATTAAAGTTTTAGCAGATTATTTTGAGGTAGGAAAAAATAAAGTTAGAATAATTAAAGGTGAGAAGTCGAGAGAGAAAGTTATTTGGGTAGAGGATTCTTTGTAGAGATACAAAATGTATCTCTACTTTTTTAAAAAAAGATGTTATAATGAAAAAGAAATAATTTTATGCCTAAGAAGTTAAAAAAAATAAATAAAAGAGTGGAAAGGCTTTTCAAGGAGAGTGATGTTGGTGTTTTATTAGAGAACTTTAATGATAATATTAAGATTTTAAAAGAATATCTTTTTATAAAGAAAGACTCAAAATAATCATTCACTAAAATGTCTAATTTTAACTAAAGAATTGTTTTGTAATAATTACTAAAATTATTATTCAAAATTCTTCTACGGGGTATGCCTTTAAATCAAAACCAAAATCAAGATGAAACATCAAGTGTCCCTACTCCGCCCCCTACTTTAACAGAACTTAATGAGCAAAGATTAAAAAAACAAATTGAAGAAGGGCAAAAGATGGCAGAGCAACAGAGTACCTCTGAACAAGAGAAAATAGCCGAGATCAGGCCTCAAATTGATCAACCACCAGAGAAAGAAGGAGCGACATCTCCTCTTCCAGCGCAAGAGGAGATAGATACTACGCCCACAGAGCATCCATTAGTAGCTATGCAAAGGGAAAAGGCACGTCGTGCTTTAGAAGAAGAAGAAACCACTGCAAAGAAGTTGGAAATGGCACGGGAAGCGGTGAAGGGTACAGAGGAAGAAGTTGCAAAGGCGACAAAAAAGACTGCTGTAAAGGCAGAATTAGCTGTAGAGAGAACCGATATAGGGAAACCACAAGCCGTGGAAGCGGCGCGGTCGGCACAAACTACAGCAGAGGAGATAGCGAAAACAACTAGAGATTTAACTCAAGGAACACGGGTAGCGCGTGCAACAGAGAAAGAAGCAGCGGGCGCACAGAAGAAGGCGCAATCAGAGATAAATAAATACAATCAACTGAAAAAGTTAGATCCCTATTCTCAAAAAAATACTTTAGAAGCTGGACGCCAAGGTTTGAAGTAGGAATTATGAATAGGGAATCAGCCCGCCCGCCACGCAAGCCCGCTTGCGGGCGTTGCGGGCAGGGAATCAGCAATTATATACCCTGGATTTTTTAAGAGGCTTAAGTTACCCGCCCGCCAGCGCTACGCTTATGGCGTTAGCGGGCAGGCAAGTTACACATTACCTGTCTGCCGACAGGCAGGCAAGTTATATGATCAATAATCCGAATCTTTTCATTATTTATTTTTTATCCGGAGCACTTTTTATTTTGCTACTTGTTCTGGTGATTTATTTTTTGATTTCAAATCAACGTAAGAAATCCAAAGCACCTAAGGCTTTCAAAACCACTTTGCTTTCCATTCGAGTACCCAAAGAGATTGGCAAAGGTGAAAAAGAAGAAAAGCAGGAAGAGAAGGAGCTTATTGCGGTGGCAGAAACAGTATTTGCTGGCTTTGCTCAACTCAATCGCGTAAAAAAAGCTAAACTGTGGGAAGAGAAGGATTTTGTTTCTTTAGAAATTGTGGCACACAATAATGAGACGACTTTTTATGTTTGCTGTCCCAATCACCTTGTCGGTTTGGTGGAAAAACAAATTCAAGCAGCTTACCCTAAAGCCGAATTGGAAGAGGTGAAGGAATACAATTTTTATACTTCTGAAAGTGTAGTTTTAGCCACCAATATGGTTTTAGCGCGTGAAAATGTTTTTCCCATCAAGACTTACAAATATTTGGAAACTGATCCTCTTTCAGCTTTGGCTAATGCTTTAAGCAAGATGGAAGAGCAAGAGGGAGGAGGTATAGAAATATTGATTCGCCCTGCCCCTTCTGGCTGGCGGACCAAGGGCTTAGCAGCAGCACGTAAAATTCAACAGGGTGTGAAGACCACACAAGCAGTGGGTGGAAAGAGTGTTGCGGGGAAGCTTGCACATTTTGCTGGCGAGGTAGTAACCACGGCAGTGCAAGGACCAGAAAAGAAGAAAAGGGCGCCGGAGGTGGAAGGAGAAAAGCAAATTGAAGCACCGCCTTCCTTAACCCCCCTACAACAGGAAACAGTCAAACTTTTAGAAGAGAAAGTAAACAAGGTTGCTTTTGAAACGAATATTCGTTTGCTGGTCTCTAGCGTGACACGTGAGCAAGCTGAAATTAAATTATCAAATTTAATCAATGCTTTTCAGCAATTTACTTATCCAGAATTTAACAGTTTTAAGCCGGAGGGGCATCGGAAATGGAGTGATAAAAAAACGATTACCAATTTTAATTTTCGTTTCTTTGATGAAGAAAAGATTAGTATTTTAAACACGGAGGAATTGGCGAGTATTTTCCATTTGCCCACGCCTTATACCGAAACGCCAGAAGTAAAATGGCTCACGGCAAAGAAAGGTGAGGCACCTCCCAACTTGCCGCAAGAGGGTATTGTTATTGGTAAGAATGTTTTTCGGGGCGTGGAAAGATTGGTGCGAATTCAGAGGGATGACCGGCGTCGCCATTTATATATTATTGGCCAAACCGGAACAGGTAAAACTACTTTACTTAAAAATATGGTAGCGCAGGATTTAAAGAATGGCGAGGGTATATGCGTAGTGGATCCTCATGGTGAACTGATTGAAGAACTCTTGGGTCTTGTGCCCCGTGAGCGAGCAGAAGAGGTTATACTTTTTGATCCGGGGGATATTGAGCGGCCTTTAGGGTTGAATATGTTGGAATATAATACACCCGAACAAAAGGATTTTGTTGTTTCCGAGATGATTGCAATTTTCCACAAACTTTTTCCGCCAGAAGTAGTAGGGCCGATGTTTGAGCATAATATGCGCAATGTAATGTTGACCTTAATGGCGGATCCAGAAAATCCAGGAGTGATTACCGAGATTCCACGGATGTTTACTGATCCTGAATATCAGAAATACAAAGTTGAGAAGGTGACAGATCCAGTAGTGCGCGATTTCTGGGAGAAAGAGATGGCCAAAACTACGGATTTCCATAAATCCGAAATGTTGGGTTATTTGATTTCTAAAGTCGGACAATTTGTGGAAAACACAATGATGCGTAATATTATTGGTCAGCAACGTTCCGCCTTTAACTTGCGCGAGATTATGGATTCCGGCAAGATTTTATTTGTCAATCTGTCTAAAGGTAAAACTGGCGAGATTAATTCTTCGCTTTTAGGTTTAATTATCGTTTCTAAGATTCAAATGGCGGCAATGGGGCGAGCAGATATCCCAGAGGAAGAGCGGCGCGATTTTTATCTCTATATTGATGAGTTCCAAAATTTTACCACCGACAGCATTATGACGATTCTATCTGAAGCCCGTAAATATCGCTTGGATTTAACCTTGGCTAATCAATACATTGCCCAATTGCCGGAACAGATTCGCGATGCAGTTTTTGGTAATGTGGGGAGTTTAATCTCTTTTCGGATTGGGCCACAGGATGCTGAATTTGTAGAGAAACAAACCGAGCCCGTTTTCTTTGCTCACGATTTAATCAATCTTGGTCAATTCCAAACTTATATAAAACTCACGATTAATAATACTCCTTCCAAGGCTTTTAGTATGCAAACCCTTCCTCCAGAACGAAAATCTGATCGTGATTTAGCTAAGAAGATTAAAGAATTATCGCGCTTGAAATATGGCAAGGAGCGACCAGAAGTAGAAGCAAAAATTTTAGAGCAACTTAAACCGTCAAAGGAATCCTCCCTACACCCTTCGGGCGGAGAATCGGGAATGTAAATTTTGTTTAGGTTTTGTTGTAAATTTTTTACCAACCATCGTAATTAGTAAAGCCACCATTTATGAATAGAGGTTTTGACCTCTATTTTTGTTTTACCCCAGATATTTTTAAGTCCTCGGAATTATCATCCTTGTTATTTTCCTCACCTTTACAATTGGGGATATCTTTTCTTGCCAAAATGCTGGGGGGGGGGGTATCATTATTAGTGAAGTATTTAAAACTGACAGAATCGCTAGTAGATTTTTAGGCATAGGCTCTCATTTTTTTACTATCAAGGTTAGAAATTGATACCTAATCTGCATCACCTAAA
>Ga0209610_1001968_pt1 | contig 10454 bp, 6 predicted proteins | sample LakKivw275mmetaG_FD_184137 | JGI IMG/M metagenome (GOLD analysis project Ga0209610, IMG submission 184137) | Anoxic lake water microbial communities from Lake Kivu, Rwanda to study Microbial Dark Matter (Phase II) - Lake Kivu water 275m metaG... | ecosystem: Environmental > Aquatic > Freshwater >...
TTCTGTCAACGAAGCTGCAGCCATTGCGGTACCTTTGATTGTTCTGGTTTGCGCCATTGCCCTCAACAAAAAGCTGAAACTGGATAAATGGACGGCTGAGATCTATGTGTTTTTGACCGGATGGCTGCTCTATGCCGTTATCAGTCTGCTTTGGGTGAAAAATTCAGCAACTGCCCACTATTACATCCGCGGGATCCTGTTCAGCCTGTTGGTCTTCATTACAGCGTCCCAGTTTTTCAGGAATCAAAAGTACCGTTCATTTGCTCCGCTGCTGCTGCAGCTTATCTTTGCAGGATACTGTCTGATCAATGTCTGGGAAATTTTTACAAGTATGCATCTGCCCAGTTCAAGATTGTATGGAATTCCTTTGCCGATTCCGACCGGCGCTTTTTACAATGAAAACAACAGCGCTGTTTATATGCTGCTGCTGGCTCCCTTCCTGACCGTTAAGACCATTCTAACGTCATCCAGATTTGGCAGGACAGTCGCGCTCCTGCTGTTTTTGTTCATGCTTGTGGTTGCCGTTGTGCAAAGCTCCAGAATGGCTCTGGCGGTGATGCTGCTGCTCGGAGTCTATTATTTTGTCAGAGCTGGCGGATTTGTAAAGACAGTATCAATGGTTATCATCATGCTGAGTCTGGCGGTTTTCAGCATCGGCTTTCCCAAAGAGGTAAACTTGACCAGAGTGATCCTCTACCGCCAGATGATCAGTCTTGCCAACGAGAGCTCATCATACATGATGACCTCCAGTAAGATCCGCACTCAGCTTAATCAGGAAAGCCTGAATCTGGCTGCCCAAAGCAGGTTTTTCGGAGTGGGCGCAGGCAGCTATGAAACCTATCTGAACAAGGGCAGATACCATAGAACCTCCTGGGTGGTCAATCCCCATAACTGGTGGATGGAACTGCTGGCAAACTTCGGGCTGATCATAGCTTTGGGGATGGTCTTCATCTACCTGAGGTGGCTGTTCAGGTTATGGCAGCTCAGGCAATCATCCGCCGGAAAGGACTTTGATCTGTATGATGCCTACTTTGTTTCCCTGCTGATGTTTATTCTGCTCAGCATCATTCCCAGCTCGCTGAGAGGGTATTACAGCGTCTGGTTCTATTTCGGGCTGATACATTCAGTCTGCACGACAGTCAGCACCAAACCTGAAATCATGATATCTTAAGAAGGATCCAACATGGAAAACCGCAACAACATCTTCAATCTGCTGCTGATCTTTGCCCGGCAAAAAAAGCTCATCATTATAGTAACTCTGATCGTATCAGTTGCTGCCGTAATATATAGTTTACTGACGCCACAGATCTGGACCTCCAGAGCCACTTTCAAGCCGGATGCCGCATCGGCCGGCATGACCATCAATATAGGCGATCTGGGCGGCATAATGTCATCTCTGCTGGGCGGCTCATCCGGAGACGCGCAGGGCGCTTTGATCATTCTGCGCAGCAGGACCATGAATGAGGATGTGATCAGAAAATTCAACCTGGTTCAATATTTCAGGATCAGGGAAGCAGACAGCTTGAAAGCGATGGACATAGCTCTGGAAATGCTCAAAGGCGAAGTCCTCGGCACTGTTCTGAATCCTGAAAACGGACTGATCAGCCTGTCCATATCCACCAAAGACAAACAGCTTTCCAAAGACATGGCGGATTATTATCTGTCCAGGCTGGATAACTATAACAGGGAACTGAAACTCACCAAGGGAAAAAGGAACAGGCAGTTCCTCGAATCCAGGGTTCATTCTGTGAGGGGTGAGATCGATTCTCTGGCGCAGGCACTGAAGGATTTTCAAAAGAAAAACAAGGCGATTGATGTCACGACGCAGATGAGTTCTCTCATCACGCTGTATTCGGAAGCGGTTTCTCAAAAGATGATAGCGGATCTAGAACTGGAAATGGCAAAGCAGAATTTTGAGTCTGAATCACCTCTGGTTAGAGACCTCAAACTCAGGCAAAAAGTCATCTCTGACCGCATTAAAGACTTGGAAAAAAGCTCAGGTCAGGTAAAGCCTTCCTACATCATGGACATCGACAAATTGCCTGATCTGACGCTGCAATACACTCAACTGATGATCAATCTGGAGATCCAGAAAAAGGTGTTTGAATTCATCTATCCCCAGTTTGAAGCTGCCCGCATTGAAGAGATGCGGGATATGCCCACCATCGAGATTATTGACCAGCCCCGCCTGGCAGGAATGCGCTCCCATCCCCGCAGGGCCATGATCTGTATTATTGCTGCTGTGCTGGCCTTCCTGTTCAGTCTGGTGCTGGCTTATGTCAAGCATCAGATGGAATTGAACAGCGACACTGTCAGGCAAATCAAAGACGCTATCTTCAAAAAGAAAAGCTGAGACTTTCGTCTGAATAGATGACCTGCAGTTATGACAACTGCAGATCGATGATCAGTCTCCTGTTTTTTCTTCTGTCCGGATTCTCGGTTTTTTCCAGCTTGTTATAGCGCCTGCGCCTGGAATCGAATCTCTGCCTGGCTTTGCGTGCTTCTGTATGCCACATTGCAGCAGACAGTTGGCGTGTTTTTTGGTAGGCTTTGATAAAGGTCTTTACTGAGGTAGAAAAAATATCATGGCTCATCATTTCCGCCCAGAACAGAAACAGGTGAGTAAGATCTGCTTCGGGAGGAGCCAGCCTGATGTCTTCAAAATCAAGCAGGACAAACCTCTGTTTCTTATCATACCACAATATGTTGCGCGGCTGATTGTCCCAATGGCACAAAACCTTTTCTTCCAAGCGAGTGATGTTGTGAAACCGGCTGACGGTCTGCGCCAATTTGCTTATCATTGTATCCGTCAAGCTGTCAGCATCCAGATAAGGGATGCCGTCAACCCTTTCCAGAACAAGCGTATCGGGTTTTATTACTTCGATCAGTTCAGGCTTGTCAGGAATGTCTGATTGATAGACAAACAGCTCATTCAGAAATGCTCTTTTGCTCTTGCATTGTTTTATAAAGTGTCTCTGCATAGGTCTGTCAGCCATTATACAGAAAGAGGTCTCTCAGGGTCTGTTCATCCATCAGCCTGATGGCGGATTGTCCTTCGTCGATCACGTTCTGGAAAAGCTCCAGTTTGTTCTGCTGCAGGGAGATGATCTTTTCTTCCACGGTGCCCTTGGTGATCAGCCTGAAGACCTGCACCTTGCGGGTTTGGCCGATGCGATGAGTTCTGTCGATGGCCTGATTTTCGATCATGGGATTCCACCATGGGTCAACCAGGATCACGGTGTCGGCGGAGGTCAGATTGAGGCCCGTCCCGCCTGTCTTGAGACTGATCAGGAAGACCTTCACCTTCGGGTCGGTGTTGAATTTGTCCACCAGTTTCTGTCTGTCTTTGGTCTTGCCGTCCATGTAGGCAAAGCTGATCTCACGTTCTTCAAAGTAGGGCCTGATGAGCTTCAGCATTTCCACGAACTGGCTGAACACCAGTATCTTATGTCCGCTCTCCAAAGCTTCTTCCACCAGTTCCATCAGTTGCTCGGTTTTGGCTGAAACTTCCGGATCAGTTTTCATGTCTGAATTCACCAGGGCGGGATGATTGCAGACCTGGCGCAGCTTGGTCAGGGCAGAGAGCACGTGGATGTAATTGAGTTGGGAAAGGTCTTTGGCTTCGGAAGGGAAGAGGCTTTGCTTCACCGCTTCCAAGATCTGCAGATACAGTTTTTCCTGCACTGGATTGAGTTTGCACCAGCTCACCTGTTCCTGCTTGTCAGGCAGTTCAAACAGCACATCTTTCTTGATCCTGCGCAGGACGAAAGGCGCTGCCAGACGGTTCAGTCTGGCTCTTAGCTCAGGCTGGGGCAGTTCGGATACATATTCCTGCTTGAATTTATTCAGCGAACCCAGGTAACCGGGCATCAGGAAATCCAGAATGGACCACAGCTCAGTCATGTTATTCTCGATGGGGGTGCCGGAAAGGGCAAGCCGGTATTCGGCCCTCAGCTTTTTGATGGCTCCGGTTCGCTGTGCTGTCACGTTTTTGATGTGCTGAGCTTCATCCAGGACCACCCATTTGAAGTTCATCTTGCTCAGTTCGGCAATGTCATTCAGCACCAGGGTGTAGGATATGATGAACAGGCGAACATTGGGATTCTTGAGCAAAGCGACGCGTTCCGTTTTTGAACCCTCGTAGATTTGATAAGGGATATTGGTGTGGAATTTCTCGATCTCGGCAGCCCAGTTGTAGAGCAAAGTTTTTGGGCAGATCACCAGGGAAACGCTGTCCGCAGGGGTTTCCGCCAGCACTGACAAGGCCTGGATCGTTTTGCCCAGACCCATTTCATCTGCCAGAATGCCGTGCAGCCTGTATCTCATCAGCATTTTGAGCCACTGGTAGCCTGCTTTCTGGTAACTGCGCAATACTGTGTTCAGGTAGGCGGGAAGCGCTTCTTCCTTGTCTGTATGCCGGGTAAGCAGGTCACGGAACATCTGTTCCAGGTATTCGTCGCCATAAAGCTGCAGCGCAGGATTTTCCTCTCTCAGACGCCAATAATAAGGCAGGATGTTGACTCTGGCGCGATAGATCCTGTCCTTTTCCAGTTCGCTCTTGTTCAGCAGGTTTTCCACTTCGGCAAAGACCTCTCTCTGGGTCAGGAAAACCAGTCTGCCATCCTGAGTCTTGAGGAACTGCTGTTTGCTTTTGAAGAACTTGCGCAATTCCTCGTGGCTGAAAGAAAAATCCTTATACTGATACCTGACCTCATAGCTGAACCAGTTGATCTCATCACCCAGGCGGGCGGTTATTTCAGCCTGCAGAGGGACTTTATAGATGAATTCGCGTTTCAGGTTCTCGTCGATCTCGATGTCCCAGTTATCCTCAGACAGCTCATAGACTGCTTTTTTCAGGATCTCCTTGTTGGCATCGCCTCTGAAGACAAGCTGCGAATGCTGTTCCAGCCTGTCATAATCAGGATTGGGCAGCTTTTTCAGAAAGGCGTTGACCTGTTCAAACACCTGCTGTGGAATATAGAACCAGCTTTTGATCCCCTTGAGTTCATAACTTACCAGAGGTGACTGAAACCTTACTGTCGAGATGGGGATCTCCACCTCGGGAGCGTAGCGCAGAGTCCCTTCCAGCAGCACTTCATCCTCCATGGCGTGCATGAAGAAATGCACCGAGGGCGGATTGTCATAAAAGGGCGGCAATTCTATCTTTTCGTCGAAATCGAGGTAGATGCCGTTGTGGTTCAGTTGTTTGTAAACTATTGTCCGGAAATAGACAAGGTCATTCTTATGCAGCCCGAACTGGCCTCTGAACAGGGCATTGACCAGTTTTGGCTTGAACGGCAGGCGCACTGTCCTGATCTCATTGCGGAAAAACAGCCAGACCGGCTGTCCCGTGAACCAGGCACTCAATTCCTCTACAATCACGGGTTTGAGGATGTAGTTCTGTCCTGAAGCATGCTCTATCCGCAGTGCCAGAGCCATTTCCTGCTCGTTGAACTTCAGTTCCTCACGCGTCTCTTTGACAATGAATTTGCCTTTCAGTTCCTTGATCAAAGGCAGCAGATAGGCGAAGTCCTTCTTATTGACCGAGATGTAATGCCCTTTGGCGCTTTGAGAGGCTTTTTTACTGTTCAGTGCGGAAAAAAAGTGAATTTCAGCTTCGCTCAACGCATTCAGATTGGCTGTGATCTCTGTAACCAGTTGCTGATTTTCCTCTTCCGTTGATCTGCCGGCGCAGACAAGGCAGAGCAGGCGTATGTCAATTGGCTGATACTGAGTGAAATAGAAGCGGATCTTGTCCGTCTCGGGATGGTATATGCCCTCCACTTCGATCTGCGCTTCCTGTGTGATTCGCTGCCAGATCTCATTGCCCACCAAGAGATTGCCCCGGTAGGTCTCAATCACGTTTTCTTTCAGAATGTCTGTCTTAAGATAACGGTAGGCATAGTAAAGCAGCGACAGATAATGCCGGCAGGCTTCTTCGTCCTGGCAGTCAGAGCACTTATGACTGACGATCTTTTCTTCCCCGGGGTCATAAACCACGTCTATGTGCCTGCAGAACTGATGACTTACGTTCTTTTCCGGAAAGAACCTGAACCGGAACCTGTTGCTCTCGTCCAGGCTTTTCCAATACAGCAAATCCCCTTCCTGCAAAGGGATGACCGCCTGGCTGAAATACCAGGTGTTGCTGTGCTCATGATAGTCTTTACCAAATAGTCTTGCCATTCTGCTCCCATCCGACGCCCCGTCCCCCAAATCCATTGTCTGACAAAGTTCTGGCTTAAAAGCAGGGCATCTTTTAAGTCTCAGATACTATCTTTCCGATTTTGTCAATTTAATTCCGGATTTATTTTTCGTTTCACCCAAAAAACCGAGTCCGTCAGGATGACTTGTATCAGATGCATCATCCCGACGGACTCAAACTGTCTATTTTAGTTGTAGTTACCTGTCTCTGAAAGTGATCCAGCCCCGCTCGTCCCAGGCATAATCAGGAACGTATGAAGTTACGTCATTGGCTGCCGGAATCGTGTATAAAGTATGCGACACCAGATATTTATCCGCTTTGTCCACACTGGCTCCATTGAATATCCGGACATAGATCTTGTCGCCCTGCCAGACTTCGCCTTCCTCACCCGGTGCGAAAAACCGGTAGGCAGAAAGCATCCAGACATGCGGAACCGCAAAATACAAGCCCTGCGACACATTGAAATGGGTGTTGTCCGTTACCATGATGTCGTCCCCGGTCGGTCTGCCCTGCTTGTCCAGAGGGCTGATCTTGCCGTCCCCGCCGTCTTTGTAAAGCTGGACCAGCCAGCGTTCCTGGGCCGGTGTCTTGGCAAAGCCGATGGTGTATTTGGGATTTTCCTGCAGTACCAGATTGCAGGTGGCGCTGACGGATTCTTTATCCACCATTTCCCTGAAGGTCACAAAGGACGGTTGGGCAGTCAGATAGCCCATGCCCAAGAGCAGTGTCACCATAACCAGTATCGCTTTTCTTGTCATTTTTTTCCTCACACCCTTGTTTTACTACAGATATTCTGTCATCCGGACTGCGTAACTTATCCTGATTTCAATGACTTACTTCAGTTTCAACAGCTTGCGTGTCTGTCTGAATTCTCCGGATTCCAGTCTGTAATAATAAATACCATTGGCAGCGGGTTTTCCTGCATCATCTTTGCCGTCCCAACTGACCAGATTGCTGCCCGATTTGGCAACTCCGTCAAACAGAACCCTGACCGCCTGGCCCTTGAGGTTGTAGACAGTCAGTCTGGCAGGCTGGCTGAAGTCTTTCACACTGAATTCAATGCTGGTGTTGAAGCTGAACGGATTGGGATTGTTCTGCCTGAGTTCATTGGTCAGCAGCGTGACCTCATCTTCATTGGCGGTGATCAGGTCACCGGTCAGGAAGTTTCGGATGGTGGAAAAATTGCTGTAGCCGGCAGGATTTCCTGATCTCACGCGCCAGTAGTAGCGGGTATTGGGATTCAGCGGCTGCAGTCTGATCTGGACTGCATTGATGCTGTCGTCTTCCTGCACGATATTGGTAAAGTAGTTATCCGTCGCCACCTGGTAGTGATAGAAGAAGGCATAGTTGGCCCCGTTCCATCTCAGCACCGGATTGCGCGGCTGATTGGAAGAATTGTTCGGCGGCGAGGTCAGAACCGGTACGGCGGGAATGATGGAAATATCGCCCGTGGTGAACATCTGCGGCGTGCAGTAGTCGCTCATTCCGACCAACGCATAGGCCGCGACCTGCCAATAATATGTGGTATAAGGCATCAGGTTGTTATAGGTGAAGGTGGTGTCCGCAATATCGATCAGGTTGACGATGGTGCTGGTAAACAGACTGTCGAAAGCCACCATGATGGTGTATGAATCCGCGCCGGGAACCGCATTCCAGCGGAAGGTCGGATTGGTCGGCGCGTTGATCATGTTGGCGGTCGGAAAGACAGGAGTCGGCACAGCGATCGTGCTCAGGATCGAGAAAGTGCTGTTGCAGACGTCAACCGCGTTGTTGTTCAGGGTTGTGATGCGGATCAGGCACTGGTTGGAATCGATCATCGGGACGCCCGTCCAGGCATAGGTTCCCAGGTTGGTGGTGCTGTTGGTGACGATCTGCCAGTTCTGTCCGTTATCGGGAGAAAACTCTATTTTGGCATAGCCGAGTACGGTTTTCGCTTTCCAGGTGATGATCATCGGTGCACTGCCGAAAACCGTTTCCCCGCCCTTGGGATAGGTGACTTGAACGTCTGAGATGCTGACGTGGAAAGTCATTGAGTCCCCGCCCGATGGGCCGATCAGGCTGATATCCAGTCCGCCGGGCGAGCCGTCAGTCATGAATCCGCTCGGGACGGTCGTTTCATTCATGAAGGTGCGGTTTGTCTGTTGCGAGAAGTGCGCCTGGTTGATGGAGCCGTTGGTGGTGTTGTTGCTTCCGCCCGGACGGTAGAGATAAAGTTCGTCCGGAGGGCCGTCGGCATTGCCGTCACAGGTTGTGTTCAGGCGGTAGATCAGCAGTCCGCTGCCGGGAATGTTGCCGTCGTAGATGCCTTGCGGCTTGCGGTATTCGACGATGTAAAACTCATTGTATTTCCAGGACGGGATGCGGAAGGCGTTATTGGTCTGCGACCAGTTGGAATTGACGGAGTAGGTTCCCGACTGTGTCAGCAGCGGGACAGAGCTTACCCAGTCCGCGTATTTGTATTTCATCCAGGCGCTCATGGACTGCGGTGGATTGGTGTTTCCGCACATCAGGTCCCAGCTTCCGATCGGGTCGATGGTATTGTTGTAGTATCTGTAAAGGTCTGGCGCGCCCAGGGTGTGGAACATTTCGTGGCTCAGCACGCTGGGACCTGAACTGTTGAGAAAGCTCTCCAACTGGAAATTGAAGTCATAGACCCGGGCTCCGTTGATGTAGGCCTGGGAATTGTAAAGCGCCCATCTGTGCGGCCAGAGCAAGGTTGCCCAGGCGGTGGTGGTGCCCTGTACGATGAAACAGACGTTATCGATATTGCCGTCGTCGTCGCCGTCCAGATCGAGACTGGCAGGCACCTGGGGAGCCACAAAATTGGAGGCGTTGGTCAGCAGAGTGAATTCGCGGTACATCCTGTCATAATCGCTGTTTTCGTCATATCCGATGGGATTGGAGGGGGACTGCGGCATATAGTAGGCGCGCGGCTGCGAATCCACGTAACAGACAATGGTTGTGCCATTGGGAATGGGATAGTAATGCGAAACTATCTCCAACTGGTTGTAGGACACGGCGCTGAAATAGTTGCGCATGGAATTGTAATCCGGCGCGTTGTTGTTGAACATGTTGTCAAAATAGGTCAGGTTTTGATTGAAATCCGGGCTGTCCGAAAACTTGATGAAGATGACCAGATTGTTGATGGTGCCAAAGTGCGGGACCCTTTCATTGCGCATCTGCGCCCTGCTCTGGCGGAAGCGGTCATACTTTTCGTCCAGCTCAGCGCGGGAAATGTTGACGCCGGCAGTCAGGTTCAGGGCCAAAGGATCGCTTTGCCCCACAATGTATTGCGAGGAGGTAACGCTTTCTCCCGAGGGGACCGCCCAGGTGAACCAGCCCGTCCGTTTGTCCTGTATGATGGTAAAATTATTGGCATCGTGCAGCCAGTTGTGGACCTCGTCCCCGCTGGCCAATACGTTTATTTCCGTGCCGTCGGGCTGTGTGACCACGACCGGTTGATCTTTCAGGGGTGCGCCAAACAGACACGCCGCCAGAATCGCTAAGGCAAGTACCAAAACCGCTCTTTTCATAAACAATCTCCGGATTATATCGTTTTCTTTTATTATTATGCAGATTTCATTCCTTAAACCGCAATTTTCTGTCAATCAATCTTTTTACTTCCCCATTTTATTCCCTTCTTCATCCATCCAATCATTACTTGACCATTACGGTACTACTACGGTACCAATACGGTAAATAACCGTAATGATACCGTAATAGTTAAGTAATGGTACCGTAATTCATGTATGCAGGATGGCTGGAAGGCAAAACCAACGTGGATTTCCGGGGTATGGGGATTAATGGGTTTTGGACTTCAGGGAAGGTGTGCCGAAGAAGTGTCAGATATGGAGTTCAAAACCAACGTTGATTTCCAGGGTATGAGGGTTAATGGATTTTGGACTTCAGATACAAGGTGTCAATGAATTCAGGAAAAGGTGACAATGAAGTCCAGGCGCGGCAGGATTCATTTATCATGAAAGCTATCGTTGCGCCTGAACTCCATTGACTAAGGGATTGGGTTTAGAAGAAGTTGAATTTTTTCTGGGCGATGACCCCGAAACTGAGTTTGTTGGTGTCACTGCCGAGGGTGGTGGAGCGCAGCGTGATGCCGTCGTTGTTGCCGATGACGAGCATGAACTGATAGTCTCCTGAGTCGTATTCAGGCCTGTGGAGAAGCTGTTGTGGTCGCCGATTTGTCCTTCCAGTTTATCAGAATTCCTGTCCCAGACAGGGAAGTATTCGATCATCC
>Ga0209610_1001972_pt1 | contig 10444 bp, 4 predicted proteins | sample LakKivw275mmetaG_FD_184137 | JGI IMG/M metagenome (GOLD analysis project Ga0209610, IMG submission 184137) | Anoxic lake water microbial communities from Lake Kivu, Rwanda to study Microbial Dark Matter (Phase II) - Lake Kivu water 275m metaG... | ecosystem: Environmental > Aquatic > Freshwater >...
GTCTCGATCTGGGCGCGTTGCTGGACTGCAAAGGGGTGGGTCAGACCGCCTTTCTCATGAGCAGCCTCGAAGCCGACACGTCGCGCGAGGTCGAGTTCGGCGCGGGCGCGGATTTCTTCATGAAATGGTGGGTGAACGGCGAGGTGGTCTGCGACACGCTGGCAAGCGGCAACGGGAACCGGCCGCCCACGGCGCTTGACCACCGGTTCACCGCGCGGCTGAAGGCTGGGAAGAACCTGGTGGCGGTCAAGGTCGTCAGCAGCGCCGAGGGGTTCGCCCTGGCGGCCTGCGGATCGCGCGAGCTGGCGGAAGGGGACGCGCGGCGCAAGGCCGAGGCGGCAAAGGTCGCACGGGAGCGAGAGGTCATGAAACCGCGCCTAGCCCAGGAACGTGAGCGGCGGCCCTCGGTCCTGGTCACGGAGCGCGTCGCGGAGATGCCCGTGGTCACGGGCAAGGAGGAGCGGTACAAGGATACTGTGCCCGACACCCTCGATCTGGCCGAGCGCGCGGCGCTGGCGGTCAACTCGCTCACGGGCAGCCTGGACCCGAACCGCGGCTACGAGGCGGCGCACTGTGTCAGCATGCACGCGCGACCGGCGCACTTGAGCTACAAGGGCGGAATCGGTTGCCATCCCAAGGTGGTTCAGGCCCTGCCGGAACTGCGGCTGATGAGCGGCAGCCGGCTGCGCGCCGACTACGACCGGAAAGCGCTGGACTATGCCTTGGACCACGTCGAAGAGGATGGCTTGTTCTGGTACCAGGTGGACAAATCGCCCTGGAACAAGGAACTGTACAAAGCGGACTTGACCCATCCTACGCCTCAATACCGCCTGATGATCGCGTTGATGCAACGCCATCTGCTCGACGGCGACAGTCGCTGGCTCGATCTCGCCGGTCGCATGGCTGACGGCATCTCGGTGGCGGTACGTTGGAACGGGGATCGCGCGTGGCTGGATGAGTGCATGACTCGAGACGGCGTGTGGGGCAAGTGGGGGGGAGGCTACAACGCGGCCGCGGGCCTCAAGACGCGCGTCGAACCGGACTCCCCGAATGTCTATACGGTCGGCAACTACCTGCGCGGCGTGTCGCAGTGGCACGCCCTGAGCGGCGATGAGCGCGCGCGCAAGACCGCCGACGGCCTGGCCCGCCACCTGATGAAGGTCTTCGACGGCGAGAAGTCGGACGCGGAGAACTGGTCGTCCATGGTCGCCGGGCGCGAGCACGGCTGGTGGGCGGGACATTTCCACTCCTGGGCCGGCGGCATGATCGGCCTGGCGGAGTACGCCGTGGCGACGGGCAACCAGGACGCCGCCCGCTGCGTGCGCGGGTTCTACGAGTACGCCCGGTTGCACGGCATCGCCCGGATAGGCTTCTTCCCGTGTTTTATGGGCGACCTCGAACAAATGAAGAAGTTAGTCGCATCCTGGGTGGGACAGGTCGTAAGTCCAACAGAGGAGATGCTGGCGGAAGCTGCGCGCGGGCAGGCCGGAAAGGACGGCACGCTCACACCCGGCATGGCGGACGAAGGCTGCGACATCGGCGACATGACCTACCTGGCGACGCTACTTAGCGAGCACGGGCTGGGCGACTACTGGGAAGACGTGGACCAGTACGTGCGCAATCACCTGGTCGAGCACCAGTGGACCGACCGCACCCTGATGGCTGAAGTGCTGGCCGCGCACCAGGAGTTCACGCCCAACCCGCTCTGGCACGTGGCCACCGACGACGTCCTCGACCGGCTGGTGGGCGGCTTCTCCAGTTGCTGCGAGATAACCTGGGGCACGGGCTGGTACACCCAGTGCTGCAACAGCAACATCCCGCAGGGGATGTACAAGGCCTGGTCGGCCATCCTCCGCCCGCAAGGCGACGGCGTGCAGGTCAACCTGCTCCTGAACCGCGCCTCGCCGTGGCTGGACGTGGACAGCTATCTGCCCTACGAAGGCAAGGCGGTGCTGAAGATCAAGACCGCGCGCTCGGCCTCGGTGCGGATTCCGCGCTGGGCGGACCGCCGGGCGGTGCGCGCCACGGTCAACGGCGTCGAACGGCCCAACCTCTGGCTGGGCAACTACCTGCTGCTGCGCGACCTCAAGCCGAACGACGTGGCGACGATCGAGTTCCCGATGGTGACGACGGTCGAGCGCTGGACGGAGAAGACCTACGAGACCACCTACACCTGCGAGTTCCGGGGCAACACGCTGGTGGACATCTCGCCGCGGGGCGACCGTTCACGGATACAGATCGTGTCCATGGATGACGGCGCAAGATACCCACATAGAGCAGGCTTCCCGCTCTACCAGCGCGACCACATGAAAGCCGACCGGGCGCCGCTGAAGACCGTCGAGCGCTACGTCGCGCCGCGGGTGGTGTGAGATGAGATCAAAGAATATTCCCGGCCAGACAACCATAATTAACACGGAGAGCAATTTATGAACAAAGCCATGAACAAGAAGAACCAAGCCAACACGACACCAGACGAATTCGCCTTCCCGAAGGCATGGACCCTCTTCGGCCCGGTCGGCAGGGCCGATCCGGAGCCGATGTTCGCGGGGATGAACGCCATCCCGAATGAGCTGATCGTGGCCGGCAAGCCCCTCGCGGGGCAGAAGGCCGCGTTCACGGACAACCGCCTCGACCTGGGCGCGCTGCTGGGCGGGCAGGAGGTCGGCAAGACCGCCTACCTGCTGGCGAGTGTCGAGGCCGAGAAAGCTACGGAGATCGACCTTGGCGCCGGCGCGGACTGGTGGATGAAATGGTGGGTGAACGGCGAAGTCGTCTGCGACACGCTGACCACCGGCAACGGCAACGCGCCGCCCAGCCCGGCGGATTACCGCTTCAAGGCGAGACTGAAAGCCGGGAAAAACCTCATCGCTGTCAAGGTCGATAGCGGCAGCGGCGGTTTCGTGCTGGCCGCGGGCGGGCCGCGTGAAATGGCCGCGGATGCGGCCCGGGTGCGTGCGCTGTGGCGCGTGATTGAGTCAAGAGCCGAGAAGATGAAGACGCGCATCGCCTCCGGAGAAATCCCGGATGGACTCATCTACAAGCCGGATCAGGATCTGGCCAAGGTGAAGGAGCGCTTCGCGGCTTTCTGGCAGGGCGAGATCGTTGACCGGGTCTGCCTGGCGGTGACCGCGCCCAACGGTGCGGGCCTTCCTATGTCTGGAGGCGCAGCGAAGAACGACGAGCAATCCCAGACCGATCCGGAGCATCAGGTGCGCCACTGGAATGCCCAGTTTGCCAACACCTACTTTGGCGGCGAGGCGCTGCCTATGGCCTGGGCGCCGGGGCAACTGGGCTACGCGACCTATGGCGGCAAGGCCTCGTTCGCCAGCGGCACGGTGTGGGTGGACCCGACCCTGACCGACGGGCAGCAATGGGCCGACTACCGCTTCGATCCCGCCAATCCATTCATCGAGCATACCCTACGCATCACCCGGGCACTGGCCGCGGACGCGCCGGGCAAGTACCTCGCGACGTCGCCCGGCATCTTCGGCCCGACGGACGCGATGTCCGTGATCCGCGGCATGGCGGATTTCCTGATGGAAATCGCGCTGCCGGAGTACGAGGCGCCCCTGCGCCACGCCCATAACGAGTGTCTGGCGGGGTTCAAGCACATCGTGGAGGCCGTCTACCGGGCCGCCGGCGGGCACGACGGTTGGTTCGCCAACATGCCCTGCCTTTGGGCGCCGGGGCGCATCAACAACTGGAGCGCCGACTGGATCTACAACATCGGCCCGCGGCAGTTCGAGCAGTGGGTCCTGCCGGAGATGCAGGCCCTGTCGGGTATGCTCGAATACAGCCTCTATCACCTCGACGGGTTCAACGCGGTGGTGCATCTGCCGCGGATGCTCGAGATCCCCGAGTTGACGGGCATGCAGTTCACCCCCGGCGCGGGCCACACGCTCGCGGAAGCCCTGCCCGTCTACAAGCAGATCCAGCAAGGCGGCAAGGTACAGTGGATCGATTGCGCACCTGGCGAGGTCGAAGTCGTGCTGCGTGAGCTCGACCCACGAGGACTCATCATCATTACACAGACGCCGGACATCGAAAGCGCGAAGTCCCTGCTGAAGAACGCCGAGACGTGGAGCTGCCGCCGACACCGGGGGTAGAGCGTAAGGGAACACTTTGAAGTGCTCCCCCTACATCTCAACACAAGAACCAAACACAGACAAGGAACCGAACATGAACAACACGCTGACCTGCCGCGTGACGCGCGGCGAACTGAAGAACGAGGACGCCGTTGCCGTGGCGATGGCGCTCGACGACCTGCGGGTCTACTGGGAGAAGGCGTTCGGCGCGGGCAGTTTCCTGCTCGCTGACGAACAGCCGGAACGTGAAACCGATATGGATCTGTTGATTGGCGCGGAGGAGAACCTGCCGCTGATCGCCGCGCTGGTGAAGCAGGGCAAGATCGAGGCTCTCCAGGTGCCGGAGCAAGGCTTCGCGCTGGACATTGTCACGAGCGGCAAGCGATGCACGGCCGCGCTGCGTGCCGCCGACCGCCTGGGGCTGCAATACGCCGTGTATGGTTTCGCCGAGCAGTTCCTGGGCGTGCGCTCTGTGCACCCGCTGTTGGACCTGCAGCCGGAAGAGCCTCCGATGCCGAAGGAACTGCGCGTTGTGGAGCAGCCTTCGGTGCCGCTGCGGATTCTATTCGACACCTCGCACGTGCGCATCGGCGGCTGGGGCACGGAGTGGAAAGTGTCCCACTTCAGCGACGCGCTGGCCTGGCGCTGGGAGGACTGGGCCGGCAATCCGGTGAAGCTGCTGAGCTTCATCGCCTGGGGAGTCAAGAATCGGGCCAACCACATTGTTTTCGATGATCCGGGCGGCAACGGCGCCAAGGCGCCGTGGGTGACGCAGAAGCCGTTTATGGTGTCGCAGGCGATCTGGGACTGCATGGACGCGCGCGGACTGAAGACGATGATGTGGTGCGGGCCGGGCTACACCTGGGGCGCGCCCGAAGGGGCCTACCGCAAGGAGGACCTCTGCAACCATAACGCCGCCCGGGTGGGGTTCTGGGACACCCACCTCTGCGTAGAGAAACCGGGGTTCTGGGAGGAGGCCGACGCCTGGTTGGACGTCTTGGCCGAACATCGCCACCGGCTGTCGGGAATCTTCTCGAACTGGCAGGAGAACGTCTGCGGCGAGGGCGCCACCGAGGGTCACGAGGATGGCGTGATTCATAATTGCGCCATGTCCCAGAACGATATGAACAGCGCACGTTTCCGCAAGCCGGTGCTGGGCAAAGGCGGGGGCTGCACAAGCTGCGGCCACCTGGAGAATGTCGAGAAGTGGAACAAGCACCTGGATTACCTAAGAACTGCGACCGAGAAGCGCGGCCTGCCACCCGCTGGATTCCAGCGCACATTCTGGGGTATCGCCGATCCGGACGACAGCATGGTGGCTGAGCGGGTCGTGGGGCACCTGCCGCCGGGGTCGGTTACCAGCGTTTCGTGCCTGCCCGCCTGCCACCGTCCTGAGCGCGTGGAGGCCTGGCCGCGGCTGGTGGATGAGGCAAACGCGGCGGACGACGGCGACCGGCGAATCATCGTCCATCACGAGCTGATCTACTCCTGCGGCAGCGATGTTCCCATCGTGCCATTCACGAACCTCGACCGCGTGGACGATCATTTCCGGGTGCTCGGCAAGTATCGATCGTTCGCCGGGTTCCTGGGAGGAACGTTTGTCTATCACTCCATGGGGTGGCTGCTGACGCTATATGCGCAGCGCAAGCAGTGGCAGAGGGAACTTGACTGGAAGAGCTGGATAACCACTTACTTCGCCGGGCTGTTGGGACGCGAGTTTGCTGACACGCTCGTGGACACAATGCTCACGCTCAAGGACGTGGAGGTACTCGAAGGACTGGAGCCGGGCGAGGAGCCGGGCGGCTACTACGACCGCTGGGGACTGAACATATACCGGTTCGCGCCCGATGCTCTGCCCGCCGACGGGCCGTTGCGTGCGTTGACAGACAGAGGTCCTATCAGATTCCCTCGTCTGGTGCATGCGGGCAGCGTGGACGCGGATGGTATCTACACTTCCCAGCGCTGCGCCCCGGCCTTGCAGCGTATCCTGTCTATGCGCGCCAAGCTGGATCGCGCAGCCGACCACGTCGCCGCCCTGGCCGGCATGCTCCCCAAGGGCATTGACGGCCCGCAGTGGAACGAACTGGTGATCCTGCCGCTGCGAGTGACGACGCGCTTCCTGCAGGCCCGCCTGCTGCTGGCACAGTCGTATCTGACCTACATCCGGCTGCGCGAAAACGTCATCTCCGGGCGCGACACTGCGGCATACGCCGCAGAGGGTCTGGCGCTGTGCCGTGGTGCCCTCGATACCCACGACGATTACGTCCGACTGCGGCCGGGTTTCTGCTATGCCTATTCGGAGCTATTCAATCCCGCCACGCTGCGAAATCTCATCTCCACCTGGCAGCTACTGGCCCGGGAGCCGGAGATATGCCGGGATATGGACATCTGTAATTTGCTCGACCGTGTGGAGACCGAAACGGAGAGAAAACCGTAAGAGGATGACGGCGGAGAAAATGGTTGTTTCGGGATTTTGGACTCATCAAGCCTCACAGCACGGCTGCAAGCCGAAATCCCGAAACATCGGTGTTGCGGAGAAACTCGGGTGTTCGACTATCCGGATACGGTCATCATTCTTGATTGAACACGATAGCATGAAAGCAGTTTTCTGCATAACGAAGGAGAACAATATGCAAGATAACAAGACACAAGGCGATTTCGCCTTCCCGAAGGAATGGACGGTCTTCGGCCCGGTCGGCAAGGACGACCCGGAGCCTGATTTCAAGTATGGCGGGGCTGAGGCTCCGCCTCACCTTGGAATGAGAGATATCCCGAAAGAACTGAACAATACGTAGGGATTGCAGCAGCGCCTGCAACCATCAAGGAGAACAAACACATGAGCAAGAAAACGCAAGACAACAAGACACAAGATGATTTCGCCTTCCCTCTGGAATGGACGGTCTTCGGTCCGGTCGGCAAGGACGACCCGGAGCCTGATTTCAAGGGAATGAAAGACATCCCGAAAGAACTGATCGTCGCCGGCAAGCGGCTCGTGACGCAAACCGCCGCGTTCACGGACAACCGCCTCGACGTGGGCGCGCTGCTGGGCGGCAAGGCGGAAGGCAAGACCGCGTACTTGCTGGCGACCATAGAAGCCGACAGGGATACTGAGGTCGAACTCGGCGCGGGCGCGGACTGGTGGATGAAGTGGTGGGTTAACGGCGGGGCGGTCTACGACACACTGGCCACCGGCAACGATGCTCATCCGCCGACTGTTCTGGACTATCGTTTCACCGCGCGGCTCAAGGCGGGGCGCAATCTCATCGCCGTCAAGGTGGTCAGTGGATGCGGCGGCTTCGTGCTGGCTGCGGGTGGCCCGTGCGAGGTGCGCGCGTTCCAGCAGCGGCGCGCCGCAAGGCTGAAAGAGTGCAACGAGCAGGGACGGGCGACCATCGCCAAGTTCAAGGGCGAGTGGGCGGCTCAAGCCGTCAGCGAAGAAGACCTAATCGGAGGCCCGACACTCTTGTCGGGTGGTACCTGGCGCCGGAAAACGGTTCCAGATACGCTGGACCTGGCCGAACGCGCCCGATTTGCCATCAACGCGCTGGTCGGGACCATTATGCCTCAGTTTGAACACGAGTGTATGTGGATGCAGTTCCTGGTTGCGCCATCCGGGTATCCGCACACCTGCCAGTGGAACGATCATAATCCGCGCGTCCTGTGGGCACTGACTCTGCTGCGGTTGATGACAGGCAGCCGATGGGGGTTGGATTTGGAGGAAAAGGCGCTGGCGTCCATGCTCGATCGCATACTCGCGGATGGTTTCTACCTGAACGCTCCCCTGGACACGCCAGGCGCCTGGTGGCGAAAAGGCGGAGCTGGCGGGCGGAAAGACCGCGCGTCGGGGGAGGAGTTCACCACTGCGGGCGGTATGGCTGCCATTCTCAAGGTGCTGACGGATCGCTGGCTTCGAGACGACGACCCGGCGCTGCGGGAGCGAGCGAGACAGGTGGCCGACGCCCTGTCGCGCATAGCGATTCGCAAGGACGACTATGCCTACTATCCGGCTACCACCGACTTCGGCATGGACTACGCCTATCTCCCAGGCACGGGCTGGCCCGACACCAAGGAAGCTCTAAGCGATCAGGATGATCCCGAAGGAGCGGTAACCGCTTATCACGCCGTCATCGTCCACGCGCTGTGCTCCTGGCACGCCGCCACCGGCGACGAAGAGGCGCTGGAAACTGCGCGGCGAGTGGTCAGATACATGCTGAAACCGCAGTTCTGGACGGGCGGCTGTACGCCATGGACCGACGCCGAAGGCACTGACCTGCACAATGCGCGCGAGATCCGTTCGGTGCATGGCGGGGCCGAGCGCAAGCCGTCCGCCCTGTTCCAGGGCCATCAGGCGGGCATGGCCTATACATTCACTGGACTGATCGATTACGCCATTGTCGCCAACGATACGTATGTCAAGGACTGGGTCCGGCAGGGCTACGAATATTTTCGCAACCTGGGTCTCGCACGCATCGGCATGTGGGGCGAGAACATCGCCAACAACCAGATGGCGGCGATCGCCATCCGGCTGAGCGACTCCGGTGTCGGAGACTACTGGGATGATGTTGACGAGTATGTGCGTAACACGTTCATCGAGGATCAGTTCGTGGACATCGACTTGCTCGAACAGGAGGCAGCAAAGCATGGGTTGCCCACCTGGCAGCAGACCGAGTTCGGGGAGTTCTCGATTCCCCGTGTGCTCGGGTGTCTGCGGCACGAAGGACTAATCGATGGCGAAGCGACCATGGATCCGACCTGCAACCGCGCCAAAGGCGGCGGGAGCGAAACGCTGCTCTACGGAAGCTGCTACCTGGAACCCTTCTATTTCGTTTGGGAAGCGATCACGAGATTCCGGGACGGCGCCGCGCAAGTCAACCTGCTGCTGAACCGTTCCTCGGAATGGCTGGACATAGACAGTTATCTGCCATACGAGGGGAAAGTCGTGCTTCACAACAAGGGGTGCCATACCCTGAGCGTGCGTGTGCCGCGATGGGCGGACCGGCAGGCGGTCACCTGCCGCACCGGCAACCGAAACACCGCTTTCGCCTGGGCTGGCAACTATATTGTGCTGGGAGGTCTTTCGGGCGACGAGACCGTAACTGTTGAGTTCCCAATGGTCGAGTGGACTGAGACCGCGTATCTTCTGACCAGAGATGTCGGGCCGCGCTGGTGGGAGCACGTGGCGGAATTGCCGACCTACGTGATGCACATGCGGGGCGGCACATGCGTGAAGGTGGATTTCCCCAACCGCGACCGGTTCACCAGCAAGGAGCCAGTCTACCCGGTATTCCAGCGCGAGCATCTGAACGAGAAGAAAGCGCCCATGAAAGAAGTCACGCGGTTCGTGCCGAAGCGCATAATTACAAACTGGTAGTAGACCCGGGTCAACAGTACGTGAGGATTGCAGCAGCGTCTGCAACCATTGCGGAACACCTCCCCCTTCCCCCTCCGTTTCGGAGGGGGTTAGGGGGAGGCGAGGAGAACAAACACATGAGCAACAATATGCAAGACAACAAGACGCAAGACAATTTCGCCTTCCCGAAGGAATGGACGGTCTTCGGTCCGGTCGGCAAGGACGACCCGGAGCCTGATTTCGCCGGGATGAAGGATGTCCCGGGGGAATTGACCATCGCCGGTAACCGCCTGGCGAGGCAAAAGGCCGCGTTCGCCGACAACCATCTCGACCTCGCCGCATTGCTCGACAGCAAAAAGGTCGGCAAGACCGCCTACCTGCTGGCCGTCGTCGAAGCCGCCAAGGCCATCGAGATCGAACTCGGCGCGGGCGCCGACTGGTGGATGAAATGGTGGGTGAACGGCGCGGTCGTCTGCGATACGCTGGTCACCGGCAACGTCAGCCACCCGCCCAGCGTTCTGGATCATCGTTTCACGGCGCGGCTCAAGGCCGGGCGGAATCTCCTCACGGTCAAGGTCGTGAGCGGGAACGTCAGCTTCGTGCTGGCCGCCGGCGGGCCGCGGGAAATGCGTGCTGAAGTGGAAATCCGGAAGGAGCGTGACCGCCTCAAGGCCGAGGAGTCCCGGAGGACCGGCCGGGAAATCGTCGAGCGCCGACAGGCCGCCGAGGAGCGGGCTCAAGCGGAGCTCGAACGGCGGACGCGGATTGAGGTTTCCGCAACGGGCGCGTCCGCGAGTGGCGCCGGCGCGCGGTACCAGGCGACCGTGCCGGACACGCTGGATTTGGCCGAGCGGGGGGCCATGGCGCTGAGGGCCTTGACGCAACTGGCGGATCCGGAGTCGCGCTACGAGGTCTATCTTTGCGCCCACATGGATCAGAAGCCCGCGTTCATGAGCCACGGCCTCAGCGGCGTGAGTCATGGGCAGGGGGGCGTGTGCCAGCCCAAGGC
>Ga0209610_1001975_pt1 | contig 10437 bp, 9 predicted proteins | sample LakKivw275mmetaG_FD_184137 | JGI IMG/M metagenome (GOLD analysis project Ga0209610, IMG submission 184137) | Anoxic lake water microbial communities from Lake Kivu, Rwanda to study Microbial Dark Matter (Phase II) - Lake Kivu water 275m metaG... | ecosystem: Environmental > Aquatic > Freshwater >...
GGTAATCATCTGTTGGAGGATCTCCCGGGGGCCTGCGGCATAACCCAATCTCCATCCGGTCATCCCCCAACCCTTTGAGAATCCGCCAAAGGTTAATGTGTTTTCGTACAATTGTCCGAGACAGGGGCAGGAAGAGGTATCAAAAACAAAGTTATCGTATATGTCATCGGAGAGAATTAAGAGATTTCTTTCTTTGGCAATTCTTGCAACCATCATTAAGTCTTCCTTTGGATAAATAGCCCCTGTGGGATTATTCGGGCTATTGATGATGATGAGCTTTGTCTTCTTTGAAATCTTTTTAAGGACTTCTTCTTCTCTCAACCGGAAGTCAGGATAGGTATCTACAAAGACCGGAACCCCTCCCATGAGAAGGACCTGATATTCATACATCACGAAGAATGGATCAGGAATGATGACTTCATCGCCCGGGTTGATGAGGGCAAGGCTGGCCAGAAGAAGACCACCGGTCACCCCAGCCGTTACCATCACCTCCTCAAATTGGATCCCTTTCTTTTTTAGATGGGAGGCGATCTTTTCTCTCAATTCAGGGATTCCCTGCGTAGGAGTATATTTATTAAACCCCTTTTTGATCCATTGAATGCCTTCTTCTTTAAGGGGTTCTGGAATATCAAAATCGGGCTCTCCAATGCTCAGATTGATGGGGTTTTTCATCTTGCGAGCAAGATCAAAGATCCGCCTCACCCCTGAAGGTTTGATATTTCTTAACCTCTCAGAGATCACTGTCCTCTTAATCCCCTCCTTCTTTCAACTTTTTTGCTTTTTCGATGAGTTCGAGAATCGTATCAAGTCTTGTCTTGGTTGGAGGTGCCAAGGCCTTTTGGATTTGATCAATCGAATAATGTTCGCCCAAGAATTTTGATATCTCTATTCTGAACTCCCAACAGATAATGATTTTTCTGCAGGGAAGGTCTTCATTCACCGTACGGCAATATCGAAATGGTATCTCTCCACCTAACATGGGACAGCGGGTGATCAATAGATCGTGTTTTTCAATCATAAGGATTTAGAATGGACTTTGAGGAATTTGGTACAAGCTCATCCAATAAAAAATCCTACGGACCAAGAATAGGCCCGCAGGATTCTACTCTGATTAAACAGGTTTACTCTTCTTCATTGCCTTCGGCTTTGGTAATCCTTCAATCTCCTTTAAAGATTTTTTCATCACATCCTCTGGCAATGGATAGTCTACCAGTTTTCCACTGAAATAGGAGTCGTAGCCACCCAAATCCATCAGCCCGTGGCCGCTCCAGTTTAGAAGAATGACCTTCTCCTTCCCTTCCTCTTTTGCCTTTTTTGCTTCCTCAATAACCGTGCAAATGGCGTGACTCGTTTCCGGAGCGGGAATGGCTCCTTCGGTTCTTGCCCATTGGACAGCAGCAGCGTAACACTCCAATTGATTGTAAGCCCGGGGTTCAATCAGTCCCTCGATAATTAACTGGCTGAGGATCGGGGCAATACCGTGATACCGTAATCCTCCAGCGTGAATGGGCGGTGGGATAAAACCGTGTCCGAGGCTATGCATTGGAAGAAGGGGAGTTGTGGCAGCAGTGTCACCAAAATCATAGGCAAAAGGCGCTCTAGTCATGGTGGGGCAGGAAGTCGGTTCAGCAGGGACGATGGTGATATTGGCGCCGTTAATCTTATCCAAGACAAAGGGAAGGGCAATGCCTCCAAAATTACTCCCTCCACCAGCGCATGCTGTCACTACATCAACTTTTTTCTCACCAAATTTCTCCAACTGTTTCTTTGCCTCGAGGCCGATGATCGTCTGATGCATCAGCACATGGTTTAAAACGCTTCCAAGGGAATACCGGGTGTCTTTTGAAGTGACGGCGTCCTCGATGGCTTCGCTGATCGCAATCCCAAGGCTTCCTGGAGAATCCGGGCTTTGTTCTAAGATCTTTCTTCCTGCATTGGTGTCTTTGCTTGGGCTGGGGACACAGTTGGCGCCCCAGGTGTTCATCATGACCCTGCGATAAGGTTTCTGGTCATAACTGATCCTGACCATATAGACCTTACACTCAAGACCGAAAAGACAGCAGGCGAAGCTGAGAGCACTTCCCCACTGTCCAGCACCTGTCTCGGTTGCGATCCGCTTGATCCCAAAAACCTTATTGTAATAGGCCTGGGCAATAGCGGTATTGGGTTTGTGGCTTCCTGGAGGGCTTACCCCTTCATTCTTATAATAGATTCTTGCTGGGGTCCTCAGAGCCTTCTCCAAAGCATAAGCTCGATGAAGAGGGGTGGGTCTCCAGATGAGAAGTTTCTCAAGCACCTCTTGAGGAATATCTATCCACCTCTGTGTGCTCACCTCCTGCTCAATCAGATTCATTGGGAAGACAGGGGCGAGGTCCTGGGGACCGATGGGTTGTCCTGTGCCAGGATGGATGGGTGGTTGGAGAGGGGTTGGTAAATCTGCTTGAATATTATACCATTTCTTCGGAATCTCATCTTCTTTGAGAAATACTTTAAACTCCTTCATAGTTTCCCTCCTTCTGGTCTAAAAAGGATTCTTTTAAAAAACAAAACCTTTTTTCATCACCTCCTTTTCTACCCGGTTTAATAGAATGGCAGATTTATTCTGATTTTTTAGCTAAAATCAGATTCCCAAATATCAATAATTTTTGGGGTTGTCAAGGTATTTTTGATCGTTAAAGGATTTGGAAAGAGGTTAAAATTAATCACCATTTCTTCTTCAATTCATCCCAGGGATAGTCGATGAGCTCCAGCAAGACGCCATTGACATCTTTTGGATGAATGAAGGTATATTTGCAGCCCCTGAAAGGTCTCATTTCACCATAGGTCTTATCGGGAATGAATTTGTAGCCCTTTGCCTTGAGTTCTCTGATGGCTTCTTCTGTATTGTCCACATTCAACCCGATGATCATCACGCCCTCTCCTCTTTTTTCGACGAACTTCGCCACATCGCCGTCGGGTGTGGTGGATTCCATGAGTTCGAATCCCACGTCTCCCAGCCAATACCTGGCGACGTTGATCTTTGAAGGTTCATCCACATAGGGATCATCGGGTTTGGTTTTTCCCAGGATGGGCTCCCAGGTTTTCCTCGCTTCATTTAAATTTTTTACCGCAATACAGATGTGATCAATCTTGTTTACCTTCATCAGTCACCTCGAATACCCCCCTCCCCCTCTTAATTTAAGAGGGGGATATTCCTCCCCTTAAGTTAAGGGGAGGGCAGGTGGGGTCAGGTTTAGACTATTTGGAGATCATTATTAAAAACTTACTTTATATTTTTCATTCAAATAGGCCAGTGCTTCATCGATGGCTTTGGCCGTGATGTCGAGATCCTGCTCTCTGTGCCGATAACAAATATATCCATGATGGTGCGGGGTGAAAAAGATGCCCCGACGAATCAACTGGGTGTAAAAATCATCGCGTCTGGCCCGATGGGTTTCCGCTTTATCTCTCTTAAAAGTTATGAAAAACATGGGGGCCACGCCGCTTAACTCGGCTCCAACATCATATTGGTCGATGATGGTCTGAATTTTTTTCAGAAAGCGACTGCCTTTTTCCCATATCTTGTCCAGGACATGGTCACGTTCCAGGATTTCGATGGTTTTCAGAGCCGCAACATAACCGTCACTGTTCGGGAAGAAGGTTGAAGAGATAAAGAGCTTCTTTTCTGCCGCCATCATCACTTCAGCTTTTCCGGTGACCACGCTGATGGCATACCCGTTGGCCATTCCTTTTCCAAGGACGGTCAAGTCAGGGGTCACTCCATAGAGTTCCTGCGCTCCCCCCATTCTGAGCCTGAAACAGGTCCGGACTTCATCAAAGACCAAAACGGCGCCGTACTTCGTAGCGAGGTCTCTTACTCCTTCGAGGAACCCGGGCTTGGGTTCTTCCATCCCTCGATGGAGGGGATGCCCGAAAGGAGTCATAATGATGGCGGCTGTCTGATCGCCATGTTTTGCCATCAGGTCCTTGAGTTGATCGAGGTCGTTGTAATGAAATTCATACACATCCTCGTAAAACTTTTCAGGAATGCCCCCTTTCATCTCGACGCACCAGTCATGCCAGCCGTGGTAGCCACATCGCATCACCTTGATCCGGTTCGTATAGGCCCTTGCGATACGGATGCTCGCCGTCGTGGCATCTGAACCGGTCTTTAAAAAGATGCTCATCTCGGAACAGGGGACAAGTTCCCTCAGTTTTTTCGCAAGCTCATTCTGATACCTCTGTGTGAGTGTGAAGCAGAAGCCTTTGTCTTTTATCTGCCTCGTCACGGCTTCATCCACTTCTTCTTCTCGATAGCCTAGGATAATCGGTCCATAGCCACAGAGGAAGTCGATATATTCATTTCCATCAACATCAGTTAATCGGCAGCCCTTGCCATATTCGAGAAAGATGGGATATTCCCCTTCAATAAAATCGCTGGGTTTTCTGGCACCCAGGACTCCTCCAGGAACCAACCTTTTTGCTTCTTCAAAAAGTTCCAAACTTCTTTTGATGTTCAGTTTTCCAACGTTTCTCATAGAGATTCTCCTAACCCGGCGTCGCCGGAACCAAACAGCGGTTGGAGTTTAAAAATCCGAAATTCGAATATCGAAATCCGAAACAAATTCGAATTTTCGAAATTCGAAATTTCTAAACTCTCTTGTTTGGAACATTTGAAATTGTTTCGAGTTTCGGATTTCGTGCTTCGGATTTAGTCCCGCGTCATCCTGAATGGTTGTTGTCATTTTGCGCACAATCTTATCCATAAGGGAACAGGCTATACCACAAGCATAGACTTTATTGTTTCCGTCTGATGTATTCTGGCACCCCTCTGGATTAATGCGGAAAGGAATTTATCCGGATCAATGCAGCCTTCCGGAGCAACGACTCCCTTTACCGTCACATCACCTGCGTCCATCATGAGAGCCGCGATCGAGGCGGGAAGTCCTGTTCCCGGTGCCATTCTGCCCGCGATGTCAGCAGTGAAGGTCACCTGTTTTCCCTTTCTCTCCCCCTTGACGATCACTTTTAAGCCGGAGGAAAAGGGCCCTTTATCCCTATTATTGGGAATGGTCCCCCAGAGACGTAACGTCAGATCATAGGGTACCACTTTGGTTCCCTTTACCTCCACCGGCTCCTTGCTGAGAAAGCCTGTCTCTCTCTGCTCCCTGATGAGCCGGTCCACCCATGACGGTATGAGCGCACCCTTGATCACCACATTTCTTACCCCTTTGATATACCGTGGTATGGTAAGAGGCTGGGGATGGCCTACATAGCGGACCTGACAGGTGCCGAGGGGTTCAAGAAATTCAGCCATCTCCTCGCCAGTGCCACCCTCCACATATTCCAGCTTACCATCCAGATACTGGGGGATTTTACCCAGGGTCATATGGAGGCTGTGATCCCAGGCTGCACCCGAAAGCTCGGCGATGCTGACGACCCAGAACAGGGAGATCTCGTCCACCCGATCCAGTTGATTAGCAAACCATTTGACAATGACGTTGTTTGTCCCCGGGTCCGATCCCATCCCTGTGAGGACGGTGATTCCTGCCTCTTTGGCAGCTCGATCAATATCAGAATTAAAAAGAATCTCAGCGGCCTCATAATCATCGCAGATATCGATATAATTGACCTTCGCCTCGACCGCTGCCTTGGCCACGGCCACCGCCGTTTTATAGAATGGTCCTGCGCAGTTGATGACCACGTCGTTATCCCTGATTGCCCTGACCAGGCCGTTATGATCGTTGACATCGATTTTCCGGAGCGATACCTTTTCGCTGGCACGTAACTTCTCTTGCACTCGATCCGGATCTACATTGATGTCACCTAAAATAACTTTCTTAATTGGCTCCTGCTTAATGAGGTCCCGGGCGACCCCCTGGCCCATTCCCCCTGTTCCGCCTAAAACCAATACCTGCATTCTCATTCCCTCCTTATCCATTATTATTTTTTAGATAGGAACTCGTTTTTTATTACTCATACCCATCCCAAAGTCTGCGATTTCATTTTATCGGAGTAATGATCGGCGAAGAATGATGGTCTTATGGCAGGGGATAGGTCGGACCTGCGGACTTTCCCCTTTAGAAATAATGACCCACTCGGTTTCGAGTCCTGACGACCGGGAAATTCTAACAGGGTTCATTGAACAGGCTTTTTCTCCTCCAGCATGCGCAGAACCACTTCGGGTGTGGCCGGAAGCTCCTTGGGCATCACGCCGATGGCATTCTGCACGGCATTGGCCACTGCTCCGATCATTGCCACGGATATGGATAAGCCTCCTTCCTTTGCACCGAAAGGCCCAAAGGGATCATTGGAGTTGACAACAATCGGTTCGATGTTGGGCACGTCCGTAGATAGCGGAAACCAGTAGTCGGAGAAGTTGGCATTGAGGTTCTGGCCTCGGCTGGTCCATCGATGTCTCTCCATCAGCACACCCTGGGGGCCCGCCTCCATTGCGGAGCGCTGGATCTGTTGCTCAACCGCCAGAGGGTTGATGGGATAGCCACAGTCATGGGCCGCAACCATATTGAGAAGCTTCGCTTTTCCTGTTTCGGGATCCACCTCTACCTCAGCCACTGCCGTGCCAAAGGAAAATGTAGAGGCTACCTGCCCACGGGGGTTTTTAATCCAATCCCGCTTGGGATCGGCATCAGGCCAACGGTCGCCACGGCCCAAGATTGCACGGTTTTGCGCCAGAGCGGTTCGAGCCACTTTAGCGATATCAACGGATCTCCCCGGCTCTTCCCTGAGGAAAATGCGACCTTCCCGGGCAACCAGGTCATCTTTGTTAGCCTCCAGCATTTGGGCGGCGACCTCTAAGAGCTGTTCCTTGGCATCCGCGGCTGCGGCTTTGACTGCACCGCCGGAAATAAGTGTGGAAGCCTGGGAATAAGCTCCCTGATCAGACGGAGTCACGCTGGTATCACCCGTAACGACTTTGATTCGGCCGAGCGGTATTCCCAGCTCCTCGGCCGCAATCTGGGCAACCATACTGTCGTTGCCCTGTCCATTATCCATCACTCCTGAAATCACTGTGGCGTCTCCGTCTTCATTGAATCGCACAAAGGCTCCGGATCCTCCCCGGATACCCATTGGGAATCCACTGATCATCGCACCACAGCCCATCCCTATTCCCCGATAAGGCGGCAAATGGCCCCGTTTCTCTTTCCAGCCAGCCTTCTCCGCAGCCAATCTCATGGTTTCAACTTCGGCGCAGGAGGTGATGATCGTTCTGGTAGGAGTAATGTAGCCCTCATGGACAGCGTTCTTGATCCTGAGTTCGAGGGGATCCATTCCCAGCTTCTCGGCAAGGGCGTCAAGCAGCAGTTCCACTGCGGCATAGGTTGTGCGGGGGTGGTGAGGGTACATGCCGCGGGGGGGTTTGTTGGTATAAGCCCGGATGGCCTCATAGCGCAGATTGGAAAACTTATAGGCCTCTTCGATCATGATGTAAGCGACCGAAGCTGCGATCGGGCCTGTGCTGGCATAGGCTCCGCCATCCATAATGACCTTGATATCCATTGCGGTAATTCTGCCGTCCCGATCAACCCCTACTTTGCAATCCGTTATACTGCTGTGCACCTGCCGTACGCAGTTGAAGTTCTCCTCCCGGGTGTAGGTCAATTTAACAGGGCGCCGGGATTTCCTCGAGAGGAGGGCGGCCATAAAATCCGCAGGAGAAATCTCGGACCTGCCGCCGAAATGCCCACCCACAGCAATCTTGTGAACCCGGACATCCGAGGTGGGTATGTCCAGGGCGTTGCTCAATGGTCTCGCCTTCATATGGGGGCCTGCATTGGGGCACCATATGTCCAGGCCGGTACTGTCAAAATTGGCCACGACGGCGTAATTTTCTAATTGGCAGTAGCTCTCCTCCGGAGATGAGAAACGGCCCTCCCGAACGAGATAGGACTCCGAAAGGGCCAGGTCCACATTGCCTTCATTCACGAAGATGCGCACGCTTACGTTACCGGGTTTGTCATCATGAAGCTGTGGAGCCCCTTCGAGCAGGGCCTGCTCAGGATCGAGAACATGCGGTAAAGGTTCCCACTCCACTTTAATCAGGTCCACGGCCTCTTGGGCAATTTCTTCATTGATCGCAGCTACCGCAGCAACCTCCTGGCCGAAGAAGCGGGCTTTGTCCGCAGGAAGAAACTGCATATCCCGGGTGTAGGCAAAGACACCCCATCGGTAAGGAATGGCGTCCTTACCAGTGATGATGGCCCTCACCCCGGGAAGCTTCTCCGCTCGACTTGTATCGATGTTCAATATCCTGGCATGGGCGTAAGGGCTTCGGAGCACTTTAGCGGAAAGCATGCCGGGCAAATAAAGATCGGCGGAGTATTTGGTATCACCTTTCACTTTGGGGATGGAGTCAATTCGGGGGACCCGCTTTCCTACAACGGAATAGTCTGAAGTGACCACTCTATTTTCCAAAGATGGACTTTTCTGACCGGAGGCAGCCATCACCGCTTCGACGATCTTGGTATAGCCCGTGCAACGACAGAGATTACCGGAGATTGCCTTACGAATCTCCTGCTCCGTGGGGGAAGGATTTTTATCCAATAGCGCTTTGGCCGTAAGGATCATACCTGACGTACAGAATCCACATTGAGTACCACCAAATTTGACAAAGGCCTCCTGTACCGGGTGAAGCTTTTCACCGTCAGACAGTCCCTCTATGGTGACGATCTCCTGCCCCTGGACCTCTGCTGCGAGAAGCAGACAGGAACGCACGGGTTTCCCATTCAGCAATACCGTACATGTACCGCAAGTTCCATCCTCGCACCCGCACTTTGTGCCGGTAAGTTGCAGCTCCTCCCGGATGACCTCCAAGAGCGTCGTGTGAGGAGCGATTTCAAGGATTTCAACCCGTCCGTTTATATTCAGTGATATCGGAATCTTTCCCATGATTCTCCTTTAACCCCTCCTTTTTCCTCCTCAGAAGGGGGCTGTGTCGCAATCGCAAGCAAAGGGGAGAGGCAGTCAGGTTCCAAAGCTTTAGAATGCGGGTCTTTTATATTATGGGAAATCGTCGCTTGTATAAAATCTAATGTTTTCATATAGTTGGTACGCTTCATTCCGATCGGGTAAAGGTTACCGCTCTAAATCTTTTCCACCCGACCACCTCTCCCCCATTTCGAAAAGTCGGTTTTTTCATATTACGACACAGTCTCATGGGGGAGGGGGATGAGGATCTAATTCCTTATTTAAGATCCTAACTGCCTATTCTACGGGGCCATCGCTATTGCACGGCGAAGTGCCCGCTTCACTAATACCCCCACCATCTTTCTGCGATAATCGGCATTCATGACCAGATTGTCCGCGGGATGCGTCCTTTCAATTGCCTCCCGGGATACAGACTCAAGGAGATCGTCTGTTGGCCTTTGTCCCTCCAGAATTTCCACGGCCCTGGACGCCTCTATCGGGGAAGAGCCCATTGCTCCCAGCACCAATTTAGCCTGTTGAATTGTCCCATCTTTGTTTTTCTTTACCATCGCGGCTACTCCGGCCATGGGGAAATCCATACCCTCGCGCACACGGAGTTTCTCGTAGGCACAGGCAGCCCCGTGGTCGGATGGCGGGATGCGGACTTCTATTAGTATTTCTTCAGGGTTTAAAATATTGGGCTTCTCTCCTCTCCCGGTGAAGAATTCGGCTAAAGGGATTACCCGTTCCCCATTAGCCGAAGCGATTTTAACTTCAGCTCCCAGAAGTATCAGAACTGGAGCAAGATCACCCTGGTAGACCGACTGGCAACGTCTGCCCTTCTCGACTGCGTAACAGATCTTTCCTCCCCGTTTGAAGCAAGGCTCCTGGCCGCTTCTCCAGAACTCAGACTGATTGTAATAAATGCACCGGCTGTCAAGGCAGAGGTTTCCTCCCACAGTGGCTTTCCGGCGGATAGGAGGGACAGCTACAAGTTGGGCAGCATGAGCCAGTGAGGGATATTGACTTAAAACAAAGGACGATTTCTCCAGAGTCTCCAATGTGACCATAGAGCCGATTGCAAGTCCACCATTCTCGTTTCGGGTAATGTCATCCAGCGCAGTTAATCCCTTGAGGTCAATAACAACCTCAGGCTTGGAAAGCCTGTAACGAAGGGCAACGGTGAGGGCAGTGCCTCCGGCCAAAATGGCTGCCTTCCCATGATGTTCTTTAAGGACGGAACAGGCCTCTTTTAATGAGTGAGGCTGGACAAGGTTGAACTCGGGCAGTTTCATTTCATTCTTCTCATTCTGCTTTCACTCATGACATTTGAACGGTTCTTTCTCATTGGATTGAGGTACATAGTTAATAAAATTCCTATATAGGGAAGAGAGCGTTCATTGTCAAGATCACATTCTGAAATTTTTCACAAATCATACTCAAATGACCCAAACCACAATTAATAATGTATACTGTATACAAAAATATTTTATCGTTGTCAAGCCGATTCACCGGTAGCTCTGAAAAGCG
>Ga0209610_1001976_pt1 | contig 10435 bp, 8 predicted proteins | sample LakKivw275mmetaG_FD_184137 | JGI IMG/M metagenome (GOLD analysis project Ga0209610, IMG submission 184137) | Anoxic lake water microbial communities from Lake Kivu, Rwanda to study Microbial Dark Matter (Phase II) - Lake Kivu water 275m metaG... | ecosystem: Environmental > Aquatic > Freshwater >...
ATCTTCACGTCCGGAAATTGCGCTCTCAGTGCCGTTAAGGTTGCTCGATTCTCACCGGTCTTCATGAGCCGATTGAGGTCCGCGAGATATAGCTCCACCGGTCGGAGCTGCTCGAGGATTCGGATCGGATCTGAAGCCCGGACAACGGAACTGAAGCGGTGAACCGGCCTGTACTGGTCGCGTTTGCCGCGTTTCGCGTGCACCACCTCGCCGTTGAGCAGATCCATCACGAAGACCAGTCTGAAGTTCATGTGTCGCTCCTCCCCCTCCACGAACGTGGTAGTAGCACTTCTGGTATGTGCGGGTTAGAGTTTACTGCAGATAACGATTATGCCGCGCCCCGGCTCAGCGGCTTTATTAGTGCACTCGGCCCTTCCATTAGTGTAAAGCGTAAGCAGGGCAGGAGGAGACGACCAGGACGAATGCGTATCGAGCGAGCGCGCGGCACGCGTGATTTTCTACCCGATGAGCTGCGGAAACGGCGGCTCATGGAGGAGCGAATTCGCACGATTACGGAACGCTGGGGGTATGAAGAGATCCGTACGCCCACGTTCGAGCGTGCTGAGCTCTTCACGCTGAAATCCGGGCAGGAGATCCTGAAGGAGATGTACGAATTCGAGGACAAGAGCGGGCGGCATCTGGCGCTACGGCCCGAGCTTACCGCACCGGTGATCCGGCTGTATCTGAATGCGCTGAAGATGTCGCCGAAGCCGACGAAGGTCTATTACTTCGGGAACTGCTTCCGGTACGAGGAGCCGCAGAAGGCGCGCTATCGCGAGTTCTGGCAGTTTGGGACGGAGATTATCGGGACGGACACCGCGGAGGCGCAGGCGGAACTCATCGCACTCGCGTTTACGATCCTCACGGCATTAGGCATCGAGGCTGAGCTGCACGTGGGCCATGTGGGATTGATCCGTGAGGTATTGCGCGAGAAGCCGCTGACTGAGGAGGAGATCAATACCGTGATGCGGTTGATCGACAAGGACCAGCGAGACGCGGTCATCGCGTTACTGACCGAGCGGAACGTTACGAGGCAGGATATCGACAAGCTCCTGTACCTGATCGACCTCACAGGACGGGACGCCCTGCAGGAAGCACTCGATCGCGAGCTCATCACGGCGGCGAGCGCGGCGGTACGTGAGCTGGAGCAGCTGCTGGAGATCCTTGGATACTACGGTATTCCGTATATCCTGAACCTGGGCATCGCCCGTGGGCTGGATTATTACACGGGCATGGTCTTCGAGATCTACGAAGCGGGCGGCAAATTAGGCGCGCAGAACCAGCTCTGCGGCGGTGGCTCGTACCGGCTCGCAGCGCTCTTCGGCGGCGACGATGTCCCCTCGACGGGTTTCGCGTTCGGCTTTGACCGGCTCGCGGAGATCTATACCGTTCCCGCGGCGGCTTTGACGCGGCAGCGTGTGATCGTGGTGCCGGTGCGCCGTGATCCGGCAGATCGCGAGGTGGTACGAGAAGCGATCAGGATCGCATCACTGCTACGCGCCTTCGTGCCGACGCATATTGATCTGATGACCAGGAGCATAAGCGCGCAGCTCAAGTACGCGAATGCACTCAGCAGTTCGTTCGCCGTGATGGTGGGCACAGACGAGCTGCGTGAGGGCGTGGTGACCTTACGGAATCTCAGCACGGGAGAGCAGGAGCGCTTGAGTGTCGAGGCCTGTGTGGCGCGGATCAAGAACTATTGCAACCTGTTTGAGCTGGCTGACAAGCCCGCTTACAAGCCAGAGGTGCGTGAAGAAGCATGAAGGAGCTGCGGAAAGGCAAGAGCTTCGAGGAGCTGGTGCGGGAGCTTGAAGCGAACATACGGGCCGAGGAGATGACGTACTTCGGCGAGCGAATGGTGAAGGAAGCGTTGAATCCGCGGAACGTGGGTGAGCTGGCGCATCCTGACGGCGCTGCCCGGGTACTTGATGAGGACGGCCGGTACATGCAGATTCACCTGAAGGTAGCGGGAGAGCGAATCACGGACAGCAAATTCATCACGGACGCACGGGGCCCGTTCATCGCCTTCGGGAGCGTTCTTACCGAGCTGGTGAAAGGGAAGACGGTAGAAGCAGCAGGTGGCCTCACAGAAAAGGATGTGGAGGCCGCCCTTGGGGGGATACCGGAGGATGATGAGCATACGCCCGTGCTCGCCGTGAAGGCGCTGAAAGCGGCGCTCGAGGATTATAAGAAGCGGCAGTGAGCTGCGCGAGCTGGTCTGCGCGCCCACCTGAACTAGAACAGAACTCTTCGATGGCACCAACCTAACCCGTGAAGAGGATTGCCTTAGACCTTCACCAGCATCCACTTCCCTTTACGAAAGACTGCATAGATCGCCATCGCGCGCACGAAGGTCTCGAGTGAAATACCCAGCCAGAGTCCAAAGAGCCCCAGGCCAAGGACGAACCCGAGGAGGTACGCGAGGGAGAGCCGGATCACGATGAGGCCGAGGAAGTTCACGACCATCGGCACTTTCGTGTAGCCTGCACCGCGCATGCCGCCCGCGAGGGTGAAGAATGCGCCCAACGCGGGCTCCGAGAAGCCGATGAGGAGGAGGTAGAGCGCTGCGAGGCGCACCACATCCGCATTACCGGTAAAGACCATTGCGATAAGGTCCGCGAGGAGGATGAAGAGCAGCCCCGCGGCCGTCATGAAGCTGAGACAGAGGTAGGTGGCCGTGAGCACGGCCTTCTTCGCGAGCTCTTCACGGTGCGCGCCCAGATACTGGCCGACGAGCGTGGTTGCTGCGATGCTGAAGCCAAAGGCAGGCATATACGCGAGGCTCTCGGCACGCAGCCCGATTTGAAAGGCGGAATAGCCAACCGTTCCGAACCGGAGGATCATGACCGTGAAGATGAGCGAGCTAAAGCTCCACATCCCCATGTCAAGCCCCGCGGGGATACCGATCCTGAACATCTTCTTCACCGTCTCCGGCCTGCAGCGCATGTCCCTACTGTACTGCGGGTGCGTGATCAGTCTGTTCCCTGCCTGGAGCGCTAAATAGACCGCGACGGCGACCGCGTATGACGTTCCGGTCGCAATGCCCGCGCCGAGCACGCCGAGCTCGGGGAAGCCGAAATGGCCGAAGATGAGCAGATAATTCATCAGGACGTTGTAGAGGTTCGCGATCAGATCGACGAGCATCGGCGTCTTCGTATCGCCCGCGGCACGCAGCACGCCGTGGTAAACGATCACGAGCACGGTGCAGGGATAGAAGGCGAAGATTGACCTGAGGTACTTCGTGCCTTCACTAACCACCGCGCCGCGAGCGCCAAGGTAATAGATCGCCTGCGGCCCGATGAAGATGCCGAAGAGCGCGATCGGGATCGAGATGAGCACGAGCGTGATGACCGAATCCGTGGCCACGCGTTGCGCCTCCTCATAGTTCCGCTCGCCCCAGCGGCGCGCGATGATCGCGATCGTGCCCGTGGTGAGCCCCATAGTGAGCGGGAAGAAGAGGTAATAGAGCGCGAACCCGACCCCAACCGCGCTCAAGCTCACATCGGCCGGCGGATACCGCCCGAGCATCACGGTATCCGCAATGATCTGGAAGGTGATGAGCAGGTTGGAGATGATCGCGGGAAAGGCCAGCTCCATCACGCGCCGGTAAATCGCCCGATCCATAACCCCCGTTATGGACGTGAACGCTTATGTACGTTGTTCCCGGTCCGCTGCCACTGCCTGCCTGTTCGCAGTTCTTGCCGCTTCCCGGGCTCGGCCGGGTCAAGTCGAATGAGGCCGGTGGACAAAGAACGATGCGATCGCTCGTTTGTCAGTATGTACTGCCAGCGGGATCTTTCTGGCCGTTTCCACCAGCTCGCAGTCAGCCAGCTGGCCCGTCAGAAAGGGCGCGACGATGATCTCAAAGAACTCGGTCAGCTCGTCGATGAAGAACTCGTCAAAGCCCAATTCGCGCTCTAGGGCGAATAGAATCGAAGTAACTGCCCTGTAACTGTCCCCGGTGCGCGTGTCGTCATCGATGATGAGGAGCTTGCGACCTTTGAGGATGTCCCGTCTGGTTTTGAGTGTCTCCTCAACCGCGCGGGCATCGAAGGGGTTGATGACGAGAATGGCGGGTCTCCGCTCCTTCACCAGCTCCAGGTAGCGTGCAAGATGCTCCGCAAGGAAGAGGCCACCGGGCTTGAGGGCGAGGAAGCACAAGGACTGCGCCGTCAAAATGCCATCTAACTGCTCACCCACGCGCTCGATGAATTCGCCCTGCGGCGTGGCCCAGTACCTGCGGTGATCGCTCTTCTTGAGCTCTTCGAGCTCTTGCCGGAGCAATCGGAAGGACTCAAGATCGCTGCGGGTGAGGTAATAGACAAAGCCGCGTTTCTTCGCATGCAGGTCGCCATAGCGAATCCACCGCTTGACGCTTTCCGGGTGCACGCCCAGGATCCGGGCCGCTTCCAGGACTGTAAGTTCTTGCTCCATGGTGCTCGGGTAGTTGTATGTATCAAAGGAAGCAACGTTAAAGTTGTTTTGCTCACCTATCACGCCAACCGGTGCAATGAGCATGAGCGTGACCTCGAGCAAGCATGAGAGACGCGAAGCAAAAAACGCGAATAGAGCTTTATAGAAGGTTTTAACCCAAAAAGGAGATAAGAACTATTAGCAGGCCATAGTTACGGAAAGAACATATTCGTGATTATTTATTGAGGGTCTTCCACCGTCTGGGACGAGCGGCGATCAGGAGATGCGGGGTCGGTGAGAAGAGGGGCTAAAGATGGGCTGAAAGAAGGCACCGGATAAATTAGTTGCGTTCCTTGCAGCGACGTTGCAGGACGTGGCGTGCGAGCCACGAAAAATGTTCGTTCGGATACCCTGTGTATTTTATCAATAGCAACCTGTTTATCGGAGCACATCAGGACGACTTATTTCTGCGATTAGCGCCAGTGGATAGAGACGAGGTTCACGCGAAACATGATACGATTAAACCGTTTGAACCCGTGCCGGGTAGAATGATGAGAGAATACGTGGTGATTCCACCGGATCTCTATACAAACCCGGCAATCTTTCAGGAGTTGTTAACCAAATCAATACGCATTTTGAGGAGTTTCCGTCACGACTCAGTTAGCACAAGGAGGGATTAAGCAGTTTCTTGGTAAGGTGATCAGGGATAAATTGAATAAGTTTATAGCGCTCATCACGGTGCGTAATTGCGAAGTACCATGTTGTTTTTTTAGGGAAATCTTATGCGGGGACTTGCAGGGCTGAGTCGTGAGCCTTGAAGACCACCTTACCTTCCACGATGGTCACTTCAGCTTTGGTGTTCAGGAGCTCTTCTAAGGATGCGGTGTATAAGTCGTTAGACCATACCACCATATCGGCCAGTTTCCCCAGTTCGATCGACCCTCGGACATGGTCCTCGAAAGCCGCGTATGCGGAGCCCATCGTGTGCGCTCGCACGGCTTCCTGCATCGAGATGCACTGCTCTGTCCCAATACCACTCTTATCGATAGTCCAGCGTGTCGTGGCGCCGATGAGCGCCCACTTCGGCTCTATCAGCGGCGTTGCAGGCACATCGCAGCCAAAAGCAAGCGGGATTCCCCTGTCGAGCATTTCTTTGAGCGGCATGAATCGCGTCATTTGCACTGTACTTGCGCCTTCTTCCTCATATTGGGCACCGAACATAGAGATCCACTGCGGCGAGGTCGAGACGATAACGCCCAACTTCTTTATTCGCTCCAGGGCGTCAGCCGTGGGGAAGAGGACGTGCTCCAGCCTGTGCCGGGGATCCGGTCTCGGGTCTTTGGTCATGGCGTATTCAATCGCATCCAATGCCATGTCGATCGCCCTGTCCCCGATCACATGGAAGGCGACCTGGTAGCCCCGCTGGTGAAACAATGAGACCATCTCGTTCAAGGTATCCTGTGTATGGTAAAGATACGAATTACGGGACATAAACACATTCCGATCATACATGAGGACTGTACCTGCTCCTGTGCCACCATCAACGGCCAGCTTCCAACCCGCGAAATTATAGTGGTCACCCTGCAAGTGGTCAGCGAGGTCCAGTTTTGCCCGGGCATCTTCCTGGGATTGCACGTAGAGCAGCATGTAGACCTTGAGTGGCAGGTTTCCTTCTCTGGCGAGGTCGATGTAGAGTTTGACATGCTGCGGGCCGGCAACGATGACATCCTGGATACTGGTATATCCCGCCTCGAAACATTTCGCTGCACCTTTAAGGATGAACCCCCTCTGCTCTTCTTCGGTGGTAACGCCGTAGCCGGGGACAAAAGCCCGCACCAGGTCAATGGCCGGGTAATGGTAGAGGAACCCCGTGGGCTCACCCGTCGAGGCGTCCTTACCGATGACCGCACTGTAGGGGTTGGCCGAATCCTTCGTAATTCCTGCTAAGCTCAACGCGCGGCTATTTGCCACCGCAAATTGACCGGAGGCGTGGAGCAAGAAGACGGGATTGTCGGGTGCGAGCTCATCAAGCTCCCAGCGGTTCGGCGGGTCGATGCAGATGAAGCCCTGGTTACCGGTGACCCATTCCCCGGGAGTTGCTGTTGCCACCTTTGCCGTTACCTTCTCAATGAGATCTTCCCGCGTCTTCACGGCGGGATAGCGGATATCAATGAAATATTCCTGGAACTGCTTCCCATAGTAGTGCATGTGCAGGTGCGAATCGACAAACCCGGGCGTGACCGTCTTGCTCTTCAGGTCAACCTGCACGGTTGCGGGGCCACGCAGCTGCTCGAGCGCATGGTATGATCCCGTGGCAACGATCGTGCTGTCTTTGATCGCAACGGCATCCACGACGCTGTCCGCGGGGTCGACGGTGTGGATCTTACCATTCATCAGAATCAGGTCGGCATATCCTGTTACTTCAGGGAGCACTGCCGTTTCTCGTTCTTCGGTGCGCCCTGCTTCTGGTGATTCTTCCGGAAGTACTGGCGTTTCTCGTCGATGCGTGAAGATCCCATACCCGATGCGGGCGGCAATGGCCGCGACGACCACACCAAGGAGATACTTCAGCACCCTTCTTCGCGATACGCCACCGGTCTGCTCCGCCATGTGGCGCTTATCACCTCTGTTGCAGTGCCTATTTCGTTTATCCTGAGGTGATATAAGATTTTCGGACGTGGTACGTGAACTTCGAAACCCCACGAAGCACACTGTAGCGAACGCCGCACGCCGGGGAAAAAATAACTCCAGCAGAGCTGAATCGCTGTACGCGACTTACGATCATGCCAAAAATTGGCCCCGAAATCCTGGGCACCGTAGCGGGGATTATTGAAGGACTTCCGGCAGATATCAAAAGGAACAACTGAAAGGATCTCTAGAAAATAGGAGAATCAAACTTACACAAGCTCTCTTTCTATTGTATCACCAGGGCCTTTCACATCTTCACAGGGTTCTTTTTTACGTTCTTCCACTTTGACCAGCAACTCAGGCTGAACGATCTTGAGGAATTGTGTTGCAGTTATCAGGATAATTGGGCCTAAGAACAACCCGACAAAACCAAAGACTACTATGCCAAAGATGTATGCAAAAAGCATTGCACCACCAGGTATCTGTTTTCGGCTTATGAAAGGTCTCAGAACGGTATCAGGTATAAAGTCCACTACAACACTCACAACAACAATGAATACCAGAAGGAACCACCAGTCCGTGAAGAGGATTCCGTTGAGATAAGCTTGAACCACCAGAAAGATAGCCAGCGGAATGTAGATCAATTTCATACCGATAAACGGAATGAAGATACCAAGTCCGCAGAGTATCGCCAGCAAGATTGGGTAGGGTATCATCAACTGAGGCGGTGCAGCCAGATTTAAAAGGGTGAACGTTACTGCACCGATCAACGCGGTTAAAACAGCGGTCAGAATATTCCCCAGGAATACCGTGTGAAGTTCTGAATCGACCTCGTCAAAGAACTTCTTTGTTAATTCTGTTTTGCCCCCGAGAAAGGTATCCGTTAGCCATTCTCTTAGTTTAGCTCCATCCTTCAGCAGATAAAATGCAATGGTGAACATAAGGAACATTTTGAAGAAGATATTGAAAAACATGGCGATAATGCCCGAAAATCGGGCTAGTAGCGTAAGAATTAAACCCCATGTATCTCCCTGACTGATCAAAGTCGTAGTATCACCCAGTTCTAAATACGTTGCAATTCCCGCAAAATCCTTAAAGATTTCGCTGGCATAATCTATGTGCACAAAATCTATTTGAGAAAAAATGTTATTCAATTCAATATATGCGATATTCACTGTATAAATGCTTATAAGTACTATAGGCAGAACAACGATGGATAAAGAAATGAATGCGCCTAGACTCTTGTGTTCGAATCTCCTGTCGAATTCTCTGTAGGCAGGTCTCGCAATATAGTAGATGAATATTCCATAAACGATTACATCAATGAAAGGGAAGAACATATACGCTAGCAGTGCAACGGAAATCATACCCAGTATCTGCCAGTTCAATTTATTGCGTATTTTTTCTTTTTGATTCATTTCATTTGCCGATTATTCTTTCTTCAAGCTGATTTTTTGCTGAGCTTCTGTCAGTGCTTGCCAGACAATAGATGTTCTTCCAGCATCTCAGGTGCGGGCTCTTTGATTCGAGCGATTGTTGCCTCTTCATCGTAAGGTTCAGCTCCTCGTTCTTCAATGGTTATTGCTCCTGCTGGACAGGAACCAAGACATGCATGCACCAGGCCTATCACCGTAAAACTCTTCCACCAACCTTGCGTTTTTACCTTCGGCAGTAACAACAATCTGGATAGCCTGTTCGGGGCACGTGGGGATGCACATGCCACCGCCATCACACAAATCTTCAGCAATCTCGATGATTTTTCGTTTTACTTGCTTCATGGTACACCCTCATGGATGATTATATAGTTAGGGCAAGCGCCTTTAACTTGAAACCATTTTTATAAAATAAAGGATGTGCGCAAAAGTATACCCATCGCTCTACCGAAAAGGGCGCTGTGAGAGCTATGGAGAAGCTCGTACCGCTTAAAAAGGGGAGAGAAGATTGGAAGGAATCGCAGCTCCGCCGTGCAGACCTTGCGAGAACGGTGAGAGAAATGGGGTTCACCACTTCCATCGGCATGGAATTCGAGTTGATCCCGGCAGGCGAATTTGAGATGGGCTCGCCCTCTACCGAAGCGGGTAGATTTCGTGATGAAGGGCCAATCCATCATGTAGCTATAGAAAACGCGTTCTATATGGGCAGGTATGAGGTCACGCAGCAGCAGTGGCGTGCGCTGATGGGCTATAATCCGTCTTATTTCACGGGCGATGACCTGCCTGTCGAGCAGGTGTCATGGGACGAGGTGCAGGAATTCATCAGGAGGCTCAACGAAAAGATGGGCACGAATACGTACCGGCTACCTTCAGAAGCGGAATGGGAATACGCCTGCCGCGCGGGCACCACCACCCGCTATTCGTTCGGCGATTCGGACTCGGAACTCGGCGAGTATGCGTGGTATCTTGACAATTCAGGCGGTAAGACGCATCCGGTCGGCGAGAAGAAGCCCAATCCCTGGGGGCTCTATGATATGCACGGGAATGTCTGGGAATGGGTGCAGGACATCCGCCATGCGAACTACAACGGCGCACCAACCGATGGCAGCGCATGGGAAGAAGGATCTGGCCTCGGGGGGATCTTCCGGGTCAATCGGGGTGGTAGCTGGCGCAGCACCGCCAGGCGCTGCCGGTCCGCGAATCGCAGCGCCGGCCAGAGTGACCGCCTCATCAGCCTCGGCTTTCGCCTGGCAAGGTCAGTATAAGTAACAACTATTCATCCCCCAGGGGCTTATCGCGGCAGCCAGGGAACTACTCAGAGGCTGTGCAGCTGTTCAACTCCGAGATCCGCGCGATCGTTTCGGAGACGCTCTCCAACCCGCTGAAGAAGTTCAATTGCTCGCCAAAACAACCCGAGCCGATCGAGTGGGCATCCTACAAGGGTCGTGTCGAGCCCGGGTCCGTTGGTGCGACGCGGTTCGAGGCCGGCGACTTCATTATCATCGATACCTTCGAAGTCCAGTTCGGCGCGCAGAAGTCGTACTACCACGAGTACTTCTGCGACGGCAAGCTCTTCAAGGGTCGGCTCGTATTCCGGCTCCTGGAGAATCGCGCGGAATGGAAGAAGACGGATGAGGGCTTGATGACCTGGATGATGTTCAACGCGCTGCGCACGCCGACGCCGTACGTGCTCTCGACGCGCGCGGTGCAGAAGCAGTGGATCCCGCCGTGCGAAGCATCTGCATTGCCTCGCATTATCCGCACGAAAATCCCTGAAAGATTCCAGTTTTGGCACATCAAGGATACAGCTCAAAGAAGAGCGGTTAGAGACAGCCTAGTGTCTGAAGTGAAGAAGAAACTGCTAAAGCTCGATAGCATCTCTACCGGGCAGTTCAAGTACCTCATGCAGACCTGGAAAGGGCAGAAGGTGATACGTGAAGGCCCCTCGCGGACGCTTTACT
>Ga0209610_1001977_pt1 | contig 10434 bp, 15 predicted proteins | sample LakKivw275mmetaG_FD_184137 | JGI IMG/M metagenome (GOLD analysis project Ga0209610, IMG submission 184137) | Anoxic lake water microbial communities from Lake Kivu, Rwanda to study Microbial Dark Matter (Phase II) - Lake Kivu water 275m metaG... | ecosystem: Environmental > Aquatic > Freshwater...
AAGTCGACGTGACCAGGTGTGTCTATCATGTTCACGAGATAGGGCATGCTTTCCCTCTCGTAGTAGAGGCTGATGTTCGCGGCCTTAATAGTCATCTGCCTCTCCTGCTCCTCCTCAAGATAATCTAAGGCTAAAGCCTGACCAGCCATAGTTGGAGAGAGCATACCAGCAGCTGCCAGCAGCGAGTCAGTTAAAGTTGTCTTGCCGTGATCGACGTGGGCAATTATCCCTATGTTACGTATCTGATCCTTATTCTCAGAAATCTTGAGAATGTCTTTAGTTGTTTTGAAACGAGGCATGCGTACTCATCCCGGCAAGGGCTTAGGCTTTATGCACACGCGACCTTTATTAATTTTTGGTGTTATCAGCCCACCAGAGTTAATAAACCTTTCTCCACAAGCCCCTTCATTCAAGCTGTTAGAAAGTAAGAAAATTGAAGGCCAATTGATAGTCTGTTTGACTTTACTCTATCGTCGAGTGCCTTCTCCTCATGTCTTCCTCTGTTTTATTCAAGCGATGCATCAGCTCTACTATTATGCTGTCAAAGAAGACCAGACATGAAGCCTCGAACAGTGTCCCTAAAGGCGCTGGGTGCTCTCGGAGTTCCGCTTCTTCAGCCAGTTTCGTTTGCCCTTTTAATACAACTACGTGATCCGCAACATTCCCTATCGGAGAATCGGCGTAAGAAGTGATGGCGATCACTTTTCCTCCATCTCGCTTGGAGGCCTTGGCGGCCGCTACAACAAATGTGGTCGCTCCTGAGCTAGAAATGGCGAGGAGTACGTCGTTTCTGCCGAGGGCAGGGGTTATTGTCTCCCCAACAACATAGGCGTTGAACCCGAGGTGCATGAGTCTCATGGCGAAAGCCCTTCCGATAAGTCCGCTCCGCCCAGCCCCAACCACAAAGATCTTACGATCCCCAAGGTTTGCGATCATGTCTATCATTTTTTCCACCTGTCTCGTTTCAAGGGATAATATAGATTTTTTAATTCCGCCCAAGATCTTCTCAGCCGTCGCTTTTAGCCTAGACATCCTCAAGTCGCCTGCAGAACAGAAATTGCATGACACCAATTTAATGTTTTGGTTACTCTCCACGTGCGTCGTCAACCCAAACTTTAGCGATCCTCAATCAGAAGTGCGCGTAAAGCTAGAATCTTAATTGAGGGAACTTGAGGATGGGCACAGGAACAAAGAGACGAATAAAGACTCCGAAAGCGAGGGCCACGAGTGAGAAAGAAAGAACAAGGTGGTCCACTGGTCTCATCTTAAGGATGAATAGGTTTGTGCGCTTTTTCTCGGCCCCGAAGGCCCTTGACTCCATGGCCTCGGCCATCTCCATGCTTCTCCTGATTGCTCCGACTATGAGAGGGATGAGGATAGGTATGTAGTTCTTTACCCTCTTGAGGAAGCTGCCTTTCTCAAGCTCTAAACCCCTAGCTTTCTGAGCATCGATTATTGTCTGGGCCTCGTAAGCCAAAACTGGAACGAAGCGGACAGCCGTAGTGAAGGCAAAACAGAATTCGTAAGGGAGGTGAGCTTGCTCAAGAGCCAAGCCCAAGTCGTCAGGCGAGGTCGTGAGAAAGAATATTGAGAAAGAAGCGGTGATAACCAGAAAGCGTAGAGCCATGGCCGTCGAGTATGTTAGGACATCTCCGGTTAGGCTCCACCCGGCTGAAATAGAACCGACAAGAAAATTGGTTGCGAAAATCATGAGGGCGAGCATGAGACCGCCTTTTAGGGACCGAAACCACTCCTTTTTCACACCAGCGAGGGAAACAACGGGTATCTGAAAGAAGAACAGCAAAAGCAACGGGAGGAGTTCGGTGAACATGATGGCCAAGCCGAAGATCACGCTTGACAAAACAAACTTAGTTCTAGGGTCTAAACGATGAATAGGTGACGATACTCTTTTGAACTTAAGACCTTCGAAAACGCTCATGCACCTGACCCCCTCACTAAGTCGGCAAGCAACCTTTCAGCCTCATCGACGTCCATAACATTCCTAGGCAAGCCTAGGCCTCTAAGCTGATAGAACAGTTTAGTGATCTGAGGCAGAACAAGAGACGCTTTCTCAACGACCACCCGGTCCGTCAACACTTCCTTTGCAGTACCATCTCCAACTATTCGTCCATGCGAAATCAAAACAACTCTGGGGTTGCAATCAACGACGAATTCGACATCGTGGGTCACTATGATGACGGTCTTACCCTGAGCGTTCAGCTGTCTGATGAAATGGAGCAGCTTCTCCTTCTGGTGGTAGTCTTGACCTATGGTCGGCTCGTCCAAAATCACGATTTTAGGATCCCAAGCCAAGACTGAGGCTAAAACTACTCTCTTTCTCTCCCCACCGCTCAACATGAAGGGAGAAGTCTTCCTGTATCTTACGAGGTCTAAGAAGTTCAGGGCCCACTTGACCCTCTTGGAGACGGTGGCCTCGTCAAAGCCGAAGTTTCTAAGGCTAAAGGCTATTTCATTCTCAACGGACTCGCAAAAAAGCTGGTGGTCTGGATTCTGAAATACGAGACCCACTTTCCGAGACAGCTCCGCGATGCTCTGCTCCTTCGTGTTATGGCCATCCACAAAAACGTCTCCTCGAGTAGGCTTAAGCAAGCCGTTGAAGTGCTTCACTAAGGTTGTCTTGCCAGCGCCGTTCTCGCCCATCAGCGCGACGAACTCTCCATCCCTTATTTCGATGGAGACTCCCTGGAGGGCATCAACGCCGGAGGGGTATGAAAAGTGGATGTCCATTGCTCTTATCATCTTGTCAAAAACTCCCTCAAAGACTGATTGAAATCTTCCGTGGAGGTCGGGGGCCGCCCGATGTCAATCCCGCTTTTTTTCAGCTCTTTATGAAGTCTTACGACCTTGGGTATTCCGATTCCCAGTAGTTTCGCTTCCTCGGAGCTAAAGACATCTCTCGGGGCTCCATCGAGCCTGACCTCGCCTTCATCCATAACCACTACTCGGTCCGTGTACTGACACAGCAGGTCAAGTCTGTGTTCGACTAGAATTATCGTTAAGTTCAGCCGCTTGTTGAGTTTACTGATCACCTGAAAGAGTCTAGTTGCAGCCATCGGATCGAGGAAGGACGTGGGTTCATCCAAGATCATTACCTTGGGCTTCATGGCGAGAACGCACGCGATGGCTACTCGTTGCTGTTGACCGCCAGAAAGCTCGTAAGGAGCTTTCTCTCTTAGATCCTCTACCCCTGTCACTTCCATGGCCCACTCCACACGTCTTCTTATCTCATCCCTAGGCAAAGCTAAGTTCTCAAGACCAAAGGCGATGTCCTTCTCAACAGACAGGGCGAAAAGCTGGTTCTCAGGGTTTTGAAAAACAAAGCCAACGTGTTTGGCCAATTCACTTATTTCGTGATCTTGAACTCGCATGCCAGAAACCACTATCTCTCCTTCAATTTTTCCACCGTAAAAGTGAGGTATCAAACCGTTGATACACCTGCAGAGCGTAGTCTTTCCACAGCCACTCGGGCCAGTCAGAGTGACAAAGCTCCCCTTCTCAATCCTTAGGCTCACACCCTTCAACACCTGTACCTCGGAAGCAGAGTATGAGTAAGAGAGAGCCTTAACTTCGACTATGCTCAAACTGACCCACCGCCGTAAAAACAACAGATTACGATGCCTATCATTTAAGGGTAGCTACTCAAAAAAGATTATCCCAGTATTCTTTTCCTCAGCAATTCCGTGCATATCTTGAATGCTTCCTCGAGGTTACCCTCACAGTTGACCCCAGCCGAAGCAAGGTGACCACCACCCATACCGTGAAGGCTTTCCCCCAGTGGTTGCGCTATGTCCCGGCCTAGGTGCACGCCAGTCTTATTGTTGAGGCCATGAGAAGACCGCAAGCTTATCTTCAATGTTCCGTTCCTTTCTCCTCCAACGACAGCAACATCTGCTCCAAGGATAAGCAGTGCCCTAGCCGCGGAGGCTTGATACGAAGCCACATTAGAGAACGCTGCTATCCATTCCCCAAGTTTTAGAACCTCAACCCTGCTAGCCGCCTTCAGCCTGGCGATGCGTTCCGACCTGCTCATGGGCATCGACAAAAAATTCAACTCCTCTTTAGCGTCTACACCAGAATCTACCAATTCTGATGCAGTCTTGAAAGTTTCTGAGTTTGCTAAGGAGAAGTGCTTTGTGTCACACGCTATTCCGAGAAACATTGCCCTAGCCTCGTCCTCGCTGGGCTTCACCCCGGCTTCCTTAAACATACGATGAACTATTTCACAGGTGGATGACGCAACCTCGTCAATCACGCAGAGGGAGGCCAATGACTCGGTTTTCGGATGAGGCGTGTGATGGTCTATTATGACCAGCGGTTTACGCAATGTCTCCAGTTTTGTCTTCCATTCGCCCAGTTGTTGAACGGTGTTTGTATCCAGCAAGAAAATGACATCCGCCTCCTCGATGCGAGGGGTAGCAACCAGCCTCAAGGGAATTCTATCCAAAGCGTGCTTTGAAAGTTTGCTTATCCCTTGCGCGGCCGATATCTCAACGCTGAGTTTGGAGTCAGACCTCTTCAGAAGCTTGGAAAAAGCGTATGCTGAACATAGAGCGTCTAGATCTGCGTTGTGATGACAAAGTAAAACGAGAAGCTTTGCCCTAGTCTCAGCCAATATGTCGATTATTTTTTCAAAAAACATCAAAAACTTTCCCCGTCCTTATCCTATCCATTTGTTTTCCCTCGATCAACCCCCTGAGACACCCTACTACAATTGTTTAAACCCTTCAGACTAGAAAAAAAGTCTTTATTGTCACTATTCCAATAGGTCCTGTAGAGAGATACCGTTCACGCAGCCAAGGAGACTATTCAGCGCGCTTCAGTTGCGCCTGAACCCGCTTTTGCAACTCCATTAGCTTTTTTCTGGTACTCTCTTCCTGCCTTGCTAGAACAGCCACCCTAGTGTTGACAATGTCCTTTCGGTCCTTAAGTTCGTCTATTACCTTCTGTCTACCTGACCTAACCAACAGAGATCCGACTGATTTGTAGACGGCGGTTTCGTCGTCCATCTTCTCAAGCTCACTCAACGCCCTCTCGATCTCGGAGAACTCGAGCTCCAGCTGTGTCTTTTGCGACACGACAACTTCCAAAGTTCTTTGAAGCTGCTGAAATCGGAGGAGTTGCTCGCGCAACTGTGGAGGCAAAGAAGGCGTCTCTTCACTCAATTCGATACCCCAGTCTTAGAATATGCACCTTAGGTAAATATAATTGAATGTTAAGAAAGCGGTCAAAGACCTCGTTTCGATCGTGCGCGCATGCGATTCTTAGTTAGTTCCGGCGGTTAAGTCTTTTGTTAGTGCGCGATCACACTTTTTCTATTTGTAAATCGGTCTTTTTTCCATACACCAGCCGTATCGCTGTATCCTATCTTTTCCCAATATCTAGGTTCCTTTCTCTTTGCGAAAGTCATCCGCTCAACCCACACGGCACTTTTATAAGCATACTTATCGGGGACGAGCATTCTCATAGAACCGCCAAGCGGCACTTCAAGATATCTGTCATTGAGCTTGTAAGCTAGAAGCAAATTATCTTTTAGAAGACCTTTGAGATCTAGGGATGTAGTATAACCGTCTGAACATATGAACAAGACGTATTTTGCTTCTTTCCTGGGGCTCACATAAGTGTTATAAGGGCATGTGTGACAAAGATATCTTTAAAAATACCTGAGCCATTCGGGGAGAAGAATTGGCGGGAAAAAGCAAAGGCATCCTTAGACTTTTAACCGTTGTTTCGATCGTGGCAACTCTTGGTGTTTATGCAGTTATAATAGCTTCGAGCTACACCATGGCAACTTCTCTCGCCCAGAACGCCATGGGTCTCACTGCGTTCCAAGTGTCAGGCGATCCCAGTACTGGCATCACCCTTACCTTGCCGATTACCGTACGGAATCCTGGACTCCTTGAGATCAGCATCACGCTAGACGTGAAGGTTCTCTCGGTAGGGGGTGAGGTGATCGCCGAAGACATCGACTACAAAAGGATTCCGTCAGGTTCAAGTCACGCATTGTCGGTAAGCCTGTTTGTTCCCCCCGATAAGGTCGAAAACCTTGCGGGTGTGCGCATATTCTTCGAGTGCAGAACGCTTTTCGATTTGGTCGGAATCAGCCTTTCTGCAGAGGTGGGAAGAGAGGGGCCTTCTCCAGGACCATGAAGAAATGAGTAGAGTTTGGAAGGAAGATCATCATGCGTAAGATCATAAAAGCCGTGTTGTCCGCAGCTTTATACATTACAATACTAGTGGTAGTTCCGAACGTTGGCCTACAATTCTTGTCCCAAAATATACCTGCAGAAATGCTTCCATACATAGAGAAAATGATACCTTTACACGGCATCGTTATGTCGATATCCGTCATCGGTGTAGTACTTGCTATCCTATCCTTCTCTTCGAACATGGTTGATGATTGGTCTCCAATAAAATTGCTTTCGTCGATAGCTTCAGCCTTCGTCTCGTTCTATCTGTTTCTCCTTCTGCTCGGGTTAGGAGACCCCTCGCGTATGGGTATAACTCAGTTATCTGTTGAGATAGCGACCATAATGTGGGATTTCAGGTTCTTCATTATCCTTGAACTCTTGCTTTTGGGAATTAGTATCTTCAGTGCGGTCATCAAGTTCTACTTTGCTAGAAAAGAACATCTCGTAAGTCATTAAAGGCCGCGCGCGAACAAGCAAATAACCAACCCATTTACGTCTATAGCCTTTTCAGATTTCTGCAATTTTTATGGTACTATTAACCTTGTTTCCTCATGACCATATTCGTGAGTACTATGGAAAGTAAAAAGATGCAGCTCATCGAATTCTTTCTAGGACTACTGTCAATAGTCATCAGCTCCATATTGCTGTGGTGGTCTAGACAACTAGTGTGGATACAGATCTATCCTCCACCATGGGAGAAGCAGCTCATCGAGACTCTGCCCTTTGCATTCTGGATTCTAGGTGCTCTGCTTATGATAGATGGCGTCAGAAGGATGATCAAAAGACCCAGGAGGCAAAGTAAATTTCAATTATCTGGTCGTTGCTAGTAGAGAAGGTTTCCACAATGCGCGCACAGCTGAGTGGTCATAATCTGAACGCTAAACCTCCAAAGGACTAGCACTCAGACAGCCCAAAGCCTCCACCAACATCGCAACCCAACGAAGATAACTGTTCACAACAGCCCTCAAAGCCGAGGTATCCTCAGTCTCAAAACACAGAACAAGAGTAAGCCCCTTAATACCAACCTGAACCTTAGACTTGAAACCCACCGAAACACGCGTTTCAGGCTCAATAGAACGAGAGACAATCTCAGCAAAACTATGAGACGGAAGATCGACAGAAACAACAGCGCTGCAAGACTCAGGAGATCCCAACTTTACACAGAAGCCTCCTCACCAGAGGGCCGCGACCGCCTCACGTCACGCGCGGCGACCTCACCAATCTTTGAGCTTGGAGAGTACGCACCACCGGCAAAGGTGAAACCACACTTCCCGCACCTCCAAACACCAACGCTCACGCGCTTAACACCACCGGACCCACATCTCTTACAAACATGACGGCTCTTCAGCTCAACCTCAACGCGAGCTACCCTCTTCCTAACGGTTACACCATATCTGGCCCCAAACCTACCTGCAGGACCCGCCTTCTTCCTCCTCACCAAAACCTACACCTCCAGAATATTACGCCTCAACTCTTCAGACTTCTCAATGGCAACATTGACAGCCTCCAAAACCTCGTCAACTGAAAAGACACCAGCACCACCCTTCTGTAGAGCACAGACATTACCATCCTTATCAGTGGTCACAGTTATCCTAGCGTCAGCAACCATCTCCTCATCAAGCGATGGGTCAACGACAAAATCACCACCAATCCTCGCCATCGTTACCGAAACAGGATAGCTCCTAAAGGGCAACGGAACATACTTACTCTTAGCCTCCACTTCACCGCCCTTGCCCACAGAATACTCAGCCACTCTAGAACTCATAAGAGCCGAAACAGAAGCCAACAAGGAAGCATCGAAAAGGTTCCCGCACTGATCGAGAACATAAATGTCGACAAAGACGACGAGGACTTTCTTCCCTGGAATAAGACAAAGCTTCTCAAGATCTATGGCCTTGGATTCCCGAAGCCCCCTGTCAACAACCCTCGCCAACTCAACCGAGTACTCGTCAGGAGGGCCAGGCTCGAAAGAGGGGGAGGCTAAAGGCGTGAGTTCAGCGTTCACAGTAAGGGCACCGGACTCAGGCCTATCGGAATAAGGCTCACCAACCTCAACCTTTACACCAACAATAACCTTTGTCTCACCAACAGAAACTAGGGCAGAACCAGCAGCCTTCTCAACAACATCTCTCTCAACCGTTATCTTTCTGTAATCCTTTACTCCCCTTCCGTCAAGCCTCTTGCCCTTGGACAGTAGCTCCATAATCCTCTTCCTTTCGATGTTTGAGATAGCTTCAGACGAATCACCCAACACGACTTAACCCCCTCTCTCTCCTTGACCAGACCCTCCAGTAGTCCCAACAGCCAAATACTTGCCTCTCAAAGCCTCCTTCTGCAGAGTATTTATCCGCTTACATCCGTCAACCGCAAGCTTAAAGGTCTGATCAAACTCGTCCTTACTCAGAAGCCCATCCATCTGCAATAGGGTCACGACCCCCATCTGTGGTGCAAAAGCCACGGGTAAATCAGCCTCACCCTCCTTGTCCTCAACATCGTTCAGGTCCAGCACCAACTGACCATCAACCTTCCCAGCAGCGCAGGATGCAACCAAATCCCTCATAGGAACCCCAGCATTAGCCAGCGCAAGAGAGGCAGCAGTTATTCCAGCACATCTAGTCCCACCATCGGCCTGCAGAACCTCAACAAAGATTTCAATCATAGATCTAGGGTAAAATTCAGAAAATATAACGGGCTCCAACGCGTCCTTTATGACCTGCGAAATCTCCACCTCACGCCTCGAAGGCGCAGGACTCTTCCTCTCCTCTGTAGAGAAGGAAGCCATGCGATAGTAACACCTTACCAAGGCTTTATTATGTAAGGAGGCGTGCCTAGGATGAACCTCCCTAGGGCCATAGACCGCGGCAAGAATCTTGTTCTTACCCTGTTCTATGTAGGCCGACCCGTCCGCCCTCTTAAGGAGACCAATCTCAATCTTGATTGGGCGAAGGTCATTAGGTTTCCTACCATCAACCCGACCCCTAGCCTTACCGACCAATTTTTTACGAGCCTTGCTCACCATCGACAAATCCTCCTCACTTTCTCTTCCCTATAAACTCGCCAACCCTGTTCGTAAGCCCTGACGTATGAGCGTCCCTCTCAATCATGTGAATCACCTCAACCGCCAATACCTCGTCTTCGACCTTCTTGCCTATTACCAGAATATAACCATTTTGACCAACAGTAATCTGACAGCCTGTCCTATTCTTAACCAGCTCAATCATCGACCCCTTCTTCCCGATGAGCCTTGGAATCTTCGTAGGGGTCATTTTGACCACATAGCCGGACTCCGCCTTGCCGAGTCCTCGATCCTTGATCGTGAGTCTTGGATCCAAAGTGCGATCGAACTCCAAGACCTTAGCGATGATGATGTCGCCAACATCAAGTATATCCCTCAACTCATCCCTGCGAGAATCAAACGGACGTCCAGACGCTCCAGAAACGAAAAGAACACCCTTGTATGGGGAATTTATATCAACCACCCACTCGCTCAAACCAACATTCAAAACCTTACCGACAACCAAGTCATTGACGCTCGGCAAATAGCACCCATGAACCGCAATAACCTGTATCACTCGATTCTCAAAATCCACCAGCCCGACCTTGGAAGCGTAAAATCCCTCACCATCTTTGTAGACGTTTTCGCCCGCAGTATACTCGCCTTTAGCCAACAGGTCGCCAGGAATGACCCACTGCCTACTTTCTACGAACAGCAAAACCTAAAACCTCTCAAGAATCTTAAGAAAACCAAAGATAGACACGCACCCAACTGTCTCAACACTCTTCACCCTATCTCAAACAACCGATCAGCTACTAACACTTTACTTTTCGATAGAAAGCGACAAACCCTTTAAAAACTTAACTTGAACATTACCGTGAGTAACGCCCCCAAGCTTCTCTACGAAACCCGCATGCAACCCAGCAGGCATCTCCACCACAGCAATCCAAGAGCCATCAGCCTGCCACTCCTCCTTCTCAATATTCCCAAAGCCCTTTACAATACCTATAGACCTCGCCGCATACTCAGGAGGGACCTTCACGGCCACTCTAATCTGCTCAATTTTGAGAGGAAGGATGGGCCTCAAGGCCTCGATAACAAGATTGGCCTGCTCCTCCACTTCCCTGAAGGGATCAATTTTTATACGACTCTGTTCCATTGCCTGCTCTATTCTAACCATAGGATGGGGCTTATCCGTCCTTGGATCGATACAATGCCTGGAAATAAACG
>Ga0209610_1001978_pt1 | contig 10434 bp, 9 predicted proteins | sample LakKivw275mmetaG_FD_184137 | JGI IMG/M metagenome (GOLD analysis project Ga0209610, IMG submission 184137) | Anoxic lake water microbial communities from Lake Kivu, Rwanda to study Microbial Dark Matter (Phase II) - Lake Kivu water 275m metaG... | ecosystem: Environmental > Aquatic > Freshwater >...
AGAGGTTTTTCAAGGCACCCGTGAAAGCCATTAGTCCGTGGGTCTTGTATTTGGCGATGTTGATCACAATCCCGCACTGCCAGAAAACCTCGGAGAGCTTCACCCGGATGCCCTTATACTCCAATTCCCGGAACCCGGCCGTGGAAAGATTGACCAGTTTGACCGGATACTTGTCTGCCAGTTCGCTGTAGCCGCAGGTCTGCCACACCTGCTGGACGTTAACTGCCCCGCCGGGACTGTCTCCGATCCAAACCTCCTTGCCCTTTGCCAAAAAATAGCGGATCAGCGCTTCCAACACCGCCGGATGGGTGGTGACGGCACGCTCGGGCGGGTAGGCCCCCAGGGTATTGGGTTTGAGCAGCACCCGTTTGTTACGGGCAAACCTGTGATTGCGGCAGGTGGACAAAAACGCCGCCACGGCCTCTTCCAGCGGTGGCAGGCTGTAGCTATCCAATTTGCGGATCTGAACCGTGGTCATTCGAAGTAAAGGAATCCTTTGCGGCGGAAGGCGCTCAGATACAGGCTCAGCGACAGATTCACCTGGGTCATGGGTTCCCTGCCCGCCACATCCTGCAAAACGGCAAGGTTGATGTTGCCATCGCGGTGGTGCCAGGTTACTCCGGCGCTGAGAAAGTGCTGGCCGTTCTTTTTGATTGATCCACCCAGAGCCACATTGTCCCACCACAGTGAGGTGTCGGCATTGGCGGTGGTATTTTCTGGCAGCTGGTAGTCTCCATGCCACACCTCGGGATGGGAGAGATAGCCCAGGCGGTAGGTGAATCTGCGGATGTTTTTTTCCACACCGGCTTTGATGGTGTAACGGTCCTGGAAAGCGTTATCCAGGGCGCTGCAATTTTCATATTCCAGATCGGCGGTGAACACGGTGCCACTGAGTTGATAACTGGCCCCAACGGAGATGGAAAGGGGGAGCTTGGTGTCATACACTGCGTATTTGAGGTCCCAGTTGGCAGATTGCTCCGGTGTGATGGATAATCCGGCTGTGTAGGACGGGGCGGTGTAGAGCAAGCCCAGCTGGGGGCGCAGGATATACTCGGCTTGGCGGATGCGCTCGAAGGTGCGCAGGAAGATCACATCGCTCAGGTAATAGAACTGGTTGTGCAGGTTCAGGCCCAGATGCAGCCTTTCCAGGTGCCAGCCGGCGCTGGCGGTGATCTGATGCAGGTTGAAGGTGGGGTAGCGCATCAGCAGGTAATCGCCCATGTTCATCTCCACGCTGAAATCATCCATCACCAGGGTCTTGGGCAGGCTGTAGATCAAAGCACCGCTGAAGCCGCGCCCCAGGTTGCCGCCGATGCCGGCGATACCAAAGGGAACCGGCGAAGTGAAACGGTCTTCCGGACCATAGGTGTCTGTATTCACCGGAGGTTTGATCAGCGCTTCCAGATGCAGGGAAGCCTGTTCCGGCTGATAGGAAGCGGGATTCAGCAACGCGCTGTCCACCCCGCCGGTCAGTGCCACCCCGGTGTGGCCTCGACCCATGGCGCTGGTGGACAGGTAATTACGGCTGAAATAGTCGTATATGGGATTCACGAATTGGGGTTGGGGAAAGTGCAAACCGTCGGCCTGGGCCAGGATGCCGGAAGCCGCCAGCAATAAGATGAGCATCAAAAACGTCCGCATGATAATTCCTTTGACTTGGTTTATTTCACCACAATGGTTTGATTACGTTCTTTGCCCACGGAGACCAGTTCAATATTCACCTCCACCAGGTCCTGCAGGGCTTCCAGATACTCCATTGCCGCCTGGGGGAGTTCGCTCAGGCTGCGGGCCGCCGCCAGATCTGCATTCCAGCCAGGGAGGGTCAGATATTCAGGTTGCACCGCCGTCAAAACCAGGGGGTGGGTGGGAAATTCGCTCAATTTCCGGTCCTGATACCAGTAACCAGTGCAGATTTTGACTTCTTCAAAGCCGCTGAGAACGTCCAGCAGCGTTACCGCCATGCCATTGAGGCCATTCAGCAGGGCGGTGTAACGGGCGGCAACGGAGTCGAACCAACCCACCCGTCGGGGCCTGCCGGTGGTGGCTCCAAACTCGTTTCCCTGCCGGCGGATGCGGTCTCCGGTCTCGTCCTTCAGTTCGGTGGGGAAGGGCCCTTCGCCCACGCGGGTCGAGTAGGCTTTATAGACACCCAGGATCTTGTCCAGATAACGGGGTGGGATGCCGCTGCCGGTACAGATGCCTCCGGAGCTGGTATGGGAGGATGTTACGTAGGGATAGGTGCCGAAACCAAGGTCCAGCAGACTGCCTTGCGCACCTTCGAACAGGATGTAAAGATCCTGCAGATACCATTTGTGGAGCAGGACATCCACCTGAGCCACAAAGGGTTTCAAAAATTCCCAGGCGTCCTTCAGATCCTTGCACTGTTGCTGAATTTCTTCCAGTCCAGGTTCCAGACCATGATGGCGGTAAAGGGCGTTTAACCTGTCTGCCAGCCACTCAGGGTGGTCGAGATCGTTCAGGCGCAATCCAGCCCGGGCAGCAAGGTCGCTGTAGGCGGGGCCGATCCCGCGTCCGGTTGTGCCGATCTTGTTTGCACCCAGGCTCTGTTCCCGGGAGCTGTCCAGTTGTTTGTGAAGGGGCAAAACCAGTCCGGCGCGTTCGTCAATGAAGAGCCTGCCATCGAAATCTATTCCCTGGCTGACCAGGCTTTCGATTTCGCTTCTCAGGTCGAAAGGGTCCACCACCACTCCGGCGGCGATCACACATTTGGTGGCGGGATACAGGATGCCCGAGGGGATGGTGTGGAACACATACTTTTTGCCTTCCACCACGATGGTGTGGCCTGCGTTCGCGCCGCCCTGGAAGCGTACCACCACATCGGCGGAAGTGCCCAGAAAATCGACGATCTTGGCTTTCGCTTCATCGCCCCACATGCAGCCCAGCACCGCCAGTGTACTCATCCCGTTCTCCACTATCTTAGTAAAGCCATTCTTTTATCCACTTCCATTCTTGTCAATCGAATTCTTGACGCAGGCTTTGGATTTAACCGGTTTGGGTTGTTTTTACCTATGTCAGACACTGTTTCTTCTTGTCTTTCCCCTTCGCAGACCATCAGTGATCACAGCCATGGTTTCCTGCTTCACGCGGCACCTCTTTTTCCCTCATCGCCCCCGTTAGCAATACGGAATCATTACGGAGTCATTACGGAGTTAATCCGTAATGACTCCGTAATGATTCCGTATTGCTAACGGGAGCCAAGGGTGTTTCCTGAATGTGAGGACGCAGCCACAGCAGGGCAGATGTGGCTGTAATTGATTCAGGGACAGAGGTTTTGGTTTACTTGCGCGATATGTAGATATCCTTCACCTGCAAATAGGGGACAGCGGAATCGCCGGAATAGTAGCGTTCGGAGGAAAAACCAGAGATGGAATTGAGCATATCCACCAAATTGCCGTTGAGCATGGTTTCGCTGATGGGATAGGCGATCGCTCCGTCCTTGATGTAATAGCTGTTTTTCACCACGGCGGAAATATCGCCATTGGCATTCGGATTGCCGGCTGAAACGCGCATGCAGAGGATGCCTTGCGGAATGGAGCGGATCAGCTCGGCCAGGGAAGTGTCGCCGGCGGGGATGATCAGGTTCATCACGTTGCCCATGGTGCGGGCCTTGCCGGTCTTGTTGGCGGCGTAAAGATTGATCGGATAGTGCTTCAGCACCCCGTTGGCGATCACGGTCTCCCGGTGCATTCGGAACCCGTCGGAGCTGAAATAACCGGGGTCGCAGATGCCTTCAGCCTGGGGATCATTGATCACGGTGAGTTTCTCGTCCAGGATCTTTTGACCCAGATGGTCGGGAAACCGGCTGCTCTTGGTCAGCAGGCCGCTGTCGCCCACCTGCCGCTGAAGAAAATCCCCCAACAGCTGCATGACCACGAAGGGCGCCAGGATCACGGGGCCGGTGAAGTTGGACGGAACGGGCTGGGTGACAGTCTGTTCAGTGCTTTGGCGGATGAACTCCCCGGTGAAATTGATGCCCAGCAATTCACGGTCCAGATCCGGGAAGGCGAATCCGACATAATTGAAGGAGCTCATCTTGCGACCCATCCGGGCGGAAAACTGAACGGTGAGATTATACAGACCCTGATCGTGTTCGAAGAAGGTGCCGTTGCTGTTCAGATAGGCGCCATAGTATTTATGATGCGATAAAATGGCGTCGTAGAGAACACTGGGGTAAAGGTCTGCCATCTGGCCGCTGAATTCACCCAGGCGCAGGATCACCTTGTCCACATCGGGTTCGGGGGCTCCGGTGGTCCAGCTTCCCTCATCCGGGGGTGAGATGTCGAAGGCCGGGTCGGGGTTGGAATTTTCCACCGCCTGCATCACTTCTGCCACGGCAGTATCGATGGAATCGGGATCGAATTGGTTGATACGGGTGGAGGCCTGTTTGGAATCCTTGATCACGATCAGACTGAGGCTGTTGGTCTGAACCGTGCGCAACAGATTGAGCTGCTTGTAGATGAGGTTAAATTCCTCTTGGGTGCGGCTGCTATAGTTCAGGGCCACCTTGTCCGCGCCCTGGTCCAGCAGCTTGGTTTGGATCTCCTGCATCAGGTTTCGCTGTGTCATGACCTGCCTCCGATATTTATCTTGCATTTCACCGCCGGACCGCCCATTCCCACCGGCATCATCTGCTTTTTACCGCACATGCCGATACTGGTCCAATTCATGTCATCAGAGACCATGCTGATGGTTTTCAGCAGATCAAAGGCAATTCCGGAGATGGTGGTTTCCTTGATCGGTTTGCCCAGAGCGCCATTTTTGATCTCATAACCCTGGTTGACGCCAAACATGAATTCGCTGGTCCAGTCCGCCTGTCCATTGGAGGGTTGGATCAGATAGTAGCCGTCTTCGATGGAGGCGATCATATCCTGCAGTTTGTCCTTGCCGGGCACGATCATGGTGTTGCGCATGCGCACCAGCGGCTCGTCGGAATAGTCATAGCCCCGGGCGTTTCCGGTGAGCGGAAGTCCCAGGCGCAGAGCGCTTTCCTTGTCGTGCATATAGGATTTCAGGATGCCGTTTTCGATGATGACCGCATCCACGGCTTCGGTGCCTTCGTCATCGATGAACACAGGTTGCGGGCACAGCCTGCCCTCCCAGGTGTTGGCCACATCGATCAGGGTGACCAGCTCACTGGCAACCGGTTGATCCAGAAAATCACCGGCTATGGAACCCTTCAGCACAATGTCGCCTTCGGTGGTGTGTCCGATCGCCTCATGGGAAAGGATGCCCGCCAGACGCGAATCCAGCACACAATCGAAGGTGCCGCCGCGGGCAAAGACGGCTTCCTTCTTTTCCATCAGTTCCTGATAGACCTTGTCGATGGTGGGATAGAGAGTGGATGGTTGGTCAAAATTATCCTCCCATTGCCCCAAACCACCGATAAAATCATGGTGTTGCAAGGGTTGGCCCTCATGCACCACGGACATCATCACCACGATAAAGCAGCGGGGCGTCATGCCAGTCAGATCTCCGCCGTCGCTGGTGAGTATCTGTTTCTCCATCTCCAACTGTGAGAAATTCACCACCCGGGAGGCCAGCTCAGGATATTTGGAGGCGATATAGTTGTCCAGTTCCATGAGAAATTCGATCTTCTGCTGGTTGGAGACCCTGGCTTTGGGACTGAACAACAGATATTCGCCCCGGGCGGGTCGCGCCGGCAGCTTGGACAGCTTATCTTTTGCCTTGGACGAAAGCAGGCGGGCATTGGCGATGGCTTTTTGCGTAACCTGCTGCAGGGAAGCCTCTGAGATCAGGGGAGAGGAAGCCAATCCCCACAGTCCCTGCGCATAGGTGCGGCACATGAGGCCGGCGCTGCTGGCGGAGCTGTTGGCAACAATGCTGCCATTGAGCAGCGCAATCGTGGTGTTGCGGTTTTCCTGCACCTTCAGCTCGGTGTAATCCGTGCCGGCGGGAAGCAGCTTTGACAGAGCCAATGTTTGCATTGGCACCTCCTTAACATATTGTCCTACAGGTAAAAACCCTTTGAATCAAGATTTTGAATTATAGGATACCACTTTCTCCCAGATAATCACGCCTTCTTCACAGAATCGCTCCATAAAACTGGCAGTAAGCTTATTCAGAAGCTTGGTATATTCTTCCAGAAAAATCTCATTTCGTTGTTTTGCTTGATGCCCCAGCGGTTCAATAATCTCAAGATAGAGCAGTTCATTACCGGATATAAATTCCCAAAACCTCTGACCACAGAGCTTCAGGTAAATTCCTTTGTCCGGTTTATCATCCTTGCCATAACAACATCCGTTCACTGCAACAATGTTTGAGGCTTTTAGGTTCGATCCCAATATTTTACGTGCTTTGTTGAAGTTATCCTTGAGTTTTTGGATTTGACTGCTATTTCCCCAATTAGGACCAGATTTGATGGACACCAGGTATCGAATATCGTCCCGCTCAAATTCCAGATCAATGCCTTCTGCTGACGATTTAACTCCACTAAATACTTTGCTGCAGATAAAGATAGCGAGGCCTTCCAGAAATTCTCCAAAGATGGTCTCTTCCTGTGAAGAAAGATAGGCATCAACGATCGATTTGACCAGATCATGAGCAGTAACAAGGTGTTTGGCTCTGAAGAGATAGGGATTCTTTCTTTTTAGGATAGTCTCCAGTTTGATTTTCTGCAAGGCTTCGAAACGATTAGTATGAAAGTCTCCGATATGCTGTTTTACATAGGACTCGATTTCCTGATTAGACACTGTATTCATCTTTACCTTTATATTCAAAGACACTGATTTGTGAATTGGAAAAATAATCTCTGACCATAGTAAAATACTGGGAATTCACATCAATTCCAATAGCTTTGCGCTGTAAGCTGTTTGCTGCTTTGAGAGTGGTTCCCGAACCCATGAAGGGATCCAGCACAGTATCACCCGGAAGCGTAAAAAGTCTGATGAACCACTCTGGCAAAGCAAAGGGGAAAACGGCACTGTGATTACGGTTTCCACACTCAGTGGCCAGATGTAATACATTGGTGGGATATACAGAATCCTTTCCCACCCAATTGGCGATTTTTTTTCCGAACCCACTGCCTACTTTGGAAGTATCTCTGATTTTATCGGTATCGCTTAGATTCTCCAAACGTCTTTTAGACCATTCACCGATCGGTTCTTTAACCTCATCCTGGTACATCCTGAAGAACTTGTTTCTATTGAATTGAAGTAACCTTTCCCAAGCATCCCGGAAACGATTTGGCCATTTACCAGGATAGCAGTTCTTCTTGTGCCAAATGAATTCTTCAGTCCATAACCACCCCCTCTTACGCAGCTCCATGATCAGTTCCAGGACATAGGTGTGGCGCTCACAATTTACAACTTTTTCCTTGATGTTCAGGATGAATGTACCAGTTGGTCTCAGGACTCTTTTCAATTCATCACAAACTGGCAGTATCCACTCATTGTAATGCTCTGGTTTGATTCCTCCATAGGTGTTCACTCTGCTATCTGCATACGGAGGTGATGTTACGATCAGATCAACCGAATCTGATTGAATCCTTTTCAATACGATCAGAGCATCACCCAGAAAGAGTTCTACATTTCCGATACATATGTGATTTTGTTCCATAAGCCAAATCTAACGCCATGATGTTTATGTCAATGCTTTTCTACAAGCAATGCAGATTAAATCTTCTTGCAGAGCTGGATCAGATACTTTGCGGTTAATCTATCAGAGGATTATCCCAATTCCGGATAGAGCGGGAATCTGTCCGTCAAAGCCCGCACTTCCGGTTTCAGGGATGCCAGGTATTCCTCGTTCTCGTGGTTGTCCCGCACCCGTTTGATGAAGGCGGCGATCTGCTTCATTTCGGCTGCTCCCATGCCGCGCGTGGTGACCGATGGGGTTCCCAAACGCACTCCGGAAGCCACAAAGGGGCTGCGGGTGTCGAAAGGCACGGTGTTCTTGTTGGCAGTGATCCCTGCCAGGTCGAGGGCTTCCTCCATCTTCTTACCGCTGGGCCCACCTTCCTCTTCGGTGCCCATATTCACCAGCATCAGATGGGTGTCCGTACCGCCTGAAACCAGCTTGAAGCCATTTTCCAGCAAAGCCTCCGCCAAAGCCTGGGCATTGGCGACCACCTGCTGCTGATAAAGCTTAAATGAGGGTTGCAAAGCTTCCTGGAAGGCGGCGGCTTTACCGGCGATGGCGTGCATCAGAGGCCCGCCCTGGACGCCAGGGAACACCTTGGCATCGATGCCTTTGGCAAATTCCTCCTTGCAGAGGATGATTCCGGCACGGGGGCCGCGCAGGGTCTTATGGGTGGTGGAAGTCACCACATCGGCATAAGGAATGGGGCTCATGTGCAATCCCGCTGCCACCAGTCCGGCAATATGCGCCATATCCACCAGCAGTTTGGCGCCCACGGCGTTTGCAATCTCGCGGAAACGGGCGAAATCCATCTTGCGCGGATAAGCCGAAGCCCCCACCAGGATGAGCTGGGGCTTGTGCTCTTCTGCCATCTGGGCAATCTCGGCATAGTCAAACTGTTCTGTATCCCGATTGACATTATAGTGGATGATATGGTAAAGCTGCCCACTGAAGGAAAGCGGATGGCCATGGGTGAGGTGACCGCCGTGGGAGAGTTCCAGGGACAGCACCGTATCGCCGGGTTTCACCAGGCTGAAATAGGCTGCCATGTTGGCTTGGGAACCGCTGTGGGGCTGCACATTGGCGTGTTCCGCCCCGAACAGCTGCTTGGCGCGTTCGATGGCCAGGCGCTCCACTTCATCGATGTATTCGCAGCCACCGTAATATCTGCCATAGAGGGCATAGTTCGGTTTGCCGGTCTTCTTGCTCCAGCGGTAGGGATAGCCCTCGGCGTATTTATTGGTGAGCACACTGCCCTGGGCTTCCATCACCGCCAGGGAGGTGAAATTTTCGGAGGCGATCAGTTCCAGGTTCTCACGCTGGCGTTTCAGCTCCGCTGCCATGGCGGCATAGAGTTCGGGATCATTGATTTGGATGTGTTTCAAGAGGTTACTCCTTCTATGGTTCAATTTTATCGATTCTGGTTTGATGCCGTCCGCCCTCGAAATCGCTATCCAGCCAGGCTTGCACGATCTCGATGGCATAAGGGATGGCGGTGAATCTGCCGGCCAGCACCAGAATGTTGGCATTGTTGTGCCGGCGGGAGAGACGGGCAATATCGGTGTTGCAACACAACGCGGCGCGGATGCCAGGGATCTTGTTGGCTGTGATGCTCATGCCGATCCCACTGCCGCAGATGAGGATGCCCAGTTCGGCATCCCCTTCGGCAACCGCCAGGGCAGCGGGTTTTCCGGTGTCCGGGTAGTCCATGGCGGCGGCGGAATGGGTGCCGAAATCCAGGAACTCATGCTGGGGAAAGGCTTTGATCAGGGCTTCCTTCAATTCGAAGCCGGCATGGTCGCAGGCGATGGAGAGCTTCACTGTTCACCCGCCATCAGGCATGCGAGCGCGATGCAATAGTATTTGGAGGCGGCGCTTTCGCTGCGGCTCATCACCACCACCGGCTTGCTGGTGCCTTGGATCAGACCCGCCAATCCGGCTCCGGCAAAGAGCATCAGCCCTTTGTAGAAGCTGTTGGCGCTTTCCAGATTGGGGAAGATCAGGATATCCGCATCTCCGGCAATGGGGGTTTGCACGCCCTTGACCTCACCAGCCGTGGGATCGCAAGCCAGAAAGATGTCCAACGGCCCATCGATAATGCAGTTTTTGATCTGTCCCCGCTCCGCCATCTTGCAGATCAGGGCATAGTCCAGGGTATTGGGCATGGCGGTGCTGACCTTTTCGGTGGCAGTGATCAGGGCAACCCTGGGCTTATCAATTCCAAAGCGCCTTGCCATGGCAACGCTGTAATTTACCATGGCGATCTTCTGTTCCAGATCGGGATTGGGCAGCACGGCAGTATCGCTGATGAAGAGCAGTTTGTGATAGCGAGGCAGTTGCAGAGCGCAAACATAGCTCATCACTGCTTTGAGGGGCAGCAGCCCCTTCTGCTTGTCCAACACCGCTTTCAGAAATTTATCCGTGCCCACCAGTCCTTTCATCAGAACATCCGCGCTGCCTTCCCTGACCATCTCTACAGCGGTCTGGGTGGCATTTAACTCTTCTGGCAGATCAAGGATCTCCACCAGCTTGGGATTTAATTCTTCCTGAGCGCACAGGTCCAGAATACGCTGCCGGCTCCCGATCAGGATGGCATGAACGAAGCCTTCGGAGACCGCCCGGATTATGGAGGATAGTGTGTTTGTATCTTCTGCTACCGCCACAGCAATGCGGGTTTTCCTACCTGAACCAATTACATGGTCAGCCAGTTCGTCCAGATTTTTGATCATCGTTTCCCCAATCTCCGATCAGGCCAGCATGGCTGCCAGGGCGATGGAATAGAGCTTGGATTTCTCGCTGTCGCCGCGGGAAGTGAGC
>Ga0209610_1001979_pt1 | contig 10433 bp, 11 predicted proteins | sample LakKivw275mmetaG_FD_184137 | JGI IMG/M metagenome (GOLD analysis project Ga0209610, IMG submission 184137) | Anoxic lake water microbial communities from Lake Kivu, Rwanda to study Microbial Dark Matter (Phase II) - Lake Kivu water 275m metaG... | ecosystem: Environmental > Aquatic > Freshwater...
CGGTAAAACCACCGAAGTTTTTTATTTTTCCGGTTTCTACGGTTTGTGTAGTGCCTAACGGATTTTTCAGCAACGGGACGATTTTTTTTAATAATAAAATATTATCGCCATGCGCATGCACCGCAGTAATAGTTCCTCTAGCGTTCGCTTTCAGTATCGCCTTCTCGTCCCCATCAAGATCCGTGACATTTATCTGTGGCACGATGCCGTTTTCAAGGAGCGCCTTCGCAGCGCCGTCCGCCGCAACAACCGTGAACGAATCGAGAACGCGCGCGCTCTTCAGCTTTCGTATATCCTCAACTAAAGAGGGTCCGCAGCCAAGAACAAGAACGTTTTTGTTTCTCAGTTTTTTCTCAATGGAATCAAAGTTACGATTTTTTATCAGACCGTCAAGAATTTTCGTTGCTTCGAGGTCCTTTTCCTTATCCAACCCCAAACTTTCTGCAATCTCCCCGTATTTCTTATCCCAATCCATCATTATCCTATAGAATGCATACAAAAAAACCAGACAACCACCTCATGGTTGACTCCACGCTAATAAAACGCATCTGCGATTATGCAGAAGTTTCAAAAAAAGACACAGTCTTGGAAATCGGCGCAGGCACCGGAAACCTGACCGAAGAGCTGCTGGAGCGCGCAAAAAAAGTTTACGCAATCGAGAAAGACCCCGATTTTATAAAAATCCTGAATGAAAAATTCTCAAAAAATAAGAACATCAAAATCATGCAGGGCGATGCGGTAAAAATCGAGTTTCCGAAATTCGACAAAATCGTTTCTAATCTTCCCTATTCAATCTCAAGAAAAATCACAAAGAAAATTCTGATGTGCAGGTTCAAGGGTGGGATTCTCGTTTATCAGCGCGAATTCGCGAACAAACTTGTTGCGCAGCCGAGAAGTGAAAACTACCGTTTCATCAGCGCACTCGCACAGTCCGCTGCGGATGTGGAAATTCTCGAGGACATTCCACCGTCAGCCTTCGAACCCGCACCAAATGTTCATTCCTCTATTGTTAAATTAAAAATAAAAAATAAGATCGATGAAAAATACGCAAACTTTCTGAACAACCTCTTTAATCATAAAAACAAAATTTTAAAGAACATATGTGTGGACAAAAAAATTCCGAAGAAATTCTCATGTAAAAGGCCAATAGATCTGAAACCCGAAGAACTACGCAAGATTTACCTTTCTCTTTAAATTGTTCAGCTCATCCACTATTCCATCCGGCATCTTCCTGCCGAACTGCCCGAAGAATTTTTGCATCTCCTCGACTTCTGGTTTCCATTCATCGGGCTTAACCTCAAAGAGTTTTTCCAGATTTTCCTTCGGAATCTTCAGCCCCTTCATTTCCAAATCCTTCAGATGCGGGACACGCCCGATTGGCGTTTCCTTCGCAGAAACCCTGTTCTCAATCCTATCAATCATCCACTTCAATACGCGGATGTTTTCACCGAAGCCCGGCCACATGAATTTCCCCTGCTCATCGATCCTGAACCAGTTCACGCAGAATATCCTCGGGGCGTGCTTCATCCTCTTATCCATTCCTAACCAATGTCCGAAGTAATCCGCCATGTTGTAGCCGCAGAACGATATCATTGCCATGGGGTCCCTTCTGAGCATTCCTGTGTGGTGCGTTGTGGCCGCTGTAGTTTCGGAAGCCATCCTCGCACCGCAGAAAACCCCGTGCTGCCAGTTGAAGCTTTCGTAAACAAGCGGTATGAGTTTCGTTCTTCTCCCACCAAAGATTATCGCAGAAATCGGAACGCCCTTTGGGTTATCAAATTCCTTACTCACCGTCGGGCACTGGTAAATCGAAACCGTAAACCTTGAATTCGGATGCGCTGCCTTCGTTCCTGTTGCAGGGTCGTATTTTCTACCCTGCCAGTCAAGCAGGTTTTTCGGTACAGCACCGTCAAGACCTTCCCACCACGGTTCGTTCGTGTCCGTATTCAAGGCGGTGTTCGTGAAAAACAGAGGATAAAACATCCCTGCCTTCAGCGTCAGTATCATGTTCGGATTCGTTTTCATGGACGTTCCGGGTGCAACTCCGAAGAATCCAATCTCCGGATTTATAGCATACAATCTTCCATCCGGCCCGATGTTCAGCCATGCGATGTCATCGCCCAGAGTCCATACCTTGTATCCGGGCAATGCGGAGTTCAGCATTGCAAGATTCGTCTTTCCGCATGCCGACGGCATCGCCGCCACCATGTACGTCACTTTTCCCTGTGGGTCCTCAACCCCGATAACCGCCATGTGCTCCGCAAGCCAGCCCTCCCTGAAACCCTGCCATGACGCAATTCTCAAGGAGAAACATTTCTTTCCAAGCAACGCATTCCCGCCGTAACCCGAACCAATACTCCAAACAAGGTTCTCGTCCGGGAAGTGCATTATATACCTTTTGTTCGGGTCAAAATCGCCAACCGAGTGAATGCCCTTCACAAAATCCTTTGAGTTGCCGATTTTTTTCAGAACGTTTTTATCCATGCGCGTCATTATGCGCATGCTCACAGCAACGTAGGAAACGTCCGTGAGCTGGACGCACGCCTTCGCATACCGTGAATCCGGATGACCCATCATGTACGGAAGCACGTACATTGTTCTGCCGCGCATGCATCCATCGGAAAGTTTCGTGAGGAGTTTTTTTGCTTCGTCTGGATGCATCCAGTTGTTGTTCGGTCCCGCAATTTCCTTATTGGGATGGCATACGAAAGTTAAATGTTCAGTTCGCGCAACATCGGTCGGATGGCTTCTGTGCAGGTAACTATTCGGATACGTTTTATGATCCAACTCGTAGAATATCTTGTTATCGCCGATTTTTTCTTCGGTCATGCCGATTTTTACAATCCGGCAAGCCTCTTCTTCAGAACCATCGCACCAGTAAACCTTGTCAGGCTTGCATAAATCCGCGCATTCCTCTACCCATTCTTCAAGCGGCGTGGCCATGGCATCAGGATGTTTCATTATAACGCAACAAGAATCCCATCAAATCGGCCGAGCATTTAGCGTTCCTGTCTGCCCAGGCCTTGACATGATCCTCACCTTAAGCTCTTTGCCATCGGGCGTTTTCACATTCAGCACAGCACCCTTGGTTATTATATTCCTTCGCACGTAATCCTTGTCCGCCTTGTTTTCCACCAAACTTACAATCTCGCACCTCGTGTTCTTGCCCTTGTCGTTCACATTCACGTACTTCGCTTTTGTGACACGTATCTTAACGCCCTTGCCCTTGGTCGAAATCGCCCTTCTACTCTCTTCCCCAATGATAGTTTCTATCACTGGCCGCCCAATCGCGTACTTCCGCTTCTTTCGCGCCTTTGTTATCTTTCCGTGGTACATCCTTCTAATAATTAGAACTTAACATATTTAAATGATCACGTTTAATAAACCAAATCAAATTTATAATGACAATGAAATCCGCACTCTTGCTCTTGGGAATAGTTTTTATTGTGGGCTGCATCTCTCTGGCCCCTCTTGAGGCATGCATCGGCAGCGATGAATGCGAATTGAGCCTGTGTGACTGCAAGTGCCACGTGAAGGGCCAAACCCCTGAGGCAAAGGACGGGAGGATGTGCGGTATAAACTGCCTGGCGGAATACAACGTGTCCGGTTGTTCCTGCAGTAACAACGTCTGCACCGAGGTGAAGACGCAAGCAACAACCCAACCAGTTATCGGCCGGCCGCCGACAAAACCAAAACTCGAATACATGGAAAGCGGATGCAGCAGAAACCAGAAGGTGAGGGAGGGCATAACCATCTCTCCCAGCAGGTCGTCCGTATCCATAAAGCACAACGTGATGTACACCTGCTGCGCAAACATCACGCTTTCGCTGGAGCAGGAAGACAGCACACTAAAGGTCATAGAAACCAACACTGGCGATGTGTGTAGATGCCTCTGCACCTACGAAATAAACGCAAAAATAATAAACCTCCTTCCCGGAGAATACAACGTCGAAGTTTACGGGATAAAATACCGGGATGTTCATCCCCTCGAACTCAAAGGTTCGCGCAGGGTTTCGGTTTCTTCGGGTTTAACTGTCGAATGCTCAGAGGACAGCGACTGCGTTCCTGCGCAGTGCTGCCACCCGACCTCATGCACCACCAAGGCAAATGCTCCCAACTGTGCAAAAACCGTATGTTCTATGGTCTGCCAGGGGCCGCTTGATTGCGGGGCAGGTAGGTGTGCTTGCGTAAACAACCAATGTTCCGTGGTAAGCGGCGAATAACCCATTTTTATACCGTCACACACATATGTAAGTGAATTTTCGAGGTGATAACATGGCAGGCGACAGATGCCCAACCGGAATTGACGGCTTGGATAAGATAATCGGCGGTGGTTTCCCGCGCGACAGGAGCATGTTGCTGTCGGGCTCATGCGGTACCGGAAAAACCGTTTTAGGTGTGCAATTCTTATGCAACGGCGCTGTGAAATACAACGAGCCGGGTATCCTCGTTACGCTGGAGCAGGATTCCGACGAGCTCAGAAGCGACATGTTACACTTCGGTTTTGACCTGCAAAAACTTGAAGACTCGAACAAACTCATAATCATAGACACCTCGCTCGCGCGCATGGGCATGAAGGAGTTCATAAGCGACCTTCCGTTAGTGCCAAAGAAAAGTTTCTCCCTCCTCCCCGGAGAATTCGACATTGACCGCATAACCGGCTTGGCAATCCAGGCAGCAAAGAAAATCAAGGCAAAGCGTTTAGTGGTTGACAGTTTGCCTGCCCTCGATGTTCTCGTAAAAGAAAATATCGATGTCAGAAAAACAATCCTCCACATGGCCTACGAATTCAAAGCCAACGGTCTGACATCCCTCCTCATAACTGAGAGCCTCGAGGAAGACGGCCTGACAAAGCACGGCGTTGAGGAATACGTAACCGACGGTGTCGTAATCCTGAAAACCAACGAGGCCCTGGACACGAGAACCATAAAAATCCGAAAGATGCGCCTCACAGAACACAGCCTGAGACCGCACACCTTCGAGTTCACGAAGAACGGGATAAACATAAGGGCGCCGGAACTAGCCAAAAAAGTGATATAACAGTGATATAACTCCCCCCTTTCTATTTTTAACCCCCCTGAACCATTTATTTATGCCTGTGGTTGGCTGTTTCTTGGAAAATGGAGAGTAAAGAGGAACAAATCCTCAAGATACTTCAGGAGGACCTCATGCCCTTGGAGGACATCCACGCATGCATGGTCGCAAAGAAGGGTTTAGAGGGTATAACACCGCTTACCGAAAAGTTCAAACAGGAAGTCCTTCCGATATGGGAAATTCTGAAGAACACCATGGATGAGCTCTTTGACGTGGTATCCCATTACTCCGAATACGGTCTTGACAAGGTGTACTTCGAACTCGGGGAATTCGATGTGATGTTCTTCATCCTCCCCGGCTCCGATACCGCCCTCGTTGCCATTGTTCCTGCGCTCGCAAACCGTGGCCTTCTTGAGGTCGAACTCGAAAACGCGAGACGTGCAATCATAAAGATAGTCGAAGAAAAATAATCTGTTAGTGTACCCAAAATGTCAAGCCCTGAACTAAAAGCCGCCGTTGGACTGAGTCGGAAATGGGATGCTCGTGAGGCAGGACGTGAGTTGGTAAATAAAACTCTCGAAAGATTAGAGGGGGCAAAGCCAAACTTCTTCTTGTTATTCCCGACAATTCACTATGCTAATCACGGCGGTTTCAAAGAACTTCTAAATGGGGTTTGGGATGTTCTTCCCAAAAAAACCCCTTTGGTCGGGGGAACAGTTATGGGTTTCATCAATAACATGGGTTGTTTTACTAGAGGTGTAACAGGTCTCGCGGTAAGTTACCCAAACATGGATGTAGCTGTGGGGGTGGGTCATAACACTAAAAGATCGCCGGCAACTGCCGCCAAAAGCTGCGTTGAACTGATCAAAAATGGTCTAAAAAATTCCAAGTATAAAAACAAGTTTTTGTTCGATATGATATCCGGAACTGAAATTCCAAGCATGCCAGGAATGGGACGAAAGGCCGTTATCCCATCCGACTTAATGGGTAAATTCGCAACGAAGATGCTTGGTGTCTCTGAGGTTATACTTCAGAAGGGATTCGGCAATGAGGAAGAAATTTTAGAGGAAATGTTAAATGAGCTAGATGACTATTCAATAATCCATGGTTCAAGTCTAGATGTCAGTTTGGCAAAAAATTACCAATTTCTTGGCGATAAGGTACTTACCGATTCAATAGTTTCATTGGGAGTGAGCAGTGACTTGAACGTCAATCTTTCTTTCGCCAGTAGAGCGAACCTAACCAAAAAGTTCAAAGTGACGAAGATAAGCAAAGATAGGAGGGTAATCCACGAAATTGATGGCAAACCTGCAAGCGAGAAGCTCTTGGAATTGGTTGGATGGAAGGGAAAATTCCCGACAGACAGGCAGTTTACGTTTGGAATAACGACTTATTTCCCCATATGCTTCATCAGCGACGGTAAAAATTTTTTAAGACCCGTTGTAGGTATACTCGGTGGTTCTATATTACTAATGTCCAAGTTTGAGAGTAATGAAGGATACGTAGCTCTCATAAGCGGTAAAAATATGATAGACTCATTGGACGATATCCTGACCGATGAAATGGCTGCAGATTTTGGAATTTTATCCTCCTGCGCTGTCCGGTTGATGGGTTTGGGAGGGGAAGTATTTGCTATCCGAGAGAAACTGATGAAATACTTCAAAGACAAACCATTTATCCTAGTCAATTGCGCTGGTGAGGCAGTGCGTAAACCAAACGATAGGATATATTATCTAAATGAATCTATAGCTTTAGGATTAATTGGGAGGTGATAAAAATGGCATGGGCGTGTGATGAAATGTTAAAATTATCTGATCCATCGAAGTTGAGTATAAACGAAATCAGAAAATGGAAGTTGAAGGGATTCAAGGAGGCATTTGATTTCCACTACCAAAATTGTCCCCAGTATACCAATTACTGCAAATTACACAACGTGAAGCCGTCGGATATAAAAGAGTACGAGGATATAGGAAAAATACAACCCGTTCCATCCGATGTGTTCAGGGACTCCGACAAGCTCATATTAAGTGTGCCAGACAAAGACGTTGTGAGTGTACTAACGACCAGTAGTACAACATCCAAAAAGCCAGTGAAATTCGCCATGGACAAGGTAACATTCGATAGGATGCTGAAAGTCAATGCAAAAAGTTGGGAGGCTGGGCACGAGCTTAAGATCGGCAGTTTGTTCTTCTTAGGGCCAAAACCAGAAGAGTCTGATACTGGTCTTGTCAAAGGCGGCTATTTGACATTTAAATATATGGGTTTTAGAAACGAGGACATCTATTTTGGCGTTAGGGATGGCAAGGTTGATTGCGAGTGGATGTTCGATAAAATTAAAAACGCAAAAAAGCCCATACACATGTATGGCCCGCCGTTTGTATATATGGCGTTTGTCGATTATCTGGAAAAAAACGGCCAGAAGCTGAAACTTGATAAAGACTCGCGATTAATTACAACCGGCGGGTGGAAAACCGTCAAGGGTGAGGTCACAAAGGAAGAGTTTAGGGTTAAGGTATCAAAGTATATCGGTGTTGACCAAAAGAATATCCGGGATGGATACGGGTCAACAGATATCCTCACAATGCTACCAGAGTGCGAATACCACCATAAACACGTTCCACCATGGTTTCATGTGTCCGTAAGGGACCCAGAGAATGTAAATGAGGAGGTATCTGAAGGTGAACAAGGTCTTAATGTATTAATGTCCAATTACATACAATCCTACCCTGCATTTACTATGCCCGGTGACATAGGTATCGCAGTGGAACGAAACTGCGAGTGTGGTAGAAATGGCCAAATCGTTGAAATAAAGGGCAGGGCACACGGTGCTGGAGCTAGAGGCTGTGCAATCCGTTTGGAAGAATTCATGGACATAGTAACGAAAGGGAAATCATGAAGTTTACACTTCCATCAATAGTATCCGGCAAAGTAATCGAGAGGAAAAATAATATATTAAAATATAATACTGGCGTTGGTGAACTGGAACTGTCCATGCCAGAAATCAACCATGATGATGTAGCCAAAATCAAAAAACAGTCAGACATACACGAACTGCCGACGAGTGAAATAATATCTTTCTACACCAAGGTGGGTAAGCTTTGGAATAAAAAAAGCTATGATCTGCGAAAAGATGCATTGAAGTTGACTGAGAAGGTTACTGGCTATAGCAGTGCCATGATAGAGCACTCTTATGATGGTATCTCCACAATGCTATCCAAAGAGTATATAAAAACCACTCTTGATTCTGAGATAGGGAATAGAAAATTCCTAGACGAGTGGGTGAGGGTAAAAGACATATCTATACATGCACAGCCCCGTGGCAAAGTACTCCACATAATGGCCGGCAATGCTCCCCCCCTAAGTGCCGTTAGCATTCTGAGGGGTAGCTTAACCAAGAACGTCAACACAGTTAAAACCGCCAGTTCCGATCCGGTAACTGCGATATACCTCGTGAAATCCTTCAGGGATGTTGATAAAGATCATCCCATAACAAAAACAACATCGGTGGTCTATTGGAAGCACGATTCGAGTGCTGGCGACAGTCTAATCCGACTTTCTAACGCAATCTGCGTATGGGGCGGCGCAGATGCTGTTGAATCTATCCGAAAGAAAAGCACGTACGGGACGGAGCTTGTAGAGTTCGGTCCGAGGAGAAGCATGCAGTTGATAGGTAAAGAAGCGTTCAGGGATTCAAAAACGCTCAAAAATGTTACGGATAAAGCAGCTCACGATATCGTGCTGTTCGACCAAGAGGCGTGTCACAGCCCTCAGTTAGCTTTTGTGGAGGGCGATACCAAAAAATTCTGCGAGGCACTTGCCAAGAGTTTAGACGCGGAGGGCAAGAGGCTTCCAAAGGGGTTCGTCCATAGAGAAAAACACGCCGCAATAAGCCATGAAAGGCTGATAGCGAAGTTCTATGGCGAAAAAGTTTATGAATCAAAGGGAACTGAATGGACCTTGATAATAACCGATAACATAAAAAGAATTATTAGGCATCCACTGGGCAGGATGCTGTATGTGTTTGGAGTCAAGAACCTAAAAGTCGCCTTGCAGCATATCGACCACAGCATACAAACCGTTGCAGTTTATCCTGATGAAAGAATAAACGAGTTGAGGGATGAAATCACACTGATGGGTGCTGACCGGGTAACCTACATAGGAAAAATGGGTTATTTTGCGCCAGGGGCCCCCCACGAAGGGTTTTATCCATTATCGCGTTTGGTACGGTGGGTTAAAAGCAAGTAAACTAATGTAGATCGATTTTACACTAGTGATATCTATCCACTATCTTGTAAGCTACATCAAAGCCCACGAGCGATATAAAATACACCAAACTAAAGTATCCTGCAAAGCATAAAATCAGCACGGTGACGGGCAAAAGCAGTCTGTGGTACAGCAAGTTACCTATCGTCGAAGACAATTTTTTCCTATCGCTAAAATCATTCAACTTCTCATCAATCATAGCAGAGATTGTTATCAACACTATCGGTACCCCTAATACCTCAGCAAATACTGGTGTTTGTGTTATGTCTGGAACCAAATAGGATATCGCCAGTGGAGGCGCCAATGCAATCACAACCATAATCTGAAATTCACGGGTGTTTATCTTGCCTGCCATAAGATTACCTAGCATCAGTCCAATTAGGATTATTGCCGAATATCTGTCCAGAGTTATTAGCGCGGCCATTAACAGCCCACATAGAGGCATCAATAGAAGCGCCTTCCGTTTACCACCTGCCCTTTCGTCATACGTCCTGTCTAAGTACTTGATACTGCCACCAAGAAAAATATAGCTCCCCAGAAGTAGTATCGTGGCATCCATCATTTCATAATCTGTTTTGATTCATATACTGCACTAACTGTACCTATAGGCAATACACCAGCGCCACCACCGCAGACCCATAGTGCCCCGGAGGTATTCTCTCCATAGTACGTGTTTTAATGCACTGTCTCTTGATTTTCATACCTCTTACATCACTCATCTCTTTGAGTTTCAACATAATACTCTTCTTAGTTTTGTTTACATTTTTGAATTCATACTCCTCTATCACAACTCCGTACGTGTCCCTGCCCTTTGCATCAGTGCAGAATGCCCATCCCAATCCTGCGGATACGGATGTTTTCGGATCCCCGTCACTCCTTGCAAGAACCGTGAACGTGATCGTTCCAGGCTCTATGTTTTTCGGCTTTATCTGCTTCGCCCCCTTCGGCAGGATGGATGAAACAGGAACAAGATTGCACTGGCTTATGCCGGCTTCCATAAGCGCCTTGTCAAATGCGTTCAGTTTTGATATTTTGCTCAAACCGACGCCCGAAACCACGAAGAATTTCTTGAATAACATTGTTCAATAATTGTTGGAGGCGATATAAATAGGTTTTGGTGGGTGATAACATATTGG
>Ga0209610_1001981_pt1 | contig 10416 bp, 8 predicted proteins | sample LakKivw275mmetaG_FD_184137 | JGI IMG/M metagenome (GOLD analysis project Ga0209610, IMG submission 184137) | Anoxic lake water microbial communities from Lake Kivu, Rwanda to study Microbial Dark Matter (Phase II) - Lake Kivu water 275m metaG... | ecosystem: Environmental > Aquatic > Freshwater >...
TGCTCAGCCCGGACAGACCCGGCCCGGGCTGAGCATGCGCTCGAGGATCATGGACCTCTTCGTCTATCTCGGCCGCCTCACCCGCAAGGACTGTCTCCTGGCCTTCCCGGCGTTCTTCCACAACGGCGTCCTCTTCGGGCGCTATTTCAAGTTCTGGAACCCCCACAAGGAGGCCGAGGTCCTGGCCATCCGCAGGGCGTTCAGCCACATGCCGTTCCGCACCCTGTCCTGGGTCGTCCACCTGAACTGCCTGCGGCGGGCCGACGGCTCGGTCTACGAGTGGCGGGCCGAGGAGCAGCTCTATCCCTTCACCCGCCCGCTCAAGGACTATTTCGACTCCCGCCGCTACAAGGACATCGTCCGGACCGACCTGAAAAGCCTGGCCTTCACCGTCGACAAGGCCGAGTTCGAGCGCAAGTCGGCCGACATCCCCGCCCTTTGCGGCGGCGCTCCGATTCTGCTATAATACCGCGCTCAAGGAGACCCTGATGAAGAAAGACGTCCATCCCGAATATCAGGAGTGCGTCGTCACCTGCGCGTGCGGCAACACCTTCAAGACGAAGTCGACGAAGAAGGAGATCCACGTCGAGATCTGCTCGATGTGCCACCCCTTCTTCACCGGCAAGCAGAAGTTCATCGACAGCGCCGGCCGCGTCGAGAAGTTCAAGAAGAAATTCGGCGACGTCAAGGACCTCAAGCGGAACATCAAGAGCCTCGCGAAGACCAAAAAATCGTCTCGATGATCCCTGAACTCCAGGCGATCGAGGACCAATACCGCCGCCTGACCGAAGAGCTTTCCGATCCCGCGATCGCCGGCAATCCCCAAAAGATCCGCGAGCTGGCCAAGGAACGGGCCGAGCTCGAGCCCGTCTACCGCAAATACCAGGAGTGGAAGCGCGTCCGCCGCGGCCGGGAGGAGGCTCAGGCCCTCGCGGCCGACGCGGCCACCGATCCCGAGCTCAAGCGGATGGCCGAAAGCGAGGCGGAGTCCCTCCGCGCCCGGGAGGACGTCCTGGGCGCCGAGCTCCGGGCCCTGCTCCTGCCCAAGGACCCGAACGACGGGAAGAACGTCATCCTCGAGATCCGGGCGGGGGCCGGCGGCGACGAGGCCTCCCTGTTCGCCCAGGACCTCTTCCGCATGTACGCCCGGTTCGCCGAGCGGCGGGGCTGGAAGTTCGAGGTCGTCGACACCAGCACCTCCGGCGTCGGCGGCCTCAAGGAAGGCATCGCCGAGATCCGCGGACCGGGCGCGTATTCGGTGCTGAAATACGAAAGCGGCGTCCACCGCGTCCAGCGCGTCCCCAAGACCGAGGCCGCCGGCCGCATCCACACCTCGACGGCGACCGTCGCCGTGCTGCCGGAGGCCGAAGAGATCGACCTCAAGATCGATCCCAAGGACCTCAAGATCGAGGCCTTCGGCTCGTCGGGCCCCGGCGGCCAGAACGTCAACCGCAACTACACCGCGATCCGCATCACCCACAAGCCGTCCGGCCTGGTCGTCTCCTGCCAGGACGAGAAATCCCAGCACCGGAACAAGGAGAAGGCCCTGCGGGTGTTGCGCTCACGGCTCATGGACATCGCCGAGCGCGAGCGCCAGGCCAAGATCGCCGACCACCGGCGCTCCCAGGTCGGCACCGGGGAGCGGAGCGAGAAGATCCGGACCTACAATTTCCCCCAGTCCCGGATCACGGACCACCGCCTGAACGAGAACTTCCATGCGATGGAGGCCGTTCTCGACGGGGATCTCGACGAGATCCTGGACCATCTCGTGCGCCAGGCCCAAGCTCAAGCCCTGGGCGAGCCCGGTCCGGGCGCCGGCCAGGCCAAGGACGTTGGACGCTAAGACGACCCTCAGCGAGATTTTCCGCAGCGGCGCCGTACTCCTCGGCGACCGGCCCCAGGCCCTTCTCGAAGCCAAGGTCCTCCTCCTCCGAGCCGCCCGGCTGACCGAAGAACGCTATCTTGCCTCCCCGGACGCACCCTGCCCGCCTCAAGCCGAGGCCTTTTTCCGGCGTCTGATCGAGCGGCGCCTGGCCGGCGCGCCGCTCTCCTACCTTACCGGCCGGAAGGAGTTCTGGTCCATCCCCATCGAAGTCTCGGCGTCCGTGCTCGTGCCCCGGCCCGAGACCGAGGGCTTGGTCGAGAAGGTCCTCGAGCTCTCGAGGCGCGAGGCCGAGGCCATCCTCGACGTCGGAACGGGCAGTGGCTGCATCGCCATCGCCCTGGCCAAAGAGCTGCCGCGGGCCGCGATCACGGCCGTCGACATCTCGGAGCGGGCCCTGGCCGTGGCCCGGCGGAACGCCGCGCGGGAGAAGGCCCGCCACATCGAGTTCCTGAAGAGCAACCTCTTCGCCGCCTTCCGCGGCACCGGCCGCAAGTTCGATTTCATCGTTTCGAACCCGCCCTACGTTTCGCGGGCCGAGTGGGAGGCCTTGCCGCTCGACGTGAAGGCCTTCGAGCCGAAGCGGGCGCTCTTCGCCGGCGAGTCCGGATTGGACGTCATCGAGCGCCTGGTGAGGCGGGCCGGTTCGTTTCTCAGGCCCGGCGGCTATCTCATCTTCGAGATCGGGGAAGGGCAGCGCGAACAGGTGCTCGGCCTTTTCGCGAAGCGCTGGACCGAGATCGAGACGGCCTGGGACCTGGCCGGCAAGCCCCGGGTCATCACCGCCCGCCGCGCCTGAGGGCCGGCGCCGCGTCGCCGACCCGGCCGAGGCGATCCCGGCCATACCGACGAAGCGCCGCCGTCTCTTTTCGACTCCTCTCCCGCAGCCCGGGCCAAAGACCGGGTCAGACCTACACGATTTAAATAACTTAAAAGGTGTAGGTCTGACCCGGTCTTGATCCTGCCGCATTACTTCACGGGATTGCCGTCGGCGTCGATGACGAAGATGTCCTTGATGCCGAGCTCGCGGATCTTGGGCTCGATCTGGGCCCGGTCGCCGACGACGATCCACACGACGGCCTCGGGATGGACGGTCTTCACCGCCGCCTTGGTCAGGTCGGCGATGGTCAGCTTCTGCACGAGACCCGGGTACTTCTGATAGTAGTCGTCCGGCAGGCCGTACTCGACCATCTCCTCGAGCGAACCCAGGACGGCCCCCATGGTCTCCCATTGGCCGGGCAGCCCCAGGACGATGCCGTTCTTGGCGTTGGCGAACTCGTCCGGGGTGACGGGCTTCTTGCCCAGGATGCCCTCGAGCTCGCCCTTGATCTCGACCATGGTCTCCTTGGTCTTGTCCGACTGCACGGGCGCCAGGACCAGGAACGGCCGCTGGCCGCGGGCGCCGGGGATGGCGCTCTGGGCGCCGTAGCTCCAGTGCTTGTCCTCGCGGATGTTCATGTTGATGCGCGAGACGAAGTCGCCGCCGAGGATGGTGTTCATCGTCGTGATGGCGACGTTGTCCGGGTCGGCCGATGAGGGCGCGGGGTGGCCGCAGAGGACCATGGACTGGGGCGCGCCCGGCTTGTCCATGATGTAGACCACGGACTTCCCCGCGATCGGGACGGCCGGGATCTTCTTGGCCGGGGCCTGGCCAGCCGCCCAGCCCTTGAAGAGCGTCTCGAGCTTGGGCTTGATCTCGGCCAGGGTCGTGTCGCCGACCACGATCAAGGTCGCGCCCGAGGGCTTGAACCAGGTCTTGTGGAACTTGACGAGGTCGGCCCGGGTGATCTTGGCCACGGTGTCGGCGTAGCCCGAGCCGGTGAAGGGGATGGCGTAGGGATGGCCGGCGCCGTAGAGAAGCCGTGGGAAGACCCGCAGGGCCATGCCGACGGGCGAGGCCTTTTCCTGGGCGATGCGGGCGATCTGCAGCTTCTGGAGGCGCGCGAAGTCCGCCTCGGGGAACGACGGGTTGAGGATGACGTCGGCGTAAATGTCGAGGGCCGGGTCGAGCTTGTCCTTGAGCGTCGTCAGGGAGACCGACGAGACGTCGAGGTTCGAGCCGGTGCCGAGCGAAGCCCCGAGTGTCGCCAGCTCATCGCTGATCTGGAGCGAGGTCCTCTTGGCCGTGCCCTCGTCGAGCATGTTCATGGCCAGGGAGGCCGTGCCCGGCAGGCCGCCCTGGTCGGAGGCGCAGCCCGCGTCGAGCGTCAGGGCGAAATGGACGACGGGGATGCTGTGGCGCTCGGCCAGCAGGACCTTGAGCCCGTTCGCGAGCGCAGCCCGCTGGATGGCGGGGAAGGCGACCTGCGGCGCGGCGCCGACGGCCGGCATCGTCTTCCGGTCGGCGCCCGGCGCGCCGGCCTTGAGCGCCGGGTAAGGCGTGACCTCGAGGATATAGACGCCATCGGAGAGCCAGCGGTTGGCGCTCTCCTTGACCGAATCCACCGTGGCCTCCTCGATATGCTGGAGGGTTTTTTTATAGGCGTCGGGCGATCCGCCGTAGACCATGCTCGAGGCCAGGATGTCGGACTTGCCGCCGAAGCCGCCGATCCGCTCGATGCCCTGGATGAAGCGGGCCCGGGCCTGGACCTTGACCCGCTCGAGCTCGGCCGCGATCGGGCCGTCCTTGAGGAACTTGGCCAGCTCCTCGTTGATGGCCTGCTCGACCTTGGCCAGCTCGACGCCGGGCTTGGCGTCGGCCTGGATGGCGAACTGCCCGCCGATCTCACGGGTGTTGACGTAGCAGGCGACGGAGCTCGCGATCTGGTCGTCGTAGATGAGGCGCTTGTAGAGGCGGGAGGTCTTGCCGTCGGCCAGGATGGAGCTCACGAGGTCGAGCTTGTCGGCGCACTCGGTGCCCCAGCCCGGGACGTTCCAGAACTTGTAGATGCGGGCCTGGGCGACGCGGTCCTGGACGGCCTCGCGCTTGGACCCGGTCATCTTGGCCGTCCAGGCTGTCGGCCGGGCGACGGGCGGCGAGGGCGGGATGTCGCCGAAGTACTTCTTGACCTTCTCGAGGACCGTCTTGGCGTCGATGTCGCCGGCGATGGCGACGACGGCGTTGTTCGGCCCGTAGTAGGTCGAGAACCAGGTCTGGAAATCCTCGAGCTTGCCGCCGGTGAGGTCGTCGATGGAGCCGCCGACCGACCAGGAATAGGGGTGGCCGGGAGGATAAGTACCCTTGCAGATCAGGTCCTCGGTGATGCCGAAGGGCTCGTTGTAGCCCTGGCGGAGCTCGTTCTGGACGACGCCGCGCTGCTCGTCGAGCTTGGCCTGGGTGATGGCGCCCTTGAGGTGGCCCATGCGGTCCGATTCCATCCACAGGACGAGGTCGAGGGCCGAGACGGGGACGTTCTCGAAGTAGTTGGTCCGGTCCTCGTTGGTCGTGCCGTTGAGGTCGGTCGCGCCGACCTTCTGCATGGGCTTGAAGTAGTCGTCGTTGTAGTTCTCGCTGCCGTTGAACATGAGGTGCTCGAAGAGGTGGGCGAAGCCGGTCTTGCCGGTCTTTTCGTTCTTCGAGCCGACGTGATACCAGACGTTGAAGGCGACGATCGGCGCCTTGTGGTCCTCGTGGACGATCAGGGTCAGGCCGTTGTCGAGGATGAACTTCTGGTAGGGGATATCGATCTTCGAGGCCTGGGCGGCCAGAAAGGGCGCGGCCAGGACGATCAGGGCGGCGCCGACGGCGGCGGCGAGGAACGCGCGGGATATCGTCTTGTTCATGGGGTTCTCCTTAGATATTTAGGCCGCGAGCCTGCGGCCCAGATCGTAGGCCTTCTTCATCAGGGTCTTGTTCGTCCGGACCGAGCCGGCCGCGCCGCCGCCGCAGTGGACGAGGCCCACGATCGGGGCCTTGAGATAGGCGAAGGCGTCCTCGAAGGCGCTCACGGCGTTGACGGCCCCGGAGGTGCGCAGGCCGCGGTCGCCCGAGGCCAGGATGATCCCGACCCGCTTGCCCTCGAGCTCCTTGTAGCGCTTGGCGCCGAAGACGTAGAGCCGGTCCATGAAGAGCTTGGCCGCGGAGCTCATCGTGAACCAGTAGACCGGCGAGGCGATGAGCAGGGCGTCAGCGCCGGCGATCGCGGGATGGAGGGCTTTCATGTCGTCGGCCTGGATGCAGCCCTTGGCGGCCGGCTTGCGGCAGGCCTCGCAGGCCCGGCAGGGACCGAAGGCGAGCTTGGCCAGATCGACGACCCGGACCTCGGCCCCAGCTTCCGCCGCGCCGCGGGCCGCCTCCCTGGCGAGCACGGCGCTGTTGCCGCGCGGCCGCGGGCTCGATGTCAGGACGAGGACCTTCTTCGGCTTGGCCATGCGATCACCTCAAAATGGGAGATGATGCCTAATCCCATTGATTCTCGGACTGGAAATTGGGGAATAGGTATCATGTCCCCCTATTAAGACGGGGGTCGTCGAACGGCGGCATGAGCCGCGTCGTCTCGAAGCGGATCTTCTCCCAGACGTGAAGGTCCATGCCGCAGAAGACGTCGACGACCTTAGGATCGAACTGGCGCCCGGCGTTCTCCTCGAGCTCGCGGCGGGCGGCCTGGAAATCCCGCGGCGCCCGGTAGGGGCGGTGCGAGGTGACGGCGTCGAGCGTGTCGGCCACGGCGAAGATCCGCGCCTCGAACGGGATCGCCTCGCCCTTGAGCCCTTTGGGATAGCCCGTGCCGTCGTAGTGCTCGTGGTGGCAGAGGATGATGTGGCCGACCTCGGGCACGAGCTTGACGTCGCGGACGAGGCCGTAGCCCAAGGCTGGGTGCCGCTTGATGACGTCCCACTCCTTGGGCGTGAGCGGGCCCGGCTTCTTGAGGACCGAGTCCGGGATGGCCATCTTGCCCGCGTCGTGGAGCAGGGCGCCCTTGCGGATGCTGTCGAGGGCCTGCGGGTCGTGGATGCCGGCGGCCTCGGCCAGCACGTGGCTGTAGCGGGCCACGGTCTTGGAGTGGCCGTAGGTCTCGACGTCCCTCAGGTCGAGCGCGGCCATGAAATTCTCGAGGGTCGTGTCGTAGGCTTCTTCGAGCTCGCGTGACCGGCGCAGGTGGACGGCCAGCTCTTTCTTCAGGCGGCGGACCTCGCCGGCGTCCGGCGCCGCGGGAAGGCCCTTCCGGGCGTCGACCTCGATGCCTTTGCGCGACAAAATTCCGCAAATCTCGGCCCGTTTTTTGTCATCTTCGACGACGAGAACAACCCCAGCTTCCTTCATGGCGTGGTTTTTTATACCTCTTTTTATTTTCGCGTTCAAGTTCGCCGTTTTTCCCTTGACAAGAAAGCGACGCGCTACACATAATAGTCGCGCTAAGGTTAAGGAGCGGCCATGGAACACGACCCGAATATTTTCAGGGACTCGTTTCAAGTCATCCAGGAAGTCGAAGAGCAGCTCGAGCGCATCCTCCAGAAGAAGTTCCGCGACGTCGACTCCGAGCTCCTGGAGCGCATCAACCGCGAGAAAGAGGCCGCCCGCGAGCGCAAGGACGAGATCGAACGCGAGTTCGAAAAAGAGAAGACCGCCCTCGTCGATTACAAGGTCATGGTCCGCGATTTCGAGGAGCAGCGGGCCGGCCTGCTCAATGAGGCCCGCGACCGCTTCCAGAAGGTCCTCAAGCTCCAGGCCGAGATCGAGAGCCTGGCCAAGTCGACGGTCGAGGAGATCAAGCGCGTCAACGACATCCAGGAGCGGCTCGAAGAGCTGCGCACGAAGACCGCCGATCGCGCCGCCTTCCTGAAGGACGACCTGCGCGAGCGCTTCGGCATCGTCGCCGAGGTCGTCCCGGAGGAGCCGAAGGAGGCGCTCAACGTCGACCTCGACGAGGAGATCGAGAAGCTCCGCAAGATCAAGGACCTGCTGGCCGTCGAAACGGCCGCGGCCAGCCTCGGCCGGGTCGAGCCGCCGCCGCGGCCAAGCCCGGCCCCGAGATCCCCGTCATCCAGGACCTCATCGCCGGGCCCGCCCCCGCCGAGGAGCCCGAGCCCCGGCCCGAGCCGGAGCCGGCCGCTCCCGCGCCCGTTCCCGCCGCCGAGACGGCCCCGGCCCGCGCGGCGGACAGCGGCGACGCCAGCGAGGACGAGCTTGCCGCCGAGCTCGAGACCTACCGCCGGGCCGAGCCGGCCAACGGCAGCGGCGAGATCCATTATTTTCAAAAGGACAACATCGTCATCGCCGACCCGGAGAAGCTTCTCGCGGCGGTCGACCGGACCCTCGAGGAGGGCCAGCGCCTGTCGGCCAAGCTCGGCCTGACCGAATCGCCCAAGGACCAATTCTTCATCAAGCAGGAGCTCATCAACTGGCAGGAGGGCCTGCGGGCCCTGTTCCTGCGGGTGGTGAAGATGTGCGAGAAGAACGCCTGGTCGCTGCCCCGCTACACCGAAGACATCATCAGCCCCCCGGTCCTGCGCCGGATGCTCGAGCGGCTGAGCATGGAGAACTGGAGCAACCTCGACGAGTTCGCTTCGTTCGCGGCGAGCGTCGACGAGATGCGGAAGGAGTTCCGGACCCGGGTCACGCCGCGCCTGCCGTATCTCCGCTCGCTCCGCCAAGCGCTCGAAGAGATCTAGCGGGCGGCGTTCCCGCGCCGGAACGGGGCGAGATAGCTCTCCAGCCCGTGGATGTCCTTGAAGCTCAGGTCTTCGAACTTCACCCCGGAATAGAAGAAGCCGGGATCGCCGCCGCCCTTCTCGGAATACACGACCGCGCTCCGGATCGGCGTCGCTTTGTCGTCGATGACCAGGATCGCGTCGAGCTCGCGGCCGTCGGCGAGCGGCGCGTCGGTGATGATGCGCGCCCCGCCGAGGCTGATGTTGACGGTCTTGGCGACCTTGAAGCCGTCCGTCTCGCGGAACAGGAACGGCGTCGAGACGCTGCAGCGCCCCGACTTGCGCTTTTCGCCGGCCGCGCGCGGCGTCCGGGTCCCGGCGTCGGGCCGGGCCGGCGCCTCGAGCTCGTCCCAGACGAAGCCGCAGACCCGGTTCTTGTCCGACGCCGCCTCGGCCGGGCCGCGGCCCTTGAGATCGGGCCGGTTCTTGCCCTTGGCCTCGGCCATGGCCAGGTCCGCCTCGCCGGCCAGGCGCTTGAGATCGGCCTTCGTCAGGAGCGCCGGGGTCTCGCCGCCGCGCTTGGGAAAAACGGTGACGCCGAAGGACATCGTCAGGTTGCCGCGCGGCTGGAACTCCTGGAGCTCGAAGTAGTGGTCCTCAACGCTCTTGCGGATGCGCTCCGTGAGCAGGGCCGCCTCCTCGACGTCCTTGACGCCCATGAGGAAAAAGAGGAACTCCTCGCCGCCGTAGCGGCAGATGAGGTCCTCCTCGCGGATGGCCAGCTTGAGGACGTGGCCGAGCTCGCGCAAGAGCTTGTTGCCGGCCTCCTGCCCGTTGCGGTCGTTGTAGGCCTTGAACCAGTCCACGTCGCCCATGACGAGGGCCATGGCCCCTTCCTCGCGCCGCCGCTTGCTCAGGGCGTTGACCCGCTGCAGGACCCTCTCGAAGAACGGCTCGGGCCGGAGGAGCCCGGTCAGCGGGTCGTACTGGATGAGGTTGAGCTTGGTCATGGCGATGGCCATGTGGTCGCTGAGGCCGCGCAGGATCTGCTGGTCCTCGGCGCTGAAGCCGGCCGCGTCGATCCGGCCGCCCACGGTCTTGCTGGTGACCTCGAGGACGCCGATGACCTTGGGGCCGTGCATGATCGGGACGCCGAGCAGGCTTCGCGGCGGAGCCTTGAGCAGCGACGTGTAGCGCTTGCTGAGGCGCCGGTCGAAGGTCAGGTTGGCGGCGTTGATGTCGTGGCCGAAGCGGGCCACCGAGGCGGCGAAGTCCTGGGCTTCGAGCGGGGCGATATAGCGGGAGAAGTCGGAATGCGTCAGGAAGGCGTTGTCCCAGACGAGGGGCTTGAGGTAGCGGCCGACGAGGTCGTTCTCCTCCATGATGTAGACGGAGACGGACCCCGCCTGGACGATATCGCGGATGTCGGGGACGATGTCGAGGAGGCTGCTGACGTCGTCGGCGCCGTAGATGCGGCGCAGGAGGGCCTCGAAGCGCTGGCGGTCCTTGAGCGAGCCGACGTAGCGCGTCTCGATGGCCAGCCGCTTCTCGACCTCGCGGAGAAAGCCCGCGTTGAGCAGGCCCTTGATCTCGCTGATCTCGCCGAGCACGTCCTTGACCTTGACCTCCTGAAGGCCGAGGGAGCGGCGGAGGTCGGCCGCCTCGGTGCGGAGGCGGGAGAGCTCGACGACGCGGCCGAGGGTCCGGAGGAAGGCATACTCGCGCGGCGAAGCCGGGGCGGTGACGCAGACGTCGGTATCGATCGAGGGCGGCCAGTCGTTGGCCAGGTTCACAAGCTCGTCCTCGTCGCCGCCGACGACGAGGACGCCGGCCGGCGGGCGGACCACGGAGCGAAGAGGCGGGGACGCGGCCAAGGACGCGTCGACGACGACGGCGCCGATGCCGCCTTCGGCGAAGACGGGAAGGGCCTCGGCCGGATCGGATACGGCCGTCGTCGGGCCGAACTTCTGGGCCAGGCGGGCGAGCCGTTCGGCCTCCGCGGG
>Ga0209610_1001982_pt1 | contig 10415 bp, 11 predicted proteins | sample LakKivw275mmetaG_FD_184137 | JGI IMG/M metagenome (GOLD analysis project Ga0209610, IMG submission 184137) | Anoxic lake water microbial communities from Lake Kivu, Rwanda to study Microbial Dark Matter (Phase II) - Lake Kivu water 275m metaG... | ecosystem: Environmental > Aquatic > Freshwater...
TACTGAGTACTGTAATAGATGGGCCCAATCTTCTCTACCTTCATCACTACAGGCAGTTGAATTACCGGTTAGACATGATCGGGTATTTTCTTGCAAGAGAGATAGAGAAGAGAGGTTATAAGGCCTTGCCGTTTGCTGCTTCTCAAGTAGTAGACTGGCAGAACCATAAAGCCCATATTTCCCACAAGAGGGTAGGGGAGATTTCTGGTATAGGGTGGATAGGCAGAAATAATCTCCTCATTCACCCTGTCTTTGGGGCTCAGGTCAGATATAATACGGTACTTACAGATATGCCCCTTGTCCCCGATAAACCGCTCAATGTGAATTGCGGGGAATGCATGGCATGTATTGATGTGTGTCCTGCCCGTGCAATAAAGGGAGATGCTGCCCAGTTTGATCATCTTGGATGTTTTGAAATGCTAAAAAAATTTAAAAATGAGAAAAATCTTGGCCATCATATCTGCGGGATATGTGTGGAGGCATGCAAGGGGGATAGATGAAGGCGCTCATTGCCCTTGAGAATGGTACGGTATTTGAGGGCAAAAATTTTGGAATAGACGGCGAAAGGGAGGGGGAGATTGTCCACCTTATTTGTCTATCCAGTTTTTGGGGGTAAGTATATGCTATACTTGCTATTATGCCTTGATATCTTTTATCTTTCTCTTTACAATCTTATCCTTGTCTTTTGAGAAGCTGGCCTTTATATAGACAGTTTTTTGAAATACCTTTTTTACCTGCCCCTCCATCTCCTTTTTTGCGAATGTAAATTTTACTTTATCCCCTTTTTTCATCCTGTCCTCCAGTATGGGCAGTACCTTCTTTTTTTGTTTCTGTTTTAGTTTCTTGTTTAACGTCTGTCTTCACTTCTTTTTTTGTTTCTGTTTTTTCTTCCTTTTTCACTGCATGCTTTCCACCGTTTACGCCATGCCCCACAGAGTCAACTGGTTTTTTATAGTCAGTTACATACCATCCGGTGCCCTTCAGATGGAAAGAGCATTGGGAGATTAATTTGTGGAGGGGGCCTTTGCATATACGACATGTCTTTAAAGGTTCATCCCCTATTTTTTGGAATATTTCAAACATCTTTCCGCAATTTTTACACCTGTACTCGTATATGGGCATTTTATTTCTCCTGCTGATATAAAGAATATAATCCTTCTTCTCTGGATTCGTCAAGATTAATTTGTGAAAATGGGTACTTAATAAAACGGATAGTGCAGGGATAACTTGTTGTTATTCCTTACCAAAATGTGAAGCAGGATGTAGATTTGAAAACATTGCTTTAACCATATGCCTTTTCACCTTCATTGTTGGTGTCATCTCGCCGGTTTCAACAGAAAACTCTCTATCCATAATGTATAGGCGATGCAGGTGTTCAAAATCAGAAAACCCATTAGTCAACCTGTATATTTCATGCTTTATAAACCTTATAATCTCCTTGTTGTCTGTAATTCCTTTAACATCACTTAAAGGGGTATCGATTTTTTGCTCTTTTGCCAGTGTGTGCAGTCTTTTAAAATCAGGGACAACAACAGCAGAGACCCTTCCATTTTCATCTCCAAAAAGAACAGCTTCAGAAATATAAGGACTTTCTTTCAGCCTCGCTTCAACGGGTTGAGGTGCTACCTTTTTTCCGTTTGCAAGAACTATTATATCCTTTTTTCTGTCTGTTATTTTTAAGAAACCATCACTATCAATCTCACCAACATCGCCTGTATGGAACCATCCATCCGGATCTATTGCACTTAATGTCTCATCTGGTTTATTGTAATAACACTTCATTACATTTTGACCTTTCACGAGTATCTCACCATCTTCTGCTATCCTCACATCAACATCCTTCAGGGGTTTGCCTACAGTTCCAAATTTTATCCATTTTGGACGATTCACAGAAATAACAGGTGAAGTCTCTGTTAAACCATAACCTTCAAGTACTGTTATGCCCAGGTTATAGAAAAACTGGGCAATCTCTTTCTTTAGTGCTGCGCCACCAGAGATAAAAAAGATTAATCTACCAAGCCCCATTGCTATACGTATATTCTTAAATATAATCCTGTTCAAAATGTTCCACGTAATACTGTTACGGTTTCTGTCGATGGATAGAGCGAACCTGAGAAATATTTTTTTTAGGGTTTTTTCTTTATCTATCGCCTCTGAGAGCCCTTCATTAAATAGCTCAAGAACCCTTGGAACAACACACATATAATGGGGTTTAACCTCTCTTATAATATCTCTGAGATTGAGAAGATTTTCGACATACACTCCCGTTGTTCCGCATGAGAGGGTGAGGTAATGTTCAACAAGGCGGCCGAACACATGGCTTAGTGGAAGAACTGATAGCATAATCTCACCGGGTTTGAAGACAAGAACATCTTTGCATGAGCTTACATTAGAGATAAAGTTATAATGTGTAAGAACTGCACCCTTCTGTTCTCCTGTTGTGCCGGATGTATAGATGATACTTGCGGGTTCGTCAGGTTCTATATCCATCCAGAGCTTATCGAAACTGGTATTGTCAAGGGGCAAGGAGCTACCCATCCCGAGGAATGTTTCAAAATCCAGTATTCCATCTGTAGGTTCAGATACAGATCCCATCATTATTACACGAAGATTGTCGAAGTTCCTTTTCGAACGTTTTAGCTTTTCGAGGAGTTTGATATCCTGAACAAATATATATCCTGCACCTGAATCTGATAAGATATATTCCATCTGTTCAGGGGGGAGGGTTGTGTATATTGCGACATTGATGGCGCCTATATGGATTATTGCCATATCAATCAGGGCCCATTCAATACAGTTCTCCGATAGAATTGCAACCCTATCACCCTTTCTTACACCGAGAGATAAAAGGCCCCTTGAAATCTCATATATTTTTCCCCAAGCCTCTCTGAAATTTATCGCTCTATAATGGCCATTTTTCTTCTGTAAAAAACAGGGTACTTCTGGATATTTTTTAAGGCTTTCCTGAAACATCCATATAAGTGTATCTTTCATTGTGTCCCACTATTATAGCAGAACCTTAAAGAGATTGTCTGGTTTAATTGTAATTTTCTGCTTCTCTACCTCTTTGCACCACTGGTCGGCTATTAAGCTGTTTTTGTGGGATGCAGGAAAGAGGGAATAATTTACTTGACAAACAATCTGACGTTTCTTATAAACAAACTTGATAAAAAGGGGGGATAAACTCGGAGAAGATCGGGCACCTATCTGATAGTTTTACGAGGTTCTCGGGGATACATTTCACGAAATATTGATAACAGTAATAACAACAGTATTATAAAGGAAATTGTTCCATGCTTTCCTATACTTCTATAAACATATCCGGGTAGACTCATAAAAAAAAGGAGGGATAATGGAAAGGATATATGGCATTTTTCTCAGGGTGACTAAAGTCCTTAATATCATTGGGGGTACAGCTCTTACCTTGATGATGTTTTTGACCGTCGCCGATGTCCTCATGCGAGCCGGTGGTCACCCCATTCTGGGTACTTACGAAATGGTGGCATTATCGCTGGCGCTTGTGATTGGTTTTAGTATCCCCAAGGTCTCATTGGACCGGGGGCACGTTTATATGGAAATTATACTGGAGAAGCTCTCCAAGAGGAATAAGGCCATAATGAACACCTTTACGCGGATTCTCTGCATCATTCTATTCGCTATCATAGGTTATAACCTCTTCTTGATCGGCAGTGAGTTTCATACATCAGGCGAAGTTTCGTCCACACTAAAGATACCCTTCTTCCCGGTCGCTTACGGCGTGGGAGTCTGCTGTTTTCTTGAGTGCTTTGTATTCATCTTTGATATCGTAAAAATCTGGAGGGGTCAATATGAATGAGATCACTGCAGGCATTATAGCTCTTGCTCTGCTACTACTTCTTTTCGCAACCGGCATCGAATTGGGCTTTGCTATGGCGCTGGTCGGGTTTGTGGGTTTTGCTTACCTCAACGGTTTTCATCCGGCCATGCAACTCGTAGCAAGAGACATTTATGACGTCATAACAAATTATGGGTACACGGTCTTCCCTCTCTTTATCCTGATGGGTCAAATCGGCTTCAACGCAGGTATAGCAGTAAGACTTTATGATGCTGCGTACAAGTTCGTTGGCCATATTCCTGGTGGTCTTGCAATGGCTACCGTTATAGGAGCCACCGGTTTCAAGACTATTTGCGGTTCAGCAGCGGCAACTGCTGCAACATTTGCCAGCGTTGCGATCCCGGAAATGGACCGGTATGGGTATGACAGAAGATTGTCAACAGGGATCGTTGCAACAGTGGGAACTCTCGGCTGTATCATACCCCCGAGCGTTGTCCTCATCGTATTCGGCATTCTCACCGAACAGTCTATAGGACAGCTTTTCCTTGCAGGAATAATTCCAGGACTTATCATAGCCATTTTTTTTCTCGGTATCATTTATGTATGGGCAAAGATCAATCCAAAGATTGCCCCCATGTCAGAGCGGTCAACGTGGAAGGCAAGGATACGTTCGTTACCGGAGGTTGTCTGGATTATCCTTGTTTTTCTCCTGGTCATTGGAGGGATCATGCAGGGCTTTTTCACACCTACTGAGGCAGGGGCAGTAGGTACATTTGCTGTTCTTGTTCTGGCGATAGCCAAGCGGAGTATAAATTTCACTGGGTATGTTAAATCAGTCACGGAAGCCCTTCGTACTGCCGGGATGATCCTTATGCTCATTACAGGTTCTGTAATACTTGGCCATTTCATAGCCGTGACCAATATCCCCCAGAAAACAGCAGACTGGCTGGTGGAATTGCCTCTTAACCGTTACCTTATCATGTTAATGATCTGCATCGTATACGAGATAGGTGGTTCTTTTATTGATGACCTTGCATTCATGATCCTTGCTACACCTATCTTCTACCCGGCAGTACAAAAGCTTGGTTTCAATCCTATCTGGTTCGGCATAGTGATCGGGGTTGTCGTTATGATCGGGGTGGTTATCCCTCCGGTTGCAGTCTGTGTTTTTGTGGTAAAAAACATTACCAAGGAGCCTATAGGCCGGATATATAAAGGCGTGGCCCCGTTCCTGATCTCTCTCATCGTTGTCTGGGGCCTTCTGTTTCTCTTTCCGCAGCTCGCCCTCTGGCTTCCCTCGGTATTTTACAAATGAGAGCGGATGCAGGAATGGAAAAACCAGTGCATATACAACGGTTTTGCAAATATAGCTTGAACAAAGGCAGGCAATATGTCACAATCCAAAGATACACAATAAACAAAAAGGAGGTAGCATTATGAGAAGGTTAGTATTATTGGTGTTTGTCCTTTCGCTTCTATTTTTAACGTATTCTTTTACCTATGCAGCAGACGTAATAAAGCTCAAGTTTGCGAATTATTTTCCACCCACACATATGAATTCGGTGATGATGGGCAAGTTCTGTGACGAACTGAACAAAAAGTTAGCCGGCAAGGTGGAGCTGACACAGTACACCGGCAGCACACTTCTTTCGGCACCCAAGATCGCCGCAGGTGTATCCACCGGTATTGCGGACATCGGCCTCTCAAATTTAGCTTATACAAGGGGACGTTTTCCCGTCATGGAGATAATGGAACTGCCCCTCGGTTTCCCGAGTGCCTGGATAGCCGGCCATGTGGCCAATGACTTTTATAACAAATTCAAACCGAAAGATTTTGATGCGTATCATGTACTTATGCTTAGCACGTCTCCTATAAATGTCATCCAGACGCTTAATAAACCTGTCAAAACACTGGAAGAGCTTAAGGGGCTAAAACTCAGAGGCACAGGGAGGCTCGGGGATATAGTCAAAGCCCTTGGAGCTACACCAATTCCTATTGAGACACCAGACCTTTACGATTCGCTAAAAAGGGGTGTTATTGAGGGCGCATTGCTTCCCCTCGAAACGTTGAAGGGCTTTAAAACAGGTGAAGTGCAAAAATACGTCACTGCATCATGGAAGGTAGGAAGCGCCTATTGTTTCTATGTGCTCATGAATAAGAACAAATGGAATAGCCTTCCTGCCGATGTTAAAAAGGTCATTAACGAATTTTCCAAAGAGTTTACTGAACGGTGGGAAGTTGAGTGGAACAACATAGATATTGAAGGCAGGGAGTACTTTACAAAACAGGGTGGCCAGATTATACCCATCTCCGATGCCGAGGCTGCCAGATGGATAAAGGCTGCACAGCCCGTTATCGACGATTATAAGAAAGACCTTCTCTCCAAGGGCTATAAGGCCAAGGAGATTGATGGCTGGTTAAGCTTTGTACGTGAACGTATTGAATACTGGAAAGGTCAGGAAAAGGCTAAGAAAGTACCGACGGCATACCAGTATTAATTAGTGTCGGTCTTGACTTAAGAAAGAGGCAGTCACGCTCCACCCTGCTCGGGGTGGAGCGTGACCCTAATTTTAACCGCCCTCATATTAATAGACTTACATTATTACATGTCAATCATATGCCAAACATAAGGCATAACAAGAGACTCTGTATTTAGATCACTCTTCTCTTATAAAAGCTCTTTCAAATCACATATGTTTAATTCTAACATCTTTGTACTTGCAAGAAGTCGAACTAAATTCTTCTTCACAGCTTCAATATCTTTTCCGAGATTCATGAGTTCCTCGGCTGTCTTTCGAATCTCCTTTATTTTTACATCCATCTCGTTAATTTTATCTTTTCCTTTCATGGCTCATCCCTCCTTTTAGTGTTTCCTCAAATCTTTAAATCTTTTTGCCTTAATTTCATAACGTGGTAGGCTACCGTAAGGATGAACCTCCATCTTATAACCGAGATTTGTTTTAACTCTTAGCTGGTCTTTCAGGAGAACCAAAATCTCATCTTTCTTGTCTTCATATCCAGGTCTGATTTCTACCTTGAGAAGGATATCGTCTATGTCACCTTTTTTGCTCACGATAACTTCATATTCATTACCCAGTTCAGAAAAGTTTCTTACAACGTCCTCAATTGCGGTGGGGGCAAGGAGCACCCCTTTAACTTTGGTAATATCATCAGCCCTACCAACAACACCACCATCTATAATGCGGAAAGTACGGCCACAGTCACATTTATAGTCGGCCCATCGTATTATATCCTTTGAGTCAAACCGGATACAGGGCTTTCCTACTCTGTCAAAAGCAGTAATAATCATCTTGCCATTTTTACCGGGTTCTTCAATAATTTCCCCTGTTTCAACGTCTTCTATCTCAACAAGAAAGAAGGCCTCGTTCACATGGAGCCCGCCAGGTTGATGGGCACATTCGTAACTCCAGGCCCCTATCTCAGTTGCCCCGATATGATCATATACTTTAGCACCCCAGGCCTCCTCCATACGCTTTTTGGTAGTGGGGATACTGGCTCCTGGCTCGCCAGCGCATGTGATCCTCTTGATATAGAGGTCTTTGCTCGGATCAATCCCAATCTTCATTGCCGTACTGGCCATCCCCAGCACATAGGTAGGTGTTGCCATAAAGGCAGTGCATTTAAGTTCCTTCATTTTCAGAATCCTTGCTTCAGTGTCAAGGACTCCTCCAGGAACTACCTCGCAACCTATCTTTTCTGCCGCATAATGACCAGCCCAGAATGCTACAAATATATTATAGCCAAAGGGGATAAAGACGCGGTCAATATCCCTGTAACCCTGGGAATATAAAATATAAGACCAGCACTCTGCCCACCACTCCCAGTCCTGCCAGGTATCTGCCTGGTACACAGGGGTGCCGGTTGTGCCGCTGGTCTGACGGAATTCTGTAATCTGTTTTAGAGGGACTGCTAACATATCCCCATAGGGAAAGGGTTCTCTGGTTTGCACATCTCTAAGCATCCCCTTTGCTGTCTTGGGAACCTTCTTAATATCTTCAAAAGTCTTAATATCCCCGGGCTCAAGGCCACTATCATGATAAAGCCTTTTGTAAAAAGGGGAATTGTTGTAAGCCCATTCCAGAATACGCTTGAATTTCTTCAGTTGCAGGGTTCGGAGTTTTTCCTGGGGTAGGGTCTCAAGGATGGGATTCCAGTAAATGCTGTTATCTTTAGCCATTATTCACCTTCTTATATACACATATAGTGGTGGTCTGGAAAAACCTACTTTCGGGTTATATAAGGTTATAGTATTATGTAAAAAGCTGTCAAGTATATAATATGCAAATTGAATTTACGGATTGCTGAAAAGATAATGTTTTCTAAGGTTTGTAATTATTCTCTCTCGAGAGTATTGCATATTCAAAACCATCTAAAAGCGCCATAAAGGATGCCATATTGATATTGGCAGAGATTGCAACCACGCTCCATATTTCTTTACCATCGGTGAATATAATAGATACCTCAACCTGTGCAGAGGTCCCTGATTTTGTATCATGTATCCTCGATGAAAAATCTACAAGCTTTACACCCTGAATCACGGGGAAGATGGAGGAAAGGGATTTTTTTAATACATTTGCAAGGGCATCAACAGGTCCTACGCCTGTTGAGGCTTCATGCATCTCCTGGTTTTCAGTTTTTATAATAACTGTTGCCTCAGGTCTTATACCATCATCGATGAGCCTGTATGTTCCTACTACCTTAAAGGGACTCTTATAGCTCTCCAAAGAGCGAAGTATATTTAGCTCTTTTGTTGCATCGCGGATATTCAGAAGTCTTTTCACCGGTCCTTCTCCTCTTCTATGAGTAATTTATAATCTATGCCATCCACAAGTGCTTGCCAGCTTGCCTCTATAATATTTTCTGAGACACCTACCGTTCCCCAGGTATGTTTCCCATCACTACTCTCAATAAGCACCCTTGTTGTGGCTTTAGTCCCGTCCTTTGTACTTAGAACCCTTACCTTATAATCTACCAGGTCCATCTCTTTTAGCACCGGATAGAATTTATGCAGGGCCTTTCGCAAGGCATTGTCAAGGGCATTTACAGGACCAGTACCGAGGGCTGCAGTATGTTCAATCCTATCGCCAACCTTCACTAAAATAGTAGCTTCAGAAACAGGGTGATTCCTTTCCTTTTTCTCTACCATTATCCTGAAGCCAACGAGATCAAAGTATTTTTTATGTATACCCAGGGTCTTCTTAATGAGAAGCTCAAGGGATCCCTCAGCCCCCTCAAACTGATACCCGTACATTTCAAGCTCTTTTATCCTTTTTACCACATCTTTAATGAGCTTTTTATCCTTTTCTATGTCAATGTTAAATTCCTTTGCCTTATAGAGTATACTGCTCTCCCCGGAGAGGTCAGAGATGAGAACCCTCTGAGTATTTCCAACCAGTTCTGGCTTCATATGTTCGTAGGTTTCAGGGTTTTTCCTTATTGCACTTACATGTATCCCGCCTTTATGGGCAAATGCACTTTCACCCACATAAGGCCTATGTTTATCAGGGATAAAATTCCCCATTTCATCGACAAAGAGAGAAAGCTCTCTAAGCTTTGCCAACCTTTCCTTATCTATCCCCTTATATCCCAACTTCAGTACGATGTTTGGTATGATAGAGCAGAGATTTGCATTACCGCACCTTTCCCCATAACCGTTTATAGTGCCCTGAACATGTTCGCATCCAGCGCTCACAGCCATCAATGTATTGGCGACCGCCATCTCTGTATCATTATGGGTGTGTATCCCCAACCTTTTATTGATTGTTTGACGAACCTTCTTCACAGTGTCATGGATTTCATAAGGCATGCTGCCACCGTTTGTATCGCAAAGGACTATCACATCTGCCCCTGCGTCTACTGCAACCTTCAAAACTTTCATTGCATATGTATTGTTTCTCTTATACCCATCAAAGAAATGTTCAGCATCAAAAAGCACGAACTTTCCATGCCTTTTTAAATAATCTATCGTTTTTTCAATCATCTTTAAATTTGTATCAAGACTGACCCTGAGGGCATCCCTCACGTGCAAGTCCCAGGTCTTTCCGACGATTGTAACACATTCGGTATCTGCTTCGAATATTGCCCTTATAATCTCATCATCCTCTGGATGTGCATGTGCCCTTAGAGTGCTACTAAAGGCAACTATTTTGGAGTTATTAAGGGCAAGTTTCTTCACCTCTTTGAAGTACTCGCGGTCTTTAGGGTTTGAGCCTGGCCACCCCCCCTCAATGTAGTGCATACCAAATTCGTCAAGCCTCTCGGTAATCCTGAGCTTGTCATTGAGGGAAAAGGCTATGTCTTCAGATTGTGCTCCATCCCTTAATGTAGTATCATAAAACTCAACCCTCACTTTTCCTCCTCAACATCCTCTGCCTCGAGACCAAACTCTTTATGGAGGGCACGTACAGCAAGCTCTCCATATTTACCCTCTATCACACAGGAAATTTTTATCTCCGATGTGGTTATTGCTTCAATATTAATCCCCTCTTTTGCAAGGATTGTAAACATCTTGGACGCCACACCTGCATGGGATCTCATCCCGAGCCCAATAATAGATACCTTGGCAATATTCTCATCGATC